>CXWL01008016.1_pt1 | contig 54250 bp, 48 predicted proteins | sample 590931 | NCBI WGS metagenome assembly CXWL01 (sample SAMEA3498368, study PRJEB10139) | groundwater metagenome | biome: water well; material: biofilm material | place: Germany | collected 2015-04-27 | reverse complement strand
GGTTGTTCCTTCGGAAATATGGGCTATATATCCCCTTCGCATTTCATTCCGCTGGCAACACCAGGAATTATATCACAAGGATTGAAATGGATGATGAGTTCTTCGTCTCCTTTTTATATCAAGCCCAGACTGAACCTGGATCTGATGCGCTGGGGTATGACATTCTGGAAAAAAGCCAGGGCAAAAAACGTAGAGCAAAGTGCCCCACACCTGAACAACCTGCTGCAACTGAGCCGTCACCTGATGAATGATCTTAAAAACGAGTTGCCGGATCCATTCGACATGATTGAAAAGGGCTGCTGGATGCTTTATAAAAGTGAAAAGACCGGTGAACATGAGAAACACCTGGCAGAGCAGGCACATGGTTTCGGACTGAAAACAATTATGTGTACTCCGCAACAGGTACAGGAATATGAAACAGAAGTAGAAGTAAATGTGGCCGGTGGTATTTTATACCTTGATGATTGCCATCTCAGTTCAGCGAAGTTCATGCAATCGCTATTCAGTCAATTGCAGAAAAACAAAGTAAAGTTCTGGTTGAATACGGAAGTAACAGGGTTTGAGAAAAGCAATGGTAAGATAACGGCTGTTATTACGAATAATGGAAATATCGCCTGTGATGAATTAGTTATTGCTAACGGATCCTGGTTGGGGAATATTTCAAAATTGCTTGGAATAAAGACGCTGATGCAGCCGGGTAAAGGATACAGCGTAGTGTATAACGATCTTGAAAAGAATTTGCAATATCCTTCTATACTTGTTGATGACAGGACTGCTACCACACCCATTAATAAATGGCTTCGCATCGGCGGAACGATGGAACTGAGTGGTCATAGCGATAACATTTTGCCAAAAAGAGTGATGGCTATTCATACAGCTTTTAAAAAATATTACCCCACGATGAATTTGCCTGAACCGGATATGACAAAAGCATGGTATGGTTACCGTCCCGTCAGCCCCGATGGAATGCCTTATATCGGGAGGCATCATGCATTCAGCAACCTCAGTTATGCCGGTGGCCATGCCATGCTGGGAGTGAGTGCAGCAGCAGGAACGGGGCTGCTACTGAAAGAAATAATCGGCGGGGAAAAGCCGGCTATAGAAATTACTGCTTTTAATCCTGAGCGATTTAGTTAAAAATTTGTTGACTGGTTGACAGTATCATATTCAACTCCTTACTTTTACATCCGCTTATGGACTGTACATCTACCCGGTTGCCTTATCGCCAGACAGGAGCTTTCTCCAAAATAGCATTGGACTATATTGACCAGGCGGCAGTATTGAAACCCTTCTTTACCCATCCACCCACTTTACAGGGAATTCAAAAAGCGATGGAGGCAAGAAAACGATTTGCAACCAACAGGGAAGTATTGGTACAGGAATTAAAGAAGCAGTATGAAGGAATTGATACAAGTGACAAAGTAAGAAAGAATATAGACTCATTGCTTTCTCCTGATACGTTCACTATCACCACAGCCCACCAGAACAATATTTTTACCGGGCCGCTGTATCTTATTTATAAGATTGTTCATACCATTAAGCTGGCTGATCATTTAAAGGCATCATTGCCTGAACAAAATTTTATCCCTGTTTTCTATATCGGTTCTGAAGATGCCGACCTGGATGAACTAAATCATATCCATCTCGGCAAAGAAAAATTAGTTTGGGAAACCAAACAAACCGGTGCCGTTGGAAGGATGAAGATTGATAAGGGATTGATTAAGCTGATAGGTTTGATGGAAGGACAGTTATCAGTGTTGCCAAATGGCAATGAGATTATTTCTCTGTTAAAAGAACATTATAAAGATGGAACAACAATAAAGGATGCCACTTTCAGATTTGTAAATAGTCTTTTTGCAGAATATGGCCTTGTTGTTTTGCTACCAGACAATGCAGCTTTGAAAAATCAAATGACGAAATTGTTCGAAGATGATTTGCTGCATCAGACCGCTTCGGGGATCGTAGAGAAGACCGATAAGAAATTACAGGCTGCCGGGTATAAGGTACAAGCACATCCGAGGGAGATCAATTTGTTTTACTTGTTGAATGATAAGAGAGAGAGAATTGAAAAACAGGGTACGAGGTACCAGCCTACAGGACAGGCAGGCAAGGCACAAGGCACAGGTCTTGACTTATCCGAAGATGAATTAAAGAAGGAATTACAAGAGCATCCTGAAAGATTCAGCCCCAATGTTATTCTTCGTGGATTGTACCAGGAAACGATTTTACCCAACCTTGCTTTTATCGGCGGTGGGGGAGAAACGGCTTACTGGCTGCAATTGAAAGATTTGTTTGATCATTACAAAGTTCCTTTTCCGGTTTTGGTGTTGCGCAATTCATTTTTAGTTGTTGAAAAAAAATGGCAGGAGAAGGTTACTCATCTTGGTTTTACGGTAGAAGATTTCTTTTTACCTGAACAGGAATTGATGAGCAGGCTGGTAGCCAAAGAAAGCCGGAATGAAATAAAGCTGAACGGCTCTTTCACCGGGATAGAAAAGTTATATGATGGCTTTAAAAAGCAAGCCGCCTCAGTTGACAGTACATTGGAGAAGCATGTTGATGCATTGAAACTACAGACAGTTTTCCGTTTACAGGAATTAGAAAAGAAAATGCTGCGGGCAGAAAAAAGAAAATTTGCCGACCAGCAGCGGCAGATACATACGATTAAAGAACATTTATTCCCCGGGGACGGCTTGCAGGAACGTCAGGAGAATATTTCTTATTACTATGCAAAATGGGGGAGGGAGTTTATTCAAAAACTATATAAGCATTCCCTGGGATTGGAGCAGGAGTTTGTGATTTTGCAGGAGAAGTAGGCTCTCTACATCTTCCTCAAATAAAAACTAAACGTAAAAGCATTTTTCTTTAGCGAAGAAAAAGTGTTGAGGTACAAACTGTTTCCTGTTCCTTTTATATTATTGAAGCCATGTGAGTATCTGAGTTCGGGTGATAGCAGAAGACCACTTTTCTTCAACCTGATGTCAATACCAAACCCCGCTTCACCCAAAAAGTCAAATGATTTCATGGGTATTTGCAGCGGGGTTGCCTCAGAGCCATTATACTGGTTAAGAGAAAAACTAATGGCTGGTCCTATCGAAAGAAATGGGTCAATATTTTTTTGTGAAAACCTGATAATAAATGGAACAGGAATATTCACAGCAATCCTTTCTGTTTTTTTTCTTTGGCTAAATGGCGCCCCGGCAGGATTTTTTCTTTCATATACTATTTCTCCCCCTTCAAATACAAATTGAACCGCAGGTCTGACAGCAATTGATTTGCCAAGGCTTAGATAGCCTGTGATGCCAAGGTCAAATTTCTCCCCGGCAGATGCGGTAATATTGAACAGGCTGTCATTATAATTAATGTTTCCCTGTCTCCACTCTTCTTTTGTGTAGGTTATAGCAGGCATACTGAGGCCAGCACCCAGCATTATGCCCGGCTTCAGCTTTGGTGAATCTTTCCTTTTTGTTTTTACAAGACTCTCCGTATTATTCGCCTGTTTTTTTTGCGCCAGGGCCAGTGTGGTTAATGCACATGCCCAATTTGGTGCAGCTTTAATAGCTTTATCGGCATAATAAACTGCACTGTCGGCCCGGTAATTTTCCAGGTGCAATAAAGCAAGTTTGTTTAAGATATAGGCTCCCGTGGGGTCAATGGCAAGTGCTGCATGTGCATTTTGAAATGCAACGGCTATATCACCATTCTTCCCGCCATTCCCAAAATCGCCGCTGGCTTTTAGCAGATACATCCTGTTGAGGAGAGAATTGGCGAAATCTTCATCATCCTCCCTTACAAGGGTTATTGCTTTTTCAAGGTTGATGGCTGCTTCATAGTTGGCCTGTTTTTCTTTTGAACTGCCTTCATCACCGCAGCCGAGATAACGATCAACTTTTCGCTGTGCCACATTAATATATTCAACTGCCAGGGTTGATTTTGCATCTAATGTGTAAGGATTGCCGGGATATTTTTTATCTAATTGCTGAAAATATTCTTCCGCGGAAGATTTGCCACTGAGATTATTTGACTTCACGGCTTTGTAAAAAAGGTTGTACGTTTCAATCAATACCGTATCGGCAGTAAAAAATCCCGCAGGTCTTTTTATTACTCCTGATGCTTCGAAAAGCTCAGCAGAATTGCCACCGCCACGGGTCTGTTGTTTTTTAGTCTTCAACCATTTTTGCAGGTAGGCAGTATCCACCCGGCTGACTACGTTTTCATTAAATTCTGTACAGCAGAAATAAGGGTCCTGTTTTTTCTTAAACCGCTGCAATGCCAGCGACGGTACGTTTTTATCTACAAAGGATTTTATTTCTTTGAAAGTTATTTTATTGTCGGGAGTGCCATCCGTATCGGCAACACCACTAAGCCCATCTACTAAATAGTAAGTAAATAATCCATGACCATTGCCGATAGAAGCATCTTCCAGCGACTCCTGCCCGGCAGCAGTCGCCAGCATCATGATATCGCCTACTTTTTTTTCTGAAATAGCGACGTTCAGAAAATTTTGCCCTGCTGAACCACCCGGCAGTTCATTGGAACGGCAGGCATCCATGATGAAAAATACTTCCACGCCTTTGGTAGTTTCTTTAGCTATTTTCTTTTTCAGGTTAAATAACTGTATCGCACCGCTAACGAGGTAATTATTTTTATCACCTTCAGGGTTGCAATCATAACCCAGGAAGAAAAACTGGTCTTCATCAATTGCATCACCGTGCCCGGCGAGGTATATGAAGAGCCTGTCGCCTTTCTGCAGTTGTTTTGCTTTCAGCCATTGAAACCCCTTGCCCCAAAAGTTAGAGTTGATGGCCTGGTCATTTAACAGGCAGAAAATGTTATCGTCTTTCAGGCTGCCGCCACCGGGTGATTTCAGGTAATCTCTGAATAGCTCTGCATCTTTATCGGCATAAGCCAATGGTCGTATATATTTATACTTGGAAATACCAATGACGAAGGCAAAAGTCTGCGGGCCACTGATAGTGGTATCTCTTAATTTGAGAGGTGATTGTGCTGCAGCATTAAAACCGGTTGCCAATAAAAGGGTCAGGATGACTATGCTTAACAAGTATCTCATGAGTGAAGATTGATAAATAAACTTTCAGCAGCTACTTTTCAGTGCTTACTGTTTCTTAAAGTTACTTCTTTTCTGTAATCAGTTTAAAAAGACTGCAGAAGCTGCCGGGGTATGGAAGATTGTTAGTGAGAGAAATTTGAGAGTTCAAAAGAAAGCCTTTTAACGGATCAATCAAACTTATTCTCCCAACCTTCTTTTTTCATCTTCTCTACTTTTTCAATTACTTCTGTATTCAGGGATTTTTTGTAGTCCGATATTTTTTTAGAAATAGCCTCATCAGCCGTGCCGAGAATTTCAGCAGCCAGGATTCCGGCATTTTTAGAAGCATTTAATGCTACGGTGCCAACAGGAACACCGTTTGGCATTTGTAAAATAGAAAGCACAGAATCCCAGCCATCAATAGAATTGGAAGATTTAATAGGAACACCGATGACTGGTAGTGTAGTAACAGATGCTACCATACCGGGTAAATGTGCAGCGCCACCGGCCCCGGCAATAATCACTTTCAATCCCCTTTCTTTGGCAGTAGTGGCATATTCAATCATCCTATGCGGTGTACGATGTGCCGACACTACGGTTACTTCATGGGGTATCTCAAATTGCTTGAGGATGTCTGAAGCAGCCTGCATTACATTTAAGTCGCTGTCGCTGCCCATAATAATTCCAACAACAGGAGTTTGTAGTTTGTGGTTTGTAGTTTGTAGTTCAGCCATTGACTCAACGGTTTTTAAACTTTTGTCCCTTAATCTTTGATTTATTCAGGTAATTAATAAAACCTGTTATCATTTTTGTTATTTCATCTGCAAGATTGTAAAATTCGTCAAATAGTTTTTGAGAAATATACTTATTATCCAGGCATCTGTACAGTTGTGATTTTAACCTCCGGTTTCTCCTTTTGATGTGGTGAGGGAATTAATAAATTCAAATTTACTGCCTCTTTCAAAACCCTCTGCAATATTATCCATGATTGATCCAACACTCCCCCTCATTTGATCTTTCATGCGAAAGTCACTGGAGATTGGTTCTTTGAATGTGAGGGGATAAACTTTATCACTAAGAATCCTTGCTTTCTTCCATACTTCAAGGTCTTCAAATTTTTGGATAGTTGCCATCTGTAATGGGTTTTGCCAAAAATAACTACAAACCACAAACTACCAATTACAAATTATTTTATTTAACCAAATCTCCCTTTAGCCGCAACAATTCTGTCTCGGCAACTTTTGTATTATACCGTGCATCAATCAAACGGGTGTGGGCATCCTGCAAGCTCTTTTGTGCCTCTTTCAGCTGAATAAGTGTATTGGAATTGAGTTTATATACCTGGAAAACAATATCTACATTTTCTTTAGCCAGTAAAATATTTTCTTCTTCCAGTGCCAGGGCTCTTTTTTGCAATTCGTAATCTTTATAGGCATTAATGATACTGAGACTTACTATTGACTTTTGATTATCATACACCAGTTGCTGATATTGAATATCTAATTCCGCCTGTTTAATCAGTCGTTTAGTGTTCAGATTATTGAGAATGGGTATGGAGACTGTAAAGCCAATATTTCGTCCGAAGTTCCTGCTGTACAATGGCTGAAAGGGATTAACAGTGGCTTTATTATTATTCCGGCTGTAGTTATAGGATGAATTAAGTGAAACGATGGGAAATCTTTCGGCTTTCCGTTCTTTTAAAGTGAACCCTGCTATATCAATATTTTTTTTCGCCACCAGGAGCAGGGGGTTATTGGTTTCAATATTATTTTGAATGTCGGAGAGTGCTACCTGCATATTGATGGGTATAGTGTCGCTTACATCGTATCTGTTGTTTTCTCCCACACCCTGCCTGCCGGCAGGCAGGTTCATCACCTGGTTCAATTGTTCTTTCAATTGCGCTGTAAGTGTTTCCAGGTTCAGTTTTGCTGCCTTTTGTGCATTGAGGTCCACCTTGCTTTGTAATACATCAGGTTTTGCCCCTACACCGATGTCTAATTTATATTGCGCCAGCTTCACTCTTTCCTGGCTAAGTGATATTTGTTCTTCGATAGCTTTTAGTTGTTGTTTCTGCCTGACGATGGTATAATAATTTGTAATAACGGCTGCAATGGTGTTTACCACCTGGTTTTTGATACCCAATTCTCCCAACTTGATAAATTCCTGTGCTTTATCCCTTGTAGCAAACATCTTTAGCCCGTCAAACAATACCCAGTTCAACTGAACAGCTGCAGTATAATTGTTTGAGCGGATGTCATTGAGCTGCTTTTGCGTACCATCTGCAAACCGCTGTTTTTGGTTATTATTATTCCAGGTAGTACCAAGGTTTCCATTAATCTTTGGCAGGAAAGCAGCATTCCGGAAGGAATAATCCAGGGCTGCAACAGCAGAATCGTTCTTTGATAACTGAATATCGAAATTGTTCTTTAAGGCTGTAGCAATGGCTTCTTCAACGCTCAGTGTACGCTGTGCGGAAGCAGTGAATAAGATCAGTAACAGTACCGGTAAAAATATTTTTCTCATAATGGTCATCACAAATTTATGCCTGTTCAGCAATTGGTTCTTCTGTCTGCTTTGAAGCATGAATGAATTCATCTATCTGGCTTTTCTTCTTTTTAGTGGAAAGAAAAGAATACATCGCCGGAATTACAAACAATGTCAATATCAATGAAAACATGATGCCACCAACAATTACAATACCTAAAGGAATACGGCTTGTGGATGATGCTCCCAGCGATAAAGCTAACGGCAATGCGCCGAGTGACATGGCAAGGCTGGTCATCAGGATTGGCCGTAAACGCTGTGTGGCGGAATAAATAGCTGCTTCTCCTTTCTTCATTCCTTTCCGCTGGTTTTGATTGGCAAACTCAACGATAAGGATTCCGTTCTTTGTTACCAATCCTATCAGCATTATCATACCAATCTGAGAAAAAATATTCAATGTTTGGCCGAACAACCATAATGACAACACGGCGCCTGCTATAGCCAGTGGTACGGTGAACATGATGATCAACGGGTCAACAAAACTTTCAAACTGGCCGGCAAGAATCAGGAATATTAAAGCGAGGGCTAATAGAAATGCGAAACTGGTATTGCTGCTGCTTTCTTTAAAATCTCTTGAAGAACCGCTCAGCGAAGTTGCAAATGAGTCGTCCAGCAATTTGCCTGTAATTTTTTCCATCTCTATAATACCATCACCAATTGTTTTACCGGGTTGAAGTCCCGCAGACACCGTAAATGACTTATACCGGTTAAAATGGTAAATTGTAGGAGGGGTATTTGATTCAGTAGTGGTAACCAAATTATCAAGGCTTATCATTTCATTCCTGCTGTTACGGACAAACAATCCTTTAAGATCATTGGGGTCATCCCGGTCATTGCGGGCCACTTGCCCCATTACCTGGTACTGTTTACCATCTTTGGTAAAATAACCCAGACGACGGTTACTAAAAGCCAACTGCAATGTTTGTGAAATATCATTTACACTTACACCAAGCTGGGCAGATTTCAAACGATCAATCTCTACTTTTAATTCAGGTTTGTTAAATTTTAAATCAACATCAACATTCAACAGGATTTTACTTTGCCTCGCTTCTTCCAGGATTTTTGGAAGTATAGCGGTTAGTTTTTCAAAATTGTTGTTTTGGATAACAAATGAAACAGGCTGGCCACCCCGCCGGCTCACCGATATCGTTTGTTCTTCAATAGCAACCGCCCTGCCCTCATTGAATCCCGGCATGTTTTTATTTACCATACTGACGATATCCTTCTGTGATCTTGTTCTTTCATTTGGCGGAATCAATGTTACACGGACAAAACCGGTATTGGCATTTCCTGAACCCGTGAAACCCGGAGAAGTGACGCTGAGCAGGAGCTCTTTTTCGGGAACAGAGTCCATCATAAAATTGTTAAGCCGGTCCACATATTTATCCATTGCATCAAATGAAGTCCCTTCCGGCGCAGTAAGGGATAAGCGAAACTGGCTGCGGTCTTCCATCGGCGCTAATTCAGATTGCAGGTTTTTTCCAATGAAGAAAATAGCAGCTATACAAAGTGAAATAAGTATTAATGCTACCCAACGAACCCCCATAAATTTCCGGAGAGCTGCCTGGTAGCTATTTTCCATCCACCGGAAAAAAGGTTCTGTCTTATTATAAAACCAGGAATGTTTATGAACATTTTTCCTTGTCAGCTTTACGTTGAGTACAGGTGTCAATGTCAGTGATACAAAGGCGGAAATCAACACAGCTCCGGCAACAACAATTCCAAACTCACGGAACAATCTTCCAACAAAACCCTGTAAAAAGATTATCGGCAGGAACACCACTGCCAGTGTGATAGACGTGGCGATAACAGCAAAATAAATTTCTTTGGAGCCTTCCACTGCCGCCTGCCACTTGTTCATCCCTTTCTCCATCTTCTTGTAAATATTCTCCGTTACCACAATACCATCATCCACCACTAAGCCGGTAGCAAGAACAATAGCCAGGAGTGAAAGCACATTGATAGTGAATCCCATCAGGTACATAATAAAAAAAGCGCCGATCAATGAAACAGGAATATCAATTAATGGCCGGATGGCAATAATCCAGTCGCGGAAGAACAAATAAATAATCATGACCACCAGCAGAAAAGCTATCATCAGTGTATCCTTCACTTCCAGGATTGATTTCTTGATGAACTTTGACTGGTCTAATGCGACATTAATCTTTATATCTTCGGGTACATCTTTTTTTATCTGCTCTATTCTTTTATAAAATTCATCAGAGATAGAAACATAGTTTGAACCGGGTTGTGGGATAATGGCCAGTGCAATCATCGGGATGCCATCACCTTTCAATGCAGATTCTTCGTTTTCAGGGCCAAGTATTGCTTCACCTACATTTATCAACCGTATATCGGCACCGTCAATATTCTTTACAATTAAATTATTAAAGTCTTCTTCGGTATTCAATCTCCCAAATGTTCTTACGGTCAGTTCAGTGGCATTACCTGAAATTTTTCCCGAAGGCAGTTCTACATTTTCCCTCAATAATGCAGCCTGCACATCGTTAGCTGTAATATTAAATGCCACCAGCCTGGCCGGGTCAATCCAGATGCGCATGGCATATTTTTTTTCCCCCCAAATCTGGATGCCACTTACACCCGGAATGGTTTGCAACCTTTCGACAAGCACATTGTTGGCATATTCGGTAATCTGCAACTGGTTCCTGGTATTACTTTGCACCGTCATTGATAATATGGCATCAGAACTGGCATCTGACTTGGAAACAACAGGCGGGGCATCAAGGTCAGATGGTAAGGATCGAAGTGTCTGCGATACCTTATCTCTTACATCATTGGCGGCTGATTCAAGGTTTTCTCCGAGTTCAAATTCTACATTTATATTGCTGCTTCCGTTGCTGCTGGAGGAAGTGATGTTTTTAATACCTGCAATACCATTTATTGCTTTCTCTAATGGCTCGGTGATCTGTGTTTCAATAATAGCCGCATTTGACCCGGGATAGTTAGTGCGGACACTGATATTAGGCGGGTCAATAGAAGGATAGTCCCTTACCCCTAAAAATTTAAAACCAATAAGGCCAAACACTACAATGATGATATTCATCACTATGGCAAGTACCGGTCTTCGTAAACTTAATTCTGAAATGTTCATTGATATATTTTTGTTACCAGCGACATTGCTACTATCATCGTCCCTTCCGCCAACCGGCGGACCCTTGTCCGTCCGGTAATTTTATTCAGCTTTTATTGAATCCCTTCGGGATTATTAATTCACTATTTTTCCAATCTGAACCTTTGCTTCTGGCCTTACACTTAGTAAACCAGTCACCAGGATAGTGTCACCAGCTTTCAATCCATCAATAATTTGCACTCTTGCAGAATCTCTTACTCCTGTCGTCACATCTGCAAATATGGCCGTGCCGCCTTTGTATAAAATCACCTTCTTTCCCCTGGCCTGTGGTAGCACAGCCTGGGTTGGTATCAGCAATGCATTGGTATCCGGATCAAAACTCAATTGGACTTTGGCAAATGAGCCAGGCAGCAATCCATTATCTTTTCCTGTTACGGATGCCCTCACGGTGAGGCTTCGTGTACTTTCGTTAATATTAGATTCGGTGGCAATTACTTTTGCGCCCAATTGTTTCCTCGAACCTTCGAAGGTGAACGTCACTGATTGCCCCGTCTTTATCTTGTCAATATATTTTTCAGGGACAGTGAAATCTAATTTTAACTGGTTCGTTTGATTAATGACAGCAATGATAGAAGCGGGGGAAACATAGGCACCCGGGCTGATGTTTTTTAACCCCAATTTTCCACTAAAGGGAGCCCTTACTACTGTTTTTGAGATGCTGGTTTCAAGAATTCCAATGTCTGCTTTTAAACTGTTTACCTGGAGTAAACTAATGTCATAATCCTGCTGGCTGATACCTTGTATTTTCAACAACTGTGCTTGCCTTTCTTCAGTTTTTTGAGCCAGTGCCAGTTGAATCTGCACCTTATTCAGTTGTGCCCGCAAATCGCCGTCATAGAGTTTGGCGAGAACAGTACCCTTGCTAATATATTTTCCTTCAGCAACATTCAGTTGCACTATCCGGCCAGACAGTTCCGGGTGTATTTCTGCTACTTCAGTAGCTACAATATTACCGGGAACCTCAATGTTTTCCTGGAAAAGCTGTGCTTTTACAATGTATCCATCAACCCGCATCGGCGGCGGTTTTGTTGTGGCTGCTTTTTGTTGTGCAATATCTTTCTTTTTTCTGCCGCAGGACGTCAAAAATAAAATACTAATAAAAAATACTAATGGGGTGATTCTCATGTGTGTTTGTGGTGCAATTGGTAAAAAATCAGGTAGTTAAAGATAACGGATAATCACAAGCATTTAGACGTGAAGCATTCAGGTTTCCTTCACAAGTTTTCAGGGAAGTATTAGCGGTTGAATTATTGGATTAACGGCTATTATGCTTTTGCCAGCAGGGTCCTTTTTACTTTGTTTGATTGGTGGAGCAATTCCTGTTTTTCTTTGCTCAAGATAGTTACATGCCCCATTTTGCGGCCGGGTTTGGTTTGTTTTTTCCCATAGAGATGAACAAACGCATTTTCAATTTTTAAAATTTCATTCAGTCCTTCGTATTTCACATCGCCGCTGAAGCCCTCTGCGCCGACAATATTTACCATTATGGAAGGGAGGATAGCATTTGTATTTCCCAACGGATATCCAAGTATTATCCGCCATAGCATATCAAACTGTGAACTGTAATGAGCTTCAATGGTATGATGGCCGCTGTTGTGTACCCTCGGCGCAGTTTCATTGACTAACACATTGCCATTTTTGTCCACAAACATTTCAACAGCAAAAATCCCCGGCGATTTAAAATTCCGGACAACAGACAGGGCAATTGCTTCTACCTTGTATAGTGTTTGGATACTGAGTTCTGCCGGGCATAACTGGTAATCGAGCAGGTTGAGAAAAGGGTCAAACAGCATTTCAACCGGAGGATATAGAGCGGTGTCACCTTTTTCGTTAATGGCTACCATCTGGGCAATCTCTTTATGAATAGAAACCATTTTTTCCAAAACAGAGGGGGTGTCAAATCCTTTTATTATATCTTCTTTTATATTTAGTAATTGTACTCCTTTGCCATCGTATCCGCCTTCACCGATTTTGTGAACAGCGGGCAAAAAATTTTCATGCCGGTTTAATTCAGCAAGGGAGTGGGTGATAATAAACTCAGAAGTTGGAATTTGATATTGCTGATAATATTTTTTCTGTAAAATTTTATTCTTGATAGTTTTTAACACTGCTGGCCGGGGATAAATTTTTACTCCTTCCCTTTCCAATTTTTCCAATGCTTCCGTATTTACATTTTCAATTTCGATAGTAATGGCATCTAATCCTTTTCCGAAGTTGTAAACAGCATCAAAGTCTTTTATATCTCCCTTGGTAAAATGGTGGCAGAGATGGGCAGCCGGGCATTCGTTATCATTTTCAAGTAGAAATGTTTCAACAGGATAGTTAGCTGCTGCCTGTAAAAGCATTCTTCCGAGTTGTCCGCCGCCGAGTATGCCGGTTCTGAGTGTAGCCGAAGGGTTGTGCATGTGCAGGCAAAGATAGTCAGTGAAGTTTAAGGTTTCAGGTTGGGATTTTGATTAAATTTGTTCCGTGGTTCCCGACTATCCCCATAAACTCTTTACCGATCACCGTCAGCATTTCAGCTTGCTGATGGAAGCATTGGCGATGGACAGCAATTGATTTTGAACCCGTTTTTAGACAACCAGGACTGACTGAGATTCTTTTATTTCAAATTTCAAAATCATGGGTACAACAACAATTACAAATGAAGCAGCAGTAACGCAAGCAGATTTTCTCCCCTTGCAAGGAACCGATTATGTAGAATTCTATGTGGGCAATGCCAAACAGGCGGCTCATTTTTATAAAACGGCATTTGGTTTTCAATCATGGGCGTATGCCGGGCCGGAAACCGGTATGAAAGATAAGGTGAGCTATGTAATCCGGCAGAATAAATTGACTTTTGTCTTAACAACTCCGTTGAAGATTAATAACCCAATTGCAGATCATATTTATAAACATGGAGATGGTGTAAAAGTGCTGGCACTAAAAGTAGAAGACGCAAAAACTGCTTTTGATGAAACCACTAAACGGGGTGCTACGGCTTACCTTAAACCAGCAGTATTAAAAGACGATAATGGAGAAGTAGTATTAAGCGGTATTCATACTTATGGGGATACTGTTCATCTTTTTGTAGAGAGAAAAAATTACTCAGGATTTTTTATGCCCGGCTTCAGGGAGTGGAAAAGTGAGTACAACCCTTCATCAACGGGTCTGCTGTACGTTGACCATTGTGTTGGCAATGTTGGCTGGAACCAGATGAACCCCCGTGTAAAATTTTATGAAGAGGTGATGGGCTTCCGCAATATTTTAAGTTTTGATGATAAAGATATTTCTACGGAATACTCAGCGTTGATGAGTAAGGTAATGAGCAATGGGAACGGTTATGTAAAATTCCCGATCAATGAACCCGCCGAAGGCAAAAAGAAAAGCCAGGTGGAAGAGTACCTGGATTTTTACAACGGCGAAGGAGTACAACATGTGGCCATTGCTACAAACGATATTGTTGCTACCGTTACCGAGTTGCAAAAAAGGGGCATTGAGTTTTTAAACATTCCGGCCAGCTATTATCAAACTGTGCTGGACAGGGTTGGTAAAATTGATGAGGACCTTGAACCATTACAACGCCTTGGAATTCTTATTGACAGGGATGATGAAGGCTATTTGCTGCAGATTTTCAGCAAGCCCCTGGAAGACAGGCCGACTTTATTTTTTGAAATTATACAACGTAAGGGCGCCAAAAGTTTTGGTAAAGGAAATTTTAAAGCCCTGTTTGAAGCACTGGAAAGGGAACAGGATGCAAGGGGGAACTTGTAAGCATAAAGCCAGTAAAACCGGGAAAGCCCGAAAGGCATTTCCTGATTTTGGAAACTGTCTTTCAGTCCCCCGGTCTTGCGGACTTTTCTGGCTATCTTTACGAATAGTTTAGTAAAACTGTTGAAATAAAATCTGCTGCCCCCCGTTGATATGTAACACAAGTACGATGAAAAATTTTTCAGCAATATTTTTATTTCTTGTATTCACTTTTGTTGTGTCAGCCCAACCACCACAGTCAAAGGCTGGTACTTCTTTTTCTTTTATTGATTACCAAAAGACTTTTCCCCGTCCAACGGAAGCATTACAAAACAAAGCGGATACACTGCAAAAGCAATTCGAAGCCGGTAAGCTGCAGTGGCCTGCTAAATACATTTATATCCGGTCTTTTAAATACGATAGCCAGCTTGAAGTTTGGGTGAAGAATGAAATCAAAGACCAGTTCCGGCTTTTTAAAACTTATAAAGTTTGTGCGTTAGCCGGTACATTGGGGCCCAAAAGAATGGAGGGGGATTACCAGGTGCCGGAAGGGTTTTATTTTATCAATGAATTTAATCCAAGGAGCAATTATTACTTGTCGTTAGGCATCAATTATCCGAATATTTCTGATAAAATGCTGAGTGACTCCCTGAGGCCGGGCAGTGCCATTTTTATTCATGGCAGTTGTGTTACGGTGGGTTGCATTCCCATCCGTGATGAGCAAATAGATGAATTATACATTTTAGCAGCTTATGCCAAAGACCAGGGGCAGGATTTTATCCCCGTGCATATTTTCCCGATCCGGTTTAATGTCGAAAAAAGTGTAAAATACCTGGAGAACCTGACCAAGAATGATCCGGATTTAAAAAAGTTTGCAGACAGGCTTGAAGATGCATTTGAATATTTCGATAAATATAAACAACTACCAGTGGTAATGATTGGCGAAAAGGGGCAGTACATTATTAATGAAGTGCCACCCCGAAAGCCTAAACAGATTGCAGATGATAAACGCTCTGTAAAGAAACTATCAGCGCAGCACAGAACGAGAAATGTAGGAGTACTGGCAGATGCAGTTCATCAGTGGCCGCAATTTCCCGGGGGGGCTGGCGCCTTTATGAAATACCTTGAAATGTTGGGGAAAGATATGGCAGCTTATTTACCTAAAGGTGTAAAGAAAGCTTATGTGCAGGTGGAATTTGTTGTTGACAAGGATGGGGTGCCAGTTAATTTCAGGATATTAAAAACCGTAAAAGATAGCGACGAACTTAATGATGAACTGATAAGCCGCATGGAAAATATGGGTACATGGGTGCCTGCTATGCTGCATGATAAACCGGTAGCCAAAAAAATGGTGCAGACAGTAGCTATTGATGCCGGGCAGTAATTTTTTTATTGCTTTTTGCAATAATATTATTGTTACCCGGTAAAAGATTTCCGCTATATTTTAAGGTAGATTTCCCTGGTATTTTTGCTTTCATTTTTATTTTTAAGGTATTACTTTTATTGCCTGGCAGGTTATTACTTAGCTGGTATATAAATAACCGGTCAGTTTAATCTACATACCCTAAAAAAAACTCTATGAAAACAAACCGACTCAGTTTTTTTGCAGCAATCGCTTTAGTATTTTTAAGTGCAGGATGTCAAAAGGAAGCACATCGGGAAGTATCTGCCGAAGACAGTCAGATAAAAGCTGTAATTCAAACTACTGAAAATAATTTACTATCATCCAGGCAATCTGGTTCTTCAGGGCCATGCAACTCCAGCGCTTTTACTGTTGTACTTGAAAGTCACACTTTTATTAATGGTAATTGGGAGTGGATATGGAGTGTGCAAAATTCTAATCCCGGAAACGGAAATAATGGAACTGTGCAGGATCTTAGTCATTGGGGGATGCAGTTTGGAACATGTTTTAACTGGTCGGCTGTCATGAGCGCTGCCTATAGTTATAATGGTTACAACTGGACAGGATTTACACCTTCTTACCAACCTGATCCAAGCCAAAGTTGTATGACAAGCCCTGTGCTGAAATTTGATTTTGGTACATCGGGCAGCGCTAAATCCTATTACAAACTGGTTCTTGATCAGGATTACCCGGTAGATAGTGCTGATGCTTATTATAAATCAGGAAATATCACAGGTTGCTGCACATTTACTTTTAATGGTGTTGGATGCCATGAAGAAGGGGGAATAAAGTAAATAAGATTCATAAATTTAATTGCCCATCCTGCTTTTGACATTAATACCTGGATTGTTTCAGGTGTTTGTTGCCGTAGCAGGATGGATTTTTTTTGAGTCAGTAGAATGAGTGTTGGGTAAATATTTAACCCGTCTGTATATATACGCCGGGGAGATAGTGCTGATAACTTTTCTGTTACGATGATATATACAATGCCTGAAAAGGGGTAAAAAAAAAGCCGCCGGTTAATAATAACCAACTGCTTATAAATTATTTTCTGTTGCAGGTGAAGATTGGCCCACTGCCACCGAACGTGGGCTTGATTTATAATTTCGATTTTTTCTTCGTATAAAAGTAAAGGAGTAAACTATCACGGATAAAAATATCATACTCCTTGAAGCTGTTACGTTTATCATTATTACCGGTATTTCTCTTTTTATTATCAAACATAACAGAGTAAGAAGGACAATCAAAACAAGGTGAACTGCTGACAGTATCGGGTAAACTTGATATTAAATCATTGGTTTTTTGTTTAATCATTTTCCATTGCATGCTGTCTAATTTAAAACTTAGTCCATCAAAAAAAAGCAACTGATGGGTTTCATCAAAAAAATCTTCCAAATCTCGATGGAACATTGGCAAAACCACATAGCATATGCCCCGTATTTGTAAACCATGTTTAACTAGATGCAGCAGATAAGATGTATCAAACGGAACTTGTTTAAGATAAATCAGAGAATTGGAATCGCTACAAAATGATACATCGTATGGTAAGCTAAATTTCTTAATAGGGAACTCAACAACTTCCCTTTGAGAATTGTCTGCCTGTGGTTTTTCAGCTTCCTTTTTTTTATGCTTATTATTACAGGAACTAAATAACAAAGCCGTTATAATAACTATTCCCAAAAATCTTATCGCCTGCTTCATGCTTATTTCTTTAATTTACCCCTTGTTGGTCTTCCATAGTCTTTAAACAGCCTTTGTTGTGTCTTGCGTGCTGGTTCTGTGCCCGGCAGAAAGACCAACAAATGAATTTAGGAAAACTCAATTCTTCAATCTTTGTAATGCGTCAAAAATCCCCAATTGTCAACCCCTGTTTCATAGAATAATGCAGACGAATATTTATACTCCTCCGGAAAGGTACATATTCCTGCCTGCACAGGATTCCAGTGTATATAATCCAATTTCTGTATAAAAACAGGATGGCTTCGCAATTCCAAACTTAATGCATTTCTTTCCCAGAACTGATATGCTCTGTCTTTTGCGGTTACTTTAAAATGTGCCAGCACTTCTGCATGGTTCTTTTGCAAATCTTTCTTAATCCGCTGTGCGGTATATTTCAAAAAATCCCGTTGTACAGCTTCAGGGTCGTTATCAGCCATCATTTGCTAGATAAGGCGAATATGATTTTCCATTATTACAAAAGCAAAAATCTTTGCCCTTTTATCGGTTACTAAAAACCGGAGACTGCTTATTACAATGTCTTTATACCTATCTGGCTTTAAAAGTTTCTTCCACTCCAGGTTTGTAGCTGTGAAAAACTGTGGGTATTCAGTAATAAACGGGGCCATAGCTGTTGGGAGCCAGGATAAGGATTTCCTATTGTTTCTGCTGTTGGTCTTTTGCTTGCGCTTCATTGCCCACACTCAAGACACAACAGCGGCGTGCTGCTTTCTTCGGAAGACCAACACAGGCAAAGGTGAAATTTAATTGTCCATCCTGCTTTCTGACATTAACACCTGGATTGTTTCAGGTGTTTGTTGCCGGAGCAGGATGGATTTTTTTTGAGTCAGCTTTTCAAAAACCTCTTTTGTGTAATGCCGGATGGTGAGTAATGACAGGTTCTTTACCACTTGTACATCCAGGAATGCTGACGCCTCCAAAGCCAGCTTTTCAATTTTATCTGCCCGGTCATCCAGCACACACACAAAACTGATAGCCCCGTTTTGTGTGAGGTTGGGTTTGATGTGGAGTTTTTCAAAAAGATGATACAGATGCCCTACATGCTGTTCTCCTATAAAAGAAAAGTCCCGGGAACTCATTTCCAGCATAGCCTGTTTTTCTTTCAATACAATAATTGGGGGCAGTTTATGAACCGGCTTGTTATGAATAACCGTACCTGGCAGTGATGGATCTAAAAAACATTTTACAAAAAGCGGGATACTTTTGTTTTGCAGGGGCTTTATGGTTTTTGGATGTATAACCTGTGCACCGTAATACGCCATTTCGATTACCTCGTTATAATTCAATTCGGGAATACAAACAGCATCTGGAAATTGTTTGGGATCTGCATTCATCACAGCTTCCACATCTTTCCAGATGGTAAGACTTTCTGCATTGAGTATATTGGCAAATACTGCTGCAGAATAATCGCTTCCTTCCCTTCCCAGGGTGGTACTTTCGTTTTCATCTGTGGCACCGATAAAGCCCTGCGTTAGAATGATATCAATTTGGTTAAAGGCAGGAAGTACAGAACTCAAAACTTTAGAACTTGTATATTCCCAATCAATTGCTGCATCCCGGAAATCATCGTCTGTGCGGAAAATATCACGGACATCCAGCCATTTGTTATTAACACCTGCTTCATCCAGGTAAGCACTTACAATGGTTGTTGAAAGCAGTTCACCAATAGGGACAACCTGGTCATAATAGTAGTCATAATCTCTCACCGGTTTATCATGCAACAACCATTCTGCTTCCGTAAAAAAATCTATCAGTTGCTTTTCGCAAGACAGGTAATTAGTGACAAGAACATATTTGGCTGTAGTCAGGTGCTGATGTTTTAACTGTTCAAATAATTGAAGCGCTTCTTCTTTTTTACCGGTATAAAAGGCATCAACCACTTTTTCAAGTGCATTGGTGGTTTTACCCATTGCTGAAACAATCACCATTATTTTTTCACCAGCCCAATAGTTTATAATATGAGCAACATTCTGAATTCTTTCGGCACTATTTACTGAGGCACCACCAAATTTGAAGACTTTCATTTATGAGTATTAAGTTCTTGGCTCAAAGTTTGCAAAAATCGGGATATTCCGGGCAATCTGCAGCGAAGGAACTAAAAACTTATGATTAGAACCAGGAGCTCCGGGTCGTGCATCCGTTTGAATTTTACCGCAGATTGCACAGATTTTGGCACAGATAACACTGTGAAAATCCGTGGGTATTTAATCTGTGCTATCAGTGGTTAATGTCTTATTGTTTGAAATTGGTACACTACTGAGCTCTGCAACTTTCTTGTATTCCCTTACTTTTGTTCCAATCTAAACCTGCCAATATGAACATTAACCGAAAAGTTCAGACCCTCGATGAATTTACTATCCAGCAGTTGCGGGATTTCCCGAATGCTACAGGAGAATTATCTCATTTGCTCCGCAATATCGGGCTGGCGGCAAAACGGGTGAATGTAGAAGTAAACAAAGCCGGGTTACTGGATATTTTGGGGGATGCAGGAACAATCAATGTACAGGGTGAAGAAGTAAAAAAACTGGATGTATATGCAAACGACCAGTTTACAGGGGTACTTAGTCATGGAATAGCCTGTGCCGGCATTGCCAGCGAGGAACTGGATGATTTTGTGGCGTTCGATGATGCTAAGAGTGTTAAATCAAAATATGTCTGTCTCTTTGACCCCCTGGATGGCAGCAGTAATATTGATGTGAATGTTTCTATCGGAACTATTTTTGCCGTTTACCGCCGTGTTACTCCAATTGGCACTGTTGTAACAAAGGAGGATTATTTGCAACCGGGTAATCAGCAGGTGGCGGCAGGTTATGTTGTTTACGGATCATCTACTATGCTGGTGTATGCTACCAGGAGAGGAGTGAATGGTTTTACATTAGATCCTTCTATTGGCGAGTGGACGCTCAGTCACCCAGACATTAAATGCCCGGAAAAAGGGAAAATATATTCAGTCAATCATGGTAATTTCTTCCAGTATGATGAAGGTGTAAAAAATTACATTACGGCCTGCCAGAAGAAGGATAAAACCAATGGTGGACCTTATACACAGCGTTACATAGGCAGCATGGTATCAGATGTTCACCGTAACCTGATTAAAGGCGGCATCTTTATGTATCCGGTAACCACTGATAAACCAAAGGGAAAACTCCGGTTGTTATATGAATGCAATCCCTTTGCCTTTATTGTTACTGTTGCCGGTGGCAAGGCTACTAATGGTAAGGAAAGGATACTGGATGTGCAGCCAACAGAACTTCATCAGCGAACAGCTATGTTTATCGGCAGCAAATTAATGATGGAAGAATTAGAGACTTATCTTTAGCCCTTAAATAGTGAAATGGGAGACACAATAATATCGGTAAAGAATCTTGTAAAAAACTACGGCAACTTCCAGGCTGTAAAGGGAATTTCTTTTGATGTGTATGAAGGAGAAATTTTTGGATTGCTTGGCCCCAATGGAGCCGGAAAATCAACCACACTTGAAATTATTGAAACGCTGCGGCCTAAAACCAGTGGCGATGTGACGGTGGATGGATTATCACTCGACAAACAACCAAACGAGATTAAGAAAATAATCGGTGTACAATTGCAAACCAGCGGCTACTATCCGGGATTAAACCTTTTGCAACTGATAGAACTTTTCTGTGGCTTATACAACCGTGATGTTGACCCGATGGAACTGCTGGAAATGGTGAATCTGAGAGACAAAGCCAAATCCAAAGTAAAAGAACTGAGTGGCGGACAAAAACAGCGTTTTTCAGTAGCCACCACATTAATAAACCAGCCGAGAATCATTTTCCTTGACGAGCCAACAACCGGTCTTGATCCACAGGCAAGAAGAAGCCTGTGGGAACTGGTTAAAAAGATCAGGGAAAGAGGTACTACGGTAATCATTACCACCCACTACATGGATGAAGCGGAATATTTGTGCGACAGGGTAGCCATTATTGCTTCCGGCAATATTGTGGCATTAGACTCGCCTGACAAATTAATTGATAACCTGGTGGCATCAGGTTTCGAACGTCCGAAAGAAATGAAATTAGCTAACCTGGAAGATGTATTTATTCATTTGACAGGGCATTCGTTAAATGAAGGATAGACTATGAATATTCAAAACAAACTAAAACAATTTATGACAGGAAAAATTGAAGCACAGAAAACTGCCGGGGCAGCCTTTATGTCTGAAAACATAAGTAGGGAAGGAGTAAAAGAACTTCCCGGGGGGATACAGTATGTAGTAATAAAAGAAGGAAAAGGTGCAAAACCTGAGTTAAGGGATACAGTAAAAGCCCATTACAAAGGAACATTGCTTGAAGGAAAAGAATTTGACAATTCTTTCAAAAGAGGCCAGCCTTTTTCTGCGCCGCTGACTGCATTAATAAAAGGATGGCAGATAGCGTTACCACAAATGAGCGAAGGAAGTCACTGGCGGCTGTGGATACCATCAGACCTTGCTTATGGCGACAGGGGGGCAGGTGGTGATATTCCGGGTGGTGCCACACTGATATTTGAAGTAGAATTATTAGAGATTGTAAAATAAAAAATAATTTTATGCCAGCAGCTGCTATTGATCCCCGCTACCCGATAGGAGAGTACGAACCAAAGCCATTTTCGATTGAACAGAAAATCGAATGGCTGGCTGATATTAAATTTCTGCCCTTGCAGATCGAAAACGCAATTCTCAATCTTGACGAAGCACAATTGAAAACTCCTTACCGGGATGGGGGATGGACTGTTCACCAGTTGGTGCATCATGTAGCAGATAGTCACATGAATGCTTACACCCGTTTCAAAGTTGGGTTAACAGAAGATAACCCGGCTATTAAACCTTATAATGAAAAGCTATGGGCAGAAATGCATGATGTGCATAAACTGCCGGTTAATATCTCCATTACATTATTATATGCTTTGCATACCCGTTGGCATGAGGCGTTGAAATATGTTGCAGATGATGAGTGGAACAACCGTACAGTTTTTCACCCGGATCAGAAAAAGACAATGCGGTTGTGGTATTTATTAGGAATGTATGCCTGGCACGGCAAACATCATGTGGCGCATATCACTTCTTTGAGGAAAAGAATGAAATGGTAAGTTTGCGGCATGAAAGACATGAAATGGAAAACACTTTCTTCCGAATATTTATTTAATGACCGTTGGCTTAAGGTTCGTAAAGAAAAATGTGAGACTCCCGGCGGCAAGATCGTTGACCCTTATTACGTTTATGAATTTGCTACCTGGGTTGGAGCGGTTCCCTTAACAGAGGATGGAAAAATTGTAATGGTGCGGCAGTACCGCCATGCTTTGGGAGAAACTTGTCTTGAAATCCCCGGTGGTTGCGTGGATGATACGGATAAGGACTTCGAAGAAGCCATTGCCAGGGAGGTGCTTGAAGAAACAGGTTATGTTTTTTCTTCTTATGAATACTTGGGCAAAATTTCCCCTAACCCTTCCACTAACAGTAATTTATTACACATGTTTTTGGCAAAAGGAGGGAAGAAGGTGGCTTTGCAGAAATTGGATGAAATTGAAGAAATTGAAATAGTCTTGTTAAGCCTGGAAGAACTAAAGCAATTGCTTCGGGAGAATAAGATTGTACAGTCAATGCATGTAAGCTGTATTATGTATGCACTGGAAAGGCTTAATGAATTGAAGTATTAACTTCTCCAACAAGGAATACACTGCCGCAGACAATTATTAAATCCTCAGGATGGGAATGTTGAAGTGCAAATTCCAATGCAGCATTTACATGAGGAAATGAATCGCCTTTCATTTTTGCTGTTGCAGCTTTCTCCATCAATTCATCTTCCGGAATGGCTCTGGGTATCTGTGCCTTGGTAAAATAGTACACAGCACTTTTGGGCAGCAGTGCCAGCATCTTATCTATCTCTTTATCTTTTACCATACCAATTATAATGTGTAATTGGCTGTGTTTAGTCACTTCAGCCTGGTGGACAAGTTGCCGGATACCGTCAATATTATGCGCTACATCCAGCACTACTAGCGGAGATGTATGAATAATTTCCCATCTTCCATGAAGGCCGGTTATTTTTTTTGTTTGCTTTAATCCAAGGTGAATTATTTTATCACTAATCTTCCACCCCCGTTGCTGCAGTTGTGAACAGGCTTCCAATACAGTGAGCAGATTTTTAGTTTGATAAACACCCGGCAGGTCAAGATGATATTTTTTATGGTCTGTATGATGTTCCTCAGCTACTTCAACAACCAATTCATGTTTTTCCCAGGTCCAGTCAATTACCTGCCTTTTATGTGAAGCAATTGAAAGAGGTGCACTCTTTTCTTTTGCTATCTTCTCAAATATCGGTTCAGTTTCCGGAAGAGTTTCACCAACTATTACCCGAATACCTTCTTTAATTATACCAGCTTTTTCTGCCGTAATTTTTTCCAGGCTATCACCCAGCAAGTTCATATGGTCCCAGCCAATATTGGTAATGATGGATAGTTCGGGTGTAATAATATTGGTGCTATCCAATCTTCCACCCAATCCTGTTTCAATTACCGCTATATCCACTTTTTGTTGTACAAAATATTCAAAAGCCATGGCTACCGTTATCTCAAAAAAACTTGGTTCTATTTCTTCGATTAACGGTTTAATTCTTTCAGTAAATGAAATAACAAACTCTTCACTCAGCATTTCTCCGTTCACTTTTATTCTTTCCCGAAAATTTTTCAGGTGAGGGGAGGTGTACAAACCAGTTTTATATCCGGCTGTTTGTAAGATGGCTGCCAGCATATGGCTAACTGAGCCTTTTCCATTAGTACCTGCAACATGAATGCTTTTAAATTTATGTTGTGGATTGTTCAATTCCTTGCAAAGCCGGATGGTATTGGTAAGGTCTGCTTTATAAGCCGCGGCGCCTATGCGGCTGAACATAGGCAGGCGGCTGAATAAATACTCTGTTGTTTGCTGATAATTCATGCGGGGCAAAAATAAGAAAGGCTGTCATGGATATTCAATCCATAACAGCCTTTCAAAAAATATTGATGGTTTTTAATTTACCCTGAAGTTAAACTGAACTGTAAGCATGGATTCATGATCCGCTTTGTCAAACTTGATATTCTGAAGATATTGCATAATAGCCGTCTTATAAGCATTATTGCTGTTAGATGAGCCTTTTGCAATACTGATAAATTTTCCTATGCCATCCGGTGATACGCTGATGTTGGCATATACAACGGCCTTATCAAGATCTCCCTCGAAGGAATAGTAACGAATTATCTTTCTGTCACCTCTTGTCACTTTAGGTCCATTACCACTACCGCTGCCTGTTCCGTTACCGCCACCAACACCATTGCCATTTCCACCACCAGTTCCGTTGCCATTACCGACACCGCTTCCATTTCCTTTGCCACCAGCCCTGTCATAATCTTCCGCTGAGCCGCCGCCTTTTCCGGTTCCCGTTGTTGTTTTACCAAGAACAGCTTTGGGTACTTTGGGTGCCGGGGTTTCTGCAATGGGTTTAGGTTCAGCTTTTACAACCGAACGGTTTTCATTTATTTTAGTTGCTGCAGGCTTAACCACATCTGGTTTAAGTACAGTCGGTGCATTTTTATCAGGGTCTTCATCAATGTCTTTGGAGTCGTCAGTTGTACCAGGTTGCGGTGGAACATGGTTAGCAATACCGGCAGGGCCAGAAGCTTGAACAGGATTACCACCACCTCCTCCGCCATCAGCCAGTGTTTCTGGTTCAGGTGGCAGGTTGATTTCAACTTCAATTCCCGTTTCCTGGGCTATCTGCTCAAATTTAGGCAAAGGCCATTTCAGCAGAAGCAGGAGTAATATCATCAAACCGGCAAAACCCCCGGTAATCATCCAGGCCTGGGAACGTTGTTTTGCTTCAAGAGATGCAGACATAATGTAAGCGTTGTTCATACAAATTTACGGTTTGGTGATTTGTGGTGCAACCCATTGTTGTTCACACCTGTTACTAACGATGCAAACCCCGTGCAACTTGCCTTGTACAGCATTTAGAAAATGTTAAGATTTGGAAAAAAGACAGACCGAATTTTCTGTACGGCCAAAAAGAACCTTCAGTTCATTATTTTACTTTGGAAAAGATCTGCTTGCTGCGACTGATATATTTTTTCTTCAAGTTGGCGGATAACCTTGATTTGCTCATGTTAATGTGTTCATACTCTACCGGTTGCGAATATTACTGCCTTCTCTCTCTGGTTAAGCTCCGGTCATGATAATGTTTATTGTTGTTTCATATTACTAAAATTCTTTCTGTAAGTTCAATAAAACTGTTTTAAATTTATGAAAACCACTGCTATGAGAAAGTTCCACCTTATCTCAACTGTGTTCTCTTTATTCCTGCTTGTACCCGCATCAATAATCTGGGCTCAAACCATTACACAGCAAAAAGGACTCACCACCGCTGTTTTTCCAACTCAATATGGCAATGTAAAAGTTTACCTGCCGGATGATGGCCAGCCGGGAAATATTATTTCCGGGACTGTTGTTGCTGAGCCCAATGGAAATAATGCGAGACAAATTGAAAGAAATCTTGCCGAGCTGGTAAAATACAGTGTGAATATTGATGGAAATAAATTTGCGGTAACACCAAATTCATCAAGTTTTAAATGGCTGGTGCATCAGGACAGACAGCTCAGTAGCCCTATAGAATTATTAAATGTCAGTGGATTTAAAGCCCATGAACTTACTTATCAGTTTAAATCACCTGAAAATAAAATAACTCCACCAGGTTCAGGTTGTGCCATTCCATCACATGCTTTAACGTCTGAACCAATGCGGATAATTGGTTCTTTTGATGGTGACGCAGCAAATACAAAATGCTCACTAAATAATCAACCGGTACAGGTATTAGTTGAATCTCCGCAGCAATGCCAGGTGCAATACCCCGCCAATGGACAGGGCCTGCAAACATTTCAGGTGAGTGAAAACGGGCAGGAGAAATGTTCAAGACAAACTTCAGGTGTGGATATGCAGGTAACTACCGGAGATCTGAATCTAAGGAAAGGACAAAATACTTATATTGATGTAACGCTTACAGGCTTGCAGAACCTGCCTGATAAAGCAACACTCACCATCACCAATATCACTCCCAACGTGGTTACCATGACCAATGGCAATGTGCAGGTGATCCCGGTTTGGCCACCACCTGACAGCGCCGGTGGAACTTTTTCGGTGCATTGCCCCGCAGTTAGCATTACAACCGGAAATTTCCAGGTAAATATTAATCTTGACCTGCCGCAACCTGGTAATACAATTACGACAGCTTCAGAATGCCCGCCCGGTTATACAAAAAAATCTTGCGATTGTGGTGCATCGGTTTCTATTTCAAAAAAAGATAATACACTTACAGCCGTTGCAAAATCAGAGTGCAAAGGTGTTTATGGCATCGGAATCAATACTTTTCCAGTTTGTTCAGTTTTGTCAACTACTTATACCTGGAGCATAAAAGAAGGAAAAGAAAATGTGGAGCTGGTTGGTAAAACAGATGGGCCTTCAGTAACGATAAAGCCAAAAAATAATCAGGGATATACCGTATGTGTTACAGTTACCGTCAAATGTATTGACGGAACTGTTTGTACTGCTACAGATTGTGTAACACAATCCGGTGAAACGGTGCCGCCGCCGACAAGCAGCAGATGCCAGTGCTCTGCAAGTTGCGAGGTAATCGCAGGCGCTACCACAGGACTTATATCTGATTTCTCTGCTAAAATCACTGCAAAATGTACCGGCACTTCAGGTTCGGGTGAAACAAGAGTTCAATGTGCTGTTGGCCCGATTACTTATAGCTGGAGTATTGGAGCCAGCGGAAAAGATGTTGCAGAAATTGATGGAAAGAGTGATGGAGCTTCTGTAAAAGTGAAACGAAAAAAAGATGGGCCGTATAATTTGTACCTCAATGGAACAGTGACCTGCAGCGATGGTACTGTTTGCGAATTTGCATGTAATGCAGAAATACCTTATACACCCACTACCAATGAAAAAGTCTGTTTGCCTGCTGTGGATGAAAAAGGCGATCCCAAAATGGTTGGCGGATTGAAAGGCAAGCAGGCCGGCACCGGCAGCGCCAGCACAATTTTCAGAGATGATTTTATTGCTCTGGAAGCAACAGGTTCTGATGTTGACCTTGTGACTTTTAAATGTGAGCCTCAAAAACCGCTTTGCCCTGATTCACGAAGTGAAAAAACAATTCCCGTTGCAGGGAAAGTCAGGTTTGAATGGGCGATTACCGCAGGTGATGGAAGGTTTGTAAAAATAGGTTGTGGTGCCGAAGATGAAAAAAATGATAAAGGAGAGCATGTTGTTTTTCAGCCGCCCTATGTTGCCTTGCCGGTTAAGAGTGCAGATACTTCGGTTATTACAACTATTCTTTTATCCATTATTGATGATGGTTCGCCTGTTGTTGATGCCACTGTCACAAAAACGATTACAATAAAAACAACAAGAAAAAAATCATTACCTGACAAATATGAAGTAATTATTACCGGGGGCGAACCCGACAAACCCACCCCTCCGGCGCTTCCTGTTGTGGATGGCACATGTAAACTGGTAGGTCCAACATGGAAACCCGGAGATAATCTTGCAGAACCGGTGATAACGCTGCCTGGAGTGGGCGATGCTGATAAAATGGTACTTGGTCAATGGATTGTTTTGAAATCTCAGGATCAGAAAGATCCTGATGATATCAGTTTCAATTGCAGTTCCGCTAATTGTACCAGTTCCGGTGCTGGCAGGGCATATCCTGATAATATTATTTGGGAATGGACAAAAACCGGCGGAGGAGATTTTATCCTGGGTAATTTCGGCCAGTATGTTATTTTCCAGGCGCCAATGGAAATGCCTAAAGGGAAAGATGTATTAGAAGTAAAGATAAAAGTGAAAGTAATGAACCCGGCCGGTGTACGAAAAGACCCTGACAAAACATCAAAAGAATTTATCCTTAAGATTTATCAACCCGGTGTAAAACTCAGCCATCCAGATCTGACATGGTTGCCTGAAGAAGATAACAGCCTTGAACTGAAGTCCGAATTAATGTACAAGGCTGGGGGTGCATGGATGCCTGCACTTGCTCACATGTGCCGTATCCATTATTTTGAATTAATGAATGTATCAACAGAAAAAGGGGTTTGCCTGAATAGCCCTGTGCCAAAAGATGCTGACCAATGCCGTGACCTGCAATTAAAAAATGAGAGTGGCCATGAAGCATGGGATGATGCAAAAGCCAGTGGCGCCAAATGCGATACAAAAGAACTTTACCAGCAGGCAAGAACAAAACGGCCTGAAAAAATTTATACCATCACCGTTCACTCAAGGGATTTTGGTGCCTATGGTTTTCTTCGAAGTTTTGCCAATGTAAATAAAAAAACAAGCCTGGATGGTAAGCCAGTTTATGTTTCAATACCGGTGAAGAAAACAGATGTAGCGCATCCGCAGGGACGCTTAAAGAAAACTGAATATGCAGACAACCGTGTCACTATTCCGCATGATATTGATGAAAACCGGATTGCCGATGGCGGCTGGACTGCTACAGGAGGAGTACTGGTTCCTGACCCTGCCAATAATAATGAAGACGAGGATGATACGCCGGTTGGCGATGCCTTTAAAGGTGACGGGCTTTCAACGTATGAAGAGTACAGGGGTTTCAAAGTAATGGATGGAGATGCCATTGGCCATCTTCGTACCAATCATTTGAAGAAAGATATTTTTGTCAGGAATGAAAGCGGTCTTGACCTCGGCACTTACACCAAAGTAAGCGGCTTGCAGGTGCATGAGATAAATGAGAAACAATATGTGGATGACAAGACAAGGGTAGTGAACCCCAATTTTAACCCAACCACACATATAGTGAACCAGATGGGGCTGCGGCTGGTTGACAGGCACAGGAACGGAAATTTATTAGGCATTGCATATTCAGTAACCGGGCAACCGGCTATTCCTAACCAGGAGATTGAAATTAGGATCTATGGGCTGAAGATTGCCGAATCATGTGAAGCAAAAAAGATAAAAGATAAACTTGCTGAAAAAATTGCCGCAGTAGTTTCACATGAATTATTGCACGGCAATAACGTCTGCCATCATGGCGAACAGGATGCGTCTGTTGAAAATTCATTTAACCTTATTCATGGTTTGCGGAGCGGTAATGTTAGTTGTGTGATGAGATATGACAATGTTGGCACTCCCATAAGGGGGTTTGACCCCGAAGCAATTGGCTCTGCCCTGTGCAGCAGCCCCGCTGGCACCGGGTATAATGCAGGTGGGAAAACTTTCCAGGATGCTGCTGCCAAACGGGGCAATTGCAAAGGACAAATCAGGGTTTCTGGAAAGGGAACTCCGCCAAAAACCTGCGGTAACCGGTGAGGTGTAACTTAAAAAATATTAAAATGAAAAAGGTATCAGTATATAATTTAATCTTCTTCTTTCTTCTGACAACAGTTTCCGGGCTACAGGCACAAAAGGTTAACACTAATCTGAAAATTAATGAAGGCGATGAGGCAGCTGTATTTCAGGATGAATGCGTTTTGTTTGATGTAAGCATCTTTAATAAGAAGGCGCAGGCTGACAGACTATGGAATATAACAGGTGAAGAAAGAATGGATGAACTTAACGAATTGCTGAAGCAGGGAAAAATAAAACAGGAGGAGTATGACAGGGAGAAAGGGAGTATTGAAAAAAGCCGGCGGACATCATCTGCTACGGAACTGGGTTCAACAACTGCATCATGGACTTCAGCCATAAGTTGGAAAGTAATGAATACGGCCAGCAAAAATTTTATTCAATTGCCCGTTACATTGTTGAAGAGACCTTCCACAGAGGGCAAGGCTGTACTCGACGGGGAAGGTTATTATATTGCCTGTTATGGTATTGCTCCAGGTGATTTAAAATCAGTGCCACCAGGAACTTATACCATTGAATGTATCATTAATGACTTTCCATCAAGTACTGTGCTGCTGACGGTGAAGGGTGGAATGATGAGTGAAGTACTGGCAGGAAGTGAATCTGTATTATTGCGGTTGGGCCTTTATTACTGGCACAACGGAAACGGGGAAAAGGTATTGGAATATGCAGATAAGATACTGGTAAAGAATTCTTCTTCATTAGAAGGGTTATCACTAAAAGGCGATGGCCAGATATTGCAGAAATCTTACTTGCCTGCATTGGACACTTATACTAAAGCTGTAAAGGAATATTACAAACAAAATGGAGCAGGAAGTGAGCCCCCTGAGTATTTATTCAGCATGATTGCATTTGCAAAAAAAGAGTTGGGGCAAGAATAATTTAATGCTGATGCCGCCAATTTGCCAGCAATATGCCTGCAAATACAATGACCATGCTGGTGGTATGCACCCGGGTAAAATCTTCATGAAGAATAATGGCAGCTTCAATGCTGCTGAAAACAGGTATCAGGTTGCCAAATAAAGCGGTGCGGCCTGCACCGAGTTTTCCAATGGCAATATTCCAGATAAAGAAACAAATGACAGATGCCCCAAGCCCGAGATAAAGAATGGAAAGGGCAAGGCTGCTATTCCATTCTACAGCAGGTGATTGGTTAATTTCCCAAATGAAGAAAGGAAGTACCATCAATGTCCCGAAACTAAAGATGGTAAACAGAAAGTTGACAGGTGACAGGGCGGCTGGTTTTTTCTTCACCATCGTATTATAAATGGCAAAACAAAATGCAGCTAACAGCACCCACAGGTCACCTTCACTGAATTGTAAGGTAATAAGGGTTTTAAAATCCCCCTTTGACAAAAGAAAAAGTACGCCAGTGATACAGATAACGAGACCTGCCAGTTTCATCCAGCCGATTTTTTCTTTCAGGAAAATGCGGGCAAAAATGATGGACATGATGGGAGAGGAAGTAGTGCCAATTAATGCAAGGTTGATGGCCGATGTGAAATGTGCCCCTATATAAACAAATGTGTTGAACAAAGCAATGCCCGTAAGGGATGCCCAGAAAAGGTAATGCCAGGATTGTTTTACTACCGGCCATTCTTTTCTGAACTTGTTTAACGCAAAAGGAAGAATTATTATTGATGCTATGAGCCAGCGGTAAAAGTTCAGGCTTATGGGAGGTATTTCTTTGTGGATAGCTTTTGCAACAATAAAATTTCCGGACCAGATAAGGGTAGCGAGAACAGCGAGACCGATACCAGCATATGTATTTCTTGCAGAAGCCTGGCTCATTTTAATATTTAGTGATGTGCAAAATCCATTTCGAACTTTCCTTTGATACGTTCTATCGGTGGATTAAAGTAGCCAAATTTTAAATCGGAAAATTCTTCCCTGATTAACTGTTGTAATTGATTTACACCCAAACATTCTCCTGTTTCTGCTGCGCCGATCTTTCCGAGGTACCAGTCAGGGTCAATATTGAAATTGCGCCACTGGATCATCTTCAACCCAGTTTCTTTTATTAGTTTTCTTAATGCCTCATATTCCGCTACAGAATCAGTCATGCCGGGAAAAACAAAAAAATTGATAGATGTCCAGCCACCAAAAGAGTTGACAATTTTTAAACTTTCAACAATATCATTAAAATCATAATTATTAGGGCGGTAATAAGGCATGTAGATTTCCCTTCTTGCCGAGTTGGTGCTTACCCGGATAGAATCCAGCCCCGCTTCGCATAATGCTTTTACAGCATCCGGCTTTGAACCATTGGTATTGATATTGATACTGCCTCTGGATGTATGTTTTCTTATTTCAATAATAGCATCACGGATAGTTTCCCACATCAGTAGTGGTTCGCCTTCGCATCCTTGTCCAAAGCTGATGATGGGATAGGGGGCTGTTTCAAGATGCGGAACGGTAAATTCAACTATTTCTTCTGCTGTTGGTTTGAAAGTTAATCTGTCCTGGGTGGAAACGATTGCTTCTTCATCCGGTTGTAATGAGATACATCCGACACAATTGGCATTACACCCTGATGAAACAGGAACCGGGCATTCCCACCTGCCTAATGCAAAATTTCTTGCAGCAGGACATTGATAGGTAATAGCACAATTATTCATCAGGTGGTCCACAAGCCTGTTGTGCGGATAATGTTTCAGTAAATCTTTTGCTCCTTCATTTATTTTTTGCTGATCGTATCCGGAACAATCCTGGCGGATGTCAGATTCTACTCTTGTAGCAGGCACATAAAATTTATCATTTAGCCAACCAGCAGCGGTGTAGCAAAACAAAGGAAGGATGGGGGCATCTTTCTCTGTTTCATAAGCAGAAAGATAAAAACCAGTATGCGCAGGTGGAATAAAAGCAGCAACAGCCCATCCTTTTTCACTCAATCTCATTTCGCCTGTTTGCACATCAATGCCAATTCCCCTGCGGCCGGGTAATTCGTATAAGGAGCCGCCATCCGGAAGTTCTATCCACTCGTCTTCCGGTACAGGCACGGCATCCCAGCCGCTTCTGCCGGTTGCATACAGAGAAGTGTCTTCAAAAATATTTCCTTTGCCATCAGAGTAAAGGATGTAGGGAGATTGGGATAAACTCATTTATTCAGTTGTTGCCTGCAAAAGTCGTTAAATTCCTGCTCATTTACAGCAGTCTTTGTTTCATCTACTGGTTGCTGAATAAATTTGTTATTCCTGAAATCTATTGTAAGAAGCCCATCTTTCAGGACGATATTATTCAGTTCTGACCAGGCAATTTTTTTCTTTGGGAAAGAGGGGTAAATAATTTTTTCATTCAGTATGCTTACAAGCATTGGTCTTTTTGCAGTTTGATAAAGATTACTGAGTATAAAACAGAGCAGGGCAATCCACCAAAATTCCATTTGTAGCCAGGTCATTAAAATAACGTACTCAGCAGCCAATTTATATGGGGACCCTTCATTATTTTTTATTGAAACCAAAAACTTATCAATCACCAGGGCAACGAGGATAAGTAAAGCACCGCCAACAGCTGCTATCCTGACTGGTCTGATTTCAGTAGAAACTGCGATGTAAATAAATATGGATAGATTGATGATAATGAAAAACAGGGCAATCTTGTTGTATTGTTTAATTTTCTCATTCTTCAGTGTAATTTGAAACTGCTTCATCTTAACTATTACTTGTCACCAGTAAATTACACAACTTATACAACGCCCTTGCTCCCACATTGGCATCCCAGTCTGTATCACCACCGATGCCAATTTCATTCAGGTCAAAACCTACTATGGTTTTACCGCTTTCTAAAATTTTACTGAACAGGTAAAAAACCTGTTCCAGCTCAAAACCACCCGGCACAGGTGTGCCGGTAAAGGGGCACAGCTTGCGGTCAAGCCCGTCAATATCAAAGCTGATAAAAATTTTTTGCGGCAGTTTGCTTACAATTTCTTCAGCAATCTGTTTCCATGTTTGTCCTTCGTATTGCCGGTTTCTGATTTCTTTATCAAAATATGTGATGATACGATAGTTGCTGTTCTTTACATACTCCCACTCATCGCTGCCATAGTCACGGACACCTGCCTGCACCAACTTTGTTATTTCAGGAATTTCTTTCAGGGCATTAAACATAATGCTGGCATGGGAATAATTGAAGCCTTCATAGGCTTCCCGCAAATCAAAGTGTGCATCAATCTGTAAAATTCCAAACTCGCCGTGCCTTTCTGCAATAGCTTTAAAGAAACCCAGCGGGGTGCTGTGATCACCACCAAGAAGCCCAACTAATTTATCTTTTTCCAAAAGCACTTTTGTCTGCTCATATACCCAACTGTTCAGGAAGTTGCTGCCTTCATTTACTTCTTTCAATGTTTTGCTCATGAATTGATTGGCCGCCACATCGTCACCCTTGGATATATAATCAATATATAGCTCTGCTTCCTTGCGGAGGTAATCACTCTTCATTAAAATCTTTCGGTCAGTTGGCCGCATGTAATAACCCTGTTTCCAGGCATCGGGAAATTCGGGGTCAAAAAGGTCAACCTGTAAACTTGCTTTTAGTACGGATTCCGGGGCACGAGCCGTTCCGGCGCCATAACTAACAGTTACTTCCCAGGGTATGGGCACAATAATCAACCGGGCGTCTTCTTCGGTTGTCGGTAAACCAAAAATATTATTGTTGGGATTACTGACACTATTGGGGTCATAATTTGAAAAATCAACCATATTGCTATGCGGGTTAAAAGCTGTGCAAATTAACGGGGTTTCCGGTAGCAGCAAAATCAGAAACCTGTTTGTGGAAAACGGCTCCTGATTTTAATGGGCAGGCGAAATGGGTTATTAATAAAAAAGGAGTCATTGCTGACCCCTTTTAATATGCTGTATGCTTTTATTATTTTCGGCTCAGGTGTTTAAGGTGAGATATATGAGAAGCTAAAGCCAGTCTCATTTTAGGGTATTCAATATAGGGCATCCCAAAATCCTGACAGGCCTTTTTGATAATTTTACTGATAGCCGGATAGTGTACATGTGATATGCGTGGAAATAAATGGTGTTCTACCTGGAAATTCAGTCCGCCTACCCACCAGGTGATTAATTTGTTGCGGGTAGCAAAGTTTGCGGTAGTTTTTAATTGATGTATAGCCCATTCATCTTCCATCTTTCCGGTTGCTGCATTAGCCCGTGGAAAATTTGTCTGTTCTACTGTATGTGCCAGTTGAAAAACAATACTTAAAACAACACCTGTAAACATGCCATACACCAAAAAGCCAATCACCCAGGCGGAGAAGCCCAGTGTATAAATAGGAACGGCCACAAAGATAAAGGCATGTAATAATTTAAAACTCCAGAAGGAGATATGGTCGCCAATGCTCATTTTAGTAAGCGATGTAGGGCCAATTCTTCCGAGAAAATATTTTTTGTAGTCGGTAAAGAAAACCCACCAGATATAAAGCAATGAATACGCCATCCAGAAATACAAATGCTGAAACCGGTGTATTTTATAATATTTCTGTGTTTCGCAAAGGCGGAGCAGGGGCTTGGCTTCAATATCATCATCAATACCTTCAATATTGGTGTAAGTGTGATGAATGATGTTATGCTTTGAACGCCACATAAAATTATTCGCCCCTAAAAAGTTTAAGGATAATCCTGCCATCTCGTTTACCCATTTGTAGCGGCTAAAACTACCGTGCAATCCATCATGCATTACATTAAAACCAATAGCTGCTGTCAGACCACCAAGGATTATACATTCTGTAATGGCCAGCCATATGACAGGGGTATAAAATACCAGGTGAACATAAACAAACAGAAAACTAAGTACAAGGATGATAGCCTTGAAATACAGGGAGAAATTACCAGTAGAAGGCTTGCCAGCCTGCTTAAAATAATCACCAATTCTTTTCTTTAACTCAGCATGAAAAGAATGTTGTACATGAGAAAATTTTGGAATGGTCATGAGCTTACTATTTCAGATGGACAAAGCTAATCTTTATGAACCATATACGGCTGAAAATTCAGGCGACCAGTTGATGTGGATCAAGGGCAACTGTGCTCAGGGTTTGGCAGAAGGAAAGTTTTAACAGCCGTTTATGTTTCATTCTGTATCAATGCATCGAGGCTGCGGATACCAATCTTTTTTTCACTGATGAAGCCTTCGGCATACTTTACACCGATACGTTTGCCAAACATCCTTGCTCTTGCAATCACACTTTCCAGAAAATCGGGAGTAGAGATATAGGTTTGCGGTCCTTCGCTGCCGGCTTCTGCTGTATGAAACTGTGTGGTGTATGCTTCAATTGATTTCATCCTTTGTTCAAACACATCACTGATGTCAATCAGTATATCAGGTTCATGATACCAATCCTGTATGTAATGTAAGACATAAGAGGGTCTCCATTTTTCCTGCACTTTCCCGTTCTCATCTTTAGTTTCAATTTTTGAAAGACCGGAAAGGAAAGCACAATCCGCAATCATTTTCCCTGCCCGGCCATGGTCAGGGTGACGGTCATGCAATACATTACCGATAATGATACCTGGCTGGTATTTACGGATGGCTGTGATGAGTTTTATCTTATTCTCTTCATCATTTTCAAAGAAGCCATCTCTCATTTTCAAATTTTCCCTCACTTGCACGCCGATTATCATGGCAGCACTTGCCGCTTCATCATACCGGGTTTCGATATTTCCTCTTGTTCCCAGTTCCCCCTGTGTCAGGTCAACAATACCGGCTTTTTTCCCGGATTTTATTTCATTGATCAGTGTTCCGGAGCAGCCAAGTTCTACATCATCCGGATGAACACCAATCGCAAGTATGTCGAGTTTCATATTACTGGTTTCTTGTTCCTTGTTCAGGAATTGTTAAGTGATAAAGGTATGTAATAGGGGGAAATTTAGTTCTTTCAAAGACTAACCAGCAATTACCTGCGGTACGGATTATTGTACCAGGTTCCGTCAATCTCTTTCACAATATTCTCAATCTGCCGGTCAAGTTTATTTTCTTTAATATCCCAATCCTGTTTCAGGCTGCCACCAACAAACCAGGCAACGGTTTGATAAAACCGGGCATTTAACCCGCCCTTGTATTCTTTTACGATTTCATAGCAACTGTTCCCGGTTTGCCGGTTGATAAGCTTCATCAGTATTTTTCCCTGGTAAACCGAGAGATTGGATAGCGGATCGGTGAATTCATTTTTCAATTCTTTTTCTCTTGACTTAATGTAGGCTTTTCGTTCTTTTTTGTTACTTACACCGGCCAGGTTCTTATTAATGTCATTGATGGTAGCCCCGGCTATTCTTGCATAGGGATACGTAACATATACAGCATTGCGGAGCCTTGTCCACTCTTCAATAAACCTGGCCAGTTCATCCGGTGATAATTTGGATACCCATACCATTTGCTCTTCCTTGTAGTTCACAATTTCATTCTGGTAAAAAATGGCAGGAAGAATGATGGTGTCGTTTGGCCCCCATTTCTTTCGTTGTTCTTTCATAAACCGGAGGGCCAGTTCGTTGGAGTCTATAACAGGCGCAGGTAATTCAACCTGGGCAAACAGATTGCCTGCCATCAATAAAAGAAGTGGCAGTATGAGTTTTAATCGTTTGTTATGTGATTTCAGATGAAGCATTCAACTGCAAAATTAAAAAACAACCCCGGCATTTTCTATACCTGACAACAAAACTACAATGGATGCTGTTTTGGAAAAGCCAAAATTATGACTCAGACCCGCTGATACGGTTTTGCTGAATACGGCGTACCATGCTGATGGTGATGCCAATAGCAGTGATGAGCACCCCGCCCCAAAGCAGGTTGATAAAGGGAAATTTATAAGCTTTCAGTGTTATATAATCCATCACAGCATTTGATTCCTTTACTCCAAGAGTTATACTATTATCAGGATTTACCTTCTGAAACTGGAAGACCAAATTTTCTGAAATGACGGTGTCGGGTAATGCCATTATTTCGCCTTTAGCAATGGCTAATTTGGGAGCAATAGAATACACTGAGCCTGTTTTGGAAAAAACTTTTAACCGGGCTTCATGCAGGCTTCCGTCTTTACCAAAAAGCTCCACCGGCAGGCTGTCTTTTTCTTTTACTTCCTGTAAAATGATAAAGCCGCTGGAGTAAAAAAGGGAGTCGCCAGGTTTCAGGTTATTTAGCTTGAAAGCGGTAGTGTCTTCCCGTTTGCCCGGGTCAGATATGGAAGTGATGTAAGTAAACACATCATGATTCCAGTAATGCCTTGCATCGGGATTACTCATCAGCCCCTGGTTTCCTTTATAGTTGACAAAAGAGTTGGGAGTGAGTACAAATTCTTCCTTGCCGTCCTTGCTTTTAAAACGTATTTTATAATATGACAGCTGCTTCTTAGGGTGTGCAGAATCTCCCTCATAAGTTAGTGAATACTTGTCCATATCAAAGGTTAGTCCTTTTACAAGGGTCAGATTTTCCCTTGGGTCTTCGCTTTTATCTAATGGTGCGGGAATGCCATTGATGTTATTTGAAAGCACTTCTTTTTTAGAAGAGGAAATCAAAATGCCTAATAGCACCATACCAAAACCAAGATGGGAAATAGAACCGCCTGACAGTTTCAACTTTCCTTTCAGACCCAACCAGATATAGGCTGTATTTGCAACGATAGTATAAACACTACAGGCAACGGCAATCCAGATGGCGGCCATAAAGCCGGCACCTTCTTTTTCGTAATTCACATGTCCAAAGCTGAGGACAAGTGTTGCGGTGATAGCTGCAATTGCTGTCGGTATTAAAATTTTCTTCAGAAAGTATTTTGTAGTAGTCTCTTTGTATTTCAGGTATTGAGTTACCGCTGTAAGTACAGCAATAATGATGGCAACAAAAACATGTATCTGGTTATAAGTAAACTCGGCTTTTTCCGGCGGGGCTATTTTACTCCCGAATATTTTATTATAAACAGGGATAGAAGTTATTCCAATAATTACAAGAGCTGAAAGAAAGAAAACCAATGAGCCAATAAACATCCAGAATTCTCTTGATGAACTGCTTTCCTCTTTTTGAATGGCCGGTATTTCCCGGTAGCGGTTGAAAAAAAGTACAAATGCAGGAATAAGCATTAATGCCATCAGGGCAATTAAATGATAGAAAATATTGCTTCCTTCTCCTGTAAAAGCATGAACGGATGTCTCACCCAAAACCCCTGTTCGGGTAAGAAATGTAGAGTAAAGAATAAAGCCGAAAGAAAGAATAAAAAATAAATGACTGGCCCTTAATGAATGCCCGCTGTTTTTATAAATGAGTAGAGTATGTATGCCAGATATTAATACCAGCCAGGGAACTAATGATGCGTTCTCTACCGGGTCCCAAGCCCAGTATCCGCCAAATGTCAGCGATTCATAAGCCCACATCGCACCCATCATAATACCTACACCGAGTGCGGCGGCAGAAAATAATGCCCAGGGCAATGCCGGTTTTGTCCATTCGCCAAATTTCTTTTTCCAAAGCCCGGCAATTGCAAATGCAAACGGAACAACTGTGGATGCAAAGCCGAGGAACAGCACAGGCGGATGAATCACCATCCAGTAATTCTGCAGTAAGGGGTTCAGGTCATTTCCATCTTTTATAGACAGCATGAAGTCCTGCCGCAAACCAAGGTTTACATCGCCATTGATATGCAGGATAGGCGCATTATCAAGTACACCTGAGTCTCTTAATAAAATGAACGGGTTGGAACCCATCTTCCAGCCAAAGATGTAAATGCCGGCAATCATAGTGGCCAGGCAGAATTGGGCGAAGCTTATCACCGTCATCACCGGTGCTTCCCATTTTCTACTTGTCCTCATCAGTATTGCCCCCAGCACACAATGCCAGATGCTCCAGAGTAAGAAACTTCCTTCCTGGCCTTCCCAGAAACAGGCCAGCAGGTATTTTACTTCCAATAACCGGCTGCTGTGCTGCCATGCATATTTATATTCAAACAGGTGATTGGAAATAATATAAAATAAAATGCCGAAGATGGCAAAGACGGAAATTATTTCAGTAAGGAAAGCATAACGGGCCAGCTTTTTCCAGTGAGCAGCATCTGCTTCATTCTTTGCTTGTGCAGATTTAAAATAAGTAAATGTGGCAATAAGTGACGCAACTAAAGAGAGTACTATAAAAAAGTGGCCTAACTGGCCGGGTAAAAGATGCTCGCCGATATACTCCATTCCTGGTTATTATTTGGTGGCTTCAGAATTTGCAGTCGCAGGGTCCGCCTGTTCCACAGGCAGGTTTGTGGCAGAAGTGGTTGGGATACTTTTTTCAACCGGCTTCATATTTTCCTTGTATTTCGACGGGCATTTTGACTGCACTTCCTGGCATTCAAAATGATCCGTTTCATATTTTCCTTTCAATATTAATCTTTCACTGATCATCAGGTTTTCAATAGGGCCGCCACGATAAACCACTTTCATTGTTTCCTTTGAACTATCAATTGCTACAGCATGAAAACTGAGGTAGTTGGGGTTTTTTAATTGATCATATTCTACTGGCATTGTAGTGTCACGGCGAACAGCCACATGAACAAATTTCCCGGGTTTGGCTTTCGCCTCGGCAATTGTTTCATAGGTAGAGCCGGTGTTTAGCAAACTTATCAGTATTGCTATAGCACTGGCAATAAATATAAGAAGGATAATATGTATCTTTTTCATGAACCTCTGTTTGCGGTGGCAAAGTTAAGTCAAAATACATACCAGAATGGGGCATAGCGGAGGATTTTCAAATTAGTTGTAAACGATTGGCGTTCTTTTCTTAGGCGCCTTTGTCCTTATCTTTGCCCCTCTAAATGCTACCTGCTATATGTTATTCCAACTGAATGAAGAACAACTAATGATTCAAAAAGCCGCCCGGGATTTTGCACAAAATGAATGTTTACCCGGCGTTATTGAAAGGGATGAAAAACAGCAATTTCCGCGGGAACAAGTGATGAAACTGGCCGAACTTGGTTTTTTGGGGATGATGGTGGATCCCCAATACGGTGGCGCTGGTATGGACACTATCAGCTATGTGCTGGCCATGGAAGAAATAAGTAAGGTTGATGCCAGCACAAGTGTGGTGATGAGTGTAAACAACAGTTTGGTATGTTATGGCCTGCAGGAGTATGGAAATGAAGAACAAAAACAAAAATACCTGACCCCGCTGGCACAAGGTAAAAAAGACGGGGAGTTATATATCGGGGCATTTATGCTTAGTGAGCCGGAGGCAGGCAGTGATGCAACGTCACAAAAAACTACAGCAGAAGATAAGGGAGATTATTATTTGCTGAATGGAACCAAGAACTGGATAACAAATGGTGGCACTGCATCTGTATATCTTGTAATGGCGCAAACTGATCCGGCAAAAGGGTCAAGGGGTATTAATACATTAATTGTAGAAAAAAACTGGCCAGGTGTTGTGGTGGCGGCCAAAGAAAATAAATTAGGTATCCGCGGAAGTGATACTCACACTGTAATGTTTAATGATGTGAAAGTGCCAAAAGCAAACCGGATTGGCGAAGATGGTTTTGGTTTCAAGTTCGCCATGAAAACACTGGCGGGCGGAAGAATCGGGATTGCCTCACAGGCATTGGGTATTGCCAGCGGTGCTTTTGAACTGGCCAGGGAATATTCCAAAATAAGAAAAGCATTTGGTACCGAAATAATGAATCATCAGATTATTGCTTTCAAACTGGCAGATATGGCGACAAGAATTGAAGCCGCAAGGTTATTGTGCCTGAAAGCAGCCTGGGAAAAAGACAACAATATTGATTATACGCTGAGTTCTTCCATGGCTAAAGTTTATTCATCAGAAACGGCCATGTGGACAACTGTGGAAGCAGTGCAGATACACGGTGGTTATGGCTTTGTAAAAGAATACCATGTGGAAAGGCTGATGAGAGATGCCAAGATTACCCAGATATACGAGGGAACCAGTGAAGTGCAGCGGATTGTAATAAGCCGTAGTATATTGAAATAATTTGATGATGTGTCCGGTTGTTATCGGGATGAGAATGTGCATATGATCTTTCGGCTTCACTCAGGACATCATTTGTACATTTTAATTAAAAAAATAATGCCGGTTAATAAGGAAGCATATCAGCAGGTAAAAGAAGAACTGAGCAAAAAGAATGTAACCCTTGTTGCCGTTTCAAAAACAAAACCTGTTGAGGACATTCTTGGGTTATACAATCTTGGTCACAGGGATTTTGGTGAAAATTATGTACAGGAACTGGCGGACAAAGCGGCACAACTTCCGAAAGATATCCGCTGGCATTTTATTGGCCACCTGCAAACCAATAAAGTAAAGTTAATAGCCCCGTTTGTGCAACTGATTCATGGGGTGGACAGTCTAAAACTCCTGAAAGAGATTAACAAAGAAGGGATAAAGAATTGCCGGGTAATTAATTGTTTGCTGCAGGTTCATATAGCACAAGAAGAAACAAAGTTTGGATTGAATGAAGAAGAACTCATTTTAATATTTACTAAGTTGGGTGATTTGAAAATGTCTAATGCCTGTATTTCCGGGTTAATGGGTATGGCAAGTTTTTCTGAAAATATGGGCCTTGTCAGGGAGGAGTTTAAAAAACTTAAGAAAATTTTCGATAGACTCACGACTCCTGACTTGCCACTCACGACTCTTTCTATAGGCATGAGCAGTGATTACAGGATAGCAATAGAAGAAGGCAGCAATATGGTGAGAATCGGCAGCCTGTTGTTTGGTGAAAGGACAGGCAAGTAGCAAAAAAATCCGTTCCGGATTATTAGTAAATTATTTGTATTTTTTACGTTTAAATATTCAGGCAATGCGGATACTTATTTTATCTTTCGTCATCTTGCTTTCTATATCTGCTCCGGCACAACAGGAGAGAGACACTGTATTAAGCCGTTGTCCCCTGTTTATTACTGACACAGTCAGCTATAATAATTTTTTTATTGAGGCAAGACCAGCTACCCTGAAAGTTTATCGTGTAAAAGGCGACCTGACAATTGCTATAGAGCAAAAAGAGCAGTTTTTTACCATGTTCTTCAGGGATAAAAAGCTGAAGAATACGAAATACAAAATTTCTGTAAATCCTGATGGCCGGGGTGAGCTTGCAGCAAAATACTCCTTCCGTTCCGGTGACCAGGTTTCCTATGTAAATGTTTCCAATGGCACGGTGGAAACAACTTACGATAAGGAGAAGAAACTATGGCGGGTCAAAGTAAATGGGATGATTGCCAACCTTGTCGAAAGAACGGTAACTTACTACAAAGTCAAAGCTGACTTTACGATTAAATAATCTTTTCTTTCCGGGTGTTATCATGTTAATTCTGCTTTTACCCTCCCAGCCCTTGCATTTTGTCCTGCAAATATGGCCACTTGTGTAATCAGTTTTTCTGATGGTTAGTTGTACATTTAATTTGAGTTATGCACAACGGTTCCTTCTTATTAAAATACAGGCTGCATCATGTTTTCTTCTGGGTGCTGGTCTTTGGGATATGGTATTTCCTCCGGGTGGATGATTACTCTACAGAGGAAAAAGCTTTCCATGTAACCCTTATCAAAGTGGTAGAGCTGGCCCTGATGATTTACCTCACCAATTATGTACTCATCCCTCAACTACTTTACAAAAAAAGATATGTATGGTTTGTCATCATTTTCATCCTGATGATATTTGGCAGCAGTGTACTTAAAATGAATATACTTGGCCGGTTGCTTAACAACCCGGAGTTGCTCAACTGGTCGGCGAACCTGAAAAAAAGTTTATATAACAACATCATCCCGCATTTCTTCCTGGTTATTGCCGGAGCTGCCGTAAAACTGATGCTGGACTATGGCAAGTTGCAGAAACGGATGGCAGAAACGGCCAGAGAAAAAGCTGAGGCAGAGTTAAGTTTTTTAAAATCACAAATCAACCCTCATTTTGTTTTTAACTCATTGAACTCGGTTTACTTTCTTATTAACAAAGACAATGTTGAGGCAAGAGGAGCATTGCATAAATTTTCAGAAATGCTCCGTTATCAATTGTATGAGGTGAGGGACGATAAAATACCAATAGAAAAAGAGATAAATTACCTGGAGGATTATATGGACTTGCAGCAATTGCGGAAAGATGAAAAATATACGGTGCAGTTTAATCACAGCCCGGAAGTAAAAGGATTTTTAATTGAGCCCCTGTTACTGGTGCCGTTTGTGGAAAATGCTTTTAAACATATTTCGCATTATCCGGATAAAATAAATTTTGTAAAAGTGGATATGACGCAATCAAACGGAGTTTTTATTTTTTCGGTAGTCAATTCTAAAGAACAGCAAAGGGTTACCGAACAGCATGAGGGCATTGGGTTGAATAATGTTAAGAGGCGTCTTGAATTAATGTATCCCGGAAAACATGAACTGAAAATTGATGAGGCTGACGACAAATTTACCGTTCAATTAAATCTTCAATTGTTATGAATATCAACTGCATTATTATTGACGATGAGCCGTTGGCAAGAAAAGGGTTGAAGGAATATATCGCTGATGTTGATTTCCTGAACCTTACCGGCGAATTTGACAATCCGCTGAAAGCTGCTGAAATTATCAGCAGGGGGGAAGTCCAGTTGCTTTTTCTCGACATCCAGATGCCGAAGATAACCGGTCTTGATTTTTTCAAAACCTTGCCCAATGCTCCACCGGTAATTTTTACTACGGCGTATCCGCAATATGCAGCTGAAGGGTTTGAAGTAAATGCACTCGATTACCTTGTCAAACCTGTTTCTTTTGACCGATTTTTTAAAGCAGTTCTCAAAGCCAAAGAATTTTACGAAGTAAGGGAAACAAATAAAAAAGAAGCTGACTCTTTGGAATATTTTTTTATTAAAGCCGATAATAAGCTGGTGAAAATATTATTTGAGGATATATTATATGCGGAAGCATTGCAGAACTATGTTGTCATCCACACCTCGTTAAAAAAACACATGACTTATCTGACTTTCAAATCTGTGGAAGATTATTTGCCTCCCGGTAAATTCCTGAAAGTTCACAAATCATACATCGTGGCTGCTTCAAAAATTGACAGCATTGAAGGAAATGATATCCGCATCGGCCAGCAACATATCCCGATCAGCCGGAATCAAAAGGCTGAAGTGATGGATAAATTGCTAAAAAACAGGTTTCTGAAAAGATAGCAATCCACCAGCTCAACGCCCGGGTAAGAAGACTAACTTCCCCGCTGGGAACCGGTATTGGCTTGTTTACTCACAAACCCTCCTGATGATGCCTTACCGGATTTTTGTATAAATTTTGATCCGCCCTGGCTATTGCCGACGCTGTTTTTTTTTGCGTCTTTCTTTTTTCCTTTCTTATTGTTTTGATTCAGTAATGACATAGGAAATTTTTATTTTTTATAAAGATAATGCTTATTCGTCATTAGTGAAATGGGCATCCCTACGCAGGCCATTAATATCAGCATGGCAATAATTGCTTTTGAAAATACAAAAGGTATTGGTGGGGCTTTGCTCAGGGGAACTATTATCAAATTCGTTACCAGCCAGGCAAAAACCCCGTATAATAACCCGGCAACAATTATATTTTTTCCAAGCCAGCTTATTTTTGGATAAAGCCAAAAGAAAAAAAGAGTCAGGGCAAAGGCAATAATTAAATGAAAAAACAGGCCCCATGCTTCCATTGTAGTTCCGGCGGCAAATGCTTTTTTCCCGAAAACACCACTTGCAATATAGCGGAGAACATTGCCCGGTCCTTTACCACTTTTAATATAGTATTGGATGGAAGCAGCAGCGATATCCAGGAATCCTGCGGTTAATCCAGTCAGTACAATAGCTCTAATTGGATTTTTTAATGGCCGGGCTGTTGATGGCTGCGTCATGGATTTGCTGATATAGCAAAAAGATAAAACAATAAATTCTAAACGGATATTGTTACCATCCAAATTTCTATAAGCGGCAAAATTCTGTTTTTTCATATACTTTTTCTACAGTGCTTTCAATGGAGGGAGGGGTATAATCAAATACAACTGGCAGAGCGGAATAATAAACAGCAGATGACGGGTTGATAAATGCTCTTAGCATCACTAAAGAGCAAATGAGGCAAAAGATGAAATTTTTTCTAAAATATATGGCATTACTTCAAGGTTAAAGTATTTTATACTGCAGGCGCAGGTCAATAAAATCGGCAGTAAACCGGTGTACTTTCATATTAAAACCTGCATAGAGGCGATTATTCAACTTGTACCGTAATCCCCAGCGGTGGTAGGTGGCAGACTTGAAGAAAGATGGATAATCGCTGATATAGCGGCCATACTGCTGGCTGAAAATAATTTTATTAAATAAAAATTCATGCCCGAAATAAACCCCTGCTAATGTTGCAGGTTTACTGTTATCCGGGGCAACACCGGGGGCATCTACAAATTTATTATAATACAGTTCGGTTCCTGCGGAAAGTGCACTGATACGGCTTATTTTCTTTGTAGCTACCAAAAACATGCCTGCCATATAGTTACGGGTGTTTTTCCACTTGCGGTGGTAGCCCTGCTTGGGAACAAACATCAGTCCGGCATCCACTCCTGCTTTTTTTTCACTCCATTTATAGCGGGGTGGTTTGGCGTATTTGGGCAGGAGGCCGCTTTCAGGGTAATAAAGCACTGCAGCGGAAAACGTACTCCAGTTTAACCCCGCATTCGGTTCCCGGTAATTGCCATTGGAGATATGATTGAAATTGGCATTTCCGGCGATTATTAATTTTTTAGTGATGTGGAAACCAAATCCTGCCGACACATGCAGGTAAGGAGTGATGCGCAGGCTGTAATTATTGTTCCCTGGATTCTTGATACTGTCGAAAGGAGCTGTGAAATAACCGGCACCCATATCTCCGCGGAACTGAAATTGAAACTTATTGCCAATGCGGTAAACAGGCTCCAAAAAATAGGAAGCAATAAAACCATTGCCGAGTATTGCAGTGCCAAGATTATAAAAAGAAAAAGTAATTCCTTTCCGGATATAACTTCTGCAATAGGCATAGGAAGGGGAGTCTATAAATTGCCTCGACAGGTCGAAGGAAAACCCTTTGGGTTTGGCATTCTCAATACTTTGCACATCATGATTATGCACCAGCACAGCCCCTGAGTAAAGATGCAGGCCATACACCCGTTGCTGAAGGTTTCGGGGACTGGCAGCATCTCCATTTGCATGGGAAGGGCCCTGGGAAATTGCTGAAAGTGAAAAGCATATTGGGATGATTAAAAACAGGTGCCTCATACAAGGATGAAAAATACTTTAAAAATTGATATGAACCAGCACTTCAATTTTGCCGGGTAAAATTATTTGAAAACAATACCTGTCATTATTTTTCGGGCAATTTCGGCATACTCATTTTTATTTGCATCTGCCACAAAGGTTACGAGGTATAACCTTGATTTATAAAAACAATACCACTGGGTGGTCCTTACCCGGATAGATTCATCTAGCTTATTATTGCCGGAATAAATTACCTCAACAGCTTCCGCATTGTTCCATTTAAAATACCGCAAGCCTTCCTCCAGGAATTGGGTAAACTGTTTTTTAACGGTATTGGTAACAGCAGGGAACAGGTCTTTGACTTTTATGTCTGTGCCGTAACCTGCTTTTTGCGTCACGCTGACGTTGATATTTTCATAAAAGTTATCTGATTCGCTGTAGGCAGGTGAGGTAAAGAATACCCGGTTCCCTTCTTTTACTTTATTCACCCAGTTGGGTGGATATTTGGCTGTAAACTTTCCGGCACTGTCTGTAAATGTTTTCCATTGCTGGCTGAAAGACAAAAGGGGAAATAAAATAATCAACAAAAAACAAAGGGAACGATGCATATCAGGATTTTAAGTGTAATATAGAATGAATTTGTAAACGATAGGATGCTTCGGCGCTTATTTTTGGAAAAATAACTGCTGCATGTATTGGAAACTCCTGGTCTTCCTTCAACCCCCTCATTTCCTTACCTTTGCCGACTATGTCTGAAGAAGTAAAAAGAGAAGACCGCAGTCTTAATTTTCTCGAAGAAATCATTGAAAACGACCTGGAAACAGGTAAATATAAAAGCATTGTTACCCGTTTCCCGCCGGAACCGAATGGTTATTTACATATAGGTCATGCCAGCAGCATTTGCCTGAATTTTGGGCTTACCCAAAAATATCCCGGTTACACTAATCTGCGGTTCGATGATACCAATCCTGTAACAGAAGAAACAGAATATGTGGAGAGTATTAAGGATGATGTAAGATGGCTGGGATTTGAATGGAAGCATGAAAGGTATGCCAGCGATTATTTTGGTTCGTTATACGAATATGCGTTGAAGCTTATTGACAAGGGCCTTGCTTATGTGGATGATAGTAGTGCAGAAGAAATGGCGGCGATGAAAGGCACGCCGACGGAACCCGGAAAAGACAATCAATACCGGGGCCGCAGCATAGAAGAGAATAAAGATTTATTTGTGAGGATGAAGAATGGTGAATTCGCAGATGGCAGCAGGACTTTAAGGGCAAAGATTGACATGGCCCATATCAATATGCTGATGCGGGATCCGATTCTCTACCGTATCAAACATGCACATCACCACCGTACGGGAGATACGTGGTGCATTTACCCGATGTATGATTTTGCACACGGACAAAGCGATTCTATAGAGGAAATAACACATTCTATTTGTACAATGGAGTTTGTGCCGCACCGGGAGTTATACAATTGGTTAATTGAAAAATTAGAAATCTATCCATCGCATCAATACGAATTTGCCAGGAGGAACATCAATTATACCGTAACAAGTAAAAGAAAGCTGCTGCAATTAGTTACTGAGAAGCATGTTACCGGATGGGATGATCCAAGGATGCCGACAATCAGTGGCCTGCGCCGCCGTGGATATACTGCACACAGCATCCGGGAATTTTGCGGCAGGATAGGCGTGGCGAAAAGAGAGAACATGGTGGATGTCGGGTTACTGGAATTTTGCCTGAGAGAAGACCTGAATAAGATTGCCCTGAGAAGAATGGTGGTATTTGACCCTGTTAAAATTGTTATTACCAACTACCGTGGAGATGGTGAGATGTTGCATAGTGAAAATAATCCCGAAGACCCGAACAGCGGGGTAAGGGAAATTCCTTTTTCAAAAGAAATTTATATTGAAAGAGATGATTTCATGGAAAATCCCTCTAAAAAATATTTCCGTTTGGCCCCGGGACAAATGGTGCGTTTGAAATCGGCTTACATTATTAAGTGTGAAGAAGTGATAAAAGATGCTGAAGGAAATATTAAGGAGCTGCATTGTACCTATGTTCCTGAAAGTAAAAGTGGTCACGATACTTCTGATATAAAAGTAAAAGGGACGTTGCACTGGGTAAATGCTGCTGGTGCCCTGGAAGTGGAAGTAAGAGAATATGACCGCCTGTTCCGGGTAGAAGACCCGACAGATGAGGCTGGTGATTTTAAAGAATACCTGAATCCTGATTCATTGAAAGTGGTGAAAGGATTTGCAGAGCCATCTATTGCAATATCAACATTAGCTGACCGTTTCCAGTTTTTGAGAAAAGGGTATTATTGTTTAGACAGGGATACAACTACAGGTAAGTTAATTTTTAACCGGACAGTTACTCTGAAAGACGGATGGGCTAAAGAAATTAAGAAAAATTAGCGGACAATTATCGCCCCCGGATCTTTTACAAATAAATAGCTGTCACTTTCTACAAAATCATTGACCTGTACTTCAACTGCAACCGGCATTCCATCTTTCAATGAAAATTTAGCCGGATAAATACCATAGCCGATGTTTGAATAGGTCATCTGGAATTCGTTGTTGTCCATATATTCCATGTAACCAATCAGGTCAGGGTGGTGTTGAAAACGGCAGATAAGCATTTTGCCGCTTTTGTTTATAGTTATCCTTCCATAAACAGTATTGAAATAATCGCCGGTAAAGTCTTCCAGTTTAATTTCAGGCAAAATCTTTTTATCCACCCTTGCTTTTAATGCACTTACCTGGTTGTCTGCATCTTTTTTACCCTGCACATAAAAACCCCACTGAAACTTACTGCGGTCTGTATAGGGTACACCAAGGTAAGCATCAAGAACCTGGTAACGTAATGCTTCGAAAAAATTCTGATTATCATTATTGGTAAGAATGGTGATGCCCAAATTTTCTTCCGGTACAAAGCAAACATTGGTAACATGGCCAAAGGCGCCGCCGGTATGCCAATATACTTGCCGCCCATTATAATCAGTGGAATAAACACCTAAACCATACCCACGGAAATGTGTGGGGTAAACTGTTGACTTGCGGCTACCGGTCAGGATATTGATGTCTCTTGTTTTTTGCAACACTTCCCAGGGTAAAACCCTTTTCCCTTCGTGGCGGCCACTGTCTAATTGCAACAGCAGCCATTTCGTGAGGTCTTTTACATTACTCACCATACTGGTAGCAGGGCCGAGATTATCAACATTATCAAAAGGAATTTTAGTAAGTGAACTGTACAGGTTATTATGCGGTGAAGCCACATTGTTTCTTTGTGCAAGCCCTGCAGTATTCATATAAGTATTACTCATGCCAAGAGGAGTAAGGACATTTTCCTGCACATAGTTTTCCCATGTTTGCCCGGTTACTTTTTCCAATACTTGTCCTGCCACTAAAAAAGCAGAGTTGCAATAACCATAATCCTGCCTGAACTGGCCGGATGGTTTCAGGTACCGCATTTTCCAGAGGATAGAATCTTTTGGCAGGTTAGAATCCCAGAAAGTAAAATCTCCCTGGAAGGTTTTTAAACCGATACGATGGCAAAGCATATCTTTTACTGTAGCCAGGTTTGTTGAATTGCTGTCATACAGTTTGAACCAGGGGATGTATTTTGTTACTTTATCGCTCAGCGAAAGTTTTTTTTCAAAATCTAATTTGGCAATGGAGGTGCCGGTAAACAATTTTGAATTAGAAGCGATGATAAATAATGTGTTTTCATCTACTTTCTCTTCTTTGCCCAGTTCCCTTACGCCATAACCCTTGCTTAGTATTGTTTTTCCATCTTTAACTACGGCAATAGCCAGTCCGGGTATCTGCCACTGCTTCATTCCTCTTTCTATATAGCTGTCCAGGCTGTCGGAGACGAAAGAAGGATCCTGGGCTGAAGCGGTAAGAAAGAACAACGCACAGGCAGGGAGCAAAAGTGTATGACGGAGTTTTTTCATAAAAAAATATCAGTGAATGAAAGTCAAAATAAAAGTATATGTTTTTAGCGAGCCATTCATTTGTATTCCCCATAAACCTCTCTCAGTGTATCAGCAATTTCTCCCAGGGTCACTTTATTCTCCACTGCTTCTACCACGGTGGGCATAATGTTCTCACTACTACTGGCTTTATCATTTAATAGTTGCAGCAATTGATCCACTTTGGCATGATCCCGGTTACTTCGGAGGGTTTTTAGTTTTTCCGATTGCACCTGCCGGATGGAATCATCTACTTTTAATACCGGGATAGGTGCTTCCTTGTCAACTTTAAATTTATTGAGGCCAACGATAATCTTTTCACCGGTTTCAATATTACGCTGGTATTCATAAGCACTTTTTGCAATTTCATTTTGGATAAATCCCTGCTCGATAGCCGAAACGCTGCCACCCATGGCATCAATTTTCCCCATCAGTTTCCAGGCTGCTTCTTCCACTTCATGAGTAAGGGTTTCAATAAAATATGAACCAGCAAGCGGATCAACGGTATCCGGGACACCACTTTCAAAGGCTATAATCTGTTGTGTGCGCAAAGCAATTCTTGCTGCATCTTCGGTCGGCAAACTTAATGCTTCATCATATCCGTTAGTGTGTAATGATTGTGTACCCCCCAGAACGGCTGCCAATGATTGAATGGTTACCCTTGAGATATTATTCAGCGGTTGCTGCGCTGTTAATGTGCTGCCGCCGGTTTGCGTATGAAAGCGGAGCATCATGGCTTTGGGGTCGGTAGCGCCGAGCCCTTTCATAATTTTGGCCCACATCGTTCTTGCGGCCCTGAACTTCGCTGCCTCTTCAAATAAATTATTATGTGCATTAAAAAAGAAGGAGAGGCGTTTGCCAAATACATTAATGTCTAAACCTTTTTTCAATGCTGCTTCCACATATGCTTTACCATTACTGAGTGTAAAAGCAATTTCCTGTACGGCAGTACTCCCGGCTTCACGGATATGATAACCGGAAATAGAAATCGTATTCCATTTTGGCACTTCATGACTGCACCATTCAAAAATATCGGTGATGATGCGCATAGAAGGTTTGGGCGGATAGATATAAGTACCCCTGGCAGCATATTCTTTCAGAATATCATTCTGTATTGTACCTGTAATTTTTTTTAAATCAGCCCCTTGCTGTTTGGCAAGGGCCACATAAAAGGAGAGGAGGATGAACCCGGTTGCATTTATGGTCATGGAAGTGCTTACCTCTTCTAACTTAATTCCCTTGAAAAGAGTTTGTATGTCTTCAAGGGAATCAATCGCCACGCCTACTTTTCCCACTTCCCCTTCTGCCAGTTCATGATCGCTGTCGTAACCGATTTGTGTGGGCAGGTCAAAAGCCACACTTAAACCGTTAACACCCTGTGATAATAAATAATGGTAACGCTTATTGCTTTCTTCAGCTGTGGAGAACCCTGCGTACTGCCGCATGGTCCACAATTTTCCCCGGTACATATCGGGTTGCACACCTCTTGTAAAAGGGAATTCTCCCGGTTGCTGATCGCTGGCTGCTGGTATATCCGAAGCCGTATATACCGGTTTGATTTCAATTCCTGAATCTGTATATTTTTTATTATCTCCGGACATACTTTGACTTTAGAAATGATAAGCAACAAATGGCCAAGGATCTAATCAATAACCATATCTATTTCATTAATTTTTTTGCTTCAAAATTCAATGCCTCTGCTACCAGTTCATGTAAGGCTCCGTTCGGTTGTGCCATGATTATTTCTAATATTCGTTTATTTAAATCTGCTGCCGATGCTGCCGGTGGCAATGTACCTGACACCTGGTTTACCACCATAATGTTCTGCTCTTTCAGGTTGCGGACAGCATCCCAGCTTACCGGGCTTACATATAATTGCTGCGTACTGTTATATTCAAACTCATGTTTGATATTCTCTGTCAGGATAATTTTCATTTCATAAGCAGAAATGCCCGGCTGATTGAGCCGGCTGATTAAATTCGGAAGGGCAATCCTTTCTGTTAGTAACACCAATCTTTCGTAAGCCTGCAACTGAAGCGGTATGCTATTAAATTTTCCTCCGGCAGGTTCCTGAATTATTTGTTGCGGCTTGCGAAGAAGAACAAAAACGGCCACCATAAGGGCTATTCCTGACAATAAGATACTTACAACGGCTAAATCCATGGATTTTGATTTGGTAGAATGAAGCAAAAATAGGCATTGGGGATTAGGAATTGGGGATTTGGAACCAGGAATCGGGAATTTCCCGGAACAGTTTAATTTCCTTTATCGCAAACTGACTGTTCGTTTCGCTGTAAAAGAATATTTATTTTTGCAAAATGGAAACAACAATGATAACGCCGGTTACTTTAACTGCAGGAGCTATTGTTGAGATAAGAAAGCTGATGGCTGCTGATGGGTTTGATACTGCTCAAAAATTAAGAGTGGGAGTGAAGGGTGGTGGTTGCTCCGGTATGACTTATCTGCTTGGGTTTGATCATCCCAAAGAAAATGACAGCCATTTTGAAATAGATGGCATTACCTGCATCATGGATAAAGCACATGAGATGTATTTATATGGTATGCAGGTGGACTGGCAGGATGGGCTGAACAACCGGGGCTTTACTTTTAAAAACCCAAATGCAAGCACTACCTGCGGTTGCGGAACTTCATTTGCAGTATAAAGCCCTTGTCCCTGCCGATAGGTGGGGTACGCCAACGGAGTGACCGCAGGCGGTGAAGTTAGTTTTCAACTAACGACCTAATACAAAAAAATACAAACAAAACATCAAAAAACTTTTCAGTCCATCGTTGCAAACGATGGACAACCTTTCAACATTCCTTTTATTTATTCAGCATTCTCAGGAGAACGGGGTTAGAATAGTCTTCATTGATTATAGTTTAATTATTAATAAGGAATGTGAGTGTCCAAAAAAATATCCGCTAACGGTACGGGGCTTTGCGTTCGGGCGGGAAATCGAAGCACAAAAGCTGGTTTTATTACTAATGTTTAATTGAAAAACTACCGTTGAATTTAGCACTTCAGCCCGCCTGACGCAAAAGCCCTTATGCTATATAAAAAGGCGTTTAGAGTGGAGTAGTCCAAAATTTGTCCCGC
>CXWL01010016.1_pt1 | contig 54335 bp, 55 predicted proteins | sample 590931 | NCBI WGS metagenome assembly CXWL01 (sample SAMEA3498368, study PRJEB10139) | groundwater metagenome | biome: water well; material: biofilm material | place: Germany | collected 2015-04-27 | reverse complement strand
GTCACAAAAAGAAACTTCTTCGGAAGTGAGTTCGGAACCAAGCCGCGCAAAGCCGCGGCTTGGTGCATTTTTGGCGCGCAGACGCGCCAGATTTTCAGACGGCGGGGATACTCTGAAATGCATGAATTTGCATCGTATTCGGAGCCATACCTTTTGAAGGTGCTAATATCAAAATGTATGGCGCAAAAATATTTTCTCTACGCTCGCAAATCAACCGAGCCGGACGACAAACAGGCGATGAGCATCCCTGCCCAACTTGTTGAACTGCGAGAGTTTGCGCGTAGAGAAAATTTAGAAATTCTTTCAGAATTCGTTGAATCAAAAAGCGCAAAGACACCGGGGCGTGAAGTGTTCGGCGACATGATGATGCGCCTTGAACGTGGTGAGGCGAATGGCATAATTGCATGGCATCCCGATAGGTTGGCGCGAAACTCAATTGACGGAGGGCGCATCATATATGCCGTAGACACTTCCAAAATAGTGTCATTGCGCTTTCCGACCTTTTGGTTTGAACCCACGCCACAAGGTCTATTTATGCTTCAGGTAGCGTTCGGGCAGTCCAAGTACTATAGCGACAACCTCGGCGAGAATACAAGGCGTGGGATGCGCCAGAAACTGCGCCGTGGTGAGTGGCTGACAAAAGCGCCGTTCGGATACATCAACAACCCAAAGACGCGAAATATTGAACCGGATATTGTGAAAGCGAAAATAATCGTCCGCGCTTTTGACGAGTATGCAACCGGGAAATACACCCTCGTCTCCATGGCACAGTTTCTCCAAGACCTCGGTATCACAACGAAAGCCGGAACACCGCTCGGCAAGGCTTCTATCAAACGCATTTTGACTAACCGCGCATATCTCGGCTTCACGAAACACCTCGGCGAGTTTTTCCCCGGCTCGTTCGCGCCTATCATCGCCTCGGCGCAGTTTGAAGCCGTGCAAAAAATTCTCGCAAAACGCGAGCACCGCTACAAACGCCGCCAGAAGAACGATTTTCCGTTCACCAATCTTTTTCGTTGTGGTGAGTGCGATTCAATGTTCACCGCACAATGGGCAACCGGAAAATCAGGTGGTCGCTATCGCTATTACCGATGCACGAAAAAGAAAGGGAGTTGCAAATCGGGCTATGTACGCGAGGATATTTTGCTCGCGCAAATTCAAGAGCGCATTGAAAGCATCTCGCTTCCCGACAGATATACCGGCTGGATGCTGAACAAAGTGGATGAATGGGAGCGCGAGGAAACCGCTACCAACGGAAGCGAGATGCAAAATCTTTCTTCCAAAATATCAGCGAGCGAGGAGCGCATGGAAAAACTAGTTTCCGCATACCTTGACGGCGATATACCAAAACCTATGTACCTCACGCGGAAAGACGAAATCATGCGTCTCCTTGCCTCGCTGAATGGAGAAAAGAAAGATTTTGAGAACGGAAAGAAAAAGTGGGTCGAACCCTTGCGTGCATGGGTTTTAGACACCAAACAAGCCATGGATTTAGGTTCGTCCGACGATTTGCACGAAATCTCCGATTTCGTCAGGAAAGTCGGAACGAACCCCTGTATTGAAAGCAAATTCATGCATTTCAGAGTATCCCCGCCGTCTGAAAATCTGGNNCCAAGCCGCGGCTTTGCGCGGCTTGGTTCCGAACTCACTTCCGAAGAAGTTTCTTTTTGTGACCCCACGGGGAATCGAACCCCGATTTCCTGCGTGAAAGGCGGGCGTCCTAACCGTTAGACGATGGGGCCAATCCGAAAACTTTACCATTTTTTTCTCAGAATGCTAGGATGAATCGACTTACTTGGAGAGGTGGCAGAGTGGTCGAATGCACCGGTTTCGAAAACCGGCAGGGATGAAAGTTCCTCGGGAGTTCGAATCTCCCCCTCTCCGCAAATCGAGATTTCCCTAGAATTCAGTACCGGATTTGATTCGGAATTCGTCCGCCCGATGCGGGCGGCCTCATGCAATTGCGCGCGCAAGCGCGCGGTCTTTTCTGACGGCGGGGAGAATCCGAAATCCAGTATGGAATTAAGAGGGATTAATCCTGTATGATATCAACATGACCGAACGATGGAGTCCAGAAACGCCGAAAGTAAAGCCAGAGCAAACGAACGAGCAAGAAGTTCAGAACGCTCCAAAAAATGCCGAGAAAGGTGAGCGAACTTCTACGCATTTCCGCGAGGAGTTTGAGCAGTTAAAATCCACTGAAAATACCGGCTCGCGGGAAAGCGGCCTCCGAGGACTTGCCCGCGACGTAGAAGATCGGCAAAACGTTCTTGAATCTTCTGCACGCGACGAAAAAGGAAAACTTGATGCGGTTCGCGCAAATCTTGGAATCGAACAAGGCGAAGCACAAAACACACATTCCGACCGAGCGAATGGTGCAGAAACAGAAGCGTTGAAGTCCTTGCGGGACGATATAGACCAGGAACTTAGACAAGGCAAAGAAGGTAAGGAATCCGCTGAGCATATTGTTCGAATTCGGAGAAACGTCGGAGAGATAGGAAATGCGCTTCAGTCATTCACGAATGAAATTCGGCGACGAGACCAAGACAGACTTGACCCGTTGTTCGATGCTCGTGCTTTTTCAAGTCTGCAAAGTGGATTCAACAACTTGCGAACTATTGCTGAGGGCACTGGAGATTTTTCGCAAGAAGATTTGGCTTCAACATTCGGACAAATTACACGAGGTCTCGAACAAATGGGAGAAACGGGACGTGGTAATCCCGACCGCGATTATGAAAACAATTTAAGTAGATTGAGTGCGCGAGCAAGGGGTATTGCTGATGCGCTCGATACGCTACGTCGCGGACTTAGAAATGGCGACGAACTTATTGCGGGAACAGCACGCCGATTAAGTGAGAGCGCTGATAACGCTTCAGTTGTTGCAAGTTCGCTTCGGTCCCGTCAGAATAGACGTTAAATAACTTACTCATGGAACATAAGAATTTTGGAACTCCCGAAGAATACTCAAAGCTCATATACCAGTTGACTGTAGTAGCGGAGGCGGGTGCTGACCGCCTGGATAAACTTGTTCAGGAAGGCAAAGTGTCCAACGAATTTTTCCACGACGTGGCAGGCATAAATGGACCGCTAATCACGATGGCGTATCTACACAAGTATCGGGCTGGGTTCCAAATAACGGAGGCGAACGAGACGTCTGAAGGTAAGGAAGCGGCCGTCGCCTTTGCGCAGCGAATTAGAACACTTTTCAAAAACATATCTGAATCTAAGGGAGTAAAAGGCACGCCTCTCGAAGTAGCATTTAAACGTTTGTTGGAATCTTCCGAATACGCAGTGCAGTGGCTCACGAGAGGTTTCCTTTCTCTCCGTCTTAGCGAAGTGCAAATCGACCCTCCAATACTAGATGAACGCACTTTCACAGGAACGGAGATAGTAGACATTGAATATGAGGCTGAGAAGTACGTTAAAGAGACATATCCTGGTCGTTATGAAAACGATTTTACTTTGCGTCGTTTGATAGCCGAAGCAATTCGAGACGATTCCGGCAAGACGAGTGGCGAGCGAGCAAAAGAAGTCTTCAGTTCTCCAGAACTCAATTCTGATTTCTGGAATACCGAACAAGATAAAGAGAGAGGCAATAAACATGATGGAATAGTTAAGGCGTATGCGCTCAAATTTGACGAAGTTGACCAGTGGCAAGTGAGTGAGCGTAAAAAAGTGCTAGCCTCTTTCAAGGAACGCAAGGATGCTGCGCCTGTCTTTAGCGAAGAATATCGGGCAGTTGAAGATGAGATAGATAAAGCACTCGACAAGGTTGATGCAGAGGCTCGAAAACGTATGGACGAAATAAATGTAGCGAAAAACAAAGAACTTGATGCTATCTGGGCGCTTGATAACGCCGAGGACAAGGCCTAGCGTTAAAATTCCATTCCTACTCAATTCCATACCGGATTTTTTGGACTGCATTCACCCCCCCCCGCATTTCGGACCGGTCAGGAATGCAGTTCAATTCGGCGCGTCCTCGCGCCACGCGAGCACCGAGGTTCTGGGAGGCGCGAGTTAGAGTTTCTCGAAATGGGTTCGGATAAGCGTTATAATTTCACCGCCAAACAAGAAGCCGGCAACGAAAGTTGTCGGCGACTATGTTTTGCGTGAAAAGGGGGAGATTCGAAAGCGAACGCGGGTACCAGTTCAACAAAACTGGTCGCGTGAGTGTGGTCAGGCGGAGATTTTTCTGACGAGAAAAATCGAGCGCTTGACCGATGCGTGCCTCGTGAAATGTCGTCTTCGACTATCTCACGGGGACACATCTCCCCCTCTCCGCTTTGTATGATTTAGTGCTATAAAAGAAAGGAATGAGCAAGAAAGAATCAATGCTGTGCGCGGATTGTGGAGGGGAAGCCGTTCCTCACCGTTTGACGTATATCACTGTTGCCATAGACGAGACGCTTCGTCCGATATTCGCCCCAACTGCGCTAACTCATTTCTTTTTGCGCGGGTTGTATGCATTTGAATCTAGCGCAACGCCACTTTTTATGAAGCTTATGCGGAAGGTGGGGCTTGCGCGCTTCGAGCGGGCTCCTGACGAGCGCACCATGCTTGTCGCAAAGGTACTTTGGGAGGAGGCAAGCGTGCGAGGTATAGAAGTCCACGAAGTGCGACTGTTTGGACTTCCTCGTAATATGTTTATTGCAAAACTAAATGATGGGGCACACCTTTGTTACGAAGGTATCCCGATGCCTGCACACAGCGCGCGTCAGGCGTGGTGGCTAGATAATAAAGGGGAGATGAAGAAACGTTTTACCAAGGTCGGGATACCTGTGCCAAAAGGGAAAGCAGTATTTACGGAAAAAGGAGCATTCGATGCGTTTTATGAACTCTCTGCTCCAGTGATTGTAAAACCGTATTCAGGGTCTGGTTCACGCCACACGACACTTCATGTTGCGGATGAGGAAACGCTTCTTCGTGCGTTTAAAAGTGCCAAACGCGTTGCGCCACTTGCGGTTATTGAAGAAGAGCTCGTGGGTGCAGTGTACCGAGCGACTGTTATCGATGGAGTGTGCCGGGGAGTGCTTCGTCGAGACCCACCGCATGTCGTTGGAAATGGTACTCATAATATTCGTCAGCTCATTGCAAAAGCAAATGAACACCCTTCCAGAGGTGGCCCGTACTACTCAAAAATTATGTTAAACAGCGAAGCACTGCGCGAGCTTGCATGGCAGAGTCTTTCTCCTGTTGATATGCCTGAGGCGGGAGCACGAGTGCTTTTGCACCAAAAGATTAATTGGAGTGTCGGGGGAACAACTGCGGACGTAACAGACATCACCCATCCTGAAAACATTCAACTGTTTGAAAAGGTTGCTGAGGTGCTTCACGCTCCTGTGGTGGGCATTGATTTCATTATTTCGGACATCATCCGTCCGTGGCAAGAGCAGGAACGCACAGGAGTCATTGAGTGTAATTCCATGCCATTTTTCGATAACCATCACCTTCCATTTGAGGGGGAACCACGAAATGTCGCGAGCGCGGTTTGGGACATGATTTACAAATATAGGCAACATTGACCAGTCTCGTTTTGGCGCGTATTTTATATAAGGAATAGTGATCTTTTGATCAAAAAAAAAGAGGAGTACGTATTATGCCAAACGGATATGGGGATTTAAAAATCCTCGCTACTTCTGCCGCGGCGGGTTTGGCGGACGAGGTGTGTCAAAACCTTGGCCAACCATACTCGCGCGCAAACATGTTTCTCGGAAAGCATGAAGACGGCGAAATTCGTCTAGAAATTCTAGACAACATTCGCTCGAAAGATGCTTTTCTCATTGCCTCAGGCCAACAGCCAGATCGAAACTTTATCGAAATGTTGTGGGCACTCGATGCGATGCGTACGGCTTCCGCTGGGCGCATTACACTCGTCATGCCGTACTATCCGTACTTGCGTTCGGATAAAGCGGAAGAGGGCCGCCGCGAGCCGATTGGCGCTTCCTTGGTTGCAAGACTGATTGAGACGGCTGGTGCAAATCACTGTCTTTTGATGGACTTGCACAATAGTGCTATCACTGGCTTTTTCAACAAAGCAGTCTGTGATCGTATTCATGCGACCATGGTGCTGATTCCGAAATTGAAGCAACTTCTGGCGGGGCGAGATTTCATCGTTGCCTCACCTGATGCAGGTGGCGTGCCACGTGCACTAAAATTTGCTGAAAAAATGAAACAAGACGGTATTGTCTATTTCTCGAAGGCGCGCTCTGCCCCTGGGGTTATTCGCCCTGGATCAGTGAACATCAGTACGCGTGTCGACGGTCTCGTCGTCGTCCTGGTGGACGACATGATTGGGAGCGGCGGTACGATGGCTGAAGACGCACAAGCGGCCATGGAAGCGGGTGCTACAGCGGTTATTGCTGTTGCGCCACACGCAGTGCTTTCAGGAAAAGCTGTTGAACGACTGAACGAGAGTCCGCTTGAGTATGTACTCACCGCAAACTCGATTGCGCACGAGTGGGATATTCTTCCCAGTAAGTTTGTGCATATAACTATTGGCGAGCTTCTGGCGCACGCAATTACCAGCGTGCACACGGGACAGTCACTCCAACAATTGCGAGACCTTGAGTTTTCGCATTAATATAAACGACCCTCTGTCTTGAGGGTCGTTTTTCCTTGCGTATTGTCCCCAAAGGCATATACTACAAAGTAATTGGTTCAACCAATACCAGCCACTAATTTGGAGGGTTTTATTTTTTGTAAACCTACACATCATGAGCGATGACACAATGAGTGTTCCTCCTGCAGATATGCCTGCGGAAGACACAATGCCTCCTGCTGATGCTCCTGCTATGGACGCACCAGTTGCAGACGCACCGGCAGAAGAAGGAATGGCTGCATAAGGTTGCCACACAAAAACCCGCACGAAATTCGTGCGGGTTTTTGTTATGTCAGCAATTATTTTGTTTTGAGGTGAATGTAAATATCCTCCAGTGCTTTGACCGCGTCTCCCGCAGCAATGTTGTTTTGGTGATACAGCTCGTCAGTACAGTCTCCAGCCGCCCACACGCCTTCCATGGAGGTGTGCTGGTTCTTTGGGTCAGTTATCACGCGTCCGACTTCATCCAAGTCCACAAGATCTTTTGCAAAATGAGTATTTGGCATCACTCCTACCTCCACAAACACTCCAGAGACAGGAAGGGTGGTTTGCTCTTTTGTTTCGTTGTCTTCAACGACAAGTCCGCTCACAAATTTTTCACCAAGTACCTGTAGGGGAGTAACTCCACCAATTGCTTTCATGTTTGGGTGGGCAAGTACTCGGCTTACGGTAATGGCGTCTGCCTTAAAATGTTTGTGACGGTGCACGAGTGTTACTGATTTGGCATATGCCAAGAGCTGAGCTGCTGTTTCAAATCCTGCGTTTCCTCCACCAACCACCACCACATCAAGGCCTGCAAACAGCGGACCATCACACGAAGCGCAATAAGTAACACCCTTGTGCTCAAAAGTATCTGCGCCAGGGATATCAAGCTTGCGTCGCCCCGCACCCGTTGCAATGAGCACCGACTTGGCTTCGTATGTCTGTCCGTTATCAGTCGTGGCACGAAAACCACCTTCTATTTTTTCAAGTTTGGTAACGCGTACTCCTATCACCGTCTCAACCTTATCCGTTTTATACGCATCTAGGTGCGCCATAAAAGATTTGGCAAGTTCTGTACCTGGAATCTTTATCGTTCCAATCCAGTTTTCAATACCTTCAGAAACAGTGGACTGTCCGCCAACTTCCTCTGCGATAAGCACAGTCTTAAGGTGCTTGCGCGCCGCGTATACTCCCGCAGCAACTCCCGCAGGTCCTCCGCCGACAATAATCAAATCTTTCATCGTAAAGCCAGTATACCAGGAACGCTCTCAACATCAGTATCAAGATCATTCCATTTTCTTTTAGGAGTATAACGACTCAAAAATGCAAACATTACAACACACAGTAACTTCTAAGGCGACGCCTTATAAGGGACAGTTTAAAGTTGTGCTTTTACTTGTTGAACTCGCTTTACGAATCATTGGTAGTTATCCCTTGACAACAGGTATGCTGAGAATGTTCGAAGCCAAAATAACCAGCGCGTGATAGGCTTCTTCTATGCCTAAAGAACCAGGAACTCCTTCTGCGAATCCTCCGTCCCGCGCTACTGAAGCTTCGGAAGTTGAAGGAATATATGCCGACGCGTTACTAGCAGGCGGCAACTATGAACGCCAGCAAGCTGCTTTGGAAAAGTTTCTTGATTCGCTTACTGATGAAAAAACCCAGGAAGAAGCTCGAGCTTTGGTACAGGAACTATCGCAAGTCGAAAAAGGGATCACTTTTCAAATAACATTCCCCAAGAAAAGGGAGTTCTCGGAAATTGAGCCCGACTTTAGTACTCTAAAGTCGACGAGAGAAAGCGACGTCCAGGAAATTCAGCGGGGTGTTATTGGGCTTGCTACTCTTTGTAAGCGATACCTGCGGCGCCCTATGACTACCGACACGCTCCCTAACCATATGGTTCGTCGAGGTTGGTTTGGGAAGTCTCTCGGCGGAATCATGTCGCGCTACATTTCATACCATCAAGCAAACAAGCTGCGCTACAACAACATTGCAGGCCTGCAGGAAAAGATTGGCTATCTGCGCTTATTGCTCACTTCGCGGACAGGGCACCCTGAGCTCGATAAGAAGATTGCTGCCGGAAAGCATAAGAGAGTTGTCGAGTGGGGCAAAAAGGAAGACCTGGTCGCCGCTTTTGATTCTTTCCCTGATATGGATGATTATGGCGAGCTGAACGATACAGACCAAAAGCTAGAGCGCATAGCACAGATTGACGCTTTCTGCGAAAGAATCATCAGACTTTTCTCTAAGGCTTCATAAGGAAGGTGTATAAGAATATCAAGGTTGAATATCAAGGTTTAACCTTGATATTTCGGTAGGGCCGGAAAAATTCCCCTGCACCGTTCTTATCTCCACGGAGCGAGGACGGTACGAAAGTGAAGCCTCGGAGCGGAAACATCAGAAATGGCGGCTGGAGAATAGAAAATCGAAGCTGTCTGAGTGAAGCGAGTTCTGCAGATTTTCGTAATGACCTCTGCCGTTTCTGATGGCGAGAGCGGCTCCTCGCTTTGATTTCGTACCGCCTGGGCGTAGCTATTTCTTGTTGCGGCGCAAGAAGGCAGGAATAGCGCCCCAGCTTTCGTCTTCTTCAACGACTGGTTTAACATGCTCCTCTTGTTTTTGAGATTTTGCGGTAACGACTGGCTCAGTCTTTTCTTTTCGTTCAGGCGTTGACTCTTCACCTTGTGCGGGCTTACTGAGGTCATTAAAAATCTTTCCACGAGCTTCCTCCTGCTCTTTTACGGGCATTGAAAAGAGAGAGCGTTCGCGCGCAGGCGCACCTCCTTCACCAACGACGTCAGGAAAACCAGTTGCAATAACAATGATGCGAATCTGACCTTTCTTCAGTTTCTCATCGCGCATGATACCGAAGATAATCTTTGCAGTCTTATCAACTGAGTCGCCAATGATTTTGGCTGCCTCTTGTACTTCAAGAATGCCAAGGTCTTCGCTTCCAGCAACCACAAAGAGTACGCCTCGAGCGCCACTAATCGATACGTCAAGGAGTGGAGAATTGACGGCTGAGACTGCAGCATCCTTGGCACGATTATCTCCCTCTGCAATACCAATACCCATGAGTGCGGGGCCTGCTCCTTCCATAATTGCCTTGATGTCGTTGAAGTCGGTATTGATTTCACCAGGAGTGGTGATGATGTCTGATACGCCTTCAACGGCCTGACGAAGTATTTCATCGCAAAGCGCAAAGGCAGTTTTTGCGGACGTGTTTGGCTCGACGATGGTGAGGAGTTTGTCGTTTGGAATAACAATGAACGCGTCCACGTCTTTTTTAAGTTCTGAAAGCCCATGCTCTGCAATATCACGACGCTGAGCTCCTTCAAAAGAAAATGGTTTGGTAACCACCGCTACAGTGAGCGCACCGAGCTCTTTTGCAATTTTTGCCACGATGGTTGCAGCACCTGTTCCTGTTCCACCACCCATACCACAGGTGATAAATACCATATCTGAACCCTGAAGTGCTTCTTGGATTTCTTGACGTGTTTCTTCCGCTGCGCGGCGACCAAGCTCTGGATTCATTCCCGCTCCGAGTCCACGTGTAAGATTTTTCCCAATGTGGATTTTACGTTTTGCCAGAGAGCGATGGAGATCCTGAGCATCAGTGTTTATCGCCACAAACTCAACCCCTTTCACTTTGGAGTTAATCATGTGGTTTACCGCATTCAATCCTGAACCACCTACACCCACAACTCGAATTCGGGCAAATGTTTCTATTTCTGGTACGACGCGCTTAGACATAAGTAATGAATTTTTCTAATGAAAATGGTGACGCCTTTTATCATACGCTTATTACGGAGCTTGCAAATATTGACTTTTCAATAAGCCGTGTTTTTTATGATTGTCGATTTTTTGACTTTTACGGTAAAAATTGTCTAAAAAAACGAGCCAAAGATTTACGTGCTGCAGGGAAGTGTGACTTCTTTGGAGTGTCGGTGTCTCCAGTAAGTGCCCAGAGTGCACATCCGTATGCAACGGCCCACGACGCGTCGCGAATCTTACTGTCGGCAGGAATATGAAGAAGGTCAGCAATACGTGAGGGAAGCGCGAGTGTTGATTTTGCAATTTCAACAACACTTCCAAGGCCCGAACCGCCGCCTGAGAGAATGATGCCTGCAGGAAGTGTTCCGCGACGACCTAAGGCTTTCAAATGTTTATCAACAAGGTCAAACATGGTACGAAAACGCGAGGCAATAATATCGTCCACTTTTTTCTTCGGATACATAGTACCTGCTAAGCGTCCTGTCTTTATACGCTCTGCGTCTTCAAGTGAGACACGAAAGCCAAGCGCAAGCTCGTCGGTAATCGTCGAGCCACCCGCAGGGAACACCTTCACCGAAACGGGTATATTTTCGTCGTAGACGACAATAGAAAGCGTTTCAGCCCCAACGTTTGCGAGCACGCATCCTTTCATTTTTTGATCCTTGGTAAGAGTCACGTTTGAGCCCGCAAGGGGAGAGGCCATGTGGTCAATGACATCAATGTCAGCTGCTTCAGCGACCTCAGTTAATGCATCAAAGTGGTGTGCAAGGCACGTTATAAAAAGATAGTCTCCTTCAATTCTGTTTCCACGCAGTCCAAGCGGGTCACCGAGCGACTTCGCCCCGTCCACTCGAAATTGCAAAGGGATTTCATGAAGCACACGCCGATTGAGAAATTGTGACTCTGCGACAAAGCGTGCGCCCTCCAACACTTTTTCAATATCAAGCTCGGTAATTTCTTGGTCGGCTCGAGAAACAACAGCGCTTCCGCTCGCACGGACTTCGTCAAGCGACACTCCGCCAATGGCAAGAAAGCCCGTTTCAATTTTTACGCGCGCAACACCTTCTGCTTGGCGTTTGGCAATACGTAGTGCTGTTGCCGCGTCTTCAACATCCACCACGTACCCGTGACGCACTCCTCCTGAAGGTGCGCTTCCACTTCCAATGATCTTTGTCGCCGTTCCCGTAGGAGTACGCATCTCCTCAACCACGACCACGCGTGTTTGATGAGTGCCGATATCTATACCTGTTGCAATGCGACGACGTGCCATATATAAAGTTAGCGCATAAAACGAGCAAGTGTCGCTCGCTCTCGCTTTTCCATTGTAGAGCCGTGAGCGTGTCCTTTCAAATGGAGTAATCCGTGGATAAACAAATACAGGATAAATTCTGACTGACTCATGTCATAGGAGTGCGCTTGCGTTTTTGCTACGGGAGGGCAAATTATAATTTCACCACTTTTTTTACCAACAGTGTACGAAAGCACGTTTGGTGCGTAGGACTTTCGACGGAGCTGTTTGTTCAGTGTTGTGGCACGGGTGCGCCCAGCAAACACAAGAGAGATGTCCCATGAAGGGAGTACTTGTTTTGCCACTTTTTCGTACGGGTGTTTTGGAACACCGTGAGATACAAATTGTGTAACTTCGAGAGAACTCATATCTCTTCAGTATACCCCGTAGGACAAGCCTTAACCAAAGAGAGAATTTCCATGAACGTGTTCGTAATCTACGAAAGAAGAATTAAAGCTCAGGATTGTAATTCCTTGAGATTTGTCCTACGGGGTATAACCCCTTATCACTTTTTGATTAAAAAGTGATAAGGGGAGTAAAGGAAAAAACACCCATCGGGTGCCTTTGCGACGTGTAGCGAAGCGAGGGTTATTTGCGACCACGTTTTGTGCGTGGAGCATTCAATTCAATTTTTCCTTGCTTAACAAGGTCGTTATATTTTTGAATACGAGCGCTACGAATCAGTGCACGCTTATGGTCAACATTCTTTGATTTTTGTCGGACGTAATAGCGACGCACACGAAGAGAGCGCACAAGAGAAAGACCCTGCGCTCGGCGGGAGAATCGTCGAATAAGTGAAGCAGAACTTTCATTCTTGCCACGCTTAACCTCTACGCGTACTGCGTTTTTTACCATAGCCATAGTGGGACGAACTGTAGCATGAGGCGAGGGTTTCTGTCTAGACAGCTATGCAACAGCTTTTAGACGCTCCACAAGAGAATCAATGGGAATATAGGTTTCAGTGTGGTTTGCACGCTCACGGAGTATGACTGAGCGCTCAAGGGCTTCTTTGCGTCCCATGATAATAAGGTATTGAGGGTTTTGTTCCTCAGCAAAGCGCATTTGTTCTGATAGTGATTCAATACCAATAGCTTGTGTCAGGGGAAGTTTTGCCTGGCGTAGGGTATCTGCAAGTTTCATGCTTTCGCGTTTTGCTTCGTCTCCAATATGTACAAACACAAACTGAGGGTGTTTACGCTCGCGCACAGGGATAATTGTGGAACTTTTCTTTTTTGTGGGTTCAAGCGTAACTTTAATCATTGCTCCTGTTGACTGCGACGCGGTCTTGAAAAACATCTTTGCAAGATCGGTATACCTTGAGCCCCACGCGTACACTGAGTCTCCTCCAAGGACTTCAAAACACGTTTCGCTCCACGTGCCTGGCTGTGAGAGAAGGTGTGGCGCGAGCTCGTAGGGTGTATCAGTCGATTCAAGATACTCAAGAATTGCCTCAAAGTGTTTTCGACTGCTTTCAGAAAGATGATCAGTCGGTGAGGGAAGTCCGTCATGCAATTCTCTTTTCAATAACATTCGTGCAGCTTCAAAAACATCGGTGCGAGCATGAGTGGTGCACTCCTCAGGAAGTGACGCTCCTCGTTTGCGGAAAAAATTGTTCAGCTCGCGCGTCAAACGAGCACGAGTTTCACGATCCCCCATTGAGTTAATGCGAAGGACAGGTTCTTCTTTTGAAATATCTGCGACCAGTGCACGCACTGCCCGAATAAGCACAGCATCCACAATGGCGCGGTCCGTGCCAAGTGCATGAAATTGAATGAGTATGTTTTTCGGGGAGGGTCTACCTGAAGCGATATTGGTGTGCCACAAAAACAACGGACGTGTTGCTGTCGGAGTGTGACCCGAAGCGTGAATTCGTTTTAAGAACAGTGCAAATTCACGACCATGTGGGTCGAGTGAGTCGGGGGGTGGCATTGTGGGGCTTGCCTGCTTCGTCAATCCTTTTTTCATTGCGAGCGCAGAAGACAAAGGCACAAAGCCGTAATAGGTACCAATGGCGTGTGCACGTCGAAGAATATCGTTCGGTTCCATAGCCCTTAGTTGGAAAATTCTTGTGCTCCTGGAAGAACTGAAGCGTTTGCAACTGGGAAGATACGCACGTACGCGCGTCCAACAATATTGTCTTTTGGAAGTGGACCCCAGATACGTGAGTCAGAGCTCTTTGGTCGGTTGTCACCCATGACAAAATATTGGTCGTCCCCAAGGGTGGTGGTGAGCGAATACGTTGCGTCTTCCGCGACGACGTAAGGCTCCTCGAGTGTCGTCGTGGCTCCGTCAGTGCCCGTAATTGTCACCATGCCGTGCTCAATACTCACTCTTTCGTTCGGCAAACCAATCACTCGCTTAATGTAAAACGTACTTTTATCTTGGGGCGGGCGAAAAACAATAACGTCTCCACGGTGAGGCTCGCCAAGGCGGTAGGAGAGCTCGTCTATAACGAGGTAATCGCCGTTGTTGAAGGTGGGATACATCGACAACCCTTCCACAACAAACGGTTGCGCAATAAAAACGCGAATAGGGACAACAATGACGACAGCGAGCACCACAAGGGAAAGGATCTCTCTCAGTGCTCTCATTGTGAGCTATTGTACGCCTCGCTTTTCACGAGTCAAATGTAACGTTCATTTATTTTATTTTGAGGAGCGTTACTTTCGCTGTTGTCAAATTGACTTCTGTTATTTATGGGCTCTTTGAGGTAAAAGAACCTTGCTCGCATCAGTGTGCACTTCGCACGACTTCTCAAAATCAAAATAACCTCACTTCAGAAATGAAAACAATGCGTTATACTCATCATTACTATGGCTTTTATTATTGTTGGGCTTGGAAACACGGGAAAGGAATATGAAAAAACGCGTCACAACGCAGGACGCATGGTCGTGGAGCTTCTTGCAAAAACCGAAGGCTTTGAACCTTTTGCATATAAAAAAAACGCAAACGCTTTGGTGAGCGTTGGGGAAATTGAAGGAGAAAAAGTGACACTAGTGCTCCCTGAGACCTTTGTGAATTTATCGGGGAAAAGTATTGGTACTTTTGTAAAAAGTCCTGCACTCGCAAAAAAGATGCTGGTGGTGCAAGACGAGCTCGATATTCCGCTCGGGACATTGAAGATGGTGTTTGGCAGAAACTCTGGTGGGCACAAAGGTGTCGAGAGTATTATGCGAGCTATTAAAACAAAAAACTTTGCACGTCTGCGCGTCGGTATTTCAGGGGAGGGTAAAAAACATCAAGCAAAAAAACCACACGGTGAAGAAAAGGTCGTCAAACATGTCATTGGAAAATTTAAACCAACAGACGAAGCGCTCTTGAAGAAAGTGTTGAAAAAAGCAGTCTCTGCTTCGCGTACCTTTGTAACGGATGGAGTGGAAAAAGCTACTATGGAAGCAAACACACGATAACTATGCCCCGTAGGACAATCCCTGGTCGTTTCGTTTTTGTTTTTTAAAAATTGGATATACTACTGGTATTGTTTTTACTATCACTCTCTTTCATATGCTTACGCCGACGAAACATTTAATTTCATCAACTACCGAAACCTTTCGGCGTAATCAGAAGTTGTCCTAACGGGGTATGCAACTGATTCAAATATATCGAACACGATTTCGTAGTGGCATCGTCGCAGAATTTCTTCCTCCACAAAAAGAATCCTCTCAAAAAGTCGCAATCTTAGCCCCGGGCGCTCCGGGATACCCTGGCTCAAAAGTCGAGCTTATGATGCTGTTATCTCGTAAAGGTTTTTTCACCTTTCTTCCACGCTATCGAGGTACTTGGGAAAGTGACGGCACCTTTCTCGAACACTCTCCGCACGAAGATATTGTTTCTATGATTGATGAACTTCAGCTTGGATTTCAAGATGTATGGAGTAGTGCAGAATATCGCATTCATGCTCCTGAGGTGTATCTGATTGGAGGAAGTTTTGGAGGCGCGGCTAGCATTCTCGCTTCTCGCGATTCTCGTGTGAAAAAAGCAGTAGGTATCTCAGCGGTTACTGACTGGAGGGATCAACAACATACCGTAGAGCCACTGAATTTGATGAGCGAGTATGTTGAAAAAGCATTCGGTCCAACCTATCGAGGGGTTCCCTACGCATGGGAGAAACTTACGCGCGGTGATTTTTATAATCCAACACACGAGCAGACGTCTATTGATGGAAAAAAACTACTACTCATTCATGCAAAGGACGACAAGGTCGTGCACGCAAACCCCGCAGAACTATTTGCGAAAGTAACGGGTGCGAAATTCGTACTCCTCTCCTCAGGAGGGCATATGGGTGTGGGGAGCGCGAAAGAACAAAAGATTTGGAAACATATTGAAAAGTTTTTCAACGCACGCTGATTGCGATGCGGTATTTTTCTGGCATACTCAGCGACAGGAAGCGGAGGAGAAGGTTATGGACCAGAGTATGAATACCGTAACGGTATTCTCATCTCACGAACTAAAATCGCTACTCACTAACCGCGGAGTTCTTTTCAAACACTGGGGTACTGAAGGCACTACCAAACCCTTTAGTAGACTTTGGTCAGGGATTGTTGCGGGAGAAATGCAACTGTTTGAGCTCTCAAACGGCAACATCGCGTATCGAACGCAAAAATCGTGTGCAGTTATCTTGCGCAAACGTCCCGCACGTCAGCCCGACATGCTGTTTGAGAGTAAAACATTTTCAAACGGCACGAGTGTTGCACCAAGACGCAATTACAGTGTCAGTGAAAAGTGTCGGTTTCTCAAAGGTGAAACGGCGCAAGAAGCACTTGCACGCGGTCTGTTTGAAGAACTTGGACTTGTGGGAGTAGATACTTTAGAGTTTGTATTGCTCGAAGAAAAAGAATCTGCACTGCATGGCTCTCAATCGTTCCCTGGCCTTAAGGCCGTGACCACCAAGACTATTTTTGAGTGGGTCATGCCAAAACGCTTTCATAAGGCAGAGTATCAAGAACAGTGCGGGTATCGAGTAAGCACCTTTACTTTTGGCACAATACCAAACAGTGTTCTGCGCGCGTACGAAGCACGCAAAATAAAACGTAAGGTGGCGTAATTAAAACCACCGACCTTTTTGGTCGGTGGTTTCTTTTTTATTTCTTTGCTTTACCAGTGCCCGTAAAGGCAAGGGTCATGCGTTGTTCTTTTGGTTCAAATACTTTGATGCTAAAGGGGTAGGTTTTACCAAGTTCAAGTGCTTCTTTCAATTCACTCGGCGAAGCAAATTCGCTGATGTGCACGAGACCTGCAACACCTTCTTCCACTGAGGCGAGTGCGCCATGTTTGTTGTACTTAATAACCACACCCTGCACCTCCATGCCTTTCTTGTAGCGTTCTGACGCAGATTTCCACGGATTTTCTTTGAGTGCCTTGATTGAGAGCGACACTTTTCCGTCTTTTATTTCAATCACTTTTACTTGCACACGGTCTGAAACCTTGAACAGCGAGCGAGGATCTTCTACCAAGCCCCAATCAAGCTCAGAGATGTGCACCAACCCCTCGAGTCCCTGTTCAAGTTTTACGAAGACACCAAAGTCAACCGCACCCGTCACTTCACCCATCACCTCATCTCCAACTTGATATTTATCAATAAGGGAAGTTTTTTCTTCATCTTCTGCGCCCGTACGCTCTGAGAAGATAAGTTTTCCTTCCTTGGCATCTGCAGTAATGACGCGAACGGGAAGGGTAACACCAATAAGTTTCTCAAGTTCACCGAGAATTTTATCTTTATCTCCTTCGGGTACACGAGGGTAGTGATCTTTTGAAAGTTGGCTTGCGGGCAAAAATCCTTTAATACCTTGCCACGTAAGAATGAGTCCTCCCTTGTTTGCTTCTTCAACCGTGAGGTTGTAAATAGTTCCAGAAGCAATTGCCTGTTCTGCTTCTCCCCAAATAGCTGCTTGACGTGCTTCTTTTAGAGAAAGCTCGATGTAGCCCTCAATACCAGAAGGGTCAACTACTTTTGCAATAATCGCGTCGCCACTGTTTGCTTTTCGGAGTACGTCTGCCGCGTTCAAATATTCACGTCCGTAAATAACTCCTGTTCCAAACGGAGGTAAATCAACATACACGCGTCCTCGTGCAAGTGCGATGATGGTTCCTTCAACCAAGTCCCCACTTGAAGGTGGAGTGATGATGGTGTCAATAAACTTAGCCATCGGGTGTTCTGGTGGAAGGATGATGGATGCGACTTCAACTTTTTTCTCCGCAACAGCGGACGTTTCTTCAGTCATATGAATATGGACGAAACGGGTCAGCGTGGCGGGTTCTTAAAGCAAGATGCTCTTCAGGGTTAGCCCGCTCACGGCTTACGCACACCGCTCGCAATACAAAGAATCTAGCACACCACCACACCAAAATCCAGTTCGGATTATGTACGTAGTCTTTAGATTGCGACGACAACACTCATGAATTTTGGTGTGGTGGCACATTTATATATAAAAGAGAATGCCCCTAAACAAAAACCGCCTTTTCAAAAGGCGGGGAGGTAGTCTGGGACCGGCGGGGTGTGGTTTCTCGTGCGGGGGGGACCGGCGGGAAGAGAAACCAGTAGCAAGCCCCAGACTCCTTTTTGAATCACCTCCCTATAGAAGTTGATACCGAGCAAGCCGAAACTTCTCGATAAGGAGAACAATACTCCTTCTTTAGAGAACAGCAAGAGGTATCTGTGTATAAGAAAGTGGAGCCGCGTCGCGTAGCGCGAGGCGGCTCCGTGATTCCCGCAGGAACCCTGATACGACTAAGATTGTGTAAACTCTATGCTCACAAAATCTCAGAAGGGAAAACGTTCAGAAATCACCTACGGATCCCATCGTGACTTTATCAGCCACTCTGGAGGGCCAGTTTGGTATTCACAGCAACCCGCATGCAGCATGGGATTACCTTTGGTTGGTGGGTTACACCGACGAAGCGATGGCATCACTTCGCTGTATCAAAATCACATCCGCTATCCACTCGATAGGTCCCGCTACGAGGCCCCACGAACAGCCCCAACGTACGCAACTTGATACTTCTATAGCATACTTGAAAAAAGAATCTTTAGAGGAAAATTTATGATACGATGTGGGTAACTATGCCCAGTAGTAAAACTTCGGATACATTCCTTTTTGCGCAGACGGTCGAATATCTCGATAAGGATGCTGTTGTTTGTATAGGCATGTTGCAACTTTTATTGCGAGGAATGAATTCGCGCAATCCGAAGTTGACCTAACTGGGTATGGTTATTACGCATCATGGTGGACAGTGTTTTAAAGTGACCTTTGGCGACTTGACGCTTGTGTTTGACCCCATTTCAAAAGGAGCGACGCTTCCCGCGGTTCGTTTTGGTGCAGATATTGCACTCGTCTCGCGCAACCATGGTGACTTCAACGGCACAGCCGAGGTAACATACGGGGAAAAAGAACCTTTCGCGATTATGGGTCCTGGTGAGTATGAATATGGAGGGGTGACTGTGCAGGGCTTCCTCTCTAAAAGCGAATACGGCCTTTCAAAGGGAGTAAAGGAGGCGATGAACACTATATATAGTGTGAAGCTTGAGGGTATGACATTGGTGCATCTTGGTGCACTTTCTGAAACCGCTCTCTCGCACGACGCGAAGGAGGGTATTGATGAGATTGACGTTTTGTTTGTTCCTGTTGGAGGAGACGGGGTGCTCGACGCTAGTCAGGCAGCAAAACTCACAACTATGCTTGAGCCACGCATTATCATTCCGATGCATTGGAGCGGTATGGGAAGTGCGAAGTCACTCGATGCGTATTTGAAAGAAGAAGGAGGAGCGTTTGAAAAAACAGAGAAACTAACCCTAAAAAAGAAAGATGCGCTTGACAAAGATGGTGTTATAATTGTTATTAACCCCTAATTTATGGATCTCGGAGACTACCTTGAACGATTGCGTGCAAAACCTGAGCGTGTTCGTCGACAGATTGCTCTTCGCGCTTCTGGTGCCATTACGCTTGTTGTTTTTCTAGGATGGTTGACCGCGTTTGTTTCGTCAGGAACGCTTGCGCTTAACTCCTCTGACACCACCACTCCCAACCTTTCAGGTGTGGCAAGTGAAACAAGCGCAGATGTCTCGAAGCTGCTTGGTGCAGCAAGCGCATTTCAAAAAAACATCGAACAAGCTCCACCGATTCGTGTGATTGAAACAAACGCAAGCTCAACCTTGGACGCTGGAGTAAGCGCTGGAGAGGCGACCGTCATACCGTTTTAAACAGAGCGCACGAACATGGCAAAGAAAAACGAACCACAAAAAAATGTGCCCGAAGTTCCTGCGTCTCTCGGGCTGCGTGTCATTGACCAGTCCATAACAGCGGAGATGCGTTCTTCATTTTTGGACTATGCCATGTCGGTTATTACTGACCGTGCACTTCCTGATATTCGTGACGGCTTGAAACCAGTACATCGACGTATTTTGTACGCCATGGGAGAGATCGGACTTCATGCAGGCGCTAAAACAAAAAAATCTGCAGCGGTTGTCGGAGACGTGATTGCAAAGTACCATCCACACGGAGACGTTGCGGTGTATGACGCTATGGTAAAACTTGCGCAAATCTTTTCAGCACGTTATCCGCTCGTGATTGGACAAGGAAACTTCGGTTCCGTTGACGGAGACCCTCCTGCCGCCATGCGGTATACCGAAGCAAAAATGTCACGGGTCGGAGGCGCAATGCTTGCTGACTTGGAAAAAGAAACCGTTGCATGGAATCCCAACTACGACGGCACGCTCAAGGAGCCAAAAGTGTTGCCCGCTGCCGCACCAAACCTTCTCTTAAACGGAACGCTTGGTATTGCGGTTGGTATGGCAACAAATATTCCTCCGCACAACATGCGCGAGGTTATTGACGCTGTGATTCATCTTATTGATAATCCAACCGCATCAACCGATGACTTGCTTCAGTTTGTGAAAGGTCCCGATTTCCCGCTCGGAGGCATTGCATTTAATCAATCAGATATCAAACACGCGTACACGAGCGGAAAGGGTCCTGTCGTTACTCGTGGTGTTGCAGAAATTATCGATGATAAAAAAGGAAGCTCAATCATCATCACCTCAATTCCGTTTCGCGTGAATAAAGCAGATTTGATTACCCGCATTGCTGATTTGGTACGTGATAAAAAACTTGAAGGTATTAAAGATTTACGTGATGAGTCTGCAGAAGATATTCGCGTGGTAGTGGAGCTAAAAGGAACCGCGCACCCACAGGCAGTTCTGAACAACATTTATAAATACACTGAGTTGGAGACCACCTTCCACTACAACATGCTTGCGCTTGTTGAGGGAGTACCGCAAACACTCTCTTTGAAGGGAATGCTCGAGGAGTTTGTAAAGCATCGCCGAGAAGTAGTGAAGCTTCGTACCGAGTATGATTTGCGAAAAGCGCAGGAGCGCGAGCATATTCTCGTAGGGCTTTCAAAGGCACTTGACCATATTGATGAAGTTATTGCCATCATAAAAAAAGCAAAAGACGTTCCAGACGCAGATCTTGCGCTGCGCAAAAAGTTTGGTTTTTCTGAGCGACAAACAGGAGCGATTCTCGCCATGCGTCTGCAGACACTTGCGGGTCTTGAACGCAAAAAAATTGAAGACGAGCTTGCGTCTATTCAAGAACTTATTAACAAACTTACGAAAATCCTTTCAAGCGAAAAGAATATTTTTGCGGTCGTCGTGGCTGAGCTCAAAGAGCTGAGGGATAAATATGGAGACGACCGTCGCACAAAGATTATAAAAGGAGGGGTAAAAAATCTCTCCGTTGAAGACTTGGTGCCCGATGAAGAGTCAGTGCTCGTCATCACCGCAGGTGGATACGTGAAGCGTACCAATCCTAGTGAGTACAAAGCACAAAAGCGCGGAGGAGTGGGAGTCATAGATATGTCTACAAAAGAAGAAGACGTGGTAACTCACTTCCTCGGAGCATCAACACACGCCGACCTTTTGTTCTTCACGGATTATGGAAAAGCGTATCAAACAAAAATGTACGACATTCCAGAAGGACGTCGCGCCACGAAAGGAAAGTCGATTATGAACTTCCTGCCTCTTGCCGGCGACGAAAAGGTAACGTCAGTGCTTGCAGTACCAAAGGGTGGTGCCCGTGAAAAAATGGGAGTATTTTTTGTAACAGAGCAAGGTGTTGTGAAAAAAGTTGAAGCGAAAAGTTTTGCGGATGTGCGTCGTTCTGGCATTATTGCGATAAATCTCAAGGGAGGCGATAAGCTCGTCTCAGCACACTTGGCTGATGAAAAAGACAGTGTCTCCATTGTTACTTCAAAAGGTCAAAGTATTCGCTTTGCAGTAGTTGATGTGCGCGCCATGGGACGAACCGCAGCGGGCGTGCGTGGTATGACAGTGAAAAAAGGAGATTCTGTCGTTTCAGCTGAAGTGGTACCCGATGGCTCAAAAGAGGCTGCACTCTTGGTGGTTATGAGTAAGGGGTATGGAAAGAAAACAGATTTGGATGAATACAAAATTCAAGGACGTGGTGGCTCGGGTATTAAGACTTCCGAAGTAACGGCAAAGACCGGAGAAATTATCGGTGCAAAAGTTTTGGTGAACGAAGCGGTAAAAGAAGGAGAGATTGTCGTCATTTCAAAGAAAGGGCAGGTTATTCGTACTTCAACAGGAGAAATTCCATCTCTTTCTCGTGCAACGCAAGGAGTACGCATCATGAAAATGCGTGAGGGAGATTCTATTGCCTCTATGGTCGCCCTGTAGGGCTTCCACAAGGCAGGGCGTGCTCTGTGCGTCCTCGAAAACGAAACCTGCAATTTCTCCGGGCGCTCGAGCACACCCTGCCTCTGTGCTTTCAGTAATGCAACTATGGATGTCGGACATCCATAGTTGCGTTCATTCTATAGGTGCTTAGGTAAGGTTGTGTGGGCGTGTTATTTTTATAGTAATGGAGTTTGCAAACCCGCACGAACACGTTCTTCAAATGGGTCTCAGGCGTGGCATGAGAGTTGCTGACCTTGGGGTTGGTAGTGGCAGACACGCCATCTCCGCCTCTCGTATTGTGGGGGAGGGTGGACGTGTCTACGCGGTTGATATTCAGGAAGATATATTGATTCGTCTAAAAGACGACCTGCTTCGTTTTGGTATAAAAAATGTTGAGACAGTATGGGGAGACTTAGAAAAAGCGGGGAGCACAAAACTCAAAGAGCACTCGGTTGATGCAATTATTCTTTCAAACGTGCTTTTTCAAATTGAACACAAGGACAGAGTCCTCACTGAAATCAAACGCATACTCAAACCAAAAGGAAAATTGCTCGTTGTGGACTGGGCGGGTTCGTACGGGGGTGTTGGTCCAAGCGAAGAACACGTCTTTTCTGAACAAACAGCAGAGAAGATGTTTATTGATGCTGGGTTTTACAAGACAAAGAGTTTCCGTGGAGGCGCGCACCATTACTCCATACTCTTTACCGCTCCATAAGTTACAATAGATACTATGGAAAAACTGAGCACCTTTCAAATAGTACTCATGGCAGTCTTTGGGTTTTCTGCAGTGCTTGGTTTAATTTTGTTTGCAAACTTTGGAGACTTTGGTGGGGCAAAGCAAAATATTGGCGCTGTCACCATTTGGGGAAGTGTGCCAAAAACAGCAATCGAGGAACAACTAGAAGCACTCTCGGTGGGAAATGACGCATACGCAGGAGTGGTGTATGTGGAAGTATCACCAGACTCCTTTGCAAACGCTCTTTCAAACGCAATCGCTGCAGGATCTGGTCCTGACCTCGTACTCATTTCTCAAGAACAACTTATTTCAGAGGGTCCTAAACTTCAGTTGATTTCTTTTGCAACTATTCCACAGCGAACCTATCTCGACAGCTACCTCTCACTCTTCGAACTCTTTTTAACTCCTGAAGGTACCTACGGAGTTCCGTACCTTCTTGACCCATTGGTAATGTACTACAACCGTCAAGCACTTGCCTCAGCAGGAGTTGCTCTGCCACCTTCTTCGTGGGAAGCGATTGCAGGACTGGCTCCGACAATGACACTGCGGGACAGTGTCGGCACTATTTCTCGTAGTGCGGTTGCGCTTGGTGAGTACACGAATATCCAAAACGCGAGAGCGGTGATGTCACTCTTGTTCCTTCAGTCAGGCACGCCTATTACCGAAGTGACCACACAAGGAACGCGCTCGGCACTCGTAGGTGAAAAGTCCTTTGGACAATCTCCCGCAGAGTCTGCCCTCAACTTTTATACGCAATTTGCAAACCCCGCAAAGACTGTCTACTCGTGGAACCGTTCACTGTCGAATTCACGTGAGGCATTTCTTGCAGGAGACCTCGCGTTTTATTTGGGCTACGCTTCAGAACTTCCGTACCTACAAGAAGCAAATCCAAACCTAGACTTTGATATGGCAGGTGTTCCGCAACCGGCAACGGGTAGCTCGCAAAGTACGTACGCTCTTGGCTATGCGTTCGCACTTCCAAAACAAACTAGTAATCCAACGGGCGCATTTACCGTTGCTACCGCTCTCACCGAACCATCTGCAATGAAGGCAGTGGCAGAAAAGCTCTCGATGGCGCCCGCACGAAAGAACACTCTCACTACTTCCTCAGGAGACACATTTACTCCGATTATTTATCAGTCAGCTCTGCTTTCGCGTGCGTGGTTATCCCCCGCGCCCTCTGTTACGGACGGTATTTTTGCAGGTATGATAAGCAATGTCACTTCTGGACGACTTGATGTTACCCAAGCACTCATTTCCGCAGAACAATCTATCAATGCTTCACTTCGTTAAACAAAGCCCTCAACTCGCAGTTTTTCTTCTACTGGCTTTATTCTGTTTGATTTCTATAGCATCTCCTACGTATGCTGCGGATCAGTGCGCTGGGGAAACAAATGAAGCAGATGCGGCGTGTAGTGCGATAACAGGCAACACGGTATGTTGTGTTGTGCAGGGTCAAGATAACAGCTGTCAAACGTTACCTGCTTGTGTGACATTGCAAGCTAATGCTGCTTCGCCAACACTAACACAACCATCAACACCCACTCCAGCCCTGGTAACGCCAACTACTGTACAACAACCAGGTTCTATTGCCGCTGAAGGAGAAGGTGTGCTAGTAAATCCACTACGTGCAGGGTCAATTCCAGACCTGCTTCGCATTGTGCTTAAAGGACTCGTGCAAATTGGCTCAATCATTTTGGTACTCGCGCTCGTCTGGGTAGGATTTCTCTTTGTGGTCGCGCAAGGAAACGAGGAAAAGATACGCGACGCACGTGGTGCACTTATGTGGACAGTGATTGGAGGACTGGTGCTTCTTGGAGCGCAGGGTATTGCCACCCTAATTCAGGCAACGGTTAACGCTCTATGAGTTTCAATCAATTTGTAAATGGCTATGTTGTGGGAGCGGTCGATGGTTACATTATGCCCCTGCTCTATGCGCTGGCGTTTTTATTCTTTATATTTGGTATTGCTCGTCTGTTTTTCTCAGATAACGACGAAAAAAGAAAAGAGGGCAGAAGCTTTGCTCTTTGGGGCATCATTGGCCTCGTAGTCATGTTTGCCGTCTGGGGCATTGTGAAGATTTTCTTACGCATTTTAACAGGTGGATAAGCCCTTTCATAAGCTTCACGGACTGATACCATTACCTCTATGAACATATTTGGATTTATTTCGATGGTGCTGATGTTTATCGACCGTTTACTCGTACCGCTGATTTTTGCTATAGCGTTTGTCGTGTTTTTGTGGGGTATTTATGAGTACTTTATTCTCGGTGGAGCAAACGAAGAAAAAAGAAAAGAAGGGGGAAAGCTTGCCATGGCAGGCATTATCGGTTTCGTCATCATGATTGCGGTGTGGGGTATCGTAGGTCTTTTAGTGAACTCTCTTGGTTTTGATACACGCGGACGACCACCACTTCCAACCTTTGGAGGGTCAGGTGGATATGGTAGCGGAGGACAAGGAGGAGGTAACTGGGGAATTTCAGGACAAGGACAGGGCTGGGGCTTTAGTAGCAATGGCAATGGAGGAATAAATGTTGGTGTTCGAGTTCCTGTCGGAGATGGCGGAGTCAATGTTGGAGGCACTATTCCAGGGAACGGGTGCTTCCTATGGATATTCTGTGGTAGCCAAACAAACAATTCCCCAGACAGTTCACCAACTGAGGCAACACCATAATTTTCCACAAAGCGCACAATATGCCATTGACGAAATGTTTCTAGCATCTATGCTTACCAGGAGTCACTTATAATTATATATTCATGAAAAAATTCGCTCTTATCGGTTCAGCATGGGCATTGCCACTTTTGGCATTCGCTCAAGTACGCAACATCTATGATGCGGCAAATCTTATTACTGGTCTTATCAACAATGTGTTGGTACCGCTTATCTTTGCGGTTGCTTTCGTGGTGTTCATTTGGGGTGTGTTTACGTACTTCATCGCCTCAGGGGACAATGACGAAAAGCGTGAAAATGGTAAGAAGCTCATGCTCTACGGTATCGTTGGCTTCTTTCTCATGGTGAGCGTGTGGGGCTTGGTGAATATTCTCCTTGGTACATTCCAGTTGAACTCAAGTGTTCCGAGTCTCCCACAAGCTCCGGGCGGTCGGTAAAGTCCTAAGTAAAAAAGCCCGCCTCTCGGGCTTTTTTGCTATCATATACACATGGATGTCATTTCGCTCATCTCAAACTTCATTCTCCCACTTCTGTTCACGGTATCTTTTGTGGTGTTTATTTGGGGATTGTTCCTGTATGTTATTGCAGGAGGGCACGATGAACACTTACGTGAACAGGGAAAGGTGTTACTACTTTATGCTTTTGTAACATTCGTCGTTGTCGCACTTATTACATGGCTTTCGAGCGGGATGGGGTACGTGGTGTAAAATACTTATATCGATATGCAAGAATTTATTCAAAATGTTCAGCGCGAAATAATTAACCCGTTTATTACACTGCTCGCGCTCGGTGCGTTTATTGTTTTCATCTGGGGTATTGTTGAGTTTATTAGAAATGGAGACAATGCAGAAAAACGAAAAACAGGTCAGCAACACATGATGTGGGGCGTTGTGGGAATGGTTATTCTTTTTGGCGCACAAGCGATTGTCGCTATTATTGCGCGGACGGTGTAGTTTTTATATAACGTTAACACCTCCAAACAGAATGTTTGGAGGTGTTTTTGCGATTTTCACTTTGAAAGAATTTTCGCTTGAAAAATGATAACCACCAGCCAACAAACCGAGGTACTACCCCAGAGTAGAGCAACAAGAATGTTTCCTTGCACACTATAGCTGTAGGTCAAAAATAGGAAGAGAAGGAGAGAGACTACCGACACAACGAAGGTAAGAGCTCGCATTTGTATTCTCCTGTTTTGGTGTCACGAGAGTGACATCACCTCTAAAATCGTACAATCTAGGATAGATATTAGCAATACGCTCGTAATGGTTCAATATCTTTGAATCACAACAAACTAGGACATCGGATGTCCTAGTTTGTTGTGGAAAGGGCTACTTCGCAATCACCACAAGGGTACTTCTTATTTTCTAACTCGCTTCGCTCATAACAAAATAAAGTCGCTCTCCCTCGAGTTTTGTCTCGTCGTCACTCAGAGAGGACCGCTTCGCATTACCACAAGGGTACTTCTTGTTTTCTAACTCACTTCGTTCGTAACAAAATAAAGTCGCTCTCTCACAGAATTCTGTCGCCGTCGCTCCAGAATTCCGCGAACCGCCTCGCGCGACCTCGTCTGCTGACGAGGTGCCCGCGTTCGCTTTCTGGTCCTCTCCCCGAGTCAGCAAAATAAAAAGAACTGATTGCATACGCAACCAGCCTTTTTATTTTGTGCCGGGGAGAGCTCGTAGTTCCTTTGCCGGCACAGATTAATTCGGGTAACTACTAAAACAGAAAAAACTCAACGATGTGCCGGGGAGAGGACTCGAACCTCCATTCCTTGCGGAACCTGCTCCTAAGGCAGGCGTGTCTACCAATTTCACCACCCCGGCATGTTTTCACAGCATACACTTTTTTAAAAACTTGTGCGCCCGGTAGGACCGCTTCGCATTTCTTCCGCAACTCAAACACTCGTCGACACTCGTGTTTGGTCGTGTCCGCGACTCGCGACCTATTCTGCTGAATGGGTGCCACGCTCCGTCTTTTCGAATCCTACCGACCAGTACCAGATAGCATAAAACTGAAGACAGGCCTCAGTTTTGGCTACTGGTGGCTCTATACTACCAAACTCGAACTTTTTTCGCCCAGAACCCAAACTCTTGATCTCTCGCGCCTCGCGGACTCGGCGCTCGCCCCGAGCCCTGGTGGCTCAAGCGGACTTGACCACACTTGAAGCACTGCGTGTCTTCGGCGTCCGCGCCTTTTTTCTTGTTCTGATTCGCGGGGGGTATGCGGGAAATGCATGTGGAGCGGCAGGGCTCGGGTCGATTTTGCGACCTACGATTCCCGGCAAAATTATGCAAGCATTCAGTACTTGCATGCGGTAAAATACTCGTATGAATTACGAGAGACTCTATATAACGCCGGTACTTGACGAAGGTTTTGTTGCAGCTCGTGTTGAGACTCGTGTTGAGAAGAAGGCAGATGGGAAAAACAATACGGTGCTTACGATTAAACTCCCTGAAGGATATAGATATCCGCGCATGCCTGAGGATCCGCCTGAACTTCCAGATAATCTCGATGCGCATCTCCCCGAGGCTGGGCTTGTGACGCGTAAGCTTTTTGAAAATGCAAAGAAGACGATGCAGGAAATTATTGATGCGAAACTTCCCTTCAAAGGAGAAAAGAGTGATAGCATGACCGTTTTTATCTACCCAACAAAAGAAAGAGATGAATGGTTTTTCGATGGTGAGTCGTCATTTCCACCAGCAATTCTAAAAGTTATAACTACGGCATTTGCTCATGAGGCCTCCATAAATCCCCGTTTCAAACATATTTCGCGAGTCGATGTGGATATTCGGTTACAAACTGCTAGTACGATTAATAAAGAAGAAATACCGGATGCGCATACGGATTATGAGGGTAGCGACATGGATGGAATATATTTTATTTCCTTGCCTAAATTCACGACAGAACAATATACTGGCACTCTAAAACAAGATATGCGTGACAGGACTTCCCGCAAGGACGGACGAGAACCGCAAATTTCTATTAAGCGAGGTGCTGATTGGTGGAAAGATAAGCGGGTACAGCAACATATCGCATGGTCTTCTTTGCTGCCAGGGGCGCTCTACCGAGCTACTGTTGGATGGGTTCACTCGATGCCTGAAGGTTTGACGAGTAAAGACGCTTCCTCCAAAGAGCCACGTTTCTTCATGCGCGTTGCTTTCGTGCATGAGAATTAATTGGTGCGCCGAGGGAGGACTCGGCTAAGCGCTCGTATGTCGCCGTCGCTCCATGCGCTGCTTAGTCACATTCCGCGACCCGTTCTACTGAACGTGTCCCCGAAGAATCCCTCAGAATCAATGGCTCTTGCTCGCACAAGCAAAACAGGAAATCCCCAAAATCGGGGATTTCCAAAGTGTGGTGCGCCCGGTAGGATTCGAACCTACGACCATCTCCTTAAGAGGGAGTTGCTCTACCAACTGAGCTACGGGCGCGTTCGAGAAATCATAACGCACGAACGCGCTCTCTACAATAAATACTATGTGCCTCGGCACCACACCAACTCACCAAAAACATTCCATCCTTCGTGAAGATGGGCTTTCAAGTTGGTGTGGTGCCGAGGGTGGGAATCGAACCCACACGGAGGTTTAATTCTCCTCTGGATTTTAAGTCCAGTATGTCTACCAATTTCATCACCTCGGCGTGTGATGACGATACCATATTTTTTTGAGGCCCAGGCGGGGATTGCACCCGCGCAATAAGAGTTTTGCAGACTCTCGCGTTTCTACTTCGCCACTGGGCCACCACACCAATATTCTAGCTGTAAGTGTGTCATTACGAGTGTATCAGAAAAAGTATTGAGAGGTAGTGTGTTAAAGAAAAAGTAAGATATTGGTGTGGTGGCGGGTCAACTGCACACACCAAGCCAACTGTATTAATGCGAAAACCGCGTCTGAAAATTTCTTTATTCAGACGCGGAATGTTGTTGCATCAGCGTCACAATACTTTCGAGAATTGCAATCGCTTCTGTTTCTTCAATAATATAAATGCGGTGCGTTGCTGGGTTGTGAACGTAGTAAGCACTTTCAAGTAAACACTCTCCACGTTCAATACGCAGTATCATCCCCGCACGCGGATGGGGTACCTCACGCGGAATCTGAATCTCACGACGCAGACATAACCGAGGCGCAACCATGCTCGCACGCGATTCTTCATACAGATACAATGCTGTTGCTTCGAGCACGCGCGCAAGCGAGCGCTCGACCGCTTCAGACGTCTGTGTCATTTGTACTGCGTGTCCGTATGACGCCGCTCCCTCTTCTTCTTGTGCATACGACGGGGCGGTCGTTGCTACACAGAAGAGAAGTATAAAAAGAACAACTCTCATCTGCTCCTCCTTACGAGGTGTTCAAAATACTAAACGAGTACAGACTTCTGTCAATGAAGTGATGGGGAGATGTCGTCGAGGTGTTGGCGATTCGCTTCGCCATAGTCAAATTCAAATTGAATGAAAGGGAGGCGAGACAGTCGGCTTTCTGTTTTTAAAAAGTCACGAAAGTCATCTCTGCGTCTTTGGAGAAAGGCGAGCGCGTCATCTTTATGCTCGTCAGGGAACACACTGACAAAAATGGTGATGTGTTTGTGATCGCGCGATATTTCTGCACGTGTTGGCGTGATGAGTGTTCCTCGTCCTGCTTCACGGGCAATAAAGTTTCCCGCAAGGTGCACGAGAAGAGACGCTGTTTTTTTGTCGCGAATACTCATGACTGGGTTATTCTGAAACACACAACAACGTCCCCTCCAGCAATTTCATCCTTTGCTTCAATCTGAAGACCAAACTCACCCTCAGTATGAATTTCAGACACATCGGCTCGTGCAACTTGTAGGTTGATAAGTTTTCCACGAGCGATTTCAATGTCCCGCCGTAATACCTTTACCAAACTTCCTACCGAAAGAGAACCAGAAAGATATCGTGCGCCAAGCACTTGCTTCACTCCACTTTTACTAAACATTTTTAGTATCTTCATCTCTCCGAGCGTTTCTTCTCGTGTGACTTTTGGTGCTCGTTCAATAATCAACTCCTTCGCCCTTGTTTCAAGTTCATAAATAATATCGAACGTTTCAATAGAAACAGACAAACGCTCAGCTAAATCTCGTGCACTTGATTCAACGTCGGTGTGGAATCCAAGAACGACGCCACCTGAGGCAGACGCTGTTTTTACATCACTCTCGGTAACCGAGCCAATACCACTTGCTACCACGCGTATGCTCACCAGCTCATGTGAGATTTTTGCAAGCAAACCAAGCACCGCCTCAACACTCCCACTCACGTCAGCTTTTACAATGATTGGGAAAAGTACCTTTCCTTCCTCTACCGCCTCAAAAGAGGTAGCGCCTTTTATGTCTTGCTCCGCAATCTTTTGTTCTGCTATTTTTTTTGTAGAAACCACATTGAATTCGCTTCCTGCAAGAGGAAGGTCATTCCATCCAGAAATCACTATAGGTTCTGAAGGTCCAGCACTCGAAATTCTATCTCCTTTAAAATCTTCAATAAATCGAACAGGAGCAAAAGCATGACCAGACACGACAAAAGAACCAGTAGCCAAGGTGCCGTTTTTTATAATGAGTGTTGCAAGCGTCCCTCGTTTTCCGCTTTGTGAAGACTCAAGTACAAAACCCTGCGCAGGGAGAGTGTTGTCACCAACTAACTCTGCAAGGTCACTGGTCAGAAGCACAAGGTCAAGAAGTTCAGGAACACCGTCTCCCGATTTTGATGAAACACCTGCAAAGGGAATAGAACCACCAAGTCCTTCGAGGTATATGCCTGCTTCAAGTGCCGCTATTTTTCCACGCTCAATATCGGCGTTGTTTTTATCAATTTTTGTAAACGCAACAACACACGGAATGTTTGCGGCGGTGATTTCAGAAAAGGCCTCAATAGTTTGGGGTTTTACACCCTCATCAGCTGCAATAACCAGAATGGCAATATCGGCAGCAGCAGCCCCCCGTGCGCGCAGTGCTTTAAACGCTTCGTGCCCAGGAGTGTCGAGAAAAGTAATGTGTCGCTTAGTGCCTTCATAAGTATGTTCTGCAACATATGCAGATACGTGCTGAGTGATACCACCCGCCTCGCCCGCAACGACATTCGCTTTTCGAATGTAATCAAGAAGAGATGATTTACCGTGATCGATGTGACCCATGACGGCAACAATTGGACTACGCGTAGCAAGAGCCATACCCCGTTAGTATAACTTCGGATTGCGCGAATTCATTCCGCGAAACCGTAGTTGAAACGCTCCCGTATAAAGAGTACAGGTTTGTATAGTGCGACAACCGACCAATCGCGCATAAAGGAATGTATCCGAAGTTGTACTACGGGGCATATAGAGAGGAGTACACCACAACACTTCACTAAAATCAAATCGAAGGGTACTCTATAAAAATGATACGTGTTCACAAACGAGAATATCTTGATGTTGCCGCGTCTATGCCAGTCTCGTCTCGTGCAAAAAAAGCATATATCAAAGCGCTGTCTTTGTATGGAAACCCCAGCGCAGTGCACGAAGAGGGTCGTCTTGCAAAAGAGACGCTCGAAAAAGCTCGCCTCTCGATTGCCAGAGGTACTGGTGTAAAAATGGACGCGATCATATTCACGAGTGGCGCGACCGAAGGCAATAACATTGCATTACAAGGTGTTTTGAAAAAACACCACGAAAAAGGACAACCCTATTCTTCAATGCACGTTTTATATGGAAGTGGCGCACACGCATCAACCGTTGAAACACTGAACTATCTTTCTCATCTTGGCGTCGCAGTTGAAGCTATTCCATTTCAGGATGGGGCATTAGATATGGAGTGGTTTGAGAGAACGCTAAAAAAAGAAACAACACTTGTTTCAGTCGAGTGTATTGCAGGGGAAACAGGAGTGTTTACCAATGCACGCGACGTGAAAAGAATTATTGACCGAAAAGCCTCGTCAGCACTTTTACACGTTGATGCTAGTCAAGCACCACTTGTGGAACTCATAGAGCGGGGGCATTTTGGAGCTGACCTGCTTGTGCTCGACGCACAAAAGGTGGGTGGGGTACGCGGTATTGGTGTCCTTGTTACATCTCTACGTGTTTCGCTCTCACCTATCTTGTTTGGGGGAGGACAAGAGCAAGGTCTTCGTCCAGGAACTGTTTCGCCAGCCCTTGCAACTGCGTTTGCTGAGGCACTTTCGGAAGTGCAAAAAGGAAGAGAAATATTTATACAACACGCTTCTCGAGAGCGAAAATATCTTATAGAAGGTATAACATCTCACATTGAAAATGTGATGGTGAATGAAGGCAAGAAGAATGCTCCACACATTTTGAACATATCACTCCCAGGAAGAGACAGCGACTATCTCGTGGCACTTTTGAATGAAGAAGGGTTTGCTGTTTCGACAAAAAGTGCGTGTGAAACATTAGACGACACAGGTTCACGTGGGGTGCTTGCTCTCTCGGGGGACGAGGCGCGTGCAAAAAGCACACTCCGTATCTCATGGGGACCGCACACGTCGCACGGGGCGCTCGCACGGTTTCTAAAGACGCTCATCGCAAAGGTCGCATTCATAGACCGACACACTCTCTAGTGGTATAATGCAAGGTAATGGACATTGAAGACCTATCAAAAACTCAATTGCTCCTCCTGACGATTCTCGTCAACTTTGTCATTGCCATTGCAACTGCGGTCATGACGGTCTCACTTCTTGATCAGGCACCGACAACCGTAACGCAGACGGTTAATCGTATCGTTGAAAACACCGTCGAGACCGTTACCACGCAAGTTCCAGTCATCAACGACTCCAGTCTTCCATCAACCGAAGAACTACTCACTTCAGCAATTGCCTCAAACGTTTCTCGCGTCGTTGCTATCAGACGTTCAAGTGATGGTGAGGTTATTGGACGTGGATTTTATATTTTCACTGCGAAGGCAATACTTACCGTTCCGCTTGGGTTAATGCCAGACCATATTCACATCACCTTTGCTGACGGCACAACCGCAGAGGCAGACCGCACGCGCGACGACGGACGTATTGTGTTGTATCAATTCCCCGAAAATGTAGCGCTACCAAAAGTACGCTCTGCAGAGTTGGTTGCCTCAGGCGCACTCAAACAAGGACAGACGCTCATAGGAATTGGAGAGGACGGAAGCGTTGTCACTGGTCTTCTCACAAAAATTGATGAAAATGGTATTCAAGCAGACCTTCCTGTGCTTCCTGCTGGGTCGGTATTCTTTACGCTCGGGGGAGACATTGCTGGTGTTTCAGCAGGAACTGCCGCTATTATTCCTGCAGAGTTTATTGGTACCCTGCTTGCGCAACCAGCCCCCTAATCTATGCCCAGTATGACTACCCTTACTAAACGCAAAACAGTAGAATACTCCGGACGAGCGACTCTTTCAGGTGGATATTATCAATATGCGCAACTGCGCTAAGTAGTCACACTGGGTATGCCTCCTTTTAAAAATTTCACTACAAAAGCAAAAGAAGCTATTCGAAAAGCGCATGAGCTTGCTATTGAGCGAGGGCAAAATCATGTCTCTCCACTCCATCTGTTGACGGCACTTATTCATCAGGAAGAGTCTCTCGTGTTCTCCGTACTCGACCGTATGGACGTGGACACCATTTTGCTTGCAGACACATTACTTGAAAGCTTGGAAGCTCCAGAAACATCTGCCACTCTTTCTCCTTCGTACCAGCTGTATCTGACGCCCGAGCTTGCACAAGCTATTGAAGCATCAGGAAAAGTAGCTGCACGTATGAACGATGCTTTTGTCGGCACCGAACATTTGTTTGTCGCGTCGCTTGAAAACGCAGGACCCGCAGGTGAGATTGTTGCGCGTTTTAAAATTGATGCCGAAACGGTACTTGCGGTTCTCAAAGAACTCAAAAGCGCAAAAGATGGACAGGTGGTTGAGCCAAAAAAGTTTCGCGCACTTGCAAAATACACACGCAACCTCACACGACTCGCAAGCGAAAACGCACTTGACCCAGTCATTGGTCGCGACCAAGAAATTCATCGTGTCATTCAAATTCTTTCACGTCGTACGAAAAATAATCCCGTGCTTATTGGCGAGGCGGGTGTTGGAAAAACCGCTATTGCAGAAGGGCTCGCACAGCGCATGGCGCAGTCAGATGTTCCCGAATCTCTCAAAAACAAAGAACTTCTCTCGCTCGACCTTGGGTTGATGATTGCAGGAACGAAATATCGAGGGGAATTTGAGGAGCGCATGAAAACCGTGATGAAAGAAGTGGAGCGTGCAGAAGGGAAGGTGATTCTCTTTGTGGACGAACTCCACACCCTTGTGGGTGCGGGTGCTGCTGACGGGGCCATGGATGCTTCTAACATGTTAAAACCCGCGCTCGCTCGTGGAGAGCTTCGTATTATTGGCGCAACAACCTTAAAAGAGTATCAACAGCACGTGGAAAAAGACGCAGCGCTCACCCGCCGTTTTCAACCAGTATATGTGCAAGAACCATCCGTTGAGGATGCTATTGCCATTCTTCGAGGACTGCGCGACAAATACGAGCTTTTCCACGGAGTGCGTATTACTGACGGTGCCATAGTGTCCGCAGTAGAACTTTCTTCCAGGTATATTTCTGACCGGTATCTTCCAGACAAAGCCATCGACCTGATTGATGAGGCGGCGTCAGGACTGCGTATTGCGCTTGAAAACAAGCCACCACTTCTTGAGGAGACAGATAGAAAAATTCGCCGACTCACCATTGAGCGTGAAGCGCTTAAAAAAGATGAAACAGGAGATCACTCAAAAGAAATAAAAGAAAGAATCAAGGGAGTGGACGCGGAGATTGCAGATTTGACGGAGAAAACAGCAGAGCTCGAGCTTAAGTGGAAAAATGAAAAAGAAGTACTCGAAACTATTCGTTCTCTTAAAAGTGAGCTCGACAAACTCCGTGTGCAAGCAGACAACGCAGAGGCGATTGCGGATCTTGGCACGGCTGCAGAAATTCGCTACGGAAAGGTACCGCTTCTTCAAAAAGAACTTGAAATAAAAACAAAACGTTTAAAAACACTTCAAAAATCACGTCGGGTACTGCAAGAAGAGGTGAACGAAGCAGAAATTGCTGGCGTAGTATCGCGTTGGACGGGCATTCCTGTTGCGCGCATGGTTGAAGAGGAGGCGGCGAAACTCTCTCGTATGGAAGAGGCACTCAAAGAAATAGTTATCGGACAAGACAAGGCAGTACAAATTATTTCAGACGCGGTAAAGCGTTCGCGCGTAGGTATCGCAGATCCAAATCGCCCTATCGGCTCGTTTATGTTTCTTGGTCCGACAGGAGTAGGAAAGACAGAGCTCTCGCGACGCTTAGCTGAATTTATGTTTAATGATGCAGACGCGCTTGTGCGCGTGGACATGAGTGAATTTATGGAAAAGCACTCAATTGCAAAATTGATTGGTGCGCCTCCTGGATACGTGGGGTACGAAGAGGCGGGGGCTTTGACCGAGCGCATTCGCCATAGACCGTACGCCGTGGTGCTTTTTGATGAAATAGAAAAAGCACACCCTGAAGTGTTTAATATTTTGCTTCAAGTACTTGATAGTGGACATTTGACCGATGGGAAAGGACGAAAGGTCAATTTTAAAAACACCATCATTGTGCTCACCAGCAACATTGGTGCAGAATTTTTGGACCGCATGTCGTCCATTGGCTTTAGCGATGGGGAAGCGGGTGAAGAAAGTAACTACGACAAAGTAAAAGAAAAAGTAATGGGAGCACTCAAAGATCACTTCCGTCCAGAGTTTTTGAACCGACTCGACGACATCGTTATGTTTGATGTGCTTTCAAAAGAAACTCTTACACGCATTGTTGATAACCAGATTGAAGAAGTGATACGCCGTCTTGCTGGTAAGCGCATCACACTCGCGCTTAGCGATGACGTGAAGTTTTGGCTTGCGGGCGTGGGACATAATCCGCAGTATGGTGCGCGCCCACTCAAGCGTGCCATCCAGGATAAAATTTTGACACCTATTGCAACCCTGATGGTAGGGCAGGGAGTCATGGAAGGAGGATCGGTAACAGTCACCATGAAGGGCACAGAACCCCACTTCGAGGTTAAAAAGAACGTTTCTCGTGTTCGTAAGGCAAAAGTATCCGCCGAATAAGATTCGTTTGGTAACAAAAATTTAAAGAGAAAGCACTTAGTCTTTCAATTTTTGTTACCTCACTCATGAGTTGCGTCAGATGAGTTTGCGAGCGACCGCAAGAATTGCAGGCCTCGTTTAGGGGGGCGCGCAGTAAACCCATCTGACGCAGATGCTTGGCAGGGTAGAGGCGACATGGTAAGGTTTCTCCTATGTCGCACCACAGGAGTACTAATAATTCTCTAAGACCTACGGTCTAACATAATTATGTCGCAGGATCAACTCATAAAGCTAAAGTCTACGAAATCGGACCACGTGTACTTTACACGTAAAAACCGTAAGAAAGTGACTCGTAAAATCGAGCTCAAAAAATACGACCCCGTTACCCGCAAACGAGAGGTTTTTAAAGAAATAAAGAAGTAGAAAATACCGCCCTGAGGCGGTTTTTCTGTAGAGCAACATATCTTTGACAGAATGTATAGTTAGTTATATATTCCACGCAGTCCTTCGGGTGCCAAAAGGCACTTGTTGAGGGACCTTGACAGACAGGGTTGGCATGGGCGAATGATCCCTAATCCAGCCCGAAAGAAAGGAAAGAAACAATGGTTGCGTATTTCGTAAACCATACGGAGCCACGGGAAACCGCGCTTCGTGAAGCTAACATTCCGTTCGAATTCTTCGTGATGCGACAAAAAGGGTTTCTCGTTGAAGGCGTGCACTGTGAAGCAATGCTTCGCGCACTACACTCATACGCAGTCGAAGAGATTCGTTCTGAATACGAAGGAATTCACACTCTGAACATTCGGCGAGGAACTCCCGAGCCGGGAGTGGTAGTACCTGCACCTCAACCACGAGAAGTTCAGATTAAGTCTGAACTGGTTGGTCGAAATGCAACGTACATGGATGATTTTGACAGAATCGCAAAAGAGTATGGAAAACGCTTAAACGCGCACAAAATAATCTTTTTCGATAATGAGCAAGCATACCCTGCACCACAACCTCCTCGTCCCACCGTGGAAGGCAGGTACACCATATTTTTCTGGTGTACGAGTCATGCCACATCGGGAAATGGACGCAGCAGTGTTCGACAAAACGGCATGCGTACGCCCCATAGTTTATGGGGAAAGGACACTACCATTGCTGATCATGAGGGATATTGGTCTGCATATCTTCCTTCAGGAAACGGAGTTCTCATTAAGGACTCTGCTGGTGTAGAGGTTGCTGAAGTTATCGGCAACAATATCTATATCTTTTATCCTGTGACGCACCGACAATTTCGCTCGGGCCCAAGAGTGTTTCAAAAGATTATGGAAGAGTGCGTGAAATATCTTACGATGTCTCCCGAGGAGCTAGAAGCGCACTATGTAAAAGTGCGTGAAGCAGAGCGACTCGAACAAGAGGCACGTGAAGCGTGTGAGAAAATTGCACGTGAAGAACGGAAACCTCGTTCGCGTAAAAGCTATATCGAGTCGTGCTCAGGTCGTTACAAAAAGGCGCTTGAGGGCACTCGAAAAGCAATTAAAGAAGGGCATACAGAAATTGAACAACTACAGGCAACGCTCACTCGCAGAATCCGCGAAACCATAGGCGCAGAGCGTAAGCTTGCGCAAATGGAAGCGCAAACGAGTGGGTTTGAAGAAGTGTATGGGCGCGAATTCGACAAACTCTCGGTCCTACCAAAAGTAGTCGAGGTGCTTGCGGAAGGCGGGCTTATTAAAGTCTTCACCGAAACACTATACTGTGTTGATCCGCGTTCGAAGAAAAACCACGAAATAGGACGTTTCCAAATTGACATCAATCCAAGCGGAAAGGTGCAGTGGAAAAACTTAACTCGTGTCGTGGATGGATTTTACGCCCCGCACGTCAAAGCCAGTGGCACCGCGTGTCTTGGTACGATGACTGAAATCATTCCTGAGCTTGCTGGCAATTATGAATTTGCTGCGCTTGCAATGGTGTGTGTTCAATTCATCGAATCAGTGAACGTGGATGACGACTGGGGACGACGTATTCACATGTGGCCTGTTGCGGCCTAAGGAGGAACAGATGGTAAAAAGACCAAAGAAAAGCGGAGGTACGCGTGTGAAAGTGATTTCAAATAAACCACCTGAACCCGCTCTTCCGTTTGTTCAACATGCGTTCGACAATAAAATCGAATGTTTGTTTGAACGACCACGTGCAGTGCTTATTAGCCGAGAGGCGTACGCACGGATGTGGCACTTTGTTGATATTGCAGAGGATGAAGTGGGGTGGCTCGGCACTGTCGAGCGGCTTCAAAACGGTGGCTTCATGATTGAAGAAGTATTCCTTCTTCAGCAAGAAGTCAGCTCTGCACAAACTGAAATCTCTGAAGAAGGCGTTGCTCTTCTGGCTGAGGAATTATTTACTCGACCAGATGGGCTTGAACTCGTGAACAAACTTCGTTTCTGGGGTCATTCTCATGTGATGATGGGCACCAGCCCGTCATTTCAAGATGACAAACAGATGGATTTGTTCCGCGATAATGGTTGTGAGTGGTTCATTCGTGCGATTTTGAACAAGCGCGGACGCATGGAAATAGACATCTATTTCTTTGAGTCAGGTGTCATGTTCAAGGACGTGCCGTGGATTATTTACCAACCAGTCGATCAGGAAATGCGCGAAGAAATTCGTGCAGAATTTAGCGAGAAAGTTACTAAACGTGTCTATACGCCAATGCATGTTGGCGGTAATGGAAACCTCATGGAAGACTGGCGTAACAGCGAGTTTTTCCCTGGCAGTGCACACTCACAGTTTGGTGGTGCAGAATATGTTTCAGAAGAGGGTGACGGAGCACTTCTTGAAGAAGTGCGACAAGACCTGAAAGAGCGTAGGGTTACGATTCAGACTCTTGATATTGAATCGTTACCATCTGCATTATGCAAATCAATGCGTAAACGTAGAGAGGGAGGAGAGTGATGACCATCATTGACCCTCTTCGACACCTATCAGTGTTTTCTCCAAACGCATTTGGCGCACGTCGCGTTGATGTCATTGGGTGTGGCGCTGTTGGGTCACGAGTTGTTCTGTCTTTGGCAAAACTCGGCGTGGAGCATATCCACGCATGGGACTTTGACATTGTTGCAGAACACAACATTCCAAACCAAGTATTCGGACTTCCGGACATTGGTTCTGGAAAGGTGGATGCGCTTGCTCGTCTCGTTACACGAGATACGGGTACAGCGATTACCATCCATCATGAACGAGTAGACGGATCTCAAAACTTTGGAGAGGTGGTGTTCTTACTTACAGACACCATGTCTTCGAGACGCGAAATCTGGGAGCAGGGCTTGAAATACAAGCTCGCAACAAAACTCGTTATCGAAACCAGAATGGGTTCTGATAACGGACGGGTATATACGGTCAATCCAAACAAACGGAGTCATATCCGTGCGTGGGAGGACACCTTGTATTCCGACGATGAAGCTGAGGTTTCCGCTTGCGGAGCTTCAGTTTCAGTTGGGCCTACGGCAGAGATTGTCGCTGGACTTGCGGTCTGGCAGATGATACGGTGGTTTTCGGTAGAGCGAGGGGAAGAGGATAAGCTCGAAAATGAGGTTATCTTTGGACTCCGTTCAACGGCAACTATAAGCCAAACATTCTAACTTTTGTCCCCAGCTTTATAGGGGACACGACGGACTGATGGTTCAAGTCGTTAAACCGAGTTTTTCTTAGAATTTGTTCATTCAAACCTTGGAGTAACTAATGCCACAAGAGCAAGAGAACGAAGAGTTCTCAACAATTGAAGTGCGGGTCGGCACCGTGCCGGGTAGCGTGAAAGACTACGTCCTCAATGGGCGACGTACAGTCTCTGATGCGCTGTCGGCAGCTGGTCTTTCGGCCACGAACTACGAAATTCGTGTCAACATGCAACTTGCATCGCTTGAGACGGACCTTGACGAGGGGGACACTGTTCTCCTCGTGAAGAAAATCAAAGGTAACGCCTAACAGCGTTGTCGGAGATCAAAACTTTTGTTGTCTTGTAGTGCACAAGGCGATTGAACCTAGCGTTCAGTGTGAGAGAACTGGACTCCGTAGAGAGAGTGCGCTCAAGGACGATACGGTGTTTACACCACGTCGTTTCTTGGCCACTGGGCTTTACTCGTCACAGGGCTCAACAGAACTGTTCTGCTCGTGTCGCATACAAGAAATGAAAGGGAGGGACGCGTATTTTTACGCGTCCCTTTTTCTTTATCCTCTTTTATTCTTGTGCCTATCTTTACGAAGATGAAAACGGTTCATGAGTCTTCTGAAGAAATTTTGTTCGCGCTCACTCGCTTCCTTATGGTGATATTGAAAATCTCCTCGCTCTACTGCGTCTTGAATTTCTATACCAGGAATTTCAACAGGACGACCATAGTCAGGGTCGTCCTGTGCTTTTTTCATCAAAACATCATATTGAGTATGTCCTGGGTTCGAGTCAAAGTAGGGGTCGTCATCGCTTGTTCGAACGTGTTGGTCTTCGACAGCCATTGCAAGAGATGCGCGAGTGTGTGGGTCATCGTGAAAATCAGTAACGCCATCATCGTTCTCCACTTCTTCAAGCCTATCTTCAATAGGTTTTAAACTCTTTGGATCTACTACTTTATCAATATCTTCTGGTGTTGGTTCTCTGTCGCCAACTCCGCTAGGGAAGCGCATGGTTGAGCGTCTTTCGTTTGGATTGTGTGGATTTCCATTTTATTTAAGCATTGCTAGATTTTATCATTTTCTATATTCAACCTTTGGATGTATGGGGACTAAAAAGGGTACATCTTGACGAATTATAAAATATATGTATAATCTAAATCGGATACCTTACTTTCGGGGCAGTCACGTTTCTGGTATCCACGTGAAGAAACCCGAAGGGAGTACGGAGATGTTAGATCCTACAAAAACCGTTTCGATTCCGTCCACAGAATTCAGATCGTGGTATGGGAAAGAAGCACTTTACGAGTTGTCTCAGGACAATCCGAATGACAAACGTCCCTACGTCGTCAGGCTCTCGGTTCCGCAGAGTATGTCGATGACGCATGGCGAACGACGGATCATGACGCTTAAGTTCTTCAACAACAAATTACTCACACGCTTCACGCGCATAGGAAGCGCAGATCAAGAAAGATTCGTTCAGCAAATCCTTATTTGCATGAGTGGGGAGTACGCCGCCAATGCTGAGGTTCAACTACAATGGACCAAAGCAGGGAAAATGCGAACAGTTCGCGTAACCCGCTTTGGCGACGATCTCAGCTTCCACCTGAAGCCGTAAATTAAGCAGGCATCGGTCTTTGTATCGGTGCCTGCTTTTAAGTTGGTTAGCGGGCCCAGTAGGAAGTTACGCTTCGCTTCACGGATCGGTCACTGATATTTTTTTTGCTAGAAAATTCCGCGACCCCGCTACCACAAGGGCACTTCTTATTTTCTAATTCGCTTCGCTTATAACAAAATAATGTCGCTCACTCTCGTCAGGACTTCGACTTTCGATTCCTAACGCACGATTTCCCAAATCGTGCTCTGGACCCGCCTAAAGAGAAAACGTCTTTCGACGTTTCTCATTGGCGGGCCCAGTAGGAAGTGTCCACATAAGAATAAGGAACGTATCGGTCACCCATAAATTCCTGTTGGAATTTTGGTCGACCCCGTCTCGTCGCCGTCGCTCCTGCGACCTTCGATTCCTACTCGTACGACACCCCGTGTCGTACTTGGACCGACAAGCAGAAAACCGCCGAAGCGGTTTTCTGTCTTGCGGGCCCAGTAGGAATCGAACCTACGCCGACGGTTTTGGAGACCGACGTTCTACCACTAAACTATGGGCCCGAAGCGAGGCAACTGAACCTCGTATTTCTCACAGTAGCAAACTGTAGGGCTGTGGGCAAAGGGAGGTTGCATCTTTTGCTCAGCGTATACTGTACACATGCGACTCGCACAGGTGTTCCTATTCTCTCTTGTGCTTGGTCTTTCAGTACTTGCTCCACATACGGCGTTTGCAGCAAACGCAAATTTTTTCGGTCCTATTATTTCAACACAGTGTGAATGTCCCATAAGTGCCCCTGATTGGGGGTGTGTTCTTCAAACAATTCAAAACGTCGTGAATCTCGGTATTTCTCTCGGTGTTATTTTTGCAGTGATTGTGATTGCGTGGGGAGGTTTTCTTTGGATGACGAGCTCAGTAAATGTGCGTAATCGAGAGCAGGCAAAAACAATGCTTTCGCATGCAGTGATAGGCCTTGTGATAGCGCTCTCTGCATGGCTTTTGGTTGATTTTGTAATGAAGATTTTGTATAACCCAGACGCAGAAGCATCGGGAGTGAAGTACGGACCTTGGAATACTATCCTTGCTGATGGAGAGCAGAACTTCTGTCTTGAGAAACGTGAACCTCCTGCAGCACCCGCTACTACCGGCACTTCTCCAACTACAGGCACCACGCCAACAACAGGAGACCCAACAGCGACAACACCGACGACAGGAGGAACGACCTGTTCAAACTGTATTTCAGTAACCATTCCGCACAAAAGCCCTCCAAACGGGTGTGACTTAAACGGAGGTAATGATGGAGTGAGCGCACCAAACCCAGCAATTACTGAATGTAAAATGAATAGTGGACTTCATGGTAAGGTTGGTGCTGCCTTAAACGCAGTTAGTGGATGGTGGGTTACTGAAATGTGGCCACCAACCACAAATCATCAAGCCTCTTGTCACGCGAATGGAACCTGTGTAGACGTGGCCGACACTGGTTCAGCGAACCCAAACACAGACCAGATCATTGCTATGGCAAATGCACTGAAAGGTCAGAATCTCTACGTTGTTTTCGAATGGTCAGGTCTTACCACTGCACAGTGTCAAGAAATACGTGAAGCTACCGGCAACAGTAGCAAGGTGAAGTTAATGAAAATTGGTTCAAATCCACACTTTTCTGTATACCTCACAGATACCCAGCAGAGCGGTCTTTGTCAGTAATCATTTATTTTTGTAGTTTTTTTATCCACGCTTCTTGACGGCGTGCATATTGAAAGAGTTTTGCTTGCAGGGCAGGGAATAGAGATTCTTCGCTACGCTCGCATCGGAGATATTCGCCAACAATGCGGTATTCGAGCCCGAGTTCGTTTAGTCGAGCGTCACCAACGCGTTCTCGCGTACGCCCGACTTCATCAACAAGCCCTTTGGCAAAGGTTTCTTCAAGACGTTTTGAAATTTTTGCACGAAGTTCTTCACGCTCGGGCAGAAGCGTAACCCACGTCACGTCATACTTATTTTCAACGTTCCGCTTGGGTACCACTCCTCGCGTGGTAATAATTTCAAGAGCACGAATAAGGCGTCTGCGGTTTTGTGGATCAAGTTCGCTCGCACGACGAGGATCGCGTGTTTGAATTTCATTAAATAATTCTTCGTTTGGTTTGGTTTCAAGTATTTTACGAAATTCTTCATCTTTGTCAAGAGAGGAGGGAAGTCCATTCAATAATGCGTCGAAATAAAAATGAGTACCGCCTGCAAGTATGGGCATTTTTCCACGACTGTGGATAACCTCGATTAGACGAGACGCATCTTTTACGAAGTCTCCAGCACTGTACGATTCCTCGGGCTCCCGTATGTCTATCAAGTGATGTGGCACTCCCTCCATCTCTTGCTCTTTGATTTTCTCAGTTCCAATATCGAGTGTTTTATACACCTGCCTTGAATCAACAGAGATGACTTCCCCATTATGTTTTTTTGAAAGCGTGATTGCGCGGGACGACTTCCCTGACCCTGTTGGACCAATCACGCAGATAATAGGGATTTTGATACTCATGAATGTTCGGATGCTAGCACGGTATACGTATAAAAAATACGGGTCGTGTCTTTTTGACACGACCCGCACTTAGAATCTTAGCCAGCTGAAACGGAGGAATCTCTTGTATCTGAGCTGGTCAGCAAGCAGTGCTTTTTCGTCTGGTTGTATTTCTTTTGGAAGTTTCTGTATCTCTCGAGCGAGCACAATGCGAATTGCATTACGCTCTGCGGGTGAAAAACCACCATCACTTCCAAGGTCTTCGATATAGCGTTCAAAGAACTCTTGAGAGCGAATCGGGGTACCGAGTATCGCAGAGCCGTCATCGCACTGAAATACAAGGTGTCCGTGCTTTCCCTTTGCCTTACACTCAATGCGCCAACTTGAGTCGATGCGAAACTCACCGTCACATTTTGTGGTAAAGCCAGCGTGCAAGGGCCGCATGGGACCGCCCACCTCACCATCATCTTCGATAATTTTTTCAGTGAGGGTGAGTGCCGACTCTGGGTCTTCCGTATTAATTAAAAACATCCGTGCACCCTGATACATCATGGGGTACTTGAGATGTAAATTTCTATTTGCGGACACGCCGTGCCTCCTTCTGTAAGGGTTACGTCCAATACATGAATAACACGTATTGGACTCCCCGTCCATAATTTCACTTTATTGCGTATATACCCATTTCTCGTACACTACACAAAGAACTACTGTACGTTTTTTGAAGGAGGAAGTTATGTCATCAGCTGGAATGTTTTGGTGGAACATGTTGAAGCAAATAGATGCAGTGTACGAGTGTCCGAAAGACGTCCGCGGGAAGCGTCTTGGCCCCTTGGTGGGCTATGCAGGTAAAGACGAAGATGAGCGTGCATATGTCGGCGACGTGTACGCAAACCTTGCAGTACTCGAGCGACACGCAGAATATCTTGGCTCCGTTGCCAATTGTCTGTTGGAGACGTACCCGATTCTCCGGACCGCAGAAGTGTTTTGTGGAGCACCCGAAGGAGGGAAGTCATTAGCACTTCTGATGGCGCGTCAGAGAATGGCGACCTACTGCTATCCAGATCAAGAGGTCGTCAGTGGAACGAGAAATAAAAAGCTCGAGTTCCTGCGCCACGACAGTGCACTTTTAAACAAGCGCGTGGTCATTGTTGAGGATGTTCTCAACAATTTCTCAACCACTGATACACTCATTGAGCTCATTGAACAACAGTGTGGTCAGGTCATTGCAATCGCAGGCGTGCTTAACCGCTCACTCACCGTTGAAAATTCATGGCATGACTTACCTGTTTGCTCTATGATTCGTCGACCGATTCATCAGTATCGACAGACGGATAAAGAGGTCAAGAATGACATCGAAAAGGGCAATGTTGTTTTGAAACCAAAGCATGAATGGGATCGCCTCGCACATGCAATGCGAAGTGCACCCAAGATGCAAAGCGCGTAACGCACAACTACACAGAGAGTATCTGTGTAGTTTTTCTTATCCTTACTTACGCTTTATATAAAGCAAGTTCTTTTATCAATTTTTCAGTATCACGTGCAATTCTTGTGGTGTATTTATAACGTCCTTGTCCGATTGATACTTTCATGAAAGATGGACGAAATCCAATCTGAAGAAGCATATTGTGTGCATCTTCTGCAAGAGCTTCGTTATTATTTGTAAAATTAACCATTTTATAACCCCTGTCTTCATAGATACATCCATCGGTTTGAATAAGGCCTTTAAGACACTGTTTTACAAATAAAACATCTTCGCGTATCCATTGTGGTACTCGTGCATTTTGTTTTGCTTTGGATCCAGCACCGACTGTCCACGGCATAAATGTATTTAACTGATTTGAATACACACTTATATCAAAATAAGTGACGGTTCGAGGAACTACGGATACTTTATTCTTTGGGAATATAACTCTAAGTGAGTCTTGAATTTCCTTTGCAATTTTTGGATACTTTGCATCACAGGTAATACGCAAACGTGTCGCTCTTCCGTTTGGGCAAGAAAGATTTCCGTCCCCTAAGGCGACACCTATTACATACGCAAGAACCCCTGCTTTATCAGACTCAACTTGTGCCGAGGGTGGGAGTCGAACCCACACGCCGTTGCCAGCAGGGGATTTTGAGTCCCCTATGTATACCAATTTCATCACCTCGGCATTCTAACGTGCTCTACAAATGGGATGTTAACACTTTAAACACAACTTTTCATCTTATGTAAGGAAGTATATTTTTTGCGTGTTATTATACGCGCATCATGCAGGAGCCAACAAAATACGATTCGGTTTTTTGGATTGAGGTTGAAAAGATTCAACCAAACCCATACCAGCCACGAAAAGAATTTAATGAAGATGCACTGAAGTCACTTGCGGAATCTATTCGCCAATACGGAGTACTTCAGCCACTGGTGGTTACTCGAAATGAAGTAGAACGACATGACGGTGGACTTGAAACGAGGTACGAGCTCATTGCGGGAGAGCGTCGTCTACGGGCAAGCAAACTTATAGGCCTTAAAACCGTTCCTGCGGTCATCCGCGCAGAACAAGATGGCCGAATGAAACTTGAGATTGCTATTATTGAAAATCTTCAACGCGAAGACCTGAATGCCATTGATCGTGCAAAAGCACTTCAGCAACTTATTGACGAGTTTGGACTTACTCAAGTTGAGGTAGGAGCAAAAGTAGGAAAAAGTCGTGAGTATGTTGCAAACTCTGTACGTCTCTTGGGACTTCCAGAGGTAATGCAACAAGCTATCGTGAATAAAGAAATTACAGAAGGTCACGCGCGGGCACTTTTAATGCTTAATGACAGAGCAGCCGAGCGCGATGCTCTATTTAAAGAAATTCTTCTGAAGAAAACATCGGTACGAGTAACCGAACAACTCGCACGAAGTATTGCGGTAGATAAAATCCGTAAACACGATAAGACTCCAGAAATACGAGAGATTGAAAAATCACTCACGGAGACGCTTGGTACGCGAGTGATTATTGAAAGTCGTCCAAAAGGTGGACGGGTGCTCATTGAGTTTTTTTCACCAGAAGATTTATCAAACCTCGTCTCAGCGCTTGCACAAGAAGCAGGCATGAAAGCCATCCCGCTTGAAATGCTTACGCAAACAGAAACGACTGTTGTTACTTCTCCACCACCCCCTCCACCTGAGGAAGATTTATATTCGGTAAAGAATTTTACGGTTTAGCACTCTTTCCTTTTTTCGCTTTCTTGCGTGCAGGGCGCGAGTCTATCTTGTGTGGATGAATGACACCACGCTCAGGAATATCAAGTGCGCTGCGAATATGTTTTCGCGCAAGAGAAGTGCGTGCCATCTCAAGCCATTTTGCGGTTGGGCGTGCGCTGTCGCGGGTCATAATTTCTACAATGTCCCCGTTGTGAAGGATCGTATCAAACGCCACCATCTTATTATTCACCTTCGCCCCTTGCATGTGGTTTCCTAAGTCACTGTGAATTGCGTACGCAAAATCAATAGCCGTCGAGTGAACGGGGAGATCGATGACGTCACCTATCGGTGAAAACACAAATACACGGTGTGAAAAGAAGTCTTCTTTCAAGGAATCTACAAATTCTTTTGATTCTGCAAGTGAGGTGTGCACATCAGCAAGTTCAGAAAGCCAGCGAGGAGATTGCTCATGCTTAAGTGCTTTCTTAGGTTCATCTGGTGTGTTTGGCTTTTTTGAAAGATTCAAAAGGGTAGGCACTAAGTCTCGAATCCATGTGAAAGAGAGCATTTCAAATGCGCTACGGCTTCCCTGTTTACCTAAATGTTTATACGACATGTGAGAGGCAATACCAAACTGTGCGTGGCGGTGCATTACGTCAGTACGTATTTGAATTTCGACAATACCAGCGTCCGAAGTCAGAACGGTAGTATGCAGTGACTGGTAGCCATTTGGTTTTGGAAACGCAATATAATCTTTAAATTCTCCAGGGAGTGGGCGATACTTGGCGTGAATAATTCCAAGTGCGGTATAACAATCATCAATAGAGGGAACAATAATACGAAGCGCGGCAACATCATGAATCTCTGTGATGTCATCTCCTTTTCGTTTCAGTTTTTGATGCAAACTCCAGTACCCTTTCATTCTAATTTCTGTGCGAAAATTTTTTATATTCTTACGCGCAAGGTCACGGCGGGTGTCTTTTTGGACACGAGCAAGTCCGACTTCTGTTTCTTTTGTTTTTAACTTTCTCACCTCCACCGCATGCGTATAGGCGTCTGGATCAATAGCAGGAAAGGCAAGGTCTTCAAGCTCTCGCTTCATATGTCCCATGCCGAGACGGTCTGCGAGTGGGGCATAAATCTCGAGTGTTTCAAGCGCGATACGGCGTTGTTTTTCGGGAGGCACATGCGAGAGCGTCTGCATGTTATGAAAACGGTCGGCGAGTTTTATGATGAGTACTCGCACATCTGCTGAGGTTGCAACCAGTAGGCGACGCAAGGATTCTGCGTGTCGCTCGGCCCCGTGGTACTTATGTTTTCCAAGTTTGGTCACCCCTTCAACTAAAAAAAGCACATCTGCTCCAAAGAGTGTTTGCACTTCATCTCTTGTTGCTTTCCCATCTTCAATGGCGTCATGTAAAAGTCCCGCAGAGACGGTTGAGGCGTCCATACCAAGTCCTGCAAGAATCTTTGCGGTTGCTGCGGGGTGTATGAAATACGGCTCACCAGAGTAACGCTTGTCGAGTTTGTGGGCATGTTGACCAAACGCATACGCTTTTTCTATAAGCGCAATATCCTCGGGTGAGGGATTTTTCATCTGTGCAACAATCTCCTTGACGGGAGTCATGAAATCTACCATACTACATGCTTTGCTCTTTCAAAAGCGCGTAAAGGAGTACGTCAATGCCAGACATCGACCCTGACCTCTATACCTGCACAGTGTGTGGCTATGGTTCTAACGAACCCAAGCAAACACGTACGTGTCCGTCATGCGGAGGAGTAAAGACAACAAAACTCACCAGTGCCCTCGTTGCAACCGCACAAGCGAAAGCTCGTGTGAGCAACGCGCTCGAAGAAGATGACTTGCAAGGTTTTGCACAAGCGCGGTCAGACATGATTGCGCTCGAAGAAAAACTCAAACCGCCTAGCTCACGCTAGGCGGACTTTATTTTAGATACTCCGCTGCCTCACCCACCGTGAAATCTTTTTCTTTTACTGACTCAGGGAGGTAGATACGTCGAAGACCTTTTTTCAAAAAGAGTCCTTGTTTGGATTTATACAGCACGAGTGCTTTTCCTGTTTTTGGATGTTTACCAAGCTCGCTCACAATCACGGCACCTTTTGGTGGTTGTTTGGGAGTATTCAAAAGAGTCATCGCCTCATCAAATGAAATCGTATAAGGGTCCGCTTTTTTAATAGAACGAAACTCACCGTCATGCGCTACATATGGTCCAAAACGCCCTGTGTTTGCCGTGATGAGCTTTCCCGACTCTGGATGTATACCAAGCTCCCGCGGAAGAGATAGGTATCGTACCGCGTCTTCGAGTGTCACTTCGCTTATTTTTTTGTCTGTAGGAATACTTGCGCGTCGTGCGTCAACTTTCACTTTCTTCTTTTTCTTCGGTTTTCCTGACTTTGTTTTCTCTACCACTTCCTCAACTACTACAGTGTCGCTTACAAGAGCGAGTGGCATTTCTACATATGGACCAAAGCGTCCAGTGCGTACAAATATAGGAAGACCAGATTCAGGATGTACCCCGATTGGTTCATCTGCTTTTACTTCGCTCCCATCTTCTTGTCGGGCTCCATCACACTCTGGGTAACGCGTACAACTCATAAAGATTCCGCCTCGTGAGAGTTTAAACTCCATAGCATTTTGACATTTTGGACAATGAAATTCTGCAGGAGCTGCGCCAAGCGCCGTTGCTTTTGGTAAATCTTCTTTTGCTTTCACTGCTTTGCTAAACGGCATGTAAAACTCACGCATGGTTTTTTCATACTCTCGCTCACCGCGTGCAATTTCGTCGAGTTCGTTTTCCATTTCTGCAGTAAAGGAGTCAGAAATATAGTGTGCAAAATGTTCTTCAAGCCATCCCGACACCACCATACCCGTAGCCGTTGGCATAAGTGTGCGTCCTTGTTTTTCAACATAGCCACGGTCTTGAATCGTTTTCATAATTGACGCGTACGTTGAGGGGCGCCCGATACCTCGCTTCTCAAGCTCTTTTATAAGTCCTGCTTCGGTATAGCGGTTCGGTGGTTCTGTTTGTTTTTCGAGAGAGGAAAGAGAACGAAGTGCAGCCGTCTCTCCTTTCTCAACTTTTGGTAATTCAACGTCCTCTCCACGAGCACGCGTATCAAGAGCAAGCCACCCATCAAACACGGTACGTGAACCATTTGCAGAAAACGTTGGAATAACAGCGTCTGCTTTCACTTCAATTTTGGTACGAAGTACTCGTGCGCTTTTCATTTGTGAAGCAAGCGCGCGGACTCTGATGAGTTCATAGAGAGCCGTCTCGTCAGCAGTGTGCCCTGCTTTTAATTTTGAAACGTCCGTTGGACGCACGGCCTCGTGTGCCTCCTGTGCATTTTTACTGGTTGTTTTATATACACGCGACTCTACATATCCCTTGCCATACTGTTTTTCAATAACGGTACACATAGACGCAATCGCGTCTTTTGAGAGATTCACAGAGTCGGTTCGCATATAGGTAATATGTCCTGCTTCGTACAGCTTTTGTGCAGCGCGCATCGTACGACTTGGCGCAAAGGAAAGGCGAGTGGACGCAACTTGTTGCATGGTTGATGTTGTGAATGGCGGACGTGGATGACGTTCCTCTTCTCGCTCGGTCACGTTTGCAATAGTCCACAACGCCTTGTTGCCTGCATCCAGTATTTTTTGTGCCTCTTCTTTTGTCTTTGGCTCAACACTACAGACGGCGGGGAACTCACCATTTTTTACTTTGAAGAGTGCGGAGATGACAAAGAACATTTCGGGGATAAATGCTTTAATTTCACGCTCACGCTCAGCGAGAATTCGAAGTGCGGGAGACTGTACTCGTCCTGCAGAAAGTCCGTAACGCACTTTTTTCCAAATAAGACCAGACAAATCATAGCCAACAAGTCGGTCGAGAACACGTCGCGCTTCTTGTGCGTAGCGGAGATTTTCGTCAATATCTCGGGGATGCTTTAATGCTTCCTCAATAGCAGACTTGGTGATTTCATGAAAAACCACACGTTTTGGATGCTTCAAACCAATTGCCTCTTTGAGGTGCCACGAAATTGCCTCACCTTCACGGTCAGGGTCCGTTGCAAGAAACACTTCGTCAGCACGGTCAGCTGCCTTTTTAATTTTCGCAATAACATCACGCTTTTCAGGAGACACCACATAGCGTGGCACAAAACCACCATCAATGTCGACGGCGTCTTTGTTTGATTTTGGTAAATCGCGCACGTGCCCGACACTGGCGAGCACTTCGTATTCTTTACCAAGATACGTAGAAATCGTCCGTGCTTTTGCGGGAGATTCTACAATAAGTAGATGTTTGCTCACACGCTACACATAACGCGACTCCTGTGTTGTTGTCAAATGCGTTCTGTAAATAACCCGATACATCAATCGTATATACAGTAGCTATACTCTCCTCCACAATCCAAACTCTTCTTTGGCGAAACCCTCGAGCTCGAGTGTAACAAGGGCGCTGAGCACTTCTGACGCTGAAAGTCCTGATGTTCGTATAAGGGCGTCGCGTGAGGCGGGTTCCGTGAGGAGCACATACAATTTTTGTTCACGTTCCGGAAGTCTTGTGGGGGTTAGTGTTTGGGCAGTTTTTGGTTCGATACCAAGCATTTCAAGAATGTGCTCTGACTCTGATACAAGGGTTGCGCCAAGACGTAAAAATAGGTGAGAACCATATCCATGTGTGTCTCCTATGCGATGCGGTATACACAAGAGGTCGCGATTGTATTCGTGCGTTAGACGTGCGGTAATTAAGGTCCCTGATTGTGGACCCGCCTCAACAACAAGTACTGCATGAGAAATACCCACCATGATTCGGTTTCTTGATGGAAAATCATAGGGGCGAGCACAGTGAGTACTCATGTGTTCTGAAAGTAGAAGACCGCCACTCTTCACAATGTCGCGTGCAAGACCCGCATGACTGCGCGGATATATAACTGACTCATGCAAACCTGACCCAGGGACCGCGATGCTGTGGAGACCTGCACGTAGTGCTGATTTGTGTGCGATGGCATCTGCGCCAAGAGCAAGACCCGAAACAATGGAAATAGGATATCCTGCAAGACCAGCTATAAGTTTCTCACATGCTTCTTTTCCGTAGGCGGTCAACGCACGAGAGCCAACGACTGCTAATAATTTCGTTTCTTTTTCAGGCCAAATCCCCTCTTCATAGAGTTCGCGTGGGGGGATAGGTATTTCTTTTAATCGTGCAAGGCAGGCAGTTTTTCCTTCGGGCGTGGTAGGCGTGCTCATACGTATCTCACTTATAACTGTACACGAAAGAGTGGTTAGAAAGAGACGTTTTAAACACACGAAAGCAGCATTAAATCTAACGTTGTGTATTCTCGGTATTTTTGACCGTTTCTATCCACAGTTTTACCTCTGATATCCTGTAAAATATAGACATTTACCCCATATAATATAGGAGCGACCTTTGCAAAACGGGCAAAGTCGTTCCCTATGCGAAAATCTTCGCGATTTTGATGCAATTACATAAGATCTTTTCTGCCTTGCTCCTTCTTTGCGTTACTGCAGGGGTTTTTGTATATCAATATGTACACGCAGCAGCGGTTCCTTCCATCGTCGGCTATCAAGGACGCCTTGCTGACTCAAGCGGAAACCTCCTTGGAGGTTCTGGAACAACCTACTACTTCAAATTTTCAATCTGGAACAACCCAACTGTCGCCTCAGGCACACAGGTGTGGCCAGCAACATCTCCCTCGTCCGCTCCTCTTACTGTTCGACAGGGTGTATTTAATGTGCAGATAGGCGACACCGCTAATGGTTTTCCACACGCGCTTGACTATGATTTTGCATCAGCAAGTGACGTGTATTTGCAGGTAGAAGTTTCTTCAGACAACTCCAGTTTCCAAACACTCTCGCCGCGCCAAAGAATTTCAGCTACTCCCTTTGCAAGAACCGCAGGTTCTGTCTCTGGTTCCTCAACACCGTCAACGTTTGGTACGGTGACTCCTTTTGGTACTTCGGTTGTTTCAATTGAAGCAACTTCAACAGCAAGTACAGCACTCACTCTTCGTGGTATCGCAAGTCAGATTGCCAATCTTTTTCAAATACAAAATTCTTCTGGAACAAATGTTCTTTCAGTAAATAACGTTGGAGGATTATTTGCCTCTTCCACTCTTCAAACAACGGGAGCGGTTACTTTCTATTCAACGCTTTCGATTGCAGGACACTCAACACTTGCCTCAGCCTCCTCCACAAACCTCAGTGTGTCTGGAGGGTTTACACAAGACAGTTTTACAGATTGTAGTGCTGAAGCACAAACGGTTCTGTATAACGCAACCACAGGAAAGTTTACTTGTGGTACGGACTCGGGGGCTGCGGGTGGTGGCGTGGCAACGATTGAAGAAAACGATTCACCGGTTACCACCTCAGCAACCGTCATCGACTTCCTCGGAAGTGATTTCATCATTTCTGGCGCAACAGGAGAAAGTGAAGTCTCCCTTGACTACACCAACGCTCAAGCAGCGTCAGCCTCCCTCAAAGGTTTCTTAGCCTCCGCCGACTGGACCCTCTTCAACAACAAAGTCTCCACCACATCCATTGATACGGTTGGTGAAC
>CXWL01001068.1_pt1 | contig 54575 bp, 17 predicted proteins | sample 590931 | NCBI WGS metagenome assembly CXWL01 (sample SAMEA3498368, study PRJEB10139) | groundwater metagenome | biome: water well; material: biofilm material | place: Germany | collected 2015-04-27 | reverse complement strand
GACCCGAACAGCGCATCGGTGAAGGCCAGTGTGTTCAGATTCGCCCGCGTGTTGCTGGAGAAGACGTCCGGCCCGGTCGTCGACACCGCATCCAGCACCGTCACCGTCCCCAGCTGATACAGGGTGCCGTTGCCCTCGATGAATCCAGTGCCGCTCAACGTGAAGTTCGCCTGCGCCGTGTTGACAAACGTCAGGTCTACCCCGCCCACCACCGGCACAATCTGCAATGGGATCGCGCCGTCGACCAGATTGAAGTCGAAGTTGTCTTGGAAGACGACCTGGCCGCTGGTGACGTTCGTCAGGTTCACATCATCCAGATAGAGACCGAAATTGTCCCCCGGATTGGTTTGATCGAAAATCAGTTTGGCGCTGGTCTGCGCGGCGACCGTAATCGTGCGCACGATGGACTCGAAGGTTTGATTGGGATTATTCGCGCGCGTGAAACTTTCAGAGAAGGCACTACCGAGAGAAACCGCCACCGTGTTGTTCGGGCTCGACCCGCCCTCAGACGGCGCCAGTTCGAACCGTAGTTCATAGGTGCCGGGATCCAGCGTGAACGTCGCTTTGGACTCCAGCTTTCCTGACTGGCTATTGCTGCCGTCCATATCCACGTAGAGGCCGTTGCCTGGCACCAGGTCGTTGAACGCGCTGCCGCCGAGCGGCAAGCCGATGAGATCAACTGTGCCTCTGGTGACGGTCCACTGCGGGAACGTCGAATAATTCGACTGGCCGACATGCGTCGTATTGATATCCCCTGTGACGGCCGCTAACGGGACGACAAAGAATGCCTGGCCCGTGTTGGTATCGATGTGGGAGACCCCAACCTGTACGGCGCCAAGATTTCCGCTCTGGTCGATGGTCGGCACCACCAACAGCAAGCCGCTGTCCGCGCCGGGGAATCCGATGGCGATGTCCTGCCCAACATTGGCGGACGGGGCCTGGAAAATCTTCGGCACGCCGCTGAGCGCGTGGACATCGCTCGCCGGACGAACAGTAAAACTCACGACCAACGGCGCCGCAATATGGTTGCCGGCGGCATCGGCAATCACCGCCGGATCGACGGTCAATCTGTAGTCGCCCTGAGTGAGTTCCAGGGCCGGCACCATCGACAATAGTGCTCCGCGGTCGCGCACGATGAACGATGCGATGCCGATATTGATATCGTCTCCGGTACCAGGCAGCTTGTCGCCGCCGAGATTCACGAGATGGAGCCCGGACAGATTGAGCAGATTTTGATCGATGGCTTCGCTGAAACGCACATCGATCGACGGAACAAAAAACGGCTTCGCCGCATTCGTCGGCTTGGTGTCGACAATCGTAGGCGCAAATGTGTCCGGCACAACGGTGAACGTGAGCGGTGCGGACGTGGTGGCATTGCCTCCTGTATCGGTCGCGATGGCTCGCACCGTCAACGTCGTGCCTCCGGCCGAGATCGCCGGCGTGGTGACCAGTAAATCCCAAGGAAATGCCACATCGCTGCGCACAAGCTGCCCGTTGACCAGCAGGTCGACTCGGCTGACCTGCACGTCGTCGGTGACGGTAGGAATCACTTGGAAGATCGTGCCTTCCTGCACCTGAATCCCGGGCGCAATCGGATCGAGATCGATCGCTTGAGACGTGAGGCTAATGGTCGGCGCGACACTGAGGTTATCGGCCGATTTGTAATTCACCACGACCAGGCCACCGGTGCCGTCGGCGACGAATGCCATGCCACTGGCAATCGCGACGTCGAACGGATCCGCTGCCAGTGCGAACTGCGCGACAAACCCGTCGGTGACCGCCGGGTCGGCCGCATTGAGCAGCTGCAGAAAATTCGGCGCCCCACCGATAAAAGCCAAACTGCCGACTGACACGGCCAGCCCCGAGCCATTGAGCGCAATGGCTTTACCCGCAATGCTCGTGCTGTCGACCCCGCTGATCAATGTGAGGCTGCTGGAATTGGCCACGTTGACGGTCATGTACCCGCCGGTAAATCCCGTCTCCGCGCCGATATAGGCCACTCCTCCGCCCACGAATATTTTCGCCGCGGCAACCGGCAATCCCAGCGTTCCGCGCAGAATCATCGTGCCGCTCGACACGTCGAAGGCACGAAGCGTCTGACTGGCGTCAATGGTATAGAGCTTCTGGCCCTCATGCGCCATCGCAATGATCGGCGAAAAACCGACTGTCAGCGTCTGCAGCAGGTCGCCGGTCAGCAAATCAAATGAAACGAGATCGCCGCCATTGTTCGCGTANNACAAAGGCGACGCCGAAGGAACCGGTGGCCACCGCGACAACGGGAATATTTACGCCGGTGGCTTGCTCGGCGCTGATCGCCTTGGCTTCACCTTTGAGCGCGACATTGGCCAGCACACCCGTCACCGCTGGACGGCCATCGAGCGGATTGGTGCCGGCTTGAATTTCAGCCTTATCGCTGGCGCCATCGCCGTCGGTATCTTTTTTACCGGCAGCGGTGCCGACGATAAACTCGGCAACGGAATCCAGACCGTCAGCGTCGGAATCAATCCCCGAGCTGGGCCCCAAAATGATGAACGGCATATCGAAGTTCTGACCGGAAGGTGGGGTCGTAAACTCGGCGAAACCGGATTCAAGCGTATCGATGTTCAGCACCCATTGGCGGTAGCTGGTATTGGGCGCGAAGACAATTCCGTCAGGACACAGCGGACCACCCTCCGGCAGATCACGCGAACCTCGCATGACAAATCCATTGTCGAGATTCTCGATCGCAAACGCGAAACGGCCCGTTGCGTCAACCGATGGACCCGGGCTGCCGAAGCTCCCGAGCGTCACCAGGGTCACATCCAACGCATTGATGACCGCGTTGCCGCTACCGGTGAGCCGCAGCGTCAGCTGCCCGTCCGCCACGGTCACCCGATAGTTATTCGAGATAAACTGACCGGGTGTTGTGCTGATGTTGCCGCGCAGATCGCCTTCGATGAATACCCGTTCCTGATTATGGCCGGCTGCATTGTCCCCCACCGTGATGAACAGGTTGTACACCCCGTTGGGCAGATCCACGGTAAATGTCGCGTCGTTGGTCGCGTTGAAGTCGCGCGTCAAATCATTGGTCCCCGCGCCGGGAAGATCCGCTGCGGTGATCACAGCGCCTGGCAACCAACCGAAGCCCTGCTGCGCGCTGTAGCCGCTCGCGGAAGTAACGCGCGTATAGCCCGCCGCCAGCGGCGAGGTCGCGGTACCGAAGTCGAGGAGCAAACTGGACCCTATGACGAACTCGGCGTCGTCGGGAAGCCCGTCGCTATCGCTGTCCGGCGCCGTGCTCGCGATAAAAAATGGCAGACCGAGATCTGTTGGCGTATCTGCTGCGGCCGATGTCCCAGCACTCTTCCAGATCAGCCCGCTGTCAGGGTCGAACGCCGAGAGTTCATAGGCCGTCAACGGTGGCAGGAAAAATTGGAACATGCCGTCGGCGTCGCTGCGGATGCGCTGCGGCGCCTGCGAGCCGATTTCAAGCACAACGAAGTCATTGCCCCACTGGAGCGCCGAGCCGGTATCTGCCAGCCCTGTGCCGGTGATCGTCTGCCTGAGCAGCGGCGCGTCGGGATCGTTCGACGTGATTTCAATGACGGCCGGCTGCAAACCGATGGAATTGGCGTTGAAGGACACATTGAGCGTGACAGACGCGCCCGCGGCCAGGACCAACGGATTGCCGGGGCCGAAGCCAACCGGCAATCCCGCTACGCCGTATTGACCGTCGCCGCCCACCACCTGGATGTTGGAAATCGTGAGCGCGCTCGCGCCGATGTTCTGGAGCGTGAGCGCGTTATTGACCACGCGGGTAGGGTCGCTCAGGCGCAGCCCGCCGAGGTTGTTGTTGGCCATCACGGCGCGAATATCGCCGTTGGGGCTCAGGCCGAAACCGGCGACGTCTAGCTCGTACGTCGAGATGATGCCGTCGCTGCCGATCACCAGCTTCGCCGAATGATCTCCGCTGATTGCAGGGTCGAACGTGATCGTGATTGGCGCCGTTGCCCCTGGGGCGAGCACGGTGCCGGCCGCGACCGGTGTGACGGTGATGGCTGGGCTTGCGCCGGCGGTTAGTCCGAAACTTTGGATCGTCAGATTCTGGTCCCCGACATTGATTAGGAGTATGTCCTGGGTCGCGAGCGCGCCGCCGGCACCGTCGACGGTCACGGTGCCCAGGTTGAGTTGGGTGATGAACTCCAGCCCCGGGCTCGTGATGACGTGCAGGGCGCCGTCGTTGATCGCGGGGCCAGCGCCCGTATTGCCGTCTGATCCTATCTCAGCATCCTGGTGCTGGTGCCCCTCGCTCAGGATCAAAGGCTCGCCCAGTGAATTATCGAAGAGAACCTCGAACCCGTTCGAGCCGTGGAGAATGTCGAGGTCCGGGTGGAAGTGGAACTCGGCGTCTGCCATGTCCGCGAAGGTCGCGTCGACTGCCGCGAGATACGCCGCGAAGTAATCGATGGTTTGCTGCGCCTGCACCGAGGTCCAGTCGATGCCCACCGCGACCCGGTACGCATTGGCGGTGGCCAGGAAAGTCAACGCCCCGGCGGTATCGATGCCCTGCCTCATTACGTCGTTGGCCGCATTGGGGATGGCAACGGTCTTGGCGCCGTTGGCGGTGTGGTTGAGACCAATATTGTGGCCAATCTCATGGGCGAACGTCTTGCCGACAGCGTTTTCGAGCGCGTTCACACCCAGCGCGGCGAAGTCCCGGAACGCGAAATACTTATCGACATAGACGTCAATATGGCCGGGGGCAATCTCGTTGAGCGCCTCGCTCAGCCGGAAGTTCTGCTCGGCGCTGCTGAACATGGCCCGGTTCGCCACTAGGCCCGATGTACCGCCGTTAGAGGCGTTATCTACAAGGAACGCATCCCCCAAGACACCGTCCGCAGCATGGGCAGGATCGGTGTCAAAGTCGTTGAGGTCCACGCTGTTGGCCGTGACTGCATTGACGCGTGTCCAGCCAGCCACGAAGGCGTTCATCAAAGTCGCAGCTTGGGCGATGGAAGCGTCAATGATCGCCTGCCGCTCCGCGGCCGTATCGATCAGGAGCTGCTCCGTGGCCGAGGCTCCGGCGAGCGTGCCATTGGCCAGGCGCGTCAGCACGTCCATGAACGCCGTCTGGTCGACGAACCACTCCAGCCGGTCGCCGTCGCCGCGGATCGTCAGCGTCCCGGACAGGCCGCCGTCGGGGTTACGAACTTCCACTGATGTGCTGAGGTTCTGCTGGGTCGCGGTGGGATCGAAAATGAATTGGCTCGGGAAGCCAATGTTGGAAAAGTGGGTGGTATCTGTGACCTGAAGCGTAGGCATCGCCGTGGCTCCGGTGAAGTACTGAATCGGCCGGCGGCGCATGATACCTGCGGCTCCGTCGTTGGTCGTATCCGGCATCTCGACTATGCCGTCGGTATGAATCGAATCGGCAGCATCGAGGTAGCGATAGACGAAGAAATGGGCCGTGTCCAGTTGGGTCCCATCCTCCTTGAACGCCTTCAGGATAACCTTCGCGCCGTACAGACGGTCGTCGTTGATGTTCTTGATGCCCGGGATCAGGTCTTTGACATCGACTTGGATTTGCTGTTCCTGTTGGGGCAGCAGCGCGATCGTCTGCGGAAATAGACCTTCCAGAAATGCGCCCGCTGGTCCCTCGACCTCGATGGTAAATATGGCGGCTGTCGCCTGCATGTTCTCCGGCGAGTGAGGATCCGAACTGGGATCGATCGGCTGGGCGTCGTTTCGAAAGACGAGGGTGAAGAAACCGATGTCGTCCTTAAAAAACAGGTCTTGAACGTTGAAACTCACCACCGGGTCGATGACTGTGGTACGCGGCATGTCCGGATCCCAAGGCGAGCCGGGGCTCGTGGGTCCCGGGCCTGGACCAGGGCCTGGGCCCGGGCCTGGCCCGTTAGGTCTCCTGGGTCTATCGCCACCGCCTGACGGTCCAGGCGGTGTCAATCCGTGCCAACCCGGAGCTTTGATTCCGGCGTCCGCGTCGGCCACGACTGTGAGCCCGTCCGCGGATACGGTCGCGGTGCCATTGATGACCAAGCGTCCCGTCGTGTGATCGAACGACAGCACGAAGAGCTTCTCGCCCGGCGCGGCGTTGAACACATTCGGGAAGGTAATCTGAAGCGGCTGGGCAAAGGTGGAGACCCCGGGCGCCTGGATCGTAATGTCGAACGTATGCTGCAATACACCGGCCGGCAGCATGTCTTGAACCAGTTCTTCCGGCACGGTGCTGACACCGATTTGGACGTTGGTGAGGGCCTGGCCATCCGCACCGATCGCGCTGCCAGGCGTAATCGTGAGCGTGAGCGACTGCCGCTCTTGATCAGTCAAATTCGGCGCAGAGTTCGCATCGACAGTGACCGTCGTGGGATCTGTATTGCTGACGGTTTGCAGGATGTTGGTCAGCAGCCGTGGCAGATACACTTCTTTACGGTCGAGATTGGCCAACCCCTGCACGTTGTTGTCCATCGCCATGCTGCCCATGATGGTGTTGGTGATACCCGGGAGCAGATTGGCATCCATCACCATCTCGGGAAAGAACAAGCCAGCCGGCGCACTAGTGGCCGTGCGGCCATCGATGGCGACCTTGACGTTGCCGACCGGCACATCGATCAGTTCGAAGTCGCCGTTCGCATCGGTAAAAACAAACTGACCCTCCCGGCCCAGGATGAAGACCTTGGCATGGATGATCGGCAGCAAGAATACATCGTCCGGCGTGTGAATGATGCCGTCCGGTCCACGGCGTATATCGTCGAACGTCCCGGGCAGGAGGTCCGGCCCCGGATCGACGACCTTGCCGACCAGCTTCGTCCCAGGGACCGACACCGTACTCACCGTGGTGAACGATCGGGTGAAGAGACCGCCCGGCGTACCATCGCCGTTCCCGTCCAGCACTTGCTGGTCGGCCGCAGCGGTGATCAGATTGCCGTCGGCCTTGATGGTGATGGTCGATCCGCCGGGCAAAGGGTTTGTGAAAAACAGCCAGGCGAAGCTGCCGTCGAGCGCGGCCACGATCGTCGCTGGAATCTTTTGTCCGTCGGCACCCACGGCATAGAGGCTGTCCGACGTCAGCGACGCCGTATTCACAGCCCGTGAGAAGACGATCTGCGGCTGGTATGTCACCCCGACATCCAACGCCCCCTCCACCGGAGTCACGCTGGTGATCGTGAACGGGATAGCCTGATTCAATGTCACGTTGCGGGTCAGCGTGGTCTGATTGCCCGCTGCATCGGTCGCCGTCATGATGAGCTGGTGCGCACCGACCGTGAGATTGCCGGTGAACAGCGGACCGTCGAAGGCCCCGGTCGTGTTGTTGAAGAACACTGTGCGCAACGAGCCGTTGTCGAACTTGTAGATCAGCTGGGTCAGCGGAGAACCGGTCGGATTGGCCGTCCCGGCAAGCCGGCTCGCAACATTGATGACCGTATTGTCGGCGATGCTGTCGAGGGTGATGGCGGGGAGTGTCGTGTCGAGCAGGAAGCTTCTCGTGAAGGTCGGCGCGCTGTTATTCGCGGCGTCCTTGGCCAGAATGCTGATCGTATGGACGCCGTCCGCAGTACCGTCCAGCGCAAAGGTCGTGGTAATGGTGAACTGCCCCTGGCTGCCGAGCGTCAGAGTCTGGAGCGCGCCGCTATCGATCCTGAATTGCGCCAGCGCCACGCCCGAGATGTTGTCCAAGATCTGCCCTGAGAACGTGAGGTTCGTCTTGGTCGCAGCCGGCGTGCTGTTTGCGATGATCGTCGGCGCCTGCACGTCGGCATTCAAGGCAAAACGGGCCAGCACGGCATTGCCGACCTCTTGCCCGAGCTGCTGCCCAGCTTGATTGGTGAACTCGTAGTGGATACCGCCGTAGATGCGGCTGCGGCCGGCTTCCTGCGCCGCCTGGGTGAAGCTGGTAAAGGTCCTGCTCACGCCGGACAAGGTAAACGCGGTGGTGCTGAACGCCGTGTTGTTGCCAAAGGCGGCGGCAAGAATCGTCGCCGCCGCAGAGCTGAATGTTGAGTGGCCTGAGACATATTCGGGGTGCGACGGTGTGATGAGAAGCGGCGTCCAGGTTGCATCGACCGCCGTGCCGAGATTGCCGTCCAGATCGGCGTTGCGGATGGCGTCGATCGGTCGCCACAGTCCATAGGTGTACTTCGCATCCCAGGCCGCAACGCCGGCGTCGGCCAAGGCGACATTCAATTGTGCGAAGAGACGCACGTTAGCCGAGAGGCTGTTGCCTTGTTGCAGCGCGATTTGCGCCGCGATGAGATCCCAATGGCCGGGAGGCGTATAGCTCCCTTTCCCGTCGGCCCAGAACTGCGCAATCTGTGTCTGGTCGGCTGTACGCGTCGCGCTGGTGGCACTGCCCAAACCTCGAACCTCTTCCACCGACGCAGCATAGGCCGCTGAATTGAGCGCCGGCGGCGCAGCCGGACGGAACTGATCCCCGCTGGTCAGCGCAAATGGTGTGACGCCGCCCCACTGTGGCTCATCCGCCACGTCGAACATCGGCGCGTCCGGCCGCCACTGCCCCAGCTGCGAACCGCCAGGATAGTCGACGAAGGTCCCGGACCCGTCGTTGGCCCGCACCGCGAGAATGCCCTGACCGATGGCCTGCCCCAGCGTGAGCGCGGTCGTCTTCGCCGCACCATCGGCGATGCCGGCGAGCAACGAATTCAGGGCGGCATCGAAGGTGGCACGCTGCGCCGGGAACAAATCGTACAGCACGGTATGCGCCGCTTTGGCAAGCGCCGCATCGACCGACACCGGACCGGTCACGGACTGATGAATGAGGTAGGCCGGCGTATTTTCAATGGCCGCCAAGGTATCAAATTGCGCCAGGCTCACCATGGCCAGAATCCGCGTAGCAATCGGTGGATCGGTCACGCTGAGGCGAACCGCGTCCAACGTCAACTGGTTCCAGGCAAGCGCCACGTCAGTGGCCACGACCCCTTCCCGGGTGATGGTCAGCGAGGCCTGGCTGGTATTCCCCGCCAGGTCGCTGGACGTGAGCGAGAAGAGGTTCGCCCCGGAGACCAACGCGACATCGGGGATCTGGAATGCTCCGGTGCCTGGAGCCAGCACATTCGTGCTGTCGAGCGTCACCGTCGCACCGGCTTCCGTCGTGCCGGTCAGCAACACCTTCGAGGCGGCAGTGATGTTGTCTCCCGGCGTACCGGTATCAGAGCCGGCTGAGAGCCCGAATCCGGCAATCCCCGGCGCTTGCCGATCGAGCGTAAATGTCAAATCAGACAGCGACACGTTGCCGCGGCTGTCCGTGGCTTGCAGATGCAGCGTATGCGTGCCGTCACTTAATGTTCCGCCGCTAAGCTGATTCAGCCTCGTCGTGGTCAGGGAGAATGTTCCATTGGCCGACAGATCGGACAGGATGTCGGTGAACGCCGCCGGCAGCGTGGCATCGAAACCGGCCCGGAAGGAGGCGATGGAATTCAAGTCGGAAATGGACCCGGTAATCGTCGCGTTGGACGTAATGTGATCGGTGGCGCTGAGGCCGGTATCGCTGGCCAGGCCCTGCGCCACGACCGGTGGAATGAGCTCGACCGCGGGATTCATATTATTGAGGAACGTCGCAATGGCGGCGGCATCGGTGCGCCCGCCTGCGGGATCCACCGCACTATCCGTCAACGCAGAACCGGTAAAGCCGAACAAATTGCGAATGATCAGGATCCCGTCGCTGAGCGCATCGGCTGAGCCGTTGAGATCCACATCCAGCATCGTATTGTTGAACTGACTTAAATACGTGCTGATGGCAGCGGGATCCGTCCGCTGGCCCGCCGGATCGACCGCCCCATCTGTCAGGGCTGAACCGGTGAAACCGAACAGGTGGCGAATAATTACAATCCCGTCGCTCAGGGCATCGGCCTGGCCGTTGAGATCGACATCCAGATTAGCCAGCCCATTGGCAGGACCGGTCAACGCGGCGGTAATGACTTCTTGAGGGGCCACCACCTCCGTCGGGGTGGCCGAGAGCAGGACTCGCGGCTCGAGCGGTTCGAGGCGAAACGTGCGCTCGACACCAGACGGGGAAGGTGTTACGGAACCGGAACCTTTCCGGGACGATTTCCGGAGGCGGGAGAACCAGGTTCGTCGTGGATGTTTGGCGTAGAACAGCTCTGCGAGGCTCATAATTTCACCTTCCTTGATAATCGAGCAAACAATTGGTGTCGTGCTTTAGCTCGTGAAACATGTGTCGAATCGGTTAGGAACGGGACCAGCCTGAACACGTCGCCGAACGACGCTCCCGATGTTCCATGATTCATGTTCGTGACTTGCACCGAGACTCCTCGTAGGAAGCTAGAAGTAGATCAACCTTTACTCTCAAGTGCTGCTCATTCCGCCGAGGCGGCCAGCTCGCTCTGAGCCGGGACACCAAGATCCATCGCACCGAAACGGGCTGAGGATCACACGATCCGTCAGCCTCAGTTGCCCGCCGCCTGCGATGTGCCCTTCGACCTTGTCGGCCCCATCGAATCTTCCTTCGAAACGGCTACCAGCGGCCGACGAAGTCGCGCACCCAGGAGCGCCCGCCACCGCTATCCTTCGCCTCCCAGGACTTGAACCCGCCACCCTGAATTTCGCGATCGCAGCCGGGGCCTCCGTTCAGCGTGTCGCAGCCGGAGCCGCCGACCAACAGATCATTCCCCGCCCCGCCACTCAGGTAATCGTTACCACGGCCTCCGAACAGTTTGTCGTCTCCAGCGCGACCGAATAACCGGTCGTTTCCTCCACCGCCGCTCAGGATGTCGCAGCCAGTGCCGCCATCCAACAGATCGTTGCCCTTCCCACCGAACAGCTTGTCGTTCCCGTTCCCGCCCTTGAGGGTCAGATTGCTATGGCACACAGCGCGACCGTCGATCAGGTCGTTCCCGTTGCCGCCTTCGACCGTAGCATTGCGGCTCAATCCGGCAAGGATGATCTTATCGTCGCCATCGAGCCCGAGCACTTTGATTTCGGTGCCGCAGGCCAGTTTGTACTGGGTCTTCTCACCGTTGATGCTGACCTTGAGCAGCCCTCCGTCTTCCTCGCAAATCTTGATGATGTCGCACCCGGTGGTCCCGCGGATGATGAGCGTCTCCGTGATGATGCGATCGGTCACCGTGACCGTGAAGGTTCGGGTATCCGTCGCCTCGCCGTCGGTCACCTTGACCGTGATCTCGTAGGTCCCAGGCCCTTGCTGCGCCGTCGGGGTCCATTTGAATTCTCCGGTCTTGCCGTTGATCGTCGCCCCCGCCGGAGCGCCTTCGCCCAACGAGAAGGACAGTCTGTCCTTCGGCCCATCGCTATCCGTCGCCGTCACGGCAAACTTCAGCTTGCTGCCTTCTTCCACTGTTCGGTCGGCGATGGCCCCAAGCACCGGCGCATCGTTCACCGCTTTCACCGTAATGGCAACCTTGGCGATATCCGACTTCCCCGTCCCGTCGAACGCACGATAGGTGAACGCATCCTTGCCATTGAAGTTTGCATCCGGCGTATAGACAAAACTGCCGTCGGCGTTCAGCGTCAAGGTCCCGTGCTTCGGCCCGCTGACGAGATGGGCGACCAGCTGATCGCCGTCGCGGTCCCGATCGTTCCCTAGGACGCCCGGCGCCGAGACGTTCAGCACCCCATCTTCATTCACCGTATAGTCATCGTTCTTGGCTTCCGGCTTATGGTTTCGATCCGATTTCACCGTAATGGTGAACGTGGCCGTATCCGTCCCGCCCTTGCCGTCGCTGACCGTGTAGACAACCGAATCGGTACCGGTGAAATTTCTGTCCGGCGTATACACCAAACAAGCGCCTTGAATTTCGATCTTGCCGTGCTGCGGATTAGTCACCGCTGTGATGGTCAGCGTATCGCCATCCGGATCGTTATCGTTTGCGAGCACATTGAACGCAACTTGCTGGTTCTTCTTGGTCGTCGCCGCGTCATCCACGGCATCCGGGTTTCGATTCCCTTGCTCCGCCGTCACGGTCAGGGTGATGGTCTCGCTGTCGCTCAACTGCGGCGTCCCGTTGTCCGTCACCGTGAAGGTGAGGCTCGTGTCGCCCGTCTGGCCCGCCGTCGGCGCCCAACTGAAGAGGCCCGTGTTGGCATCGAACGTCGCGCCGGTCGGCAACGTAGTACTGCTCAATGTGAGCAGATTCGCCGGCAGATCCGGATCGGTTGCCGTGACCGTGAAGGTGAGCGTCTGCCCCACTTGCACCGTCTTGTTCCCAATCGCTCCCAGCACCGGCGCTTGATTGACCTCGTTCACCGTGATGCTGATCGTCTCGCTGTCCGTCCCGCCCTGGCCGTCATTGACCGTAAAGACAATCCCCGTGAAGACGCTCGGCCCTTGCGCTTCGGTCGGAGTCCACGAGAATGTCCGGGTCGTGGTGTTAAAGATCGCGCCCGCCGGCAGTGGGCCTGCACTGAACGTGAGCGTATTGCCCGGCACGTCTGCATCGGTGGCCGCAATCGTGAACGTCAACGTCTCGCCCTCGTTCACCGTCCGGTCGCCGATCGCGCCCAGCACAGGATCGACATTCACTTCGTTGACTTGAATCTGAATGGTCTCGCTGTCGCTCAACTGCGGGGCGCCATTGTCACTGACGGTAATGGTGACGTTGTAGAGCCCTGGGCCCTGCGCTTCGGTCGGCGTCCAGCTGAACGCCCCGGTCGTCGGATTGATCGTCGCCCCCAAGGCCAGCGATGCCGCATCCAACGTGAACGTCGACGCCTGCTCCGCATCCACGTCGGTCGCGGTCGCCAGGAAGCTCAGCGTCGCCAGCTCATCGATCGTCTTGTTGCCAATCGTGCCCAGCACCGGCGCTTCGTTCACATCGGTCAAATTGATTGTGATCACCGCCGTATCGCTCAGATTGGGCGTGCCGTTGTCCGTCACCGTCGCCGTGAGCGTGAAGCTGGGCGTGGTCTCGACGTTCAACAGGGCGCTGTTCGCCACGGTGATCTGGCCCGTCGTCGGATTCACCGCGAAGGCCGTGCCCGTCAAGAGATAGCTCAGCGCTTGGCTCACATCCGGATCATTCGCCGCAATCGTCCCCACCACGGTCCCGTTCGCGCTGTTCTCCGCAAGCGTGAAGCTCTGATCGTTCACAACTGGCGGCTGATTGTCCTCGGCCGCCACGCTAATCGTAATCGTCTCGCTGTCGTTCAACACCGGGCTGCCATTGTCCGTCACCGTGAAGATGAGGCTCGTGTCGCCCACCTGGCCCGCCGTCGGGGTCCAACTAAACACCCCTGTACCGGCATCGAAGGTCGCGCCGGTCGGCAAGGCACTCCTGCTCAAGACGAGGCCATTCGCCGGGAAATCCGCGTCCGTCGCCGTCACCGTAAAGCTCAGTGTCTGCCCGACTTGCACAGTCCGATTGCCGATCGCGCCCAACACTGGCGCTTGATTGACTTCGTTGACCGTGATCTGGATCGTCTCGCTGTCCGTGCCGCCCTGGCCGTCGTTCACCGTAAAGATGATCCCGGTGAATGTATTTGGCCCTTGCGCTTCGGTCGGGGTCCAACTGAACGTCCGGGTGGCGGGATCGAAGGTCGCGCCCGTCGGCAGATTGCTGGCACTGAACGTGAGCGTGTTGGCCGGCAGGTCCGCATCGGTCCCGTCGATCGTGAACGTGAGCGTCGTGCCCTCGTCCACCGTCCGGTTTCCGATCGTGCCCAGCACGGGATTCTGGTTCACTTCGTTGACTTGAATCTGGATCGTCTCACTGTCGCTGAGCTGTGGGGTCCCGTTGTCGGTCACGGTGATCGTGATGTTATAGAGTCCCGCGCCCTGCGCTTCCGTCGGGGTCCAGCTGAAGGCTCCGGTCGTCGGGTTGATCGTCGCCCCCAAGGCCAGCGCCGCCGCATCGAGCGTGAACGTGCTGGACTGTCCGGCATCCACATCGGTGGCCGTCGCGGTAAAGCTCAGCGGCGCCAGTTCATCGATCGCCTTGTTCCCGATCCCGCCCAGCACCGGCGCTTCATTGACATCGGTCAGATTGATCGTGATCACCGCGGTATCGTTCAAGTTGGGCGTGCCGTTGTCGGTCACCGTTGCCGTCAGGGTGAAGCTTGGCGTGGTCTCGAAGTTCAACAGGGCGCTGTTCGCCACCGTGATCTGGCCCGTGGCGGTGTCCACCGCGAAGGCCGTGCCCGTCAAGAGATAGCTCAGCGCTTGCCCCACATCCGGATCATTCGCGGCGATCGTTCCCACCACCGTCCCATTCGCGCTGTTCTCCGCAATCGTGAAGCTCTGATCGGTCACCACCGGGGGTTGATTTTCTTGCTGCTGCTGACCGGTGAGCTGAATCGACGTGGCATTCAAGGCACGACCGACCGTACGGGACGATGTGGTGAAATTGATCGTCGATCCCGTGAACGTCGCTGTGCTGGTGAAGTGGGCGACGAAGAGCGCCGCTGGTCCTTTGGGGAAGGCGCTCGACAGGTCCGCCCAGGCCACGAGGATGAACCGATCCGTGCTCGCATTCCCGTCAAAGTTGCTGGTATCCGCCTGATCCTGAATGCCTTGCAATAGTGTCGAAGTTGGAATGGTGATCAGGTTCGTCAATACCCCGCTGACCCCAACCTGACCTGGGAGCAATTGAGTCGAATCGTAGTGTATCCGCAATCCAAGCCCGGTACTGGCGGCGGTTCCAGTATCCAGATAATCCAATTGAAAATCGACGATGCTATTCGGCAGCACCACTTTGGTCAGCGGATTCGGTTCCAGATTGATCGCATTGGCTACGGTCGGCAGATCGAATTGCACCGGCTGTGGGAATCCGCCGGTCACCGCCGTCACAGTGAGCGTGATCGTCTCGCTGTCGTTCAACACCGGGCTGCCGTTGTCCGTCACCGTGAAGATGAGGCTCGTGTCGCCCACCTGGCCCGCCGTCGGGGTCCAGCTGAAGGCGCCCGTGGCTGTGTCGAACGTCGCCCCGCTCGGCAAGGCACTGCTGCTCAGGAAGAGACCGTTCACCGGCAGGTCCGCATCCGTCGCCGTCACCGTAAAGGTGAGGGTCTGGCCGACCTGCACTGACCGATTGCCAATGGTGCCCAGCACCGGCGCTTGATTCACTTCACCCACCGTGATGCTGATCGTCTCGCTCGTCGTCACCAGCCCGTCGCTCACCGAGAACGTAATGTCCGTGAACAGGCCCGGCCCTTGCGCTTCCGTCGGCGTCCAACTGAACGTCCGCGTCGCCGCATCGAAGGTCGCACCCGTCGGCAGATTGCTCGCGTTGTACGTCAGCGTGTTACCCGGCAGGTCCGCATCCGTCGCCGCCAGGGTGAACGTCAGCGTCGCGCCCTCATCCACCGTCCGGTCGCCGATCGCGCCCAGCACCGGCGCCTGATTCACTTCATTCACCGTGATGCTGATCGTCTCGCTGTCCGTCAGTTGCGGGGTGCCGTTATCGGTGACGGTCACTGTCAGGTTATAGACACCCGCGCCCTGCGCTTCCGTCGGCGTCCAGCTGAACGCGCCGGTCGTCGCATCGATCGTTGCCCCCAACGCCAGCGCCGCCGCATCCAACGAGAACACTGCCGTCTGCCCCGCATCCACGTCCGTCGCCACCGCCGTAAAACTCAGCGGCGCCAGTTCGTCGATCGTCTGGTTCCCGATCGCCCCCAACACCGGCGCTTCATTGACGTCGGTCAGGGTGATTGTGATGTCCGCCGTATCATCCAGTTGCGGCGTCCCGTTGTCCGTCACCGTCGCGGTCAGGACAAAGCTCGCCGTGCCCTCGAAGTTCAACAACGCACTGTCCGCCACCGTGATCTGCCCTGTGGCCGTATTCACCGCGAAGGCCGTGCCCGTCAACGCAAAGCTCAGCGCCTGACCCACATCCGGGTCCGTCGCCAGGATCGTCCCCACCACCGTCCCATTCGCGCTGTTCTCGGCAATCGAGAAGGTCTGATTGTTCACGACCGGCGTCTGATTCGGCTCCGCCACCACCGTCAGCGTAATCGTCTCACTATCGTTCAGCACCGGGCTGCCGTTGTCCGTCACCGTAAACGTCAGGCTTGTATCGCCCACTTGACCCGCCGTCGGCGTCCAGCTGAAGGCTCCCGTCCCGATATCGAACGTCGCCCCCGTCGGCAAGGCACTGCTGGTGAGGAGGAGGCCGTTCGCCGGTTGGTCCGCATCCGTCGCCGTCACCGTGAAGGAGAGCGTCTGTCCCACTTGCACCGTCCGGTTCCCGATCGCCCCCAGCACCGGCGCTTGATTCACTTCGCCCACCGTGATGCTGATGGCCTCGCTCGTCGTCACCAGCCCGTCAGTCACCGAGAACGTAATCCCATTGAACACCCCCGGCCCTTGCGCTTCCGTCGGTGTCCAACTGAACGTACGCGTCGCCGGATCGAAGGTCGCGCCCGCCGGCAGATTGCTGGCGCTAAACGTGAGCGTGTTCGCCGGCAGATCGGCATCGCTGCCGCCGATCACGAAGGTCAACAGACTCAGCTCATTCACCGTCTGGTTGCCGATCGCATTCAGCACCGGGCTCTGGTTCACTTCCGTGACTTGCACCTGGATCGTCTCGCTATCGCTGAGCTGCGGTGTGCCGTTGTCGGTGACTGTAATGGTCACGTCATAGACGCCCGCGCCCTGCGCTTCCGTCGGCGTCCAGCTGAACGCGCCCGTCGTCGCATTAATCGTCGCCCCCAAGGCCAGCGCCGCCGCATCCAAACTGAACGTCGCCGTCTGCCCTGCATCCACGTCCGTCGCCCCCGCCGTGAAGCTCAACGTCGCCAGTTCATCGATCGTCTGGTTCCCGATCGCGCCCAACACCGGGGCATCGTTCACCGCCGCAATGGTCAGCGCCACCGTCGCCGTGGTCGTGCCGCCTCGTCCGTCGCTTAGCGTGTAGCTAAAGCTGTCGCTGCCATTGAAGTTCGCGTTCGGTTGATAGGTGAAGCCGCCGGTGCTTGCCAGCGTCACGATGCCGTTCGTCGCTTGCGAGAACAGCGTCGCGTTCAGCGGGTCACTGTCCAAATCGCTGTCGTTCGCCAACACGCCCTGCGCCGCCAATACTGTCAACAGCTGATCTTCTGTCGCCGCATAGGGGCCGTCGTTCTGCGCTACCGGATTCTGATTGGCAATATCGTTATCGAAAATAGTCCCAATTCCTTGTGGATCGGAAATCGATGCTCCACCTGTCGCATTACTCAAGTTGACGAAGAATTGTTCGGTCTGCTCAACGTCCGCATCACCGATGATGGCCACATTGATGGTTTGCGTTAATGATTCGCCAGGATTAAATGTGATCGTTCCTCCGGCGGTCTGATAATCACTCCCGGCAGTAGCGGTATCGTTGGCTGTCGCAAACTGCACCGTCACCGGCACTGTCGGATTGCTCGATAAGGTGACAGTAAAGGTCGCATTGGCTGTCCCACTGTCGCCCTCTGTGACGGTCACGTCATTAATCGAGAGGCTCAGGAAATCGTCGTTGGTGATCGTCCCGATCCCGACGTTGCCCGTAATCGTCGCGTTCGTCGCGCTGCTTAGCTGCACAATGAACTGCTCGTCACTCTCCTGCAGATCGTCCTGCCGCACCTGCACCGTCACCGTCTTCGTCGTCTCCCCCGGTGCAAACGTCAGCGTTGTCAGCGGCACCGCCGTGTAGTCCACCCCCGCCGTCGTGTTGCTGTCGAACGTCGCCACCTCCACCGTCACGTTGGAGCTAATTGTCGCCGACGACAAGGTCACCAGGAAATCAAACGCCGTGAACCCCGCGAGACTCGTCCCCTCCGCCAGCGTCACGTCGCTGATCGTCAAATTGCGCGTATCGTCGTTGGTGATCGTCCCGATCCCAACGTTGCCCGTAATCGTCGCGTTCGTCGCGCTGCTCAGCTGCACAATGAACTGCTCGTCACTCTCCTGCAGATCGTCCTGCCGCACCTGCACCGTCACCGTCTTCGTCGTCTCCCCCGGTGCAAACGTCAGCGTTGTCAGCGGCACCGCCGTGTAGTCCACCCCCGCCGTCGTGTTGCTGTCGAACGTCGCCACCTCCACCGTCACGGTATTTGATGTTGGAGCCGAGAGAGTCACGAGGAAGTTGAATGATGTGAGGCCTGCCAGGCTCGTCCCTTCCACCTGGGTTACGTCGTTGATCGTCAGGTTTGGAATCACTTCGGCCACATCCGTCACCGTCACCGCGATGGTTTGCTGGACATTGAAAACTCCGTCGGTCACTTGGACGATCACGTCGTAGACATTATTGTTGCCGACAGCAGTAGAGGCTTCGAAGTCCGGCGCCGTGAGGAAGTTGAGCGACCTATTGTTGCCGGTTCCCGTGAGTTGGAATTTCGCAGCATCGGCACCACCGACGATTGAGAACAGTAACGGATTGACATCTGTTGCAGTCACCGTTGTGACCGTTGCTGAATTCTCCGGGGTACTGATTGCCGCTGTGATTCCACCCCCATTACTGGTAATGACTGGCGCAATCGTGTCGATGAGCAAGACGCGAGGACTCGACAGAGCCAAAGCAGTTAGGTTGCCAGCAATATCTTCTGCTCGTAGCTGTAAGTTATATATGCCGTCAGCAAGAGGCGTAGTCGGGGTAAACGCAAACGTATCAGTCGAAGCGGCATTCACGACAATGTGAGAGCCAATTTCCACGCCGTTAGCGAACACATGGACCACCCCGAAACCCTCAAATGGATCGATCGTGAGAGTGGGAGTACTGTCATTCGTACTGGTAACCCCCGCGATACCATTGACCTCGGTTATGAAGCCCGGAGATGCCGGCGCCGTGTTATCGAAGAAGAAAGCGTTCTCTGGAAATACATCCTTCCTCTCAAGCCGATTTCCAAACGCATCTTCAATGATGGCATGTGCCTGGTACCCAGTCCCGAATTGGCTCGGCGCAAGCGAACCGCCAAATATGGTCTCCCAACGAGCATTGGTGATGGTAAACGTCCCATCGGGCTGGAGAAGATCGAGCAGACTGCTGAACGGACCGAATGGCCCGCCGTCCTTTGCCAATGCCACGTCTAGCCGAGTGATGGGGCTGGCATCTACGATTTGCAGGAACGTTGTGAGATCGCTGGACACCCCATCGGTGGCGCCAGCCCCCGGCACACCAGCAAAGTTGATGAAACCAGTATCGTTGACCAATTCACCCGTAAGAACAGGAGCAGTCGTATCCCCTGCTACCAGCGTAAACTGAGCCGATGTTGCATTCAGCGCGCGACCGATGGGACGAGACGAGGTCGTGAAATTGATCGTCGAGCCTGTGAAGGTGGCTGTGGTCGTGAAATTCGCGACTAAGAGCACCGCTGCTCCCTTGGGAAACCCACCGGTGAAGTCTGACCAGGCCACGAGCACAAAACGATCGGTGTTGGTATTCCCGTCGGCGTTCGCCGTGTCTGCCTGGTCCTGAATGCCATTGAAAATCGTCGAGGGACCGGTACTGATCAGATTGGTCAGAACCGCGATATCATCTGGGGTGCCGAATTGGCTGTCCGCACCGGCTTCGCCCGGACGCAACTGACGCGAGTCGTAGTGAATGCGCAATCCCAATCCCGATGTGCCGGTGCCTGTGCCCGTGTCCTGATAGTCGAGCTGAAAACTGACAGCTTGATTGGCTGTCGCAGATTGCGTAATGGGATTCGGTTCGAGGTTGGTGGCGTTAGCGACGATAGTCGTCAGATCCGGTGCAACCGGCGCGACGCTCAGCAAGAGTCGATTCTCCAGCGGCTCCATCGTAAACCGGCTAGAGTGACGAACCGCTCTACGCGGAAACCGCCGCCGAACCCGCTTCCGAATGGACTCTTTCAAATAGAATAATTGCGCTAACGACATAACGACCTCCAAGTGTGAATCTTCACGCTATTTTTAATCGATATTCTGTTGTTCAATCGACCGAACTCATCCATCTCTCTCTCACTCTTCAACACACATTTGCGACCGATGATCATATGCTCCACGATGACACCACTCCCCTGCTCAAAGATACTCACTCGCGGCGTGAGTGTACTCACTTTGTCAACCAATGTGAATACGCCAACTGGCGTACGTAGTCGCACCCAGTACGAAAGAGGGGGTTGATTAAAAATGAACGGCGCGGGCTGGTCAGACAATGCGGATCGGCCTCGTTGACCTGGTCTCTCTGGTTTGTCTTGTTCCCCTGGTTCGCCTGGCTCAAATTGGACAAATCAACCAGGCCACCACCACCTACACACGCAAAACTAGCGGGCGGAGGATTGCCTGTCTTCGACGCGGGGGATGAGGCTCAAGGCCAGAGACATGCAGCGGATGGATCCGTAGAAACCGGAGATGTCCTCAGCCTCAGCCCAGCAATCAGGCGTAGCACCCTTATGTAGCGGACAGGCGGGGTCCCTCAAGAAGGCACTTCACTCATAAGATCTCATGGTCGAGATCCTAAGAAACCTGAATGCACTCCTGTGACCTTCATTCCGGCTTGTTGGAAATGTGCGTCCGGAAATCCGGACACCCCTTCCCAAACATACAACAATCACGATAGCCCCCGCTTACACCAACTGAATCAGTAACTCCTCGTCGTCAGCGGTAACAGCGGCTGTCGTCGCCACAAAATCCTTCACCCACGATTGCTGCACATAGGCCAGGCTATAACTTTCGAGAGATGTCGTCTCGTTCGTCGCCGAAAATGTGCTCTCGGTAGTCAGAACCACGACAGGCACGGCTCCCGCCATCGAGTCACTTGTTGTCGCCGTAGTGACAGCGAAAGCTGGTGCCAATGGCGCGCGCGCCACGATGCTCTGCTGTTGCACCGAGGGTGAGGCGGCGGGCAGGAAACCTTGCAAGAACGCCTCAATGGCGGCTGCGGTGTTGCGTATGCCATTCGGATCGACCACGCCAGCAATCAGCGCATTGCCGGTAAAGCCAAAAAGAAAGCGCACGGTTACGATGCCGTCGCTCAAGGCATCGGCCTGGCTGTTGGCGTCTACGTCAAGCATGAGGGGCCGTACCCCGCTCAGATACCCCTCGACCGCCTGTGCCGTCGCTCGCGTTCCGCTCGGGTCTACCACCCCGTTGATCAACGCATCGCCGGTAAAGCCGAAGAGATAGCGCACGATCGCGATCCCATCGGTGAGCGCATCGGCAGTGCCGTTGCCGTCCACATCGAGCGAGGCGTGCAGGGCGCCGAAATCCTTTCCCGTCTGTGTCTCTCCTCCGGCAATGACGACCATGTGCGACGATGCCGCGGGTGCGGTCTGGAACCAGCCGGCTGGCAGCGCTTCTTTCAACGAATATGTACCCGGTGAGAGATCGGCAAATGCATAGGTCCCATTCACATCAGTCGTCGTCCTGGATTCAGAAGCATTGAGGAGCCCGTCGTTGTTGGCATCGATAAAGATGGTGAGACCGGACAGCGACTGGTCGCCGGCATTACGGACACCGTTGACGTTCACATCCTCAAACGCGAGACCTTGAACTGTGGCCAGCCGCACCGTAGTAACCGCATCGCGCGTGGCCGGAGCGGTTTCTCGAAGGCCGCTGTTATCCGTGGCAATGCTGTAGAACCCGTAGGTATGTCCCCCCTGCCCCGTAAAAATCGTGGCGGTCGAGGTCGTGCCGACAAGGAACGCCGTGAAGGCGGCGCCGTTGTCGGAGACGAACAGATCGTACGAGGCCACGCCGGATCCTACGTCGCTGCCGGACCAGGTGACCGTGAAGCTGGGCGTGAATGTCGTGGCGGGCAAAGAAGCGACATTGCTCGTTGGGGGGACCGTATCGACGTCATCGTCGGTGATCGTGACAGTCCCTGCTGTGATGACGCCGAGCGTGGCGCCGCCTGTGAGGTTCGAGAGCACCACGGTGAACGTCTCAGCGGGTTCGCTAATGAGGTCGTTGATTAACGGAACGAACAGGGTCTTCGACAGCTCACCGTCGGCAAATGCTATGAGGATCGACGTGGCTGTGAAATCCTGCCCTGCCTGAGCGGTTCCTGAAACAAACGAAACGAGAACGGACACCGCCCCGGCCGTGCCATCCGCACGCAGCACCACAATAGGCGCCGCACCGCCGTTCTCCCTGGACGTGGAGGAATTGGCAAGCAGCTGGATCGAACCCACCAAGCGCCGGACGGGAAACGCGTCGTTGTCGGTGATGGTGAGTGTCGCGACGCCGTCAGGACCGATGGCCGGCTTCGTCAACGTCGTCAGCACCCGTTCGCCGGTCGGTGCGTCGAGTGAAAGCAGCAGGGTGCGAGAGGGATCGACGTGACTGTTGTCGAAGACGGGAATGAACGAGGACGCGGAGATCTGTCCGTCGAGGAAAACCAACGTCGTGACGAATGGGATGAAATCAAGGCCGATCTGCGCCGTGCCGGGGGCGACGGTCAGATTGACAGTCGCCGCGCCGTTGCTGCCGCCGGTGCGAAGCACCGTCACGAGGGAGCCTCCGCTGTCTTCTCGCGTCTCAAACTGCGTGGCGCCGAAGCCGAANNCTTCTCCCGCTCGCCCGTTGCAAAATTGACCGTGCCGCTCAAGGCGACGAAATCCTGGCCGACTATCGCTGTCCCGCCGGTAACGCTGTAACTCGCGCTCACCGCGCCAAGATCGCCGTCTGTGCGTCGCACGGTAAGCGTCGCAGTGCCACCGTCTTCCCGTACAAGAAAGGCGGGCGAAGCGAACGTCAGCACGCCGGGCTGATCGTCATCGACGATGATCACCGTGCCGGTTTTGCGCACACTCAGTATTGCGCCGCCGATGGGACTGCTGAGGGTAAACGTAAACGTTTCATTCGCGTCTGCGAGGAGATCGTCGGTGATCGGGATGCTTACCGACTTCACGCCGTCCTCGAAATTCCCCCACGACAGCGTCTGCGTCGTAGCCGTAAAGTCGCTGCCGGCGGTCGCGGTCCCGTTCACGGTCGAGAAGGTCACGCTTACCGTGCCATCAAGGCCGGCCACACGCTCGATGGGAATGACGAGGTTTCCACCTCTCTCATTGATCTGCTCAGTCAGCACGTTCAACCGAAACGCCCCCGCTGCAGGGCCACCGGCCTGGCGGGTGAGTTTTGCGCCGGTCGAGCTGAATGAATTGCCGCCGACGGCGACCACACGCCCGCTCGGTTGGACAAGGACAGCTGACGGGGTCGTGCCGAGCGCCACGCTGAGGCCATTCGGTCCGAACCCAGGATCGGACCGGCCATCCGGGAGGATGCGCGCGATATTGTTATCGCCAGCCAACAGGATTTTACCCGCTTCGTCGAGCACCGCATCGTGAATCGTCGAGATGTGCGTGCCACGCACTTCCTTCACGCCATTCGTGCCGAAGGCCGCATCGGGCGTTCCGTCCGCGTTGTAGCGCAGCATCAGCACGCCGCCACCGAGACTCTCGGTGAAATTCAGCGGCGAGTTCGCCGGTTTGGCGGATCCGAAGGCCGAGCCAAACAACAGGATGTCGCCATCCGTCAGCACGAGCGATTCGGTGATTAAGGCGGTGTCCGTATAGATGAGTCCAGGCGACAGGAGCGTCGCGGCGGGATTCGCGCTGACCACACCGCCAGCCCCGAAGGTCGTATCCACCGAGCCGTTGACATTGAACCGGACCGCGCGCGCCAGCCCGCTGCCGAAAGTCGCGATGATCTTTCCATCCGGCTGCACCGTGACGCTGCCGAGGGAATCGCCGCTCAGCCCGAGGTCGTAGGTCACCGTGCCGCCGTTACCGAACGTCGTATCGAGTGCCCCGGTCGGCAGAAAGCGCAGCAGCGCGAGATCCGAGTCCGTGCCGTTAAAGGCGTCCATCCCGACGACGAACTTTCCATCCGGGGTGATTGCGACATCGCCGTTGCCTTGCACAAAACGGAACGCCGAGAAGCCGAGCTGCACCGGCGTCCGTGCGAAACCCAGCGTTCCAAACGTCGTGTCCAGCACACCCGATGCAGAGTAGCGCGCCATGACAATCTCTTCGCGTTTGCCGTCGGCCGCACTCGCGCCGAGCACGAGGATCTTCCCATCCGACTGGATACGCACACCAATCGCCAGTTCCTCCAGGTTGCTGCCGAGGCTTGTCACGACTTTGCCGCCCGTGCCGAAGCCCACGTCAAGCGAACCGTCGGCATTGTAGCGCGCGACGAACAACCCGCCGCTCGTGCCGGCCTGGCCCACCGCCACAAACTTGCCGTCGATCTGCTGTGCCACGGCAAAGAAGTTGTCCGGCCCGGCCACGCCCGAAGTGGTCGTCACGCGTCCGTCGGTATCGAAGGTGACATCCAAATTTCCCGCATAGGGGAACACCTCCGACGGCACGCTGTCCGGAATCACGATCGTCATGGTGTCGAGTCCAAGATCGAGTGTGCTGCCGCCGGTCGGTGTCGTGAACTTCAGAAACATCGTCTCGTTGCCCTCGATGCGGTCGTCGGAAGCGGTCAAGATGAAGATTTGCTGGGAGGTCTGACCTGCAGCAAAATTGATCGAACCGAACGACGGGGTGTAATCCTCCCCGGCTTTCGCCGTACCGTCCTCAGTGTGATAGTCGATCGAGACCGCGCCGAGGCTGCCGCCCGTGCGCCGCACGGTGATCTGCGCGAAGCCCTCGAAAATGAAATCGCCAAAATCGGGCGCCGTGGGCGCGAAGCCGCCGNNTGCGTCGTTCAGGATCGGAATGACAAAGCTCTTCACCGTCTCCGTCTCGCGAAAAACGAGGGTGCCCGCGACCGGCGTAAAATCGAGCCCCGGCTGCGCGGAAATGCCGACGACCGCGTAGTCGACGGTTGCGAAGCCGTAATTCGTTTCGTGCGAACGCGAGACCGTGACCGTGAGCGCCCCGCCGGCCTCATCGATGGCGTAAGACACGGCATTGAGCGCAAACGCCCCCTCCTTCGGCGCAGCAGAGTTCTTCAACAGCTGCGCAACCTCCAACGCGCCGCCGACCGTCACGATGTTGCCGTTCGCCGCGAAAGCCAGCGCGCGCGCGCTTCCAAGCGTCGGCAGCACGGAGGTGGACGTCACGCCGAAGTCCACATCGAAGCGGTAGTCGGGCTGGTAACGCTTGACGAAGAGCCGCTGCGTCGTCTCGCCAGGGAAGATCGTGTGGCCGGTTACGACGAGCTGACCGTCTGGCGCGAACGCGAGGTCGTTAATCACTTCCACACTCGACGTGAAGGCCGTGCCGCCGCCGAGCTGCACAGAGGTGAAGTTTTGGTTCGTGAAAAACGTGAGCGCGCCCGCAGCGCTTACTTCGCCAAACATGATGTCGCCGCCGGTGCTGCCGCCGAAAATGATACGACCGTCGGCACGCAACACCATCGCGTTCAGCACGGAATTTGTGGTCGTTGTGCCCGCTCCATCACGTCCGAGCAGCTTGCCGTCGCCGCTGAACGTGAGATCGAGGTCTCCGGCGGCCGTGAAGCGCACGAGGGAAAAATCGCTCGCGGTCTCGGCCGTGACACTCGAGAGGCGCGACGACGTGCCGCCGAGCACGATGGCGCCATTCTGCTGCACCAACAGGGCATTCGCCATATCCTGTTTGCCATCGAAATCGACCGTCGCACGGCCATCCGCGCTGAAGGTCGTGTCCAGGGTGCCGTTGTCTGTAAGGACGGCGACAGCCATGTCGAACTTCTGCACCCCGCTGGTCCATCCCGCGAGTACGATACGGCCATCAGCAGCCACCGCGACCGACGAGGCGCGGTCGTCGAAGCCCGCGAAATCCACCGTCGCGCGGCCGTCCGCGTCGAAGCTTACGTCGAGCGTGCCATTGGCGAGGTAGCGCGCCACAGCAAAGTCTGCATGACCATCCAGCAGGGCCCAACCGGCCACGACCATACGGCCTTGCGCGTCCAGCGCCACGGACCGTGCGCTGTCGGCTCCGCCGAAAAAGTCCATCGTCAGTACACCGCCGATACCGAAACTCGTGTCCAACGTGCCATCGGTGAGATAGCGCGCGAGCAGAAAGTCGCTGCCGTGGCCGCCACTCTCGCCGACCACGAGCAATTTGCCGTCCGGCAGCGTCACCACATCACGCCCCTGCTCGGCTGTGCCGCCGGGAAAGACATCCGTCTGTGCTACGCCGCCCAGGCCAAAACCCGCGTCGAGCGCACCGGCGTTCTTGCCTTTGCCAGGCTCGGAGTCGTAGATGCTCGCCGTGGTAGACGCCACCGCACCAAGAATAGGACCGCCGCGCGGATTCAGCAGCGTCAGCGCAAGGCTCTCACGGCCTTCGACCACGTCGTCGGCGCGCAGCGCAAAGGTGATCGATGCCGATTTCTGCCCCGACGCGAAGGCGAGCGTGCCGCCCTCCTGCGCGTCGAAATCCACACCGTTCACTGCCTCGATCCCGTGCAGCGAGTAGTCCACCGACACCTGCCCAGTCGCGCCCCCCTTGCGGAGGACCTGCACAGAGACGAGTTGCGAGCCTTCGAGAAAATTGAAGACCGGAGACGCAAACTCGAAGCGATCCGGTCCGTCGACAATGCTGATCTGGTGCGTACTGATCGCGCCCAGCACTGCGCCACCGGTTGGATTTGTCAGCGTGACGGTGAAGGTCTCCGTATTCTCCAGCGCATCGCCTGTGGTAATCGGCACGAGGATTTCCACCGACGACTGCCCGTCGAGAAACGTAATCGTGCCGCCGAGCGAGGTGAAGTCCGCTCCGGCCAGTGCGGTGCCGGACGCGAAGGCGTAACTCACCGTCACCGTGCCCGTCGTCCCGCCAAGCCGTTGCAAAATGAGGCTCGCAGCCCCGTCGCTTTCCTCCACTTCGCTCGCCGCGAGGCTCCACTCGAAGCGCCCCGCCGCATTCTGCGTCGAGAGACGCTGGAGCGTGAATTGCGAATTTGGGCCCGTGTCGCTGGAGAGTTTCCCACCGTAACCCGCGATGATTTCATTCGAAGGCGTGACGAGCAGCGCGGCGTCGAGGATGCCGAGGAGCGCATCCGTGTGTACGCTTGTCAGACGGAGGGCGCCGTTGATGCCGAATTGCGCGTCAGGTGTGCCGTCGGCAAGGAACTCCAATACGACCGGAACATCCTGCAGGAAATCCACGCCTGGGCCGTCAAAACTCTCCGCCACGGCGGTAATGCGGCCGTTCGGGAGCTGCGCGACCTCATAGATGAACCCGTGTGAAATGCCGGACGACTGTGCCGCCGACGTGCGCGGAAAGAGGCCGTGGTAGTAAACAAGACCGTCGGCGCTGAAACTGGTATCAAACGTACCGTTTGCATTCAGCCGCGCGATAAAACCGCTGTCGTCGCGCGCCGCGACGTCAGGATTGCTCTGCCCATCGCCACCAAAGGGGCTGTAGTCGCCGCCGATCAGAATTTTTCCGTCCTGCTGGAGGGCGATGCTTCGCGGATATTCCACGCTTTGCACGCCGAGGAATGCGTCGAACTGCAGGCGGCCATTCGTGCCAAAGCTCGCATCGAGCGACCCGCCGATATTGAACCGCGCCACCCCGATCCGTTCCTCTGCGGGGCCTTGGAAATCGCCGGTGCCGAAGGCCAGGAGATACGTTCCATCCGGCTGCTGGGCAAGTGTGACCGTACTATTCCGCGACCCAACAAGTCCGCTTTCCGCAAAGCCATCGCCACCGAACGTGGTGTCGAGCGTGCCGTCCGAGCGAAAGCGGATCAGCCCGCCCTCGGCCGGAGTGGTGGTGCCGGCCGAATTGAGGAAATCGTATACGACGATCCCTGCGACGACCTCGCCGGTAGGCAGGATGACGTAGTCTTCGTAGAGAACCTCGGTCGCAACGCCCGTACGGCCCGGCAGGGAACGCGGATCGAAGATGGCGAGGCCGTTATCGCCATAGCTCCGGTCGAGCGTCCCATCGGCGTTGTACCGGGACAGCACGAGTTGCTTTCCCCCACTGCTGAGACTCTGTGACGTGCCGCCGTAGTGGACCCCGTCGCCGAACTCCGGCGTGAACCCATAGCCCGCTACGAGGATGCGTCCATCGGGTAACACACCGACGCGCTCCGCCCCGTCGAGGCTGAGCCGGACATCTGTTGTCGCACTGCCGCGGTCGCCGAACGCAAGATCCGGCGAGCCGTCGGCATGAAAGCGCGAGAGGAAAATGTCCGACCCGTGATAGGTGGTGCCGACGGCGATAATGTCGCCGTCTGGCGCGAAGGCCATGTCGGTGATTTGCTCAAAATCTGCCACGTTGCCGGTGGTCGCTGAGTGATCCGAAAGCGCAACGCCGTTTACGCCAAAGTTCGGGTCGATGGAGCCGAGCCCGCCATTGTGCGCGAGAATGGTCAGCTCATGCTTCGCAGGGTGCTGCAACGCCGCGCCGCCGGTCGCGTTCGTCAGCGTCAATTCGATGGTCTCGGCCAATTCGCCGATCGTGTCGGCAAGGATCGGCACGGAGATCTGCTGCGTCGTGACGCCGTTGAGAAACGTCAGCGTGCCGCTGACCGTGGTGAAATCGCTCCCCGCCTGCGCGGTGCCGCCGGTAATGGCGTAGTTCACCGTCACCGTACCTGTGCTGCCGCCGAGCCGCACCACGTCGATGAGCGCATGGCCGGCCGTCTCTGCCACGATGCTTTCCCGTACGTTGAAGCTGAGCAACCCCGCCGCCGGCACGACCGCCTCCGTGGTAAAGCTCGCGACCACGGCATTTTCCGGCGACAGGCTGCCACCGACAAGGAGCAATGTGCCGTCTGCGCGGAGGAAGCTGTTGCGCACGAAGTCGATGCCGATCGCGTTGAGGTCCACGCCTTCATCCGCGCCGAAATGCTGGTCGCGCGAGCCATCGGCGTTGAAGCGGACAAGCGTCAAGGTGTCGCGGTCGCTCAAGTCACGGAAACCTACAGTCATGACGAAGCGGCCCGCGCTATCGCGGACAAAGCTGTCTACGCCGCTCCTGCCGGGATCGGCCTGAAGCCCGAGGATGCCGCCGACACCAAAAGACGGATCGAGTTCGCCGCTCGCCGTAAGTTGCAGGACGATGGGAAGGGTGACGTTGGAATACGCCGTGCCTCCGGAACTCACGGAGCCGCGTCCTGCCGCTCCCGCGGTAATCGTACCGTCGCCATTTATAATGACGCCGCCGAGTCCGCCGCTGATGTCGAGACTCGCAATGCCATCGCCGCTAAATGTTGTGTCAAGGGTGCCGTTTGCAGTGAGCCCCGCAAATTGCAACGTCCCGCGATTGTCTTCGCCCGCGATCAGCAGGCGGCCATCGGAGAATAGCCGCAGCGTATCCATCGTGCTGCCGAAGGCACGCACATCGAGTTCTGCGCGGCCATCACCGGCGAAAGTCGCGTCCAATGTTCCGTCTGCATTGTAGCGGTTCACCACGACAATCGTGTTGTCGCGGAAGGCGTCGGAACCGTAACCGAGTGCAACCAACTTACCGTCGGTCTGGCGAACGATGTCGAGAAACTCACTCTCGTAGCGGAAGGTCGGGCCAAAGATCTGGTCGGTCACGATGCCGCCAGTGCCAAATGTCGCGTCGAGCGAGCCGTCGGAATTCAGCCGCGCGAGCATCGATTCTCCCAGCAGCACACCGTCTGGTGCCGGCAGAAAGTAGCGCGTCCCGGCGAGGACGATCTTTCCATCCGGCTGCACAAGTACCGCGTGCGGGGTCGAGGCCGATCCGCCGAAATCGATGTTCACCGTGCCGTTCACGCCAAAGGTCGCATCGCGCGAGCCATCGGCCAGCAGCCGCGTGAGCGCGATGATCGAGCCGGCAAGAGCGTTGCCCGGAGTGATGCGCACGTTTTCAGCAAGCAGCATGCGGCCATCGGCGAGCAGCGTGGAAACATCTGCGCCGTTCTGCGCCGGGCCCCTCACATCAAAAAGTGCGACACCGTCGCCATCGAACGCCTGATCGAGCGCGCCGCCAGTGGTGAGCTTCATCACGCCGAGCGAGTATGGTTGCAGCGCATTGTCCGACTGCCTGGTGCCGGCGATCACAACCTGCCCGCCGCTTAACACGACGCCCGCGGCCCTGCCGAATGTGGCGATGTCGAGGCCGAGCCGCGTGATCCCTCCGGTACCGAAGCCCGCATCGAGCGTGCCGCTCGCGTCCACACGCGCCGCATGCCACTGCGAGCGATTGAAGTCGCCCGGCGCCGTACCCGCGACAACGATCTTCCCATCTGTCTGGATCGCCAGCCCTTCGACCCGCTCCAGCCCGCCGCTCGCCGGATTCGCCGAGACGTTGAACGTGGTCTTTCCCCCCGTGCCGAAGCCCGTATCCAGAACGCCCGCGGTCGTCAGCCGCGCGAGCGCGAAATCGTTGGCGGTGCCGACTTGCACACCGCCGCCGAGCACGATGCGCCCATTGGCATCGAGCGCCAGGGCGCGCGCTTCCTCGCCCGTATTGCCGAAATCCACGAGCGCCACACCCGCATTACCGAAACCTGCATCCAGCGCGCCACTCGTCGTCAATCGCACCACCGCAAAATCCAGCGCCGTGGTTCCCGCTGCCACAAGCTTCCCATCTATCTGCACCACCGCACCGCGCAGCGAATCCGCGCCACCGAGATCGCGCACCACTTTGCCATCCCCGTCGAACGTGGCATCCAGCACGCCTGCCGACGTGTAGCGGGCCACCGCCGCATCGCCGCCTGACTCGCCCACCGCGTAGATCGTCCCATTTGCGAGCACCGCCAGTCCGCGCGCCGCGTCGCTCACGCTGCCGAAGTCCGTCCGCACAAATCCGCCCGTGCCAAACGTCGTGTCCACCGTGCCCGTTGCTGTAAAGCGGGCCAACGCAAAGTCGAAATCGATCGGGGCGACGGCCGTGTTCGTCAATGCCGAGCGCCCGGCAACGACGATCTTCCCATCCGCCTGCAGCGCCACGGCAAAGGCCTCTTCATGGCTATAGTACTGGCCGCCGAAATCGAACGTCACCTGACCTTCCGTGCCGAAGCTCTGATCCGGCGTCCCGTCCGCGTTCAGCCGCACGAGCGTCAAGTCCGGGAAGAACCGCCCGAACCCGTCCGTCGCCGATCCCGCGATGAGAATCTTGCCATCCCCCTGCACCGCCACCGCATCGCCGCTCTCAATCAGTTGCTTCGCGAGCTGGTCGATCACCACCAGCCCCTGCAGGTCTCCACTGCCATTCGCCCCGTCTACCGCGAGCTGGACGAGGCCAGGCCCACGCTCTTGTGGTGTGAGGCCTTCAGTCGGAGTCCCACTAAGCAACAGACGCGGCTCAAGCGCTTCAAGCGTAAACGCGTTTATACGCTTCGGCTTTGGCCGGAGGCGCTGCTTCTGCACCCACTGCCGCAAGTTCTGTTTCATTGCAAACAGTTCAGCAAGACTCATGGGCGCCCCTCATGTCGAAGAAAAATCGTCATTTGTGACCAAGCCGCATCCTGCCAAGGTGATACACCGGTCCACCCAGAGATGGATCGGCACTCAGTTCCCAATCTACTCCGCAAGCAAAAGCTGGAAAGTATAGATGGGGCTCTCTTCAGAAGTACATACGCCGATCGGCGTATGTAGTGATACGGACTTTTGCGCGAAAATGACTGATCAACACTCGCTGGCCTTGGGGAAACCTTACCCCCCTACCGGCAAGGAAATCAGCAACTCCTCCTCATCATTCAGCGTACCAACGTCCGTCGTCGCCACAAAATCCTTCACCCAGGATTGCTGCACATAGGCCAGGCTGCCGTCGAATGGAGAACTGGACGTCGATGTGGCGGATAACGACACATCGGCGGTAAGGGTCGCGGTGCCGGTCGTGCTCGCCGAGGCGATCCCTGTCGCACCGGTCACGGCAACGGTATATTCCCCTGCCCCAAGTCCCTTCACCCGGATCGTGTACGTTCCAGCCCCTCCGATTGGAACCGTAAAGTTGAGCAGAGCATTCTTTCCATCAGCTGCGCCATTGTCGTTGCTCGCCACGAGCGTGCCAGCCGGGTTCAGCAATTCGATCCGGGGATCGAGCACATTTTGCGGCAGCTTCGGACCATCGAGCGGCGTCGTCGTCTTAATCACTAGTTGATCGCCAACGTTCGCGTTGACGCGATAGGAGTCGGAGGTATCGACATGGCTGGCCCAGGCTATCGTTTGCTCCAGCAGTCGATCAGCCGATCCGCTTCGAAGACCCGTCGCAGCGGCATCAAAGTACATCGGCCCCACGAATGCGCTCCGGGGCCCTTCTCCGTTGTCCCACAAATCGTGTGCGACCACGCTTGGCGCACCGTTCACCGTCCCCAACAAGACCGCGTTCTGGTCCACGGTCCCGGTCGGCAGTTCCACATTTCCGTTCACCGTGAAGCTCGACTGTCCTTGCGTGACTTCGTGCAGCGTCGAGTTGATCGTCAGGGTCGGATTCGTCACTTGCGTGGACAAGGCATTGAGGTTGATCGGAATGACGTTATCGAGACCGAACAGGGTGAACCCACCCGCCGGTCCTGCAGCCGTAACTAACCCTCCCGTTCCCACTAACCCGCCGCCACGACTAAACCACCAATTCTGAAGCGCCTGTTCCACAGTCCCTTGAAGTTCTGCCCGCGACGTAGGATCCCCGATCACGACCACGTCATAGGCATTCAACTTCTGAAATGTGTCGATATCGGTCGCTGTGACAGCGACTGCTTCAAAATCGTAAAAGGTATCGTCGTTCAGCTGGCTCACCAGCGGGGTAGCGCCGACTCCCAACACCGCCACGCGAATCGCGCCGTTCGCGCCATGGCCTTGTTGCTCCAGCCCGCCGAGCACTTGACCCGATACCGAGATGTCCTGTGGAACAAACTCAGTCCCCGGCTGTTCGAAACTCGTGCCGCGCGTGACGATCAGATTGTACTCACCACCTCCGCCTCCGCTGGCCACCCGCGCCAGATACGTGCCGGTTTGTGCCGGCACGAAGTCGGCAATGCGAATAGTGCCATCCACGCCAATCCCACCTGTGACGAGCAGACTGCCATCGGGCGTCAAGAGTTCGAGGACAGGAGCCTCGGTCACATCAAACATCTTCAGCACCAGCGTAGCCGGTTGCCCAGCCGTGAGCTGGAACAAATACAGATCGGCATCGAAGGTGGACGAGATGTGCCCTATCACGGCAAGACGGCTCGCCGTCCCTTGCAACGGGATCACAGAGGCCCCGATCGGTTGCGCCGTGGCCACGGTGTTATTCGTCCCGGTCAAAATCCTCGGATGATCCGTATCAACTGCGGCACCTAGAGGACCGCCTACACTATAGGCCCCGATCCCCTCCAGGCTGGTCACTTCAATCCGATACGTGCCGGCCATCGCAACAGGAATATCGGCCAGCGCAATCGATTGGCCCGCGGTGGCAGACGAGATTGTGCCGAGTATCAGGCCATTGGGATCGACAATGGAGAGTTGGCCTTGGATATTCATCGTCGGCGTGAACCCGATGGCCAGGATCTGCCCGGCGTCTAAATCGAGCGTCCAGACATCTGTTTCTCCCGGCGCAGAGAAGGTGCTCACCAGGTCCTGATCGGGGGAATACAGGAGAGATCCGATCGGCGAATCGCCCTCGAACGGCGTGAACGTCGGCGTGGCCGGTCCCACGCCGAACTCCACCACGTAGTTGTCCGACGCCGGATTTCCTTGACCGGAAGGCAAGGGGAAATTGGGCGAGCCATTCAATGGATTGCCAGCCAAGTCGTGAATGCCGGTGGTACCGCTGACGAGTGTCAACGTGTTAAGATTGTCCCGTCCCCAGTTAAACACGGCCGTCAACTGATTAAGTGTCGCGTTGTACGTCACACTGGCGGCATTAATCACATTGGAATCAAACTCATCGCCCGCGATGCCCGTTCTAAACTGTACATCGTCGGTCGTGAGTGTGGTCTGATCGATCGCCTCGCTGAACGTAAAGGTCACCGTGAGTGGCGTGAACGTGCCCGGCGCATCCGGCACCAACACCGTCATGGCATTGATGGAACTCGCCGTGACGACCGGCGCCGTCGTATCGCTGGTGAACAGGCGCGAGAAAGCTGGATTTGCGTTGCCATGGAGATCCTGGATCATTCCCGACGCAAGATTCACTGTGTAGCCGCCGCCTACCGGCGTGACGCCCGAGACATTGAACCTAAGAGTTTGTGCGTCAACCACGTCAAGACTGGACGCCGCAATCCCGTTGACTGTGACGTCGCCCGGCGAGACCGATGACAGCAACGGCGGAATTGTGAAATGCAGCGTCGCGGTCGCCTGAGAGGCATTCGTCCCGAGAGCACTGCTGTCCACTTGGAAATTAAACGTCGGTTGTCCGGTCGCGCCGGTGACGCGCACCGTGTAGTCGCCCCCCCCTGCTGTCGGGAGCACGCCGATTTTGTAGAGCCCCGCCGTCGCCGCCGTCGCAGTAATCACGGCGTTGCGGCCATCAGGCGCGCCGTCCAGGTTGGTCGCGATGAGGGCACCGGTCGGATCAAAGAGTTGCAGCAACGGATCGAGGGTGTTTGTAGGTTCACCAATCCCATCGCCCGGCGTCGTCGTCGTAATCGTCAGGATGTCTCCCGCGTTGGCGAGAACGGCATAGAAGTCGGCCGAGTCTGGGACGGTTACCCCACCTTGAGGAAACACCCGCGTACCGACAGACCCCACCGCCTGCCCGGTCAGCGCAATGACCTGCGCCGTCGCCAGGGTGTCATTCGGGAGGTATTCAACGGCAGCCCCTCGTGTCACCACCAGGCTATACTGAGGGACGCCGGTAACAGGATCGGCATCCGGCAGGCCCGTGACGTTGAGATAGTAGCTGCCCGTTGTCGGGGCCTGAAACGCAAAGATCCCTTTGCCTCCTGGGATGTCCTGCCCGAGCGACAGGACGGTCCCCGCGCTGTCGCGCATATCAAGGGCGATGCTACCTCCCGCTAGAGCATACAACGAGGCAAACATCACCTGGCCCTGCGTAAGCTCCACGCGGTAGAAATCGTTCCCCCCATCGGCAACGCCCAATACCCCCATGCGGTCTGCCGCCCCCTGCAATGGAATACTCGAAAGACTCAGATCCATCGCCGTAGCGAGTGTATTGTTTGGCGGCCCACCGTAGAACTCCGTCTCTTCCACGAGATTCAACAACAGCCCGCCGCGGAACGATCCTGTTCCGGCCAAACTCTGCACACGCACCGTATAAAGCCCGGCTATCGGAATGGACACCCCTTGGAGCGCAACACCGCCCCCGATCTCTTGCGACTCGGCCGCTCCCAACACCGCCCCCGTGCTATCGAGCACCTCGATCCTGGGACGAAGCGAAGCACTAGCCGGCGAAACGCCAATCGTAACGAGTTGTCCGCCATCTAATGAAATGGTGAAGCTTTCGCTCGCCAATGGCGCATTAATCTGTCCGTTCACTGCCTGCCAATACATCCCTGATCCGAGCGGCGGCAAAGGGAAAAGAGGTAGCACGACGTTGGAGAAGATTTCAAACGGGATCACAACATTCTGACTGCCAAGCGCATTGCCCACCAGATCGGTCACGTTAGCCGACGCGATGACGAATTGATTCACTCCCAGGTCGAGCGGATCATAGGTCAATTGCACCACGCTGCCGCCACCCAACAGTTGGATGGCAGTAGGCGCTACGGCCGTCCCGAGCGGATTTCTCAACTCAAAGTTCTGCGCCGTGACAGTCGCCGGATCGAGCGCTTCGGAGAACTGAAGCTGAATGGTCCTAAACGTCCTATCCTTGATCGCGCCGTTTGTGACGTTGCTGCTCAGCAAGGCCGGAGGGAAAGTATCGGAAACCAAACTGAATGTCAGCGTATTGGACAGCGCGACGTTGCCGCCGGTGTCGGTGGCGCGAACTTGGACAGTCATACTTGTCGCTGATAGCGTGCTGCCGACGGCAAGTGCAGACACCTCAAACGGGAATGAGACGTCGTTGATGACAACGACCCCGTTAACCAACATCTCCACATTCCGCACCTGCACATCGTCTGTCGCATTGACTCGAATGGGAATGGCTGATCCTTCCGTAAGCTGGATGCCAGGTGACACAGGATCGACATCGTTCACTGGAGAGGTAATTGACACAGTTGGGGCGGCGCTTTGATTGTCGAACGCCCGATAGTTGACCACTTGCAGACCGCCTGTCCCATCCGCCACGAATGCAATACCGGCCCCGATAGCCACACTAAAAGGATCAGTCGGCAAGGTGAAGCGCGTGAGAAAGCTGTTCGTGTTGGTCGGGTCGGTGAGACTGACCACGTCCAATACGCTGGGCCCACCAGCTCCACCGGGCCTCCCCACCGACACCCCAAGTCCAGACCCGTTCGCAACGATGCGTTTGCCCGCAATCCCTACCCCGTCAATGCCGCTCAACAACACCAGGGCATCGGGACTCGAGACATCGGCGGTCGCGAACCCTCCGTTGAACCCGATTTCGGCTCCGATGTATGCAATGCCGTTGCCGACGAAGATCTTCTGACTCTGGCCAGCCGCAATCGGAAGCGTCATCGATCCGCGAGGAGTCAGCGCACCGGCTGACACCGATACAGCCCGCAGCACATTGGCTGTGTCGGTGGTGTAGAACATATTCCCTTCACGCGCCAATCCAACGAGCGCAGCCGTGCTGACGGACACACTCTGCACCAATTCACCGGTCAAGAGATTGTAGCTTCTTAGATCACCCCCGACGGTGACATAGGCAAATCCGTCGAAGACCTTAACTTGATTTGGGGTGGTCGCGATGGTCCTGATCAACGTGGGGCTGACCTGATTTGAAACATCGACGAAATGCAGCCCGCCCGCATTGGCCGCGACGACGGCGATACCGAGCAGGCTCTCAACCGACACGTCGGTCGCATCGCCGGCGAGATCGAGTTGGCTCAGGACAACGGGCCTCTGGAATTGTGTGACATCAACGATCGCGAGCCCGTAGGAACCTGTGGCGACATACGCCGTCAATTGGTCAGGATTTGCGAGAGCCCCTTCGAGCACGACTTCTTTCGCCTCGCCACGGAGCGACACCGTGGCAATCACCCCGGTGGGAAACGCCAGCCCGCCAAGCGGATCCAGACCCTGCTGCACTTCGGCCAGGTCTCGAATCCCGTCCCCATCCGTGTCGTTCGTATTGGCGTTCGTGCCGACGATGAATTCCGCGTCGTCCGTTAAGCCGTCCAGATCGCCATCCAGCGCGATGGACCTGGCCAGGACAATGACGGGCATGTCGAACGGCGTCCCGGACGATGGCGTCGTAAATTCGCTGTAGGCCACCTGCAGAGTTTCGACACTAAACACATGCTGCCGATAGCGGGTATTGGGAGCCAGCAAGACCCCCTCGGGGCAGAGAAAGGGCGAGCTAGGAGAGATAACCTGCTGCCCCCGCATAAGGAACCCGGTATCCAAATTCTCCAGGACAAAATAGTGCAACCCGCCCGAGGTGGTGACGGTTACGGGCCCGGTCACGCCACCAGGCACATCGCCGATCCGCACTACATCGATCGCATTCACCACGATAAGAGGATCGGTTCCGCCGCTCCCGTCAAACGCGACATTCACCCGGCCATCCGTCACAACTATTCGATAAGACGTGGCATAAAACTTCCCGGCCTGGGTGGAGATATTGGCGCGTAGTTCTCCTTCCATAGAAACCTTCATGACCTCGTGGGGCGCGAGAGCATCACCTAACGTCACCGTCACATCGTAGACGCCTGGCGTCACATCGACCCCAAACTCACCGAGCGTCAGAGCATTGAAATCGCGCCGCAACGCGCCGACATCGGCAACGCTGGAACGATCGACAGCCATGATGGTCCCAGTCAGCCACCCGTACCCCTGCGCTGCGCTATACGCCGTGGAATTTGTGACCCCTTGATACCCAATGGCCACAGGAGAGATGTCGGTCCCAAAATCCAAGAACCGGCCCTGCCCCATCGCGCAATCGATGTCGTCCGGAACCCCATTGATATTCAGGTCCAGCGCCGCACTGGGGACGAAATTGGGGGTACCAAAGACCGTGGCTTGCCCCGTCGGCGCCGTGGTCCCGCTCGTATTCCACACAAGGCCGCTATCGGGATTGTAGACCGTCAACTCATAGGGTCGATTCGGTGGCAGATTTTGGAAATAAAACGAGCCATCCGTGGCGCTTCTGAGGTTGAGCACGGTGCCCAGCGCGGTCAGACGGAGGCAGACGAAATAGCTCACGCCGACGTCCGACATCGGAGGAATCGGAATGTAGGGAACTCCACCGCCAATGCCGCCGCCCCCACCGGAGGGGGCACCAGGACCACCTCCAGGTCCATTAGAACCTCCCCCCGAGGATCCCCCTCCCCCGGTTGGAGGATTAGAGTTTACTCTTGGCTGGTCGTGGTCACCCGGCGTCGTCGGCGGCGTCACGCCATGCCAGCCTGGCTTCGTGATACCCGTGTCCGGATCGGTGGTCACCGACAGACCATCAGCTGATACTGTCGCCGTTCCCTCAACCACCAACCGACCCGTCGTGTGATCGAAGCTCAAGAAGTTGAGCTTGGTGCCGGGGGCGGCGTTGAAGACGTTCGGAAACGTCATCTGGAGCGGCGTCGTGAATGCCGCGGCATCCGGTGCCTGGATCGTGATGTCAAAGGTATGCTGCAAGAGGCCAGGCGGCAGCATGTCGCGCACAAGTTCGGGCGGAACCGTACTGATGCCGACTTGCGCGGCACTCCCCGTGAGTACCTGGCCATCGGGCCCGATCAAACTACCCGGCTGGACTTCCAGTGTGAGATATTGCCGCTGCTGGTCGGTGAGATTCGGGGCCGCCGTCGCGTTCACCCCCACCATCGTCGTTTGCGTGTCACTCACATTCTGGAGAATGTCCGTGCGCAGCCGTGGCAGGTAAACTTCCGGCCTCGTCAGATTCGCCGCCTTCGCTTCGCGGGTGCCCATGGTGCCCATCACGGTGTTGGGCTGGCCTACCTCGATCTGCAAGTCCATGACCATTTCGGGAAAATACATACCGGCTGGCGCATTCGTCGCTGTGCGGCCGTCGATGGCCAGCTTGATATCTCCGCTGGGGACCGCACTGAACGAGAAGTTCCCCTGGGCGTCCGTGAAGACCGCCTGATTCTCCAACCCCACGATGAAGACCTTGGCTCCCGCGATGGGATTGAGAAACACATCGTCGCTGGTGTGCAGGACGCCATCGGACCCGACACGAATGTCGTCAAAGGTCATCAGCTTCAAATCCGGTCCCGGGTCCAGGACCTTGCCGCTCAGGGTGGTGCCCAGCAGTGGCACGAGACTCACAGTCGAAAAGGTGGAGGTGAAGATGCCGCCCGGCGTGCCGTTGCCGTCCGCATCGAGGGGTTGGCCGTCGCCTGCAGCTAAGATCGATGTGCCGTCCACATGGAGCGTGATGGTTTCGCCGCCCGGCATCGGATTCGTGAAGAACAGCCAGGCGAAGGTACCATCCTGGGACGGGACGATCGTCGCGGCGAGTTTGGTACCAGTGCTATCCGTCGCGAAAAAGTTGTTGTTCGTGAGTGACCCAGGATTGATGGGCAGGGAGAAGAAGACTTGCGGACGGAAGGTCGCGCCAACGTTCTTCAATCCCTGCTGCGGTGTGACCTCGATAATGGTGAGGGGAATCGGCGCCGCTAAGGACACATTACGCGTAATCGTCGTGACATTGCCCGCCTGATCCTGCGCCCGCAGGCTCAGGGTATGCGCGCCCACCACAAGTTTTGAGAGATCCAGCGTCGCGTTAAAGCTGCCCATGGCTGGATCGAAGCTCACGGGCACCAGGGTGCCATTATCAAACTTATAGCAGAGCTCGACGAGCTTGGAACCGGTCGCATCCGCCGCTCCCGTCAATCTCGTCGTGGCCGTGAGTGTGGCGTTATCCAGTGGGTTCGTCAGCGCAATGACGGGAGCTTTGGTGTCCAGCGTGAAGTTGAAAAAGACCGTGCTGCTGTTGGCCTGGTTGTCGGTCGCTTGGAATGTGAGGGTGTGGATACCATCAGCCGTGCCGTCCAGCACGAGCGTGGTGGGCAGACTGAAGGTCCCCAATGAGCTGAAGGTCACGGGCGCGAAGGCCCCGCTGTCGAGCTTCGCTTGCAGCGAGGCAACCCCCGAGAGATTGTCGAGGACCTGGCCGGTGAGGGTCAGATTGGTCTTCGTAACCGTGCCGGTTTGCTGAGTCAGGAGAATCTTCGGCCCTTGCGTGTCGGTCGTGACGGTGAAGCGGTTCAGCACAAAGTCCGCCAGCGCTTTGCCCGCGGTCAGGCCGTCTTGGTTGGAGAACTCGAAGTGAATCCCGCCGTAGATCCGGCTCTTGCCCGCCTCCTGCGCCGCCTGCTCAAAGCTGGTGAAACTGCGTTGCACGCCGGGCAAGCCCAGACTCTCCGTCGTGAAGGCCACATTGGCCCCGAAGAGGCTCGTGAGGATCTCGGCCGCCGCGCCGCTGAACGTACTGTGGCCCGAGACATATTCCGGAAACGGCGGCGTAATGAGGAGGGAGGTCCAAGTGGGGTCTTGGATTGTCAGCGCATTGCCGTCGAGGTCCGCCTGCTGAATCGCGGTGACCGGCCGCCAGAAGGCATCTGCATACTTGGTATTCCAGGCCGTGATCCCCGCATCGGCCAAGGCCACGTTCAACTCCGCAAAGAGCCTCGCGTTAGCCGAGAGACTGTTCCCCTGCTGGAGCGCAATCTGTTCGGCAATCTGATTCCAATGCCCTGGCGGGGTAAACGTCCCCGCCCCATCGGCCCAGAAGCGAGCGATCTGGGTTTGATCTGGGGTTCTCGTACTGCCGGTGGCACTCCCCAGGGCTTTGACTTCATTGAACGCATCGGCATAGGCCTGGCTCGTGAGGGCCGGCGGGCCCGCCGGTGTGAATTGCGTGGGACTCGTGAGGGCGAAGGGGGTCAGATCGGCCCATTGCGGAAGCAGAGCCACGTCATACATCGGCGCGGTCTGTTGCCAATCACCGGGCTGAGTCCCCGGCACATAGTCCACGAAATCGTTCCAGCCATCCGTCGCGCGAATGGCAATGATCGCGTCAGCGATACTCTGGCCCAGCGTAATCCCGTTGGTCTTGGCCGCGCCGTCTGGAATCGACGCGAGGGAGGCGGCCAGCTGACTGTCCAAGAACGCTTGCTGCCCCGGATAGAGATAGGAGAGCACGCGATGGGCGGCGGAGGCCGCCGCCGCATCGGCGTTCGTGCCCGCCTGCGCCGGCAGACTCACGTAGTAGCCCGGCGTCCCTTCAATGGCATTGATCGTGTCATACATGGCGAGACTGACCATCGCCATGCCGCGCGAGGCGATCGGCGGGGGCGTGGCATCCAGCCGAATCGCCTCCAGCATGGTTTGATTCCAGGTCAGCACGACATCGACTTGGGCAGGGGCGGCAAGCCGCGTGATGACGCGATTGAAGTCACTGGTATTGCCCGCCACATCGCTGGCGCGGAGGGTGAACGCATTGTCGCCCACGGCCAGGGTCAGATCCGGGAGTTGAAACGTGCCGGTGCCGCTGGAGAGGGTGCTGGTCCCAGGGCCTACCAGTTGAATGGGTGTGGTGGGATCGGTCAGCCCTTTCAGGGTAACGATACCCGCGGTGGTTTGCTGATCGCCCAATGTATCGGTATCGCTGGTGAGGGACAAATCGAAAATGGGGGTAAGCGGGGCAGCGGTGTCGAGGGTTAAGGTCCGGTCGATGGTCGCCACGTTGCCGCGTGCATCGGTGGCCCGCAGATGCAGGGTATGGGCGCCATCGGCAAGCGTGCCGCCGGCAAGTTGGTTCAGCCGTGCGGAAGAGATCGTGAATGCCCCGGTAGGCAGCAGATCAGTCAACACATCCACGAAGCTCCCCACCGGGGTGGCATCGAAGCCCGCAGTGAAGGTGACAATCTGATTGATGTCGGCTATCGTACCGGTAATGGTCGGATTGAACGTGATCGTATCCGTCGTGCTGATACCGGTGTCTTGCTGCAAGCCTGCGGTCATGAGCGGCGCGAGCAGTTCGCGTTGCGGATTCATATTGTCGAGAAATGTGGCAATCACGGCGGAATCAGTGCGCTGACCCGCCGGATCGATCGCGCCGCTCGTCAGGGCGGTGCCGGCAAACCCGAAGAGGCTGCGGATGATCATGATGCCGTCGCTCAAGGCATCGGCACTCTGATTCAGATCGACATCGAGCGCGCCGCTGATAGAGGTTAAGTAATTCTGAATCGCGGTCGGATCGGTCCGTTGGCCAGCCGGATCGACGACGCCGTCAGTGAGGGCGGTCCCGGTAAATCCGAAGAGATGCCGAATAATGAGAATGCCGTCGCTGAGCGCGTCGGCCTGGCCGTTCAGATCCACATCAAGACTGGGTAATGACCCAGCGGGCACGGTGATGGCGGCGGGCTCAAGAGCCTGTGTGGCGACGACTTCGGTCGGCGTCGCGGACAGGAGCACCCGTGGCTCCAACGCTTCCAACAAGAACCGTGAAGCGTGAGATGTGAAACGTGAAACGTCAGGACGGTCGAGCGACGAACGACGAGAGACATGCGACGTGCTTTGGTAGCGGAAGCAGGCCTGCCGCCAACGGCGGACGCGCTCACGGAAGGTTTCTTTCAGATAAAACAGTTTGGCCAGACTCATCGTTCAGCTCCCACGTGAGGTTCTTGCTGCGAGTTCGATGCATTGCTGCGTTGCTGATTCACCGACATCAACTACATCCCCTGCCATTCCCAGCGGAGAAATTTCTGCACCTTGGTATCAACACACTTGCGTAATCACCACGAACTTTCAACTCAGCTTTCGCCAATGGCACAACTCTTGTAAGATCACCAGACTGCACTCGGCGCGAATCTAGTCTTTTTGGTAGGTTTTGACCATACGCCAGTTGGCGTACGTAGTTGCCATAGGTCCGTATGACCACATCACGCGAGAGGGTGCCACTTTTCAGCAGCTTCTGATTGCCTCTCACTACTGCGAGGCAGCCCGAATCATGACTGCGATGAATTGTGGGAGCATGGGGCCTAACTATTCATTTTTACAGGCCTTCTTCTGCCCACACCTTCTTCGTCTTGCCTACCACCAACGCTGAGCCTGCTCATGGAGTACCTTTCCTGTTCGAGCAAACAATCATTGTGCGAACCACTGAGTTTCCCGATTCGACCAGCCTCATCCCGTCTAAGAAGACAAATGGTTGTATTTCCAGGCTTCCTAGAATGTCCCCCCGCGAAAGCAGGGTTGCCGATCTGCCTGCATTGGCGTATGACTACCGCGTACGGAGAACTGCTCATGCCTTTCGCCATTGCGCGTCTCGAATCTCCCGTTTTCCATCGTGTTTCTTTAACCTCGGGTTTGCCCCCTCATGGCATACCTGTTCCTTCTTCACGATCGGAGAGGCTGTTCGGATATTCGCCACGCACGCGTGACACCTATCGATGCTTACGCCCATTTTCCTGTTACGCTCATTAATTTTATGGCAGGAACCGTCACTCAGTCTCATCGCACGTTCCAGGAATTTACTGCCGGTTTACACGGACATCGTGAACCGGTCTCGTTGGTGTCGCATCTCCTGTCCGGCCTGCAGACCCTGATCCCTACGGACTACAACTCGTGGAAGGAAATTACGTTACAGGGACGGGCGCAAGTGACAGGCGTGTTTTCGCCACATAACTCCGCTGCGGCCTCCCTTCTGCCGGTGTTTCAACGCCATGTGGGAGAGCATCCGATCTGCAACTACTGGCGCAGTTCCGGCCAGCATGTTGGCGCCTTTTCCTGGTCCGATGTGGTCAGCCGACCGGAGTTCGAGTCCCTGGCGTTGTACGAGGAGTTCTACCGGCCACTCGGCATCCATCATCAGCTCATGGTGGCGTTGGAGGCCCGCCCGTCGCGACTGATCTATCTTGCGCTGAACCGGAGCCATGCTCCCTTCACCGAACAGGAGCGGCAATTGCTCACGGAGATCCAACCGCATGCCTCGCAGGCACTGCAGCAGCTTCGTGAACTGCATCGGCTCCGGTCCGCCCTCGCCTCGTTTGAAACGCTCGTGAACAACTTGAATCAAGGGGTGGCGTGCCTCTCAGCTCACAATCGGATCAGCTGGGCAAACACGCGCGCGCGCAGCTTTTTACAGATCTACTGGCACAGTTCGCCCGGCGCCGTCTGTCTGCCGGACACGCTGTTGGTATGGCTCCTGAATAGTCTGAACGCAGCGGGAACCGGTGGGGCGGTCAGAGGACCGCTTGTCATTCAGGGCCAGACCGGCCGTCTGGTTGTCCGGCTGCTGGTCGAGAAACAGGAACGGTATCTGTTCTTCGAAGAGGTGGCCAGGCAGCCCACGTTCGAGGGATTCAAGCAGGTCGGCCTGACGGAGCGCGAAGCGGAGGTGCTTGGATGGGTGGCGCAGGGCAAATCCAACGACGAGACGGCGGCTATCCTCAAAGTGTGTTCGCAGACCGTCAAAAAGCACCTGGAACGGATTTACTCCGCGCTCGGTGTGACGAACCGGACGGAGGCTGCCCTGAAAGCGCACGACATGCTGCGCCGCAGCCGCGAAGGGTAAGGGTGTATCGACTCCTCATCATCGTGCTTCTCGCCCTTGTGATCACTCTGCCTACGGCAGACCTCTCCGCCGCATCCAATCCCCAAAGTTTTTCGGTCGACGTCCCGCCGGGTCAGTGGAAAACGGTTCGTTTGCAGAGTCTCCCCAAGGACATCATGGTCGTGCTGGCCATGAAATCGGACGGACCGCTCACCGTCGGCTTCCTCGACGCGGGAGACCAGAAACAGTTTCCCCGGATCGCCCATCCGCTCTTCTGGGGCCAGCTCGAATCCAAACTGGGCTTTTCCGTGACGATCCAGCAACAGGGGGATTACTACGTGGTGCTGGATAATCGGGAGGGAGCCATCAGCCGACAGGTGAGTCTGACGGCTCAGGCGACGCTCGGCGGACCAGCGGCACAGGCCCTGCTGAATGCGCAGTTAAAAAAAGTGGAACTGCAACTGCAAGGGCTCGTTCAGAAGCTGAATCAGACGTTCGTGTTCGATCCCGTTCCCATCCAAGTCAAAACCTGCGACCGCCAGCAGCCGTTTGAGCGGACGGGTAGTGTCACGCTCTGTCTCCAATATGCCCGGCAGCTCATGCAGACGTTTCACGACAAGACGCAGGCGTCCGACGCCCTCGTTTATTCCATGTTTCAGGAAATGGCCCAGCTTTTCCAGTCTCAGTGGGGCCTCGAATCGTCCGATCCCTCCACGATGTTGGACGAGCTCACGACCGTATTGATGCTCACGTTTCGACTGGACGCGAACGTACGCGCCTATTCCCAAACCTTGATCAATCACCCGGCCATGACTGCTTCGCTCAGTGAGACGTTTCAAGATACGCTCCATCCGCTGAGCGTCGAACGGGCTCAACGGGTGTTGAAATGGGCGACGGACCCCACCCTCGTTCGCCAGTGGCAAGCCCAGCTTGTTCCCCATATGCAGACGAAGATGCTCCAGCACCTGAAGGACCATCCGCAACCCTGGTCGGATCAGTCGCTGGTAGAACAGGAACTGTCCTCCCGCATTCACTCTCCATCGCTAACTCCCCGCGAAAAGAAACGTGAGACTCGAGCCTGAGGAGGAAGTCTGTTCGGTCTATGTGGTTTATTTGCTCTGTCCGGTCCTTCTGGTTTTTTGGTTGAACGAAACTAACCAGGTGAACCAGATCAACTCATCCCACCTGCTCTTGTGTATTTACACGATTTTCCACAGCCTGCTATGAGTCCTTGAGCGCGAAGAAGCATTTGTCCTTCTCCGTTACCCCATGATATAGTTCGGTCCGCAATATTGATTCTGAGGCAACAACGAACCAGGGGGACAGCAACACGTTATTTGTGCAGATTGATTTCTGTCAGAGAGCCTTCTGAGTTTCTTGGGGTGGACAGTTGGTGGACAGGTTCACTCGTCGTCAGCTATCATCACGCCTGACTTTCTCAGCCAATAACAACATATCGTGGCGGTGTAGCTCAGTTGGTAGAGCAGCGGACTCATAAGCCGCGGGTCTCCCGTTCAATCCGGGACACCGCCACCATATTTTCCAGCGGCTGATTACTTGGCTGCCCATTGCTGAATTACCGACGCCACTGGTCCTGTCACCGTTGAACGTGACGGATGGCCACCTCCCGGTGAGTGGTCGAGGAGGAAGAGTAACGAGCCCCTCCTGCAATGCACCTCTCTGCGAGGTTCTCAGGCTTGTCTCGATTCATCATTTCCACCGCTTCCCCATGTCATGTGCTGTCACGTCCAACGCGGGACATTCCAAGAACAAGACACCCTATGGCATCTCCCCTATACTGAATGGCGGATTGCGGGAGACCTGCCGATGCGACGAGGGAAAGACCTCTCGCTCTCCAGCGCGCGACCGAAGGGCAACGCAGCGAAGAACCTGAAATGGCAGTCCTGTAATCCAACGGACAGGAGCGTGTGGCTGAGAATTCTGACATACGCCATATACGTGAAACGAACATGGCTCGCTCCTGTCAGTTTCGTCACAGAGCTGGTTATCCACTGCTAGCGGAATCCCACCTCACGGCCAGCCGCCAACAGATGGGGAGCCGCGATGGGGTCATGGCGGGCAACGGCTCTCGTGCACATCAATATGAATCATGCAGTGGAGGAGCGTGACTGGCCTCGTGTCTACGCTCGATGAGTCAGCGCGTGCCATTCACGCAAGCTGAAGACGGGCGCGCTTCTACTCAAGGAACACAAGGTGATGCGGGCTGCTATTAAGATCCTGTTGCTCTCAGTCCTGATAGGAATCCGGCAGCTTCATTCAAACTGGATGCGGACTGGAGCCTCGTTGTTAGGCATGGCCATCGCGGTCGCAAGCGTGATCGTCATGGTCAGCATTGGAGCCGGTGCGCGGCAGAGCATACGGGATCATGTCGCCTCAGAGGGAGTGAATGTCATCTATGTGTGGTCTACTTTGCGCAACGTGAGTGGCGTTCGAATGGCCACGGGGACCAAGACCTCCTTGACCATTGAGGATGCCGTCGACCTGAAGGCGGCCATTCCCCAGCTCAGGGAAACCTGTTGGTGGCGACAAGATCCGTCACGGGTCGTGTATGGAAATGCGAACTGGATGGCTCGTGTGTTGTCTGTTTCCCCTAGCTGTCAATCCGTCAAAAACTGGCTACCCGAAAGAGGCAGCGAGATTTCCCAGGATGAATTTGACGCGGCAGCACACGTTGCGATGCTGGGCCAGACGGTTGCGTACAATCTTTTTCACGGAGATGATCCGATTGGAACGATTGTGCGGATCAGAAATGTTCCATTCAGAGTGATTGGTGTGCTCAAAGAAAAAGGGCTGGCACCATCAGGCTACGATCAAGATGACATTGTCCTGATCCCCTACTCAACATCGAAGCAACAATTGTTACGCCCCACAGAGTCGCACATAGAAATGATTGCGGTCGCGACCTATGAACGAGAGCAGCTGCCAGAGGCGACAGAATCTATTAAAGATCTCCTTCGGATTCGGCACCGGATTGCACCTCGGGATCGCGATGATTTCGCCGTTCGAAATCAGCTCGACGTTGAAATGCTCTACGACGGGGCAAGTGAGACCCTCACCTGGCTCTTAGCGGCCGTCGCGTCGATCTCTCTGCTGGTAGGCGGCATCGGGATCATGAACACGCTCCTCATGTCCGTCACGTCGCGGACGAGAGAGATTGGCGTACGCATGGCCGTGGGGGCCACGCGAGGACATATCTTGATACAATTTCTCATCGAGGCGATGCTTCTGAGTGTGATTGGAGGATCAATTGGCGTTCTTTTCGGGCTCGTTGGCGCTCAATTGATCACACTCATAGCCGGGTGGCCGACCCTCATCTCCGGCAATACCGTCATCGCTGCCGTTCTATTTTCACTGACGGTGGGACTGTTTTTCGGTCTCTATCCGGCCAATAGGGCAGCCCGGTTGAATCCCATCGAAGCCCTGCGTTACGAATAGTATTTTCCTCCAACGCTGTTCCTGCAACCAATCTGGCTCATCAGATTTAGATGTCAAACCGGCACAATCGTACGATGAGCGACCAACGGCCCACACGCGAGCCGGCATTCGCCTCGCTCGCCAGCTCAATAACGCGTTGAGTGAGATAGGGTGCCACGAAACGAGAAACAAGACATGCCCATTAGAGCGCCCCGAGCATTCAGTGCGCGCATTAGCTCCGAGAGGGAACCAGCACTCGCATCGAATCAGGATAAGTACAGTCACCGGGCCCTCTCGATGGCTGCTTCCCGTAATGGACATCGTAGGCCAAAACCGCCGAGGCACGGATAGAGTCCCACGCCAAGCCTACGACCCCAGAGAGAGGCGTGACAGTGAACACTTCATTTGAGCAGGGCCCGCTCAGCCCGTTATACGCACTCACGGCAAAGTAATAGGGCGTGTTCGGATCTAATCCCGTGACGGTCGCTGTTGAAGTTGCAAGGGTTTCGTTATTGCCATTGCCATTGCCACCACCGCTGCAGTCGGTCAACGAGCTCAGGCAAAGGACGACTATGAGGAAACGAACTATATAGGTCTGCGTGATCATGAACCAAGCTCTTTACCGACGGTAGTGATAAGTCGTGCCAGTACTCTTGGCCTCACTCACTGCGGTCAACATCACTAGAACCAGTGCTGTTTCTGGCACGGCGTGATATGCGAGCTTATCGTTACAACTTTTGGGACTGATGAGCAACCCCCCACAAAGATGGGGTCATGCAAATTGTGACTTGATTGGACTGGAGATTGCGCCCCCACTACCGGGTTGTTAACCCTGTCCGTGTGGCTGTAGCAGCAACAGGGACGTCACGCACAGCGCGCCTCGTGGCAGGACAAGGTGGGGCCTGTGACCTTGCCCGCGCAAGGACATCACATCCCCGTCCTACGTCAAGTATCACAGAGGTACGGCCGAGATCATCCAGCCGAGTGGCCTAAATCTCAATCGGGAGCTCGTCAAGCAAAGGTGGTGGCGCTGATATCGGGTGTATATACAAGTGGATAGAGCGCTGGAATCCCCGGAAAGCGAACTACGCGAGGTGGCGGACAAGGCTGTGAGATGAATCCTCGGCCCATGCCGCAGAGGGAGAGGCGGGAAGGAAATCACATGAGTTAAGCGGCTCATTTCTTGGCATTAGCGCGATTGGATTCAACTGGCGGGGCCTTCAGTGAGAGACAGATTTTAGACCAGCATAGTCATTGTTGCAGGCCATCACCCCCAAATCTCGCTTCGTGCCCAGCACCTGATTATGACTGTCTTTTCGTCAATCATGACGGCAGACAAGCCTTCGACTTCGTGTATTCTCTGCAGATTCACTTCGAGTGAATAGTCGAGGTTCACTTCCGTATCGCAAAATAAACTATCGGAAAGACCCCTCAGACCTTCGCTACCCGCAACAACCACCTGCGAATGCCTGCCGCTGCCGGAAGGCACTCCAGCAACGCGCATAGAGTTCGACGGTTGAATGAGTCATTCCATCCACGCAAGCAATGCGTCGCTGAACCACCGCTCCACGATCGGAGCAAGCGCCAGCGATAAGCACGTCTCTGCTACGCTCTTGGGTCAGCATGAGACACCATCTTTGTGTTCGGACGTACATGGCGATTGCATACTGCTGACATGAACTCCTGCCCACCTTTAAAATTCACCAGATTTTTCCACAACCGAACCGAAAGAGGCTTGGCCTTGGCACGACAGAGCTCCCATTGCATCTCACGCAACTGGGCATTTAAAGAATCCACCGTTCGCTCCAAATCAACGAGCCGATCTGCCCCTAACAGTCTTCCTGCTGTGCTCATCATGCCCTCCATTTTTTGATTACACCGCACAATGCCGAATTACGCCGATGAGAATGCCTTCGATATGAAACGTATCTGACGCTCGCACGATAATCGGCTGCATCGTTGCGTTCGCAGGACGCAGCTCAATGTGTGAATCCCTATTGAAGTACGTCTTGATCGTGGCTTCGTGATTCACCAACGCCACGACGATTTGCCCGTTCTGTGCCGTCTCTTGTTTTCTCACGACCACCAAGTCGCCAGGAAGAATGCCGTCATCCTTCATGGACTCCCCTTTAACCCGAAGGGCGAAGGTATCTCCACCACGCAACATGCTGGGCGGCACATCGATGAGTTCGGACTGGGGAACCGGCTCAATCGGTGAGCCGGCTGCCACCATCCCCGCCATGGGAATTTCAGACGTCCGCCCCAACCGGCCTAATACGACTTGGACCATTCCAGGAATACGGCGCATCCCAGATTCGTAGCGTGCAACCGACACACGTGTCGTCTGCAACGCATCGGCAAGTTGCTGTTGGGTCAGTCCTAACTGCTCGCGAATTCGTTTAAGCTCATTTGCCTTCATGATGTAACCAATGGTTACACATAATACAGATGGCTGTCAAGGCTCCTTCCAGAACTCCCAATAATGATGCTGAAAACACAGTCCTGGAGAGGGTCTGTGCATAAGTTGGCCACGAACAGCGCTCCCACGGCGGATGTTCATGATTGTGACGTTCGAAACAGCTGTCATGATCTAGGCTTTGTTGTTTTTAATATATTTTTCGCGAGAGACCCCTATATGTTGTGGTACTTACAACAATCAAACCAATGCCTACTTTTTAGGCAAAGACGTGTCAAGGATAGAGAAATGCGCAGTATTTGGCAGGCAGGGGGATCTTATGAACAGACTTATCCACAGAAGCTGGGGAGAGGGTTTCGTGAACATTTTCCTTGACCTTTGTCTACAAACTTTTCACTTACACCCCCAGATATGTCTGTCGCCCGTTGCAGGATGAGAACGGAAGCAGGCGAGAAACGCTCGATATGGACTGAAGAGGTTTCAGCCTTAATTGGCTTGAGTCGCTCGCCCGAGTCTGTCCAGGGTCAATCAGGACAGGATGAAGGATTAATGTTGATGCCGTGCGAATGATTGAAAGAGTGTAGCGGTGAGAGCCTTTATGCTGAGATGCCAAGAGGAGTACAGACCGAGGAACCCACGATGATTCAGAACGAATAGCTCATATCATCCTCACGAAGCCGCTCTGAGTTCCAATCAGACAACCGATCGTGGAACAAGATGCACGGCACCAGCCTTGATCGCCGCGATGACGGAGGCGCCTGGCACCAGACACAAATCTTCTACCGCCCCGCGCGTGATGGTTGCCATGAGGGAAAATCCACAGTCGATCGTGACCTGCACCATCACGCCTTGCGGAGCAATGTCGGTCACCCGCCCCAGGAGATGATTCCGGGCACTGGTCATCCCGCTCCCCGCCGGCTCCACCACCACATCTTCGGCACGGATACAGACATAGACAGTTGCACCGATGGCATTACTACTCAGACCTTTCAGCCTCGTTCCGTTGACCGCCACCGTGGATAACCCGTCCGCCTGTTCGATCACCTCGCCTTGTACGACCGTCTCCACACCGACGATGCGCGCCACCTCCGCATTGGCCGGACGACTGAATACCTCATGAGGCTTCCCGACTTGATGGACCAGCCCCTTACCCATCACCGCCATCACATCGCCCAACGTGAGCGCCTCCGACCAGTCGTGGGTCACAATGATCGAGGGCAGCGCCAATTGTTTCAGCAAGCTTCTAAGTTCCCCTCTCAGTTGAAGTCGGGTTGGCGCATCCAATGCCGACAAGGGTTCGTCGAGCAAGAGCAGTTGCGGCCTCGGCGCGACTGCTCTGGCCAACGCAACCCGCTGCTGTTGGCCACCGGACAATTCTCGCGGTTTCGCCGCTTCCAACCCCTGCAACTGGAACAATTCCACCACCTCCGCAACTCTCTTGTTCCTCTCAAGGGAGGAGAAGGCCCCCAACCCATACGCAATATTTCCTGCCACGGAGTAGGTGGGGAAGAGCGCATAGTCTTGCGGCATGTACCCAATCTGTCGATCTTGCGGCGAGACCCTGATTCCCGATTTTGTATCTAACCAGGTCCGCGACAAAAACTGGATTCTCCCCTCTTCCGGCCATTCGAGTCCTGCAACGGACCGGAGAACGGTTGTCTTGCCTGACCCGGATGGGCCGAACAGGATCAAGACGGTCGAAGCCTCGACCTCGTAGCAGAGTCGGGCACGAATAGGCGCGCGACCGGAAAATGTCTTGGTCATATCGATGGTCATTTCTGCGGCCATACCGCCCACACCTTTCGATTCATCGCATAGACCAGCAGCAACACCCCGTAGGAAACCGCGAGCAACAACAACGCTGTCTTGGCTGCTCCAGCGTAATTGAGCGCTTGCACCTCATCGTAAATATCGATCGAGACCGTTCGCGTTTCACCCTCGATGTTGCCTCCCACCATCAGCACCACACCGAACTCTCCCAAGGTATGCGCAAAACTCAGGACCGCCCCGGTGACGAGACCCGCCATGGACAGGGGGACGATGAGCTTAAAGAACGTGGCGACTTTGGACACCCCCAACGTCCAGGAGGCTTCGATCAAGCGGCGATCGACTTGCTCAAAGGCTGCGGCAAATGGTTGGACGGCAAAGGGCAAACTGTAGAGAATCGACGCGAGGAGCAGACCCTCGAAGGTAAAGGGGAGCGGATGCCCGACCAGGTCGCTATAGAATCGACCGACCGGGCTATGCGGACCGATCGCGACCAGAATATAAAAACCCAATACCGTCGGAGGAAGCACGAGCGGCAGCGCGACCACCGACTCGACAATGAACTTCCAGCGCCACTTCGAAAACGTGAGCCAATAGGCAATGGGCAATCCGATAACCAGCAAGACACAGGACGTCAAACTGGCCAATTTGAATGTGACCCAGATGGCCATCCAATTCACAAGACTGCCTCTAGACCTTTCATGAGCGCCACCTCATCCACCTTTGCATCGGAACTGTATTCCCCAACGCCGGCCACTAACTTCCCCTTCCGCACCCTCCACGCTGGACATACTGCTGTAGCCCTGTACTTCCCCATCCTTGAGAACGGTATAGCCGGAGGGACATTTCTTTTCGATGAGCTTTAACGCGTCTCTTCGATGCGGTGATCCCATCGGACCGCCCCGGTCTTCCTTGAACAGGTACGTCACGACTCCGCCGATATCGGTTTCATGCGTGAGCAACACCGCCTCGGAACAGCCGAAACTGGTAACCAGCACGGCCAACCAGATCACCTTCATCCATGGCTTAACTGGGTAGCGTAAACCCATAGCGCTTCATGACCTCCTGTCCGTGAGGGCCTTTGATGAATTCAAGAAACTGTCTCGCCGCTTCCGGGTTTTTAGACTGCCTCAAGATCACGGCGCCCTGTTCCAGCGGCGAATGTGCAGCCGCTGGAATCTCCCAATATTGTCCGGCAGCTTTCATGGCCGGCGCGAGCGCCAAGGACAAGGCGACAATTCCCGCGTCACAGGCGCCGGATTCAATAAATTGCGCCGCTTGCGAAATATTCTCACCCAAAATGAGCTTAGCTTTGACCTGCTCATAGATCTTGAAATACTCCATCGCAGCCACTGCTGCCCTGCCATAGGGAGCATGTTTGGGATTGGCGATGGCGATCTTCTTGATGGTCGGTTCACGCAAGACCTCTAGCCCTTTGGAGAGATCGAGATGCGACCCATTGCCGGCCCACAGGACAATCCGCCCGACAGCATAGGGATAGAGCGAGCCCGGAACGACGAGGCCTGCCTCTTCCAGCTTTCTCGGGTAGCCGATGTCGGCTGAAAAGTAGAGGTCGAACGGTGCGCCATTTTGAATTTGCGCATAGAAATTGCCCGATGATCCGAGCGTCAGCTTCACATGGTTGCCGGTCGTCTGTTCGAACTCGGAGACGATTTCCTTGAAGGCAAAACTCAAATCTGACGCCGCGGCAATCGTGACCTCCTCCGCAGACACGCTCGGAGCAAGACAGGCCAACAGTACGCCACAGGCCAGAAACATCGACAGACAATATTTCAATTTCATCGGAACCTCATTCCACTGATGCGTTGAACGATTAGAAAAATATTTGATATTGCAACCGGATCGCATTTTCAATCAACGTTCCTGCACGAGCATCTAAAGGAATTGTTCCTGAAGGGGTTGACGCACCTATCCCTGTAACGGCTGGAAGGGGCGCACTCCGCCCGATCGCAAAACCACCCTGGCCCATGGCGATATTGCTATAGGTCAGCATGATTTGATGGTCATAGGTCCCACTGAGGAACCAATTCAGCGAGAAGTCGACTTCCTTAATCAAATCGCCTCCCGAATTGGTATCGGGATCCCACCAGGCATAGCGGGCGGCAAATTCCAGTTTTCGTGGAATCAGGTAATAACCGGATTGAACGTACCAGCCTGTCGTGTTGCCAAACTGCCCAGGGGCATAGGTGGTACAAGGGCCACCGACTCCATTCGTCACCATACAAGGGAGGCCCTTGGTATGCCGTGTCACGTTCCTGAACCAATATTCCGCTTGCAAGGAAAAGCCACGATACTTGAAGGCATAATCCAGCGTCCAGGTTGAAAAGTCGACCACGCCCTGTCCGAGAATACGTGCGTTCCCGTTTTGGGCAAGTGCGCGGCGAACGGTCAAATTTGCCAGATCGATCCCCACAAACGCATTACCGGTGCTGGTATCGATCGCCGGATTATACGCGTACCCTCCGCCGACAGCCATTTGCGGCGTCTCCGAATAGGCCAAATCTCCTTCACCGTAACCGGCCCGACCCAGGATATTCGCCTGGAGTCTCGCCACGTACATCAACTGATTGACGTTGCTTCGAACATTCGCGTTGAGGTTGCGCTGATTCGGTTGGCACCCCCCCGGTGAAGGATAGGG
>CXWL01005220.1_pt1 | contig 54603 bp, 42 predicted proteins | sample 590931 | NCBI WGS metagenome assembly CXWL01 (sample SAMEA3498368, study PRJEB10139) | groundwater metagenome | biome: water well; material: biofilm material | place: Germany | collected 2015-04-27 | reverse complement strand
GGCTCCCGGGACGACCGAGACGGAGAGTCTTCTTTTAAGCTCACGCCTCTCACTGTTTGACGAGCTCACACGGCAGATCAAGGTCACGGAGGCGAAACTGGAAGAAGAGGTGGATAAAGAAGAACAGGTAAAGCTGTTGCTCACACATCCCGGCATCGGGCTGATCAACGCACTTGCACTGTTTCACACTCTCGGCGACGTAAGACGCTTTTCTCGAAAGGAAGAAGTGGTCTCATTTGTCGGGCTCGATCCACTGGAGAAAAGCTCCGGCGAAAAGAGACGAATGGGCTCGATCAGTAAACACGGTTCACGGCTTGTCAGGCACCTGCTCGGTCAGGCTGCCCAGGCTTGTCGTGATAAGAAGATCAGACAGTTCTACGTTGAGGTTAGCCGCCGTAGAGGCCGCCCAAAAGCAAAGGTTGCAGCGGCCAGGAAGCTTCTCATTAACTGCTACGTCATGCTTCGTGACGGTATCGGTTATGAGGAGTTCCACCGGCGGGGCGAAGTTGGCTTGTACGAGGGGTCAGGAGAGCTGGGCACTAAAACGCCGCAGTCTCTGGAGGCCTGATGGTACGGCCAGCCATTTTGGTAATAGTCACAAGATGAGCCGATTCGGTTTCATGTAGCCAGTACTAAACTGTGCACGAATAGATGATGGCATTCGCTTTCCGGCGGTGCGTACCTGAAATAGTTCTAACTAAACAAAATGGAGGCGTGGTTGTTCTTTTGTCAAGAAACTCAAAACTCACTGAAGCATTTCACCAGATGCCCAATACCCCTGCGCTTGACATCAAGTAGTAACTTCATAGATGACCCATTTTGCTGAGTTCCTCAAAGCAGACAAAGCTAATACCATCACAAGAATTGAACAGGTGTGCAACATGTCCCACCAATCTCGGCTCTTTTCACTTTTTTGTTTAGTTCTTTGCAATTCTAGTAATTTATAAACTAATCGTGAGTCAGTCAAAAGCGGGCGTTCGGGTTATACAGGGCCTTGTTCTCAGGATCGATATATCCTAGGAAAACCCTTCCGAGCCCCGTTATCTTATAGCCATTGGATTTCAAACTACCTGTGTCTTTATCAAATTCAGGCATCTCGCCCTTTCTGACAGTCTTGAAATCGGGTTTTAACAAACCTATCTCCGTAAGCTTTGTTCGATAGCTCTTATGCATCGCATATTTTTCTACGATCGCGAGTGAGTCGCTCATAACTGGTGGTTGGAGGCGCAAAGTCTCGCGGTGCTTTTCAGCAAATTCGCTTCTAGCCTCTCCCCAAAGTGCATACGATTTTAGCGTTACAATCTCTGGATCGGTTAGCTCATTCAATAGGGCGAGTAGCTTTTTCTCATCGGCGTGCGACAACTGCTCCTCGTCCAGACTGGTCGCAAGGATTGACGCGATATAATCTCGTCGTTCCGGCGTTAAGGCACGGGTCGATTGTCTTAAGGCATCTTCGAGAAGGTCCGTGAACTCTTCGTCCTTCATCTTAAGGCTTAGAACTGCCGAGTCAATATGACTGACTTTTTGGTCAAGAACCTCGACGAAAATTAACAGCCGTTCTAAGTGTCTATTTGGAATTACGATTCCGACAATCTCGCTTAACAGGCTCCCAACACCAGGAGTCATTCCTACGGCGCCTTTAAACAGCGAGGTAAGTTTGTCCCCATTATTCTCCACGCGGAGGTTTATCTGGCTTGTTTGCGGCGTAATGCCAAGTTCGTGTTGCTTATCCATAGAAAATAGACGGATTCAGTCGTTCGCCGTTAAACGGATCGAAACATCAACCCTAGTCTTCTCACTCCCAAAATTTGCGACAATAAGGAAAAATTCGCCAGCACTTTCGGCTCTAAATCGCCAGGTAATCCTGCTAATATCTAAATGTTCTTTGTATGCGTCAAAGTCAAAGTCGTTTCGCCATGATTCATACTCCTTCGAAGCCATTATGAATACGCTTACCGGGTAGTTGCTATCCACAACGTACTCAACTTCCTCTCCAAAATCTAAATCGAGCAAATAGTTTAAATGTTTGTCGCGGCCAAGTTTTGAGGTTTGATCGTATAGCAGACTTTCATCATCGTCTTCATTGCCGTAACTATCTCTCGATTCCTTTAGTGCTCGAGCAAGCTTAAATCCGCGACCATTTAGGACGAATAAGATTCCTTCATCATGATTTACGAATCCTCTTCTCATCAACGTTCGAAGCGCGTCTAAGTAGAGAGCCGCAACGGCAGGATCGCTGTCGTCTCGAAATTGTTCACCGCCAACATCGATCCAGGTTCCGATGTCTGCCTTCAAAACGTGGATGTCACCTTTCTCGGCAGCAGCGCACAACAAGTCGATTTCCTCGATTGTTAGGTCATCGCCGCTGCTGTCGACACCAGACGCGGTTCGGCCCAGAGCAGTATGAGCAGCAAATTCCGCGTCGGCCTTCCAACGGTTGAGGAGAGTGGCGGGAAACTGGGCCGGATCGTTGTCAACGAGCTTCGCGCAATTCTGACAAAGCCAAATTCCATTCGTGGCGTGTTTCCGCATCCCGTCGGAAAGCGAGTTGTCATATCGAGCACCGCCCGCGGATGCAGCGGAGATGTGCGCCGCGACCCCAATATTAATAACTTTCGTCGCGTCTTGTTGCGGGCCGCTCGTGACTGTTCGACACGTTGGGTTTGAACAGACCCAGTTCACTCGCATCGCAATTGTTCGTTTGGTTTCGTTAGTGAAGTCATCCCGCATAACGATTATTTCTATCTCTTGAATGGATTCTCAACCCCAAAGTAGGCACATATTGTATCGCCGGAAACTGACCACACCTGTGAGAGGTTCGCAACGCCAGCTAATGCACCCGACAAACTAAGGATCACAGGTCGAATAACCCCAAGCGCTCTGGATTCAGGCGGTTTAGCAGCGAATTCGCTTAAAGTATTTAACTGCTGAAGTAGTTCTTCCTTAGTGACATCTTCTATATCCTTCGATTGCACAACGGCTGTGGCAACTCTCGCGAGTTCTTCCGCCACTTGAGTTGCTCCAGAATTTGCAACGGCAACAAGATTGACGCCAATGCTCTTGACGTTGTTGATCGAACCGGCGTTGAGCATGCCGATGTTGCTATCTTTTATATTCATCTGGTTGTTGTTGATCTGCGCGTGAATCGGCTGTCGCGTTGGGTACAATGGTGCCGTACTTCGTAGCCCCATGGAAAATGCCATCATTTCGCTAAGATAGTTTTGCTGTGCGCGAATGGCTTCCAGCTTTTGCTGCGTTGCTTGCTGCCTGTTAGCCTCCGCTTGCTGGAGAACTGCATAACAGTTAACACAAAGCAGATGACTTTCGAGTTGGATAATCGGTTCAGCTTGCCGACATTGGGTACAAATGCTCATATCTATGTTGAAAAGGCTCTGCCCGTTGCCGGACAGAGCCTTCGTTAGTTATCTAACTAAGCGATCTCGTAGCCCGGTAAATTTACATTCCCATACCCATGCCGCCCATGCCGCCCACCGAAACCAAGTAAAAAGGCAAAAGTAAAAAGGCAAAAGCATCAAGCCAATCCGCGATCATGGCTTCGGTCGTCATTAAAGGTTTCGTCATTTGGTCACAACCTCCGCAGGCTTAGACTCAGGAGCCGATTTTTCAAAACGGTCGGCGTATTTCTTTTGCTTCTCGATGTAATGATCGATGAGCCGTCGGGTGTCGTGGCCGAATTGGGCGGAGATCTTGTGGCGGACCTCGCGTACGCGGTCGATGGCGGAGTCTTTTGTTGTGCTCATGGTGATTCTCCCAAAAGTTCCAGCGGCGTCACGAGCAGCGGAACGTATAGCCCAAGCATAACATTGATACGGCGAATATGCCCGAATTTGTTTGCATTGGCGAGGTGCTTGCAGTTCCATGTTAGGAGAAAGTCGCATTTGTGATAAGACGCAAGAGCGAGATGCAACGCGTCTCCGCGAGGGTCGCCCGGCATCACTTTGTGATCGATGTAGGTATCGACGATTTCGAGTATATTTTCATCGATAGGAACTATAGGCAGATCGTTTACAAGCTCGATCATCTGTTGCTGATTTGTGAAGATTCCTTGCTCGAGTTCGTCGATAACTGCGAGGCTGCTCAGTAGAACATAGTCCGTTTGCGCCATCTGCCAGAAACGCTGCGTCCAGTCGCGGCGGGCGATCATTTCCGGCTCTGTGCGAACGTCGTGATAGAAACTGATTACCGATGTCTCGACATAGATGCGCGGTTTCATTGGTTGATTATACAACGAAAAAGCCCCGGCGTTGAGCCGAGGCTTTTTATGTTTCGAGAATGCCCTTACTACGTGCGGGCTTCTGCAACTACATTCCCATACCCATGCCGCCCATGTGACCAGTGCACAACGGACAGTGCACAGTGCACAATTTTGGGCCGGAGCGTATGGTCATGCGGCAATTTTCTCCGATCTTACTTACGAGCCAAACAAGGAACGGATCTTGGCGTGGACTTCGGATATTTTTGAATCTGTGACCTTGGCAGCGACGTAGAGCACGACTGATCTTTCTACGGTAAAGAGTCTGTTTGCTCTGATATAGCTGGCAACGCTGAGACTGCCGCGTTCAATTTCGGCCGGGCCAAGCGAAACCGAGTAGCCGTCGCTGGTTCGGGCCTGACTCGTTATCTGGCACAGAATCAGATCGTCACCTTTTAGGTCAGCGACGACCAACGCGGGACGCCGCTTGCCGACAGAGAGGTCCGATTGTGGAAATGGTAAAACGACGATTTCGCCAACTACAGGTTTGACCATGCCTCGTCTTCTTCAGGTGTCTCCCAATCTTTATTCAGTACAGACTCGCTAAGGAGCAGGCCATTAAATGCATCTTCGCTCGATCTAGTTCGAAGAAATCTGGCAAAATCGTAAACTTCGAGTTTCATCGGCTCAGGCAGATGCTTTATTTCGTTTGCGATAAGTTCAAGGGTGCTCATATCCGTTCGTCAATTTCTCGACACGAAAATTGTAGCATAAGTACGAAGAAGGCCTCGCCGTGATGACGAGGCCGTTCTCATGTTCGCGGTGCATAGAACCCAGTCGCTATCGCTCCCGGTTCTGACACACGCAGACGGGACGCCTGCGTTCCCAGCTTACATTCCCATACCCATGCCGCCCATGCCGCCGCCCATGCCGCCCATGCCGTGGTCGCCGCCCTTGTCGTCCTGGACGTCTGCGATCATGGCTTCGGTCGTCAGCATGAGGCCGGCGATGCTGGCCGCATTCTGGAGAGCGGTGCGGGTGACCTTTGCGGGGTCGATGACACCGGCTGCGACGAGGTCTTCGTATTTCTCGGTCGCTGCGTTAAAGCCAAAGCTGTCGCTGCCCTCGCGGACCTTGCCCACGACGACCGCGCCTTCCTGGCCTGCGTTTCCGGCGATCTGTCGAAGCGGCTCTTCGAGGGCACGCTTGACGATGTTGACCCCGATGATCTCATCAGCATCTTCCGAGTCGGTATTGAAGTTGTCGAGCACCTTCGAAGCACGGACCAGGGCGACTCCGCCGCCGGCGACGATGCCTTCTTCGACAGCAGCACGGGTTGCGTGCATTGCGTCTTCGACACGTGCTTTCTTTTCCTTCATCTCGGTCTCGGTAGCAGCACCGACCTTGATCACGGCAACGCCGCCGACCAATTTGGCAAGACGCTCCTGGAGCTTCTCACGGTCATAGTCGCTGGTCGTGTCCTCGATCTGGTTGCGGATCGTTTTGATGCGTCCGTCAATTGCCTCGCCCGTACCGGCACCTTCGACGATGGTCGTATCTTCCTTACCAATCGTGATCTTCTTGGCTTTACCGAGGTCTTCGAGTGTGATGGTCTCGAGCTTGATGCCGAGATCCTCGCTGATGACCTTGCCGCCCGTGAGGACCGCGATGTCTTCGAGCATTGCCTTGCGGCGATCGCCGAAGCCGGGTGCTTTGACAGCAGCCACGTTGAGCGTGCCACGCAATTTATTAACTACGAGGGTTGCGAGTGCTTCGCCATCGACATCCTCAGCGATGATGAGCATCGGACGGCCCATTTTGGCAACCTGCTCCAGGATTGGCAGAAGGTCGCGCATGTTCGAGATCTTTTTCTCGTTGATCAGGATGTAAGGCTCGTCGAGGACGGCTTCCATACGGTCGGCGTCGGTGACGAAATACGGCGAAAGATAGCCGCGGTCAAACTGCATGCCCTCGACAACCTCGAGAAGCGTATCCATCGTTTTCGACTCTTCGACGGTGATAACGCCGTCTTTGCCGACCTTGTCCATCGCCTCAGCGATGATCGTGCCGATCGTTTTGTCGCCGTTAGCCGAAACCGTGCCGACCTGTGCGATCGAATCGCCCGAAACAGGCTTTGCCATCGAAGCGACTTCGGTGACGACGGCTGCGACTGCTTTTTCGATGCCGCGTTTGAGCGCCATCGGGTTAGCACCGGCAGCAACTGTGCGGACGCCTTCTTTGAAGATCGCCTGTGCGAGAACCGTCGCGGTCGTCGTGCCGTCACCGGCTACGTCGCTGGTTTTGCTCGCTACTTCGCGGACCATCTGCGCGCCCATGTTCTCAAGCGTGTCTTTCAATTCGATCTCTTTCGCGACCGTGACACCGTCTTTGGTGATCGTTGGGCTACCGAATTTCTTGTCGATAACTACATTGCGGCCCTTTGGTCCCAATGTGACCTTAACCGCGTCTGCCAATTGATTAACACCACGCAGAATAGCTGCGCGTGAATCTTCTCCGTGAATAACTTGTTTTGCCATGATATGTATTTCTCCTTCGTCGAAATGGTTTTGGGTTTTTGGTCTTTGGTTTTAGCAAAGGCCTAAAACCTAAAGCCAAAAACCGCGGCCTTCTTAGGCCGCCGCTCCAGCGCGTGAAATGATGCCGAGGATCTCGTCTTCGCGCATGATGATGAATTCTTCGCCGTCGAGTTTGATCTCGCTGCCCGAGTACTTGCCAAAGAGGACGCGGTCGCCTGCTTTGACGTCCAAAGCCTGACGTGTACCGTCTTCTTTATATTTGCCCGCACCGGCAGCGATCACCTCGCCTTCTTGCGGCTTTTCCTTTGCCGTGTCCGGGATATAAAGCCCGCCGGCGGTCTGGTTAACGTTGTCTTCGATGCGCTTGATGATCACGCGATCGTGAAGAGGTGTAATGTTTGTAGCCATAGTCGTTTACTCCTAAGTAATTTAGTAAAATAACTCTAGATCGAGGGCAAAGTATAAAGTTTTTTAGCACTCTGAATCTATGAGTGCCAGTATAGGCGAATCTCGATTAAAGTGTCAAGTATTATTCGAGAGCAGCAGAAAATCTGATGATGGCGTTGTCAAGTTTACGGGCGGGTTTTAACGCAGAGAGCGCAGGGAACGCGGAGAAAACATAAAAAAAGCGAAGTGTTGTCTTTGTCTCTGCGTTCTTTGCGACATCTGCGTTTAAAGTTTTTTTAGTCTTATGCATATTTCCGAGATAAATGTCTATCCCATTAAATCGCTAAAAGGCATCAGCCTCGAGTCTTCGCTTGTCGAGGAACGCGGGCTGCAATTTGACCGGCGTTGGATGTTGACGACGTCCGACGGTATGTTTTTTACGCAGCGTGAGTTTCCGCAGATGGCGACGATCTCTGTATGGATCGAGGAAGACGGCGGAGGCCTGGGAGTGGCGGCGGACAGGTTTGGCGATGTGTTTGTGCCGATGGAGCCGGATACGGGCAACAAACAGCAGGTCACGATCTGGCAGAGCGTTTGCGAGGGCGAGGTCTATGGAGCGGCTTTGAATGAATGGTTTAGCGACGTGATCGGCACCGATTGCCAGCTTGTTTACATGCCGGTTTCCACGCGGCGGAATGTGAATCCGAGGTTTAACAAAAACGATGATGTGGTGAGCTTTGCCGACGGTTATCCTTTGATGGCCATCGGCGAAGCGTCTCTCGCGGACCTAAACGAAAGGATCGCAAGTAATGCGCAAGATGCGGACGAGGATGTCTGCGTTCCGCTGCCGATGAATCGTTTTCGGCCGAATGTTGTTGTTGCGGATTCGGAGGCATTTGCCGAGGATAGTTGGAACAAGATTCGCGTCGGCGAGGCGGTTTTTCGCGCGACCAAACCCTGCGAGCGGTGTGTCGTGACGACGGTCGATCAGTCGAGTGGGGAATTTGCCGGAAAAGACCCGCTAAAGACACTTGCGACCTACCGAATGGCCAAGGACGTAATTCCCGACCGGTATGAAGCACTTGGCGTAGGTGCCAACGCCGTTTTGTTTGGACAAAATCTGATCGCCGAGACGCTGGGAGCCAAGATCAAAGTCGGTGATACGGTCGGGGTCGTCAGCTGATCCTCAGGGTATTTCCAGTCAACATTTCGTACGCCTTCGTGTATCTGGCGGCGGTCGCTTCGGCAACTTCTGGCGGGAGCGGCGGTGCTGGCGGCGTTTTGTCCCAATCGAGGGTTTCGAGATATTCCCTTACAAATTGCTTATCAAACGACGGCTGGGCGTGGCCGGGCTCGTAGGCATTCGCATCCCAAAAACGTGACGAATCGGGCGTTAAAACCTCGTCGATGAGCAGAATATTACCATCTGCATCGCGCCCGAATTCGAATTTTGTATCGGCGATGATGATGCCTTTTGTCAGTGCGTATTTTGCGGCCGTCTTATAGAGTTCGAGCGAGGTGGATTTGAGAATCGACGCAGTTTCCGCACCGACCTTTGCTTTGAATTCGAGGCCGGTGATGTTTTCGTCGTGGCCGGTGGCTGCCTTGGTTGCCGGCGTAAATATCGGGTCGAGCAGCCGGTCGCATTGCTGCAGGCCGTGCGGCAGATCGTGGCCGCTTGTTTTGCCGGTCGCCTGGTAGTCCTTCCATCCGGAGCCTTCCAAATATCCGCGAACAACACATTCGACAGGAAAAACCTCTGTGCGCGTCGCGAGTGTGGAGCGACCGCGTAAAGATTCGACTCCGCGGATAGGTTCGGGCATTTGGTCGAGGTTGGTAGTGATGACGTGATTATCCACGATGTTGCCGAGCATCTCGAACCAAAATGCCGATAGCTGTGTCAAAACCGCACCTTTATTCGGGATCAGCGTTGGAAGGACGCAGTCAAAAGCCGATATGCGGTCGGTCGCGACCAGCAGAATGCGCCGGTCATCTACCTCATAAACATCCCGCACCTTGCCGCTATGCAAAAGCCGCAGTTCCGGTATTTCCGTTTGCTGAACCGTGTTAACAGCCGAAGAATTACTCATTTCAAATCAACTTTATTATTTTCCGTCGAACGGTCAAAATCGCGGGCAATAAAATCACAGTATTTTCAGGAATATAAAGTGCGTTGAAAATATATAAACGATGTTGAAAAAGGAGGTGACAAACACAGCGATAACGTGCATAATTAGAAAGTGGTGATCTGATCGGTCAGATCCGTCCGCGCCCCCCTTTCGATAATAAAAGCCAGATCGCCCGCAGATCCTTCCATAAGGTTGTTGTTTTTCCATGAGAAGTTCGTCCCAATCAATCCATCGATTTTTAGATCTGCTGATCGCTCTTTTCGCGCTGGCAGCGACCAGCGTTGCCCAGGCCGAAGATACTCCTCCCGAGGACTCATCGAGCACGCTTTATTACGTGCTTGTGGTATTTGGCTTCGCCGTTTTGGCATTGACGGTCTACATCTGGCACCGCGGAAAGAACGCCGTCGAAACGCCAAAGTACAACTACAATCCTTCCGGAATAACCTATAACGACAACGGCAGTTACGATCTTGGCGTAGATGCGGACAAGGATCTCGAATGGCTGAGGAAGGCCAGAAAAACGAGCCCGAAGCCGGACCGTAAAAGTCCGGATACACGAAAACCCCTGGCTGCTGCCGCACGGTCTTCGGACGAACCTGCCGATCTGGATACAAAGGTCTTTCAGGAGAAGATGCGTAAAATGCAATATACGCAGCTTCCGATCAACTCATTTAGCCAGCTTGCTCCGGCAAAACGATATACGCCGCTTGAGCTTAGCGATGACCCGTCGTTGCTGACGGCGATCGAGCAGGCCAACGAAGAATATGAAGATGACGAATCGGTTCGCGACCTCGCGGTGAGGATACTCACGGCGTTTAGAAACCGCAATTCCGTCGATGCGCTGTCGCAAATCGCTCTATACGACCTGTCGTCGAACCTGAGGTCAAAGGCGGTTACAACACTGGCCGATTTTGACCACGAATCCGTTTTCGAAACGATCCTGCTTGCATGTGCCGACCCGACCAGAGAGGTCCGGGCCGCAGCAGCACGCGGCCTATTCCGGCTGAGTTTTGACCGGGCACACGCCTGGAAGCGGATAATCGAAGCGAATGATGATTACAGAATGAGCCACGCGGCACGAGCGGCGGTCGAATCGGGCATAGTCGGCAAATCGTTTGACCGTCTTGTCCACGAGGATACAAAGATCGCCTATGAGGCATTTGCCCTTGTTTCACTGCTGATCAAGGCGGGCGAGACAGATGTCATCTTTGACGCGCTTCGGCAGCATAAGGACGAGCGTGTGAAGTATGCCCTGCTGCATGTGCTTAGAGTTCAAAAAGACGAGCGGACGCTGGAAATGCTGCATAAGCTCCGCGTCGACTCGTCCTGGCCGACCGATGTTTCCGACAGGATTCGCGAAGCCATCAATAGTTTCGAAGCCGTACCGGCGTAATACCAATCATTGTGGAGTAGCTATCGTGTCAGCCCTTAATTTGAGCGAGTTGAATTCCATTCCTCAAGCACGGGTTGGCATGCGCGCACCTGACTTTACGCTCAAGACCGATAGTCATGAGGACTGGAACCTTTCGGACTATCAGGATGGTGTGACCGTCCTGTTGTTTTACCCTCAGAACGAGACGATGGTCTGTACGCGGCAATTGTGTTCAGTACGCGACAATTGGGAACATTATCTTGCGACCAAAGCTACGATCGTTGGGATCTCGCCGGGGACGCCTGAGGAACACCAGCATTTTTCGCAGAGGCGCCGCCTTCCGATTTCCCTGCTTGCTGATCCCGGCCGCGAAGTTACGCGAATGTATGGCAAGCATTGGCTCCTTCCGATAAACCTAACACGGGCTGTGGTGGTGATCGACACCAAAGGAATAGTCAGAAATCGCGACGTGATGCTGCGTGCCCTGCGGCCCTCCGACGATCAGATCATTACCGATATCTATGCTGCACGCGGCGATGCCTTTAGCGAGAAGTACTCAGCGTTAAAGCAACGCAGGAGCCAGCTCAAGGCCTAGAGCTGCGTGTGTTTTTCCTTTGCTTTCCGGCCGAAAAAGCACTAAGATTCCGTTCCTAAATACTTTTTCTGACAGCGATCACACTCCTGAAGATATTTATCGGGGTGGGGCGCCAATTTTGGAGGGGCGATGAACAGCAGAAGATTACTATTAGGAGTGGTCATGGTGTTGGCCGTAGGTATGTTTATGGATACTCTCGGTCAGACGCGGATACGATTTGCGAGAGGGCGAACTTCCGCCTCGGTTTCGGGCACTCTGGGCGGCAACGCGAGCCGTTCGTATGTACTTGCGGCTCGACGAGGCCAGGTTTTTCCGGGAACATAAGCTCGCGAAATGGATGCGTGAAGTTTACCGAAGGAGCTACAAGCACGAGTTTTATTACCGTCGCCGGTGACAATTACGTTCGGATAACTAATTATTGCCGTTCGCTGACGACTTTTACGATGGTTGTCTCGATCAATTTCGGCAGTGATTAGACTGGAAACTATTTTGCCGCCAACAAGGAAGTCGTGTAAGAAATGAAGGCAATCGCGACTGAACGGTAATTTAGAAATGGCAACAGATGGAGGGGTGGATTATGAAACGGCTCTGTATGACTGCCGTGATCAGTAGCTTGGTCGCGATCATTTTTGTTTCCGACGGCCTCGGTCAGGCTCGCGCATCTTGGTCGCGCGGGATTCAGCACTTTCAGGTCACGATGACCGAGTGTCAGAATCGCGCCCGCGGAGCGCTGGCCGCTGAGGGCTATGCAGTCGAGAATGAAGGGAGCAGTTTCGGCGGCGACTTCTTCTATGGGGGATACAAGGGGCTCGTCAACGCCGTTATTGCTTGTAATTTGTGGGCGGAAGGCCGCGTTTGGGCCAACGTCTTCGTATCGGGGCCGGGCCGGGACGGTTCGGCCGCGGGCGAGGAACGCGTCAAGCTTCAAGCGCGAATGGGCCAGCCCGGTGGTGGCAGCGGGTCGACTGGTTCGGTTTTTGGCGGTATCTGGGATGCCTACGCGTGGGATGTGATCACGATCGATCAAACCGGCGACCGCGTGACGGGCAGGTATACGGGGCTGGGATCGGGGATATTTCAGGGCACCGTGAGTGGTGGCAAGCTGTACTTTTCGTTTAGGAATGCGGCAGGGGGCTTAGGTGAAGCGGTCATGAGTCCGATCGACGCGAATTCCGGCAGGTACGTTCTGAACTATTGCGATGGGAGAGGCTGCGACCCAATGAAGCAAGGGCGTGTCGACGCTCAAAAGCGCCGGTAAGCTAAACAAATGATCGTCCGCTTTGAAAAAATGTACCTTTTGTTTTACGATTAAAGGGTGCAATTTCGTCTCATTAGTGAAAACACGCCAAAGGGCGACCAGCCTGAGGCCATAAAGCAGATCGTTGATGGCCTGAATGATGGCGTCAAAGATCAGGTTCTGCTGGGCATTACCGGGAGCGGCAAGACATTCACTATTGCGAATGTGATCGCCCAGACGCAGCGGCCGGCGCTCGTGCTGGCGCATAACAAGACGCTTGCGGCTCAGCTTTATCAGGAATTTAAGACGTTCTTTCCAGAGAACGCGGTCGAATATTTTGTCTCTTACTACGACTACTACCAGCCCGAGGCTTACGTTCCTGCGGCGGACCTTTACATAGAAAAAGAAGCGACGGTCAACGAAGAGATCGACCGTTTGCGGCTATCGGCGACACGCGCGCTCTTTGAGCGGCCGGATGTGATCGTGGTCGCGTCAGTCTCGTGTATCTACGGTCTTGGTGATCCGGATGCTTATTTCGGAATGCTTGTTTTTATTGAGCCGGGGATGAAGATCAAGCGTGAGGATTTTCTCAAGCGTCTGGTCGAACTGCAATACGAGCGTGTGAATGTCGATTTTGAACGCGGTAGTTTTCGTGTTCGCGGCGATGTCGTCGAACTCTTTCCGAGCTATCAGGAACAGGCGTACAGAATCGAATTCTGGGGCGATGAGATCGATTCGATCTCGACGATCGACCCTCTGCTCGGCGAGGTCTTGGCGAAACACGAAACCCGCATTCCGATTTATCCAAAGACACACTATGTGATGTCGAGGCCGGTGATCAAGCGCGCCGTGCAGACGATCCGTGCCGAGATGGACGTCCACGAAAAATTTCTCGTCGAGGAAGGCAAGGTCGTCGAAGCACAGCGGCTGCATCAGCGCACCATGTACGATCTCGAAATGATAAAGGAGATGGGATTTTGCCGTGGTATCGAGAACTATTCTCGCCATCTGACAGGCAAAATGCCCGGCGAACCGCCACCGACGCTGCTTGATTATCTGCCGTCAAACTGTCTGATGGTGATCGACGAATCACACCAGACGGTGCCGCAACTGGGAGCGATGTTCAAGGGGGACCAGTCGCGTAAAGGGACGCTGGTCGAATACGGGTTTCGTCTGCCGAGTGCGAAAGACAACCGGCCGTTAAATTTTCAGGAATTCGAGGCTCGTGTCGGGCAGACGATCTACGTTTCGGCAACGCCCGGCAATTACGAACTCGAAAAGACCGAGGGCGAAGTCATCGAACAGATCATCCGTCCGACCGGCCTGCTCGATCCGATCGTTGAAGTGCGTCCCGTAAAAGGCCAGATCGACGACCTGCTCGAGGAATGCCGCCAGCGCGCCGAGCGTAACGAACGCGTACTTGTTACAACTCTCACAAAACGTATGGCCGAGAATCTGAGCGAGTATTTCGCCGAGGTTGGCGTGCGTGTGACCTATCTGCACAGCGACATTCACACGCTTGAGCGTATCAAGATATTGCGCGATCTGCGGCGCGGTGAATTCGACGTTCTGGTCGGGATCAACTTATTACGCGAAGGGCTCGATCTGCCCGAGGTTTCGCTGGTCGCTATTCTCGACGCTGATAAAGAGGGTTTCCTGCGCAGCGAGCGTTCGCTGATCCAGACGATGGGCCGGGCAGCCCGCAATTCTGACGGAAAAGCGATCCTCTACGCCGACAAAGTAACGAGATCTATGGAAAACGCGATCGGCGAGACGCAGCGTCGCCGCGTGATACAGGAAGAATACAATACCGAAAACGGCATCACACCTACGACGATCATCAAATCGATTGACGCGACTCTGGTCACAGCGTACGAAGCCGATTACTTCAAAGTGCCGCTCGATCTCGACAAATTCGAGGAGTACTCGCCAAAACAATTAAAAGAAACCCTCGCACAACTGGAAGCCGACATGCGGCACGCCGCCAAGGAAATGAAATTCGAACAAGCGGCAGAGATCCGCGATCGGTTGAAATACCTTCGTGAGCGCGAACTCCAGTATATCTAGAAAGACGAATCGAGCGGATTGGGCGGATCAAGACGGATAAGATAAAATTACACTTTCCGTAGTTGAGACGATGCAGGTAAAGACCCAACTCGAAGATATCCAAAACTATCTCACCGACGCCAGCAATATGCCCGGCGGTCATGCGACGCGCCTGTTTATTCCTGAAACGCCGGGTGAGATCGCTGAAATTCTGCGTGAGGCGAACGAGCAGCGAATTGCGGTAACGATCTCAGGCGCTCGGACGGGAACGGTAGGCGGCGCGATACCATTTGGTGGTTATGTCATTTCGATGGAGCGGCTAAATAAGATCGTCGAGATCGACAAGGAGCAAAAGCTCGCGGTCGTACAGCCGGGCGTGATACTTGGCGATCTGCAAAAGGCGGTCGAGGCTGAAGGGTTGTTTTATCCTCCTGATCCGACGGAATGGAGTTGTCAGATCGGCGGAACTGTTGCGACAAATGCGTCGGGAGCGAGGAGTTTTAAGTATGGAGCCACGCGGGATTTTGTTGAGCGGTTGAATGTGGTTTTGGCCTCGGGCGAAGAGATCGTGATCAGGCGTGGGCAGTTTGTCGCGAATGAGACTGGCTCAGTCTCGGTCGGTCCGATCGAGTTCAAAACGCCAACCTACGAGCGGCCAAATGTTCGAAAGAACGTGAGCGGATACTTTAACGCGTCGCCGCTCGACCCGATCGACCTGTTTATTGGTAGTGAAGGCACGCTCGGGGTTATTACTGAGATAGAGCTTAGATTGGTAGACAAGCCGAAAGAGTTTTTTAGCGGGATAGTGTTTTTCTCGGCGGAGGGCGATCTGTTGGCCTTTGTAGACGAGGTCAAGTTGAGTTCTTTTGCGGCGCATAAGAACCCAGTCGCTATCGCTCCCGGTTCTGACATGATCGACGCGTCGTTGTTGGAATATTTTGATGGTCAGGCTTTAAGGTTCATTTCTGAGAAGTTTCCTGAAACACCTACGGCGGCGGGTGCGATCTATTTTGAGCAGGAAATGGACGGCGGTAGCGAGGATGCGTTGTTGGCGGCATGGAATGAGCTTTTAGAGAAGCACAACGCTGATATTGCACGCTCGTGGTTCGCTACGAATGATCAGGACCGCGAGAAAATGCGAGCATTTCGCCATTCACTGCCGGTCTCAGTGAACGAACGCGTCGTCAAGAATAAGCAGAAAAAGATCGGGACCGATATGGCTGTGCCTGATGAGAATTTCCCTGTGTTTTTGCGTTACTACAAAGAAACGCTCGACGCGAGCGGGCTCGAATATGTCATTTTCGGCCACATCGGTGACTGCCATTTGCATGCGAATATGCTGCCTAAAGATGATTCGCAAGCCGAAAAAGCCAGGCAGATCTACGGCCGCTGCGTCGCTCATGCGATAATGCTCGGCGGTACGGTCTCAGCCGAACACGGCATCGGCAAACTCAAGCGAAAATATCTTTCCGCGATGATGGGCGAGCGATACTCGAACGAGATGGCCGAGATAAAGCGGGCGTTCGACCCTAATGGCATACTAGGCCGTGGAAACATGTTCGATGAGGGATATTTAGTTTAGAGTGCAAGCTTTAGCATGTGTTTTCGGAAGCAAAACATGCTAAAGCTCGCGCTCAGAACACTTACGATATGATCAAAGCACTACTTTTTGACTTTAACGGCGTCATCATCGATGACGAGCCGATACAGATGCGGGCGTATCAGGAATTGTTGGGTGCGGAGGGCGTTGAGATGACCGAGGAAGATTACGCGGCCTCGCATGGAATGGATGATAAGACATTTGTCGCGGCGGCGTATGAGCGGTGTGGTAAAAAGCTCGATGCCGCCAAGTCCGACGAAATTATTGATGCCAAATTTGTGAAATGGCGCGAGATCGTCGGTGACGATCTGCCTTTGTTTCCGGGAATTGGTGATTTTATCGAGAAAATGTCGCACGAATTTGCTCTCGGCGTGGTCAGCATGGAACGCGGCGATCAGATAGAATACGTGCTCGATAGAGCCGGTCTGCGGAAACATTTTTCGGTGATCGTGAGTGCGTCGGATGTTTCCGCATGCAAGCCCAACCCGGAATGCTATCGTGCCGGATTTAACAAGATCGACCTCTTCCGCATCGGCCAAAGCCACCTGCCGATGACGCATTCCGAATGCCTGGTGATCGAGGACACGGTGCCGGGAATTCAAGCGGCGAGAAATGCCGATCTGCCGGCGCTCGGCGTGACAAATACGGTTTCCGCCGACGCGTTACGAGCGGCAGGAGCCGGCGCGGTCGCGAAAGATCTGCGGGACTGGATGCCTGAGAGTATTAGAAGAGTTTTTTAGAACTAAAGTGGAAAAGTGAAAGAGTGAAAAAGGGAAAAAGTTAAGAATCCCTTTTAGCTGATACCTTTTACACTCTTTCACTTTTTCACTTTTCCACTTTTTATGCCTGATTGTTTTATTTCAAAAGAACGTGCCGAGAACGACCTGCTCGATTGTGCCGCGTTTCTTGCCGAACGTATCAAGAGTGCCGATGGCCACGCAGAGGCGATGGGTGAGATATTGCCGCATTATTTGGCTAAGGGCGACGTCGATCTCGCGGCCGAATTGGCAAACGCTGTTGACGACCCGTTTTCACGTGATCGCCTATTGATCCTGGTTGCCGAGAAATGCGCTGAGATCGATGATGACGAATATGCGTTGCAGCTCGCCGATTCGGTCGAGGATAATGGACTGCGGGCGCAGGCCCTTGAGCGGCTGGCATTGGTAAAAGCCTCAAAAGGCCAGGCCGAAAAGGCCGCGGAGATCGCCGAGACGATGGAGCATCCGGATTTTGTGTACGCAGGCATCGCCGTAAGCCATGCCGCAAAAGGCAGCGATGCGGCAGCCGATGAGGTGCTAGCCGAGATCGGATTTCCGACCGCTCGCGCCAATGCGTTGCAGCAGATCGCCTCTTCGCATATTCAAAACGGAGAACTTGAAAAAGCTGTAAAGGCCCTGGATTCAGCATTTGAGGCCGCTCTTGAGATCGAGCATGAAGAGGAGAGACTTCGTGCCCTGTGTGACATCGGAAATCTATACAACGACGCCAATCGCAAGGACAAGGCAATCGAGACTTTTGACCGTGCTCGTGATTTTGCTGAGGCCTTGGAAAATGTTCATCGCGATTATTTCCTCGTGAATTGTGCTCTTGGTTTTCTCTTTTCTGGGAGCGAAAATCTCTCGGAACGCACTCTCGATCTGGTGATGGACAAGACGCAGATGGCGTCGGCGTTGCTCGGCATCGCCCGTCGCGAATGGCGAAATGACAAAAAGGACGACGCTCTCGACACCCTCGACGAGGCATTTCAAATTCTCAGATCCCAACGCGATATCGAGACCCGCGACAGCCGTGCCCGAAACGGCCTGATGTCGTCGATCGCCATTCAGTTCGCCGGTTTTGGCAAATCGGAGCGCGCAACAGAGATCGCACAGGAAAATCAAGACCCTGCCGAACAATACGGAGCCCTGACCCAAATCGCGAGCATTCTGACCACCCAAGGCGAAGACGACCTCGCCCGCCAAGCCGCCGTCGCTATTGACGACGATGCTAATCGGCTGTTTGCCCTGCTCGCGATGTCCGACGCTAAGAAGAAGCTTGACGACCAGGACGCCGCGATCGCTTTGCTCGACGAAACTGCGGCTTTAGCCGAAACGGTACCGCAACACTCTGCCCGTTCGAGCGTCCTCAACGAGATTGCCGCCAGATTCGCCGCCTACGGACAGCCCGACAAAGCTCACGCCGCAACACTCGAAAACCTCACCGTCATAACCGAGATTCGCGACGAAAGCAGCCAGGCCGCCGCACTTGCGGGAATTGCCGACGTTTACGATACGTCGGAGCTTGAGTTGACGGCTGAGGAACGGGAATATTTGGGACGGCTGGTGCGTAAGATCGAGTGGTAGTTCAGTCGAGATCGTTGGCTACAAGATCCTCAAATCGTTCCCGGGTTCGTATCAATTTACCTTCGCCATTCGCAATCAAAACAACCGCCGGCAAGAACCGCCCATTGTATTGCGACGCCTGAGCGAGCGAATAGGCACCGCAATTCAGCAACGCGAGAACTTCGTCGGGTGCGACCTCAGCGGGAAGTAATCGATGCTCGGGCAGGCGGCCTTCGCCTTCGATATCAAAGTATACGTCGCCGCCGTCGCACAGCGGGCCGGCAACTTTGTATGGAAAGTCGTGCGGAGCATCGGAGCGTTCGGCTGATATCAGATGGTAGTACCATTTGTAGGTTTCCATCGACAGCAGAATGTTGAAACCTGCGTCGGTCAGGAGCCAGTGGTCGGCGGTGATCGATTGATCGACGAAACTTCTGCCAATGTTGTAGACGCCGAATGAGACGCCTTGTCCCTGGCTCTTTTCTTTTTCTATCTTTGCCATCGCCGCCCGATTCATCGATTCGTTGATGGTCGCAAGGGGCCGCACTTTGACGTTTCGCACGGCGGTCAAACACACACCAGCATCGGCGATAATGCTACGGCCTGGTTCGAGCAGTACGGTGAGCTCGGTCAAAAGGTGATCGGCTCCGGTTGACGCGGCCTTTGACCGGACCTTCTCCCAAGCGAGGGCGATTGCTGATTCAGGTTCGTAGCCGGCCGAAAGCATGCTCTCACGTGCAGCTTGTACCTTCCATTCTTTCGGAACCGGGGTATGGACTATCGCCCCATCACCCCTGTGGTGTTCGAGATATCCACGTTCGAGGGCGTCGGCAAATTCTCGTTTCGCCCTCTCGGCGAGTTCTTTCATTTCAGGCCTCACCGGGAGTTCGCCGCCGCGTGAATAATTGACCGGAAAGCCACCGCCGATATTGATATGCTTCAGCCTGATGCCTGTTTCCATGTGGATCCTCACGAGGTTGTCGAACAAAAGTTCGAGGGCCTGTGTGTAAACTGTCGGATCCGGATTCTGCGAGCCGATGTGGAGGTGAATACCGCAAAGATCGAGGTGCGGCGATTCGCGGTGTTGCCGAAAAGCCGAAAACGCTTCGTCGGGCATCATGCCGAATTTCGAAGTGACTAGAGCCGTCTGTAGTCCCGAGTGCGTGTCGGATTCGATCTCAGGAACGAGTCGGAGACTGACGTTCGCACGTTTGCCGAGGCGTTGTGCAGTTTGCTCGATCAGCGACAGTTCGTAAAGCGAATCGACCTGTATCGCATAGATGCCGTTCTTAATTGCAAGCTCAAGTTCCCAGGCCTCTTTACTGTTGCCGTTAAAATTTATCTGATCGCCAGTAAACCCAGCCGTCAGCCCTTTCCATAATTCGCCGCCGGAATTTACCTCGAGATCGCAACCTGCATCTCTAACGGCCCGTAAAATGCCCATCGTTGACATCGCTTTTGCCGCATAGCACAGCTTTAGCGGACACCCGATAACGCCCGAGACCTTTTGCAGTCGCTCGATATTGTGACGGATACGCGATTCGCTGTAAACGAAAAGCGGCGTGCCGTATTCACGGGCAAGTTCGACCGCATCGACGCCGTCGATATGAAGTCGGCCGTTTTTTGTTTCGAGGAAATTCTCGATCTCCCAGGGTTGATTCATAAATATTTAACCGCAGAGACGCGGAGATGCAAGGCAAAAAGAAGAAATGTGAATTTTTATCTTTCTCCGTGTCTCCGCGTCTCTGCGGTTCACTAACGCATAGCCATCTGAATTCCTGTTCCCCTCGGATGCAGCCCCGGCAGCGAGATCGGCAGCTTACCTGTAATATCCTGTGACCCGAGTATTGAACGGGCGGCGGCGCGTTGGAGGCTGGGCATGTCACCGTATGCGACGAGATACGTTTTTAGCTCTGGGAACGAACTGAGAATATATGGATTGCCAAAGCTGATCGCGATGACCTTTTTATTGGCGGCGATCAGATCGCGGAGTATTACCGCACCGTTATCGGGGATTCCAACACTATTCCTCGCCCCCGAACGCACACGGCCATACAGCCCGACAATCACGACATCAGCGGAATTCACAGCTTGCCGGGCAGCGAGAGCTTGTTCGACGGTCGAATTTTCCTGTAGGTACGCTGGCGTGAATCTGACATTATTCGCTCGCAGAGTGCTAGTTAGACTGTTCATCGTCGATGGACCATCAAATCCATTCGAAACGCCAAAGACTGCGATCCGCGAATTTCGATCTACCGGCAACGCACCGCTATCGTTACGGACGAGCGTGATCGCTTTCGTGGCGACCTCGTCGGTCAGAGCAAGCGTGTCGGGTCCCGCGACGAGCTTGTCCATCTGATCGATCGGGGTCATACGGTTTTTGAATAGACCGAGTTCATGCTTCCACGCGAGCTGGCGGCGGACGGATTCGTCGAGCCTTTGCATCGGGATGCGGCTACTCTTAACAGCTCCGACCAGGCCGCGGATCATGGCGTCGACGTCGGCGGGCTTTTCGAGAATGTCAGTTCCCGCGAGAAAAGCCCGAACACCGGCCTCTTCCTGCGAGAAATAGATCGTCAGACCGCTCATCGACATCGCGTCGGAGACGATCAGCCCCTTAAATCCCATATCGTTTCGCAATATTCCGGTCTGAACCTTTTCCGATAATGTCGCGGGAATGGTTGCCTTTTGATTGACCAATTCCGCTCCGGCCTCAGCATCGCCCTGGAGGAAATTCTTGAGTGGCTTGATCTCCTCGCCGTCGATCTGCGGCAAAGCGATGTGGGCGATCATGATCGAGCCGATACCGGCATCGACGGCCTTTTTGAATGGCGGAAGCTCGACCGTATTCAGGCGTTCGCGCGGCAGCTCAATTATCGGCAAGCCTCGATGCGAATCGATATTCGTATCGCCGTGGCCGGGGAAATGCTTTGCGGTCGCAATGACCTGCTGGCTTTGAATGCCCTGTGCAAATGCAACGCCAAAATTCGCCACGTCCTCGGGATCTTCGCCGAAGCTGCGAACATTGATAACCGGATTTGCCGCGTTGTTGTTAACGTCTAAAACGGGAGCATACACATGGCGAATGCCGATGGCTTTTGCCTCACGACCCGTAATAACGCCCATTCGGCGGGCGAAATCAGGGTTGCCGGTTGCGGTAACGGCCATTGCCCATGGGAAATTTGTCGCGTCTTCGAACCGCATTCCGATGCCCGTTTCCGCGTCGAGCGACATTAGCAATGGTAGCTTTGCAAGCTGCTGCATGCGGTTTGCGATGATCGTCGTTTCGTAAAGCGGTGCTCCGAAAAAGATGATGCCGCCGAGCTTGTTTTCAACGACGTGCCGTTGAAGGTCTTTGAAAAACGGGCTGTCCTGATTGGCAAATTTTGCGTTAATACCAACGTGGACAAGCTGGCCGACCTTTTCCTCGATGGTCATTTTCTTGACCATTTTGGCGGCGAAATCTTCCGATTTCTTGGACGGCCATAGTCGGACCGCAGGCTNNGCCTGCGAGTTGACCGGTTTCGCAAGACTCGCAGGCTGGCAGCCTGCGGTCCGACGCGAACGCTGTCGATGGCATCAGCGACGCCAAAACTAAGAGACTAAACAGAAACTTCATTTTTATTACCTGAGAAAGCAAAACTCGCAAGATACGCGACCGTAAAGGTCGTCACGCTGCCGATCAACACGTACCAAGGGAACGCCACCGGCGTATAGAACCGCACATAGAACATCAGTCCGATGCTGACCAACATTCCGATCAAAGCCGGGATCTCAGTCACGCGCTTGAGGAAAGTGCCGATCAGAAATACGCCGAGTACAGGGCCGTTAAATAACGATGCGACGGACAGGGCCTGATCCAAAGCCGAGCGTTCCTGCCGCATGACGATCAATGCAACCGCGATCTGTACGACTCCAAAAATGAGCGTCAGGATGTGTGAGACTTTTAGGAAATGCTTGTCGTCCTTGCCCGATTTGAACGGTTTATATAGATCGTTGACGAAAGTTGCCGCTATGGAATTTAGCGAACTCGACAACGCCGCTGCGAAGATCGCTGCGACTACCAAGCCGGAAATGCCGCTGGGCATCGACTTCGTTATGAAATCCGGAAACACTTTGTCGCCGCCAGTGAATGGCAGCTGCGCCGGTATGCCTGACCCAGCAACTCCGGCCTGGGCATAATCGGCCAAATTGTACGGTGCGTAAAACGCAAAAAGCAGCACGCCGATAAACAGGAAACCGATGAACTGTCCAAGCACGACCGCTCCACTTGAGAGCAGTGCGAAAGACGCGCGGCTTGGCTTGTCGGTGCAGAGATATCGTTGAACCAAATACTGATCCGTGCCGTGAGTGGACATCGTCAGGAAACAGCCGCCGATCAGGCCGGCCCAGAATGTGTACGTCTTGGTGAAATCCCACGTGAAATCGAACACGTCGAATTTGTCGAACTGCTGCCCGATCGCGATCGCTCCTGAGAAGCCGCCTTCGATCTGGTTTGCGATCACAACAGCCGCAGCGACTGCACCACCGATGTAAATCACAAGCTGAACTACCTCGATCCAGATGACTGCTTCCATCCCGCCGTAAAATGTGAAGATGATCATCACCACGCCGAGCAGAATGATCGAGCCGATGATGACCCACGTCGCGTCGGCACTCGGGACAAACGCCGTATAAACCGCCGCCAAAACTATCGCCGTCAGCAGCAGACGGATGCCGTCCGCGATGTTCCGCATCACGACAAACAGCCCCGAGGCTAGCATCTTCACCTTGCTGCCAAACCGTTCGCCCAGCAGTTGATAGACGGTCTGCAGATCACCTTTAAAGTACAGCGGAATAAAGATCAGCGAGATGACCACACGTCCGAGCATGTAGCCGAAAACAAGCTGCAAAAACTGAAAATTCCCGTTCCTCGCAAACGCGATTCCCGGCACCGAGATAAACGTGATCGTGCTCGTCTCGGTCGCCACGATCGACATTGCGATCGCCCACCAAGGCACGCTTCGCCCGCCGACAAAATAATCCGCCGTCGTCTCCTGCTTCCCCGAAAACAAGATCCCAAAGACCGTGATGCCGATCAGATAACCAAAGATGATGATGAGGTCGAGTGTTTGCATTTATTCCTCGCCCGCTGCCATAAGCGCACGCTGATAGAGCTTCGAATCAATCCAAAATCGAGCGTCGGATATCAGCCGATCAAGTTCAGGTTTAACGGACGGGATGTAGCCCCTATCCTTCGCTTTTAGCAGGACACCGATCAACCCAATCACTTCGAGTCCGCGCCGTCTCGCTTCCTCGCGACCGTCTGTTTCGTCGATCAGAAGTGCATCGGCGTTATTTTCGAGAGCGAGAACAATCGCGGCCGCCTCACCTCGGTCCAGAGTCTCGACAAGCTCGGCAAAAAGTTCTCGATCACTGAGCTCCTTTACAACGATCCAGTCGAGTTGCGAGAACGCGAGCCGATTATCAGGAAGAAACTCTATTTCGTCTCGTACTTCCGGGGGAATGATTACCATTTCATACAACGCTTGAAGAAGATCGATACGATTGATCTTAATCAGGTTTGTTATCGGGGAAGTGTCGCTGATTACGATCATTTGCTAAATTTCTTGTCGAGTCGCGCCAGTGTTTCTAGATCATCCTCTAGGTCCGCAACACCGTAGTGCAGAAAGATATTGCGTTTTGCCAGCTCGCTCTGAAAAGACATCAAGTCGAGATTGGCAAGGCGCCGTGCTTGTCCCATGTTCATGCGTTTGGTCGCATAAAGATGAGTCGCAATTTCGACTGCAAGTTCATCTGCGGTAATGTGAGCGCGTTCTAGAGTCTCTTTGGATACGATAAAGTCAGATACAGCGTTCATAACGTATATTCTACTTGAGTTTTCTGATTGCTTCTTGAATAGAATACTCCGATTTCCTCAAAATTGCCTCGGCTTCCGCAAAATCGATAACTCCGGTCTCGGCCATAAAGATACGGACCGCCCTATTCTTCAGTTTTTCATTCGAAGCTCGTACGTTCGTCATCCGATTGCCTTTAACATAGCCGAGGCGGATCATGGTGACGGTTGAGATTGTGTTTAGGACAAGCTTTTGGGCTGTTCCGGCTTTCATCCGCGTCGAGCCGGTGATCGCCTCGGGGCCGACGATGGGAACGATCGCGATATCGACCGCGTGCGTGATCGCAGAATCGGGGACGCAGGTGATGCAGGCGGTAAAGCAGCCTAGGTTTTTTCCGTATTCAACAGCTCCGATCGTGTATGGCGTGCGGCCCGAGGCGGCGATGCCGATGACGGCGTCTTTTTCAGTGATGCCTCGTGTTTTGAGGTCTTCGGAACCGGCTTCGCGGTTGTCTTCGCTCGACTCGGTCGCTTTGTACAGAGCGTCGTAGCCACCCGCGATCACGCCCTGAATAAGATCGTACGAAACCCCAAACGTCGGCGGTATCTCGCTCGCATCCAGCACCCCAAGCCGCCCGCTTGTCCCAGTCCCCACATAAAAGAGCCGCCCGCCGTTCTGCATCCGTTCGATTACCTTGTCGATCACCGCTGCGATCTCGGGCAGAACTTTTTCGATCGCCAATGCGACGGTTTTGTCCTCGTCATTGATCAGGCGAACAGCTTCGAGCGTCGAGACCTTGTCGATCTCGGTGGTGTTTGGGTTTTCTTGTTCGGTGACCGGAAGCACTTAATAAATCGAATAACTATACTCGAGGGTCTTGATTACCGTAACCGGTTGTCCATCGCGATACTCAGGTTCGAACTGGATCTTTCTGGCGGCATCGATGGCCGTTTGAGTCAGCCCAAAGGGCAATGTGGTTGTTGGCGTGGCGCTGCTAACCTGTCCTGATGCGAGGAAAGTAATGCGAACTAGGACAGTGCCTTGAATGTTATAAAACCGAGCCAGGTCTGTGTACCCTGGACGAGGCTTGGTGAGAATTCGCAAAGGAGCCGTCGGATTTGGGGGCCGCGTCGCCTGACCTGTGCCGATACCGTTTCCACTACCAGCTCCATTTCCATAAGCAGAACCACTGCCGGTGCCTCCGCCTTTGGATATAGCAAACGTCTTTTCTTTCGGCTCCGGGTCGAGAATCGGCGCGGTCGTTGATTCGGGCGAGAGAAGTATGTCGCCGATTCCAAACGATGACATGATACGGGCAGCCACTTCGTCGTTCGCAGATTTACTCACCGTCTGAACCACATAGATCCGAGCCGCAGTTTTAAGAATGATAACTCGCTGGTGATATCCGAAAGGGTCGTCGAAGGCCAACGTTCGCGGTGTCGTTTCCGGCTTTTCATCGCCGTTCGCCTGTCCCCACGACTTCAGATGACCATTAATAGTCTTGAAATAGCTTGGTTTCCCAACTGGATCGGAGAATACAAAGAAGAAGGTCCCCTGGAAATCGCCGTAGTATCTTCGGGATTCGATCCCCGGAATAGCCGAGCCAAATGCTAGCGTTGAGGGCGTATCAAAGAAAAACTCGTCGGCAATAGCCTGAAAGCGTTGCCACTTGGCTTCCGCAGGTGTCTGCCTTGGCAACTGAGCTGCCGCATAGATTGTCGAGGCGGTGAGAACTAGCAAAATTACAATTATTCTTTTCATTTCCTTACTCCATTTCCATTCATCGCCATCAATGCCGCCGCATGAGCCGGAGGCATCTGCGGGTCGGTGAGATAAGCATTTGGCGCGACCTTCTTAATGATCTGGGTCATCGGCTTGGTCAATAATTCGCCAGCTTTGAACACGCTTCCGACGCAGCCGATCGGGACTTTTCTTTTTTCGAGGCCGAGTTTTCTTAGGACTGCGGCGGCGGCGGTTCCTAGTTCGTGGCCGGCATCGCGTAATATTTCTACTGCTACTTTATCACCGTCCTGGGCGGTTTCGACGACCAGACGGGCAAAACCGGCGATGCGGCTGTTGTCCATTTGCGGGGCGTAGATCGCGCCGATCAGGTTCTCTACGTTTGATGCACGAAAGTAGTCGGCGGCTTGTTCGCTGAGTTTGGTAAGTTCGCCGCGGCCGTCCGAGGCTTTTGCGACAGCGTGAAGAGCTTCGCCCGCGATGCCGCGTCCGCCGCCTTCGTCACCGGCAACCGGGCCCCAGCCTCCGGCGATGAATTTTACGCCTTCGTCATTGATTCCGATGCAGACCGAGCCGGTTCCGGCGATCACAACGAGGCCGGCTTTGCCGAGCGTCGTGCCGTAGAGCGCTATGTCGGCGTCGGTTGTTACGTTGGTTTTTCGGATGCGAAATCTGCTCGCAAAGCTATCACGTACGCGTTCGCGGATATCCGCACGCCGCACACCTGCAAGCCCGAGCGTTGCCGCGACAATGTCGCCACGCGAGACTCCACTGCTGTCGCAAGCTGCGTCGATCGCTTTTGCTATATTGGCAACGGCTGTTTCGACACCGACACGCAATGGGTTCGACGGGCCGCCTGAGCCTTCGGCGACGACCTCGTGAGCCTCGTCCATTAGCGCTATATTTGTTTTTGTGCCACCGCCGTCAACGCCCAGAAATAGCTGGTACGATTGCCTTTTGTGTCCTCGATTTGCGGCGGTTTGCTGCATTTGCTAACTCTCAAAAAAGCAGAAAATTCCACTTCTATTGTTCGCCAAACTTGACATATAATCAAAGTTAGTGGATTTTATGTAGTCAATAAGCCATTCTAATCGCAGATCAAGGTGGTTCGATCTATGGAGATAAGACAGCTCAAGGCATTTTTAGCGATTGCCGAGGCCAAGACCTTTACGGCCGGTGCTCGTCGTGTGAACGTAACGCAGGCTGCAATTTCGATGCAGATCCGGCAGCTCGAGGATGAGGTCGGGCTGCAGCTATTTACGCGAACACCGCGACGCGTGATCCTGACCGAGGCGGGAGAATACTTGCTCGAACGGGCTCGAAAGATCCTTCGCGAGCACGATACCGCGCTCGAAGAGATCGCCGAGCTCGGCGGTGTCGAACATGGCCGCCTCCGCATCGGCAGCGCATCGGCGGAATTTGCAACGCAGCAATTGCCGCATATCCTGCAGGGTTTGCGTGAGAAATTTCCGAATTCCGAATTAGCCGTGAGTGCCGGTACGAGCCAGACATTGGTCGACAAGATCATGCACGGCGAGATCGATATTGCGTTCGTCTCGCTGCCGGTCGAGAATTCGTCGATCACGACCGATCTGCTGTTTAGTGACGAGATCGTGGCGATCGCACATCCCTCGCATCCGAATGCTAACGAACGCTTTATAAGCGCGGCCGCACTCGCCGGAGAAAAGCTGATCCTCGGCGAACGCGGCGGCAACACTCGTCGCATGATCGACGATTTCTTTAACGCGGCGAACGTCCGGCCGAATATCACGATGGAGCTTTCGCGGCAGGAGGCGATCAATCAGATGGTCGAGAACAACCTCGGCGTCGGCACCGCCGGAGCCAAGACCATCGCCGACGAGATCCGCGAAGGCCGCCTCACATCCTGGATGATCGAAGGCGCTGAGATCAATTGGGAACTCGGTCTGGCACGTTTGCGAGGCGGATACTTTTCGCCGATCGCGAAGGAATTTGTTGGGTTGTGCAAAGAGAGTTTTGTGATGCGGGACAAGGAACTTAGGGCTAAGAAGTAGTTAACCGCAGAGACGCGGAGACGCAGAGAGAAGAAAAGAGAACGGAATTAGGATTATGGCAGCAATTAGGTGGCGATTCTTCGGTTATGTCTTGTTTTCTCTGTGTCTCTGCGTCTCTGCGGTTCAAATCGCCCGCACGCAGGGATTGCCAGTTGCCGCGCCGCAGGCGGTTGGGATGAATGCCGCGAAGTTGAATCAGATCGACGCCCTTGTTGAGGCTGACATCGCCGCGAAGAAGCTTCCCGGGGCCGTCGTGCTCGTCGGGCACAAGGGCAAGATCGTTTTTCGCAAAGCTTACGGCAACCGTTCGCTGGGGCCGACGGTCGAGAAGATGACGATCGATACGATCTTTGACGTTGCCTCGCTCACCAAGCCGATCGCGACCGCTACGTCGATCATGATCCTCGTCGAGCGGGGTAAACTGCGGCTCAATGACACCGTCGGGATGTACATCACCGACATTGACGACCCGCAAGCCAAACGCGTGACCATCCAGCAGCTGCTCACGCACACCTCGGGCTACCGCCCCGATTTCGACCTCGGCGAAAAATGGACCGGCCGCGAAGGCATGCTCGCCGCTCTGAAAAAAGAAAAGCTCCGAGCAGCTCCGGGGACGAGGTTTGTTTATTCGGATATTGGGTTTATTGTGCTGGGGGAGATCATTGAGCGTATTGCAGGAACGTCGGAAGATAAATTCGTAGGGCCAAATATTTTCGATCGACTGGGCGACAAGGATTCCAAGTTCATGAGAAGGGAAGGGGTTAAACTGACTTCATCCATGCTCGATCCACGGGAAATTATTGAGGCCTATGGACTCGGACGATACGCTCCAACGGAGAGCATTAGCGGGCAAAACAACTACCTTGGAGCTAAGTTCGACGGCGATGACACGAGAGGTAAGGAAATTCTTCGAGGCGAAGTTCACGACCCGACATCATACCGGATGAAGGGCGTTGCGGGTCACGCAGGACTTTTCTCAACTGCAGACGATCTTGCCCGTTACAGCCAAATGCTCCTGAACGGTGGAACGCTTAATGGGAAGCGGGTGATGTCGGCTCAGACCCTTTCGCGGATGACCGCACCGATCGTTGTTTCCGAATCGGGCGATACTCGCGGGTTGGGGTGGGACATTAATACTTCGTTCTCGTCGAATCGCGGCGATCTGTTTCCGCTTGGGTCGTTTGGGCATACGGGTTTTACGGGGACGAGCGTTTGGATCGACCGGGTTTCGCAGACGTTTGTCGTGTTCCTCTCGAACCGCGTTCACCCCGACGGCAAAGGCGATGTCGGGCCGCTGCGAGCAAAGGTGGCGACGGTTGTGGCGTCGGCGATCGAGGACACGCCGATAGAGAAATTCAAACAGGCCGAGGCGGAGTTTAATGCGGCGGTTGCGGCACAGATACCAAAATTTAAGGCGTTGCAGCCCATTCAAACGACAATCAATTCGGGTCCAACTGTCTTGCCGGCTGACGTGCTACAGGCGGCGTTGGCTCGACTGAACGGTGTCCATGTTCAGAACGGCATCGACATCCTCGAACGCGACAAATTCAAGCAACTTGAAGGCCTCAAGATCGGTCTGGTCACCAACCACACGGGCCGCGATCTCGCCGGGAAGCAGACGATCGACATCTTGAAAGAAGCCCCGAATGTAAAACTCGTTGCATTATTTGCACCGGAGCACGGCATTCGCGGCGAGTTGGACATTGCCAAGATCGATGATACCAGGGACGAAAAAACCGGCCTGCCGATCTATTCGCTTTATGGCGAAACCCGGCGACCCAAGCCGGAGCAAACCGCACAGATCGATGCGTTTGTTTATGACATTCAGGACATCGGGGCGAGGTTTTACACCTACACCGCGACGCTCAAGAACGTGATGGAAGAGGCGGCAAAGGCCGGGAAGCCGGTGTTCGTCCTCGACCGTCCAAACCCGATCAACGGCAACTCCGTCGAGGGCTCGCTGGCTGACGAAGACAAACTCTCATTCATCGCCGCCCATACGACGCCGGTCCGCTACGGCCTGACGATCGGCGAGCTTGGCATGATGATGAATGCCGAACGAAAGATCGGTGCCGATCTTCGGGTGATCAAGATGGACGGCTGGTCGCGGTCGATGTGGTTCGATGAGACCGGACAGACGTGGGTAAATCCGTCGCCGAATATGCGCTCGCTGACTCAGGCTACGCTTTATCCCGGCATCGGCCTGCTCGAAACCACAAACCTAAGCGTGGGCCGCGGCACGGACACACCCTTTGAAGTGATCGGTGCTCCTTACATCGACGGGCAAAAGCTGGCCACGTATCTTAACCAAAGAAATATCAAAGGCGTCCGATTCATCCCGATCCGTTATAAGCCGAATGCGTCCGTCTTTAAAGACGAGCAACTCGGCGGCGTAAACATCATAATTACAGACAGAAATTTGCTAAATTCGGTCACGATGGGCCACGAGATCGCTGCGGCTTTACGCAAGCTTTATCCGACGGAATGGCAGGTCGATCGCTACGGACGGCTGCTCGTAAATGCCGAAATTCTCGATCTGGTGAAGCGTGGCGAATCGCCCGAGAATATCGAAAAAGCGGTTAACTCGAAAAATGCGGATTTTACCCGCCGTCGGGCACTATATTTGCTTTACAAATGAGTAGTTTAGAGCTATAACAGGTAGACAATTCAGGTTTTCGTAACAAGTGCTTTTAATATCAAGGGTTTCGCGAGAAACGCCCAATGTCTGGCGTCAGTTGCGATAACGAAAATTTGAATAAATCTCCATTGATGTAAATAATCTTTATGGATAGCAATTCTGGTTTCACCGAAAATTCAAGAAAACAAAGAGGGAATATGTTGAAAAAAACACTGTGGTTGGCGATGGTCACGATCCTTTTAGGATCGATCACGACCGTTATCGGTCAGGAAGTTACGGGAACGCTTACAGGTACCGTGCGTGACGCAAACGGAGCAGCTGTCGCTGGTGCGACCGTTACCCTGAGGGAAACTGCCCAGAATGTTGTCATCAGAACTTCGGTAACGAATGAGGACGGTGACTTTACGTTTCCAAACATTCAGACCACAACCTATTCGGTGACGGTCGAGGCCCCGAATTTTAAGAAAGCCGTGCAGACAGGCATCAAGATCGACGTCGGCCAACGGCGCTCAGTCGATATCGTCCTGGCCGCGGGCAGGATCGAGGAAGTCGTGACTGTTGAGGCTGACGCCGTTGCCGTCGAGTTGAATTCCGCGACAAGCGGCACGGTGATCAATGGCGATCAGGTTCGCGAGCTTTCGATCAACAATCGTAACTTCACTCAGCTTGTTACCCTCGCCCCTGGCGTCTCGAATGACTTGTCGGATCAGGTGTACGTCGGCACCACGAATCCGGACGGCCAGGCAAATATTGTTTCGATATCGGTGAACGGAGCCAGGTCGAGCCAAAATACGTTTACGGTTGATGGCGCTGATGTGACCGACCGTGGTTCTAACCTGACCATTCAGGCATATCCGAGCGTCGATTCGATTGGGGAGTTCAGAGTTTTACGCTCACTATATCCAGCGGAATCCGGACGAAGCGGCGGCGGCCAGGTGAATGTGGTGACCCGAAGTGGCACGTCAAAGTTTCACGGCAGCGTGTACGAATTTATTAGAAATGAAGCATTTAATGCAAACCGTGTCGAGATCAATAACTTGGCAAATCCGCCGCTTGGACGCGATTCGAACGGCAGGGCAAAGCGGCCCCCATTCCGTTACAACGATTATGGCTGGACGTTCGGTGGGCCAATCTATTTCCTGAACTTCGGCGAGGCCGATCCGGGCGAAGGCTATTTTAGGCGGTATAAAAAGACGTTTTTCTTCTTTTCACAAGAATGGCGCAAGGACAAGCGATTTCCTACGCTTACATCAACAGTACCTACACAGAATCAGCGAAATGCCTTTTTTACCGTACCTATCTGTTTACAAGCTACGGGGGCAGCATGTACGTTGACTCTTCCTGCGAACAGCACTCTTACAAATATAAATCCGATCGCGCAACAGTATGTGGATCTGATCTACAAACAGTTACCCCTTCCCAATTCCGGGGTTAACACTCTGACCGCCCCGGCCGATGGCATCTCGGATTTTCGTCAGGAACTGCTCAAGATCGATCATACTTTCAACGACAAGGTCTCGGGCTATTATCGATACCAACGGGATACCATACCTACGATCGATGCCAATTCGCTGTTTTCGTCAGGTTCGGGCCTTCCAGGTGTTTCCACTACATCAACCGATTCGCCCGGTAGGACGCATACTGCACAGATCACTTATGCCGCATCTCCGAGGCTCATCATCGAAGGCCGTTTTACTTACGGCTACGGAGCGATCCTAAGCAGTAACATCGGCCTGTTGGCGAAAAACCGTACTCCAATCTCGATAACATTGGCGTACCCATCGACGCGAGACAGAATCCCGACAATCAGTGGAAACGGTTTTAGCGCCCTGCAAAGTTTCGGGCCATATGACAATTTTTCGTACAAAGCCAATTCGGCCGGATCGGTTACCTGGCTCTCGGGCAACCACACGATGAAATTTGGGGCCATCTATTCGAAATATCGGAAGAATGAGAATGCACTTGGCGGAAACAACGAGGGCTTGTTCTCTGGTTTCAATACGCCGGGCGGAACTGCCAATGTCATCGCGACGGGCGGTAATGCCACACAGCAATTGTGGGCGAATTTCTTAATGGGTAGCAACGTCACATTTACTCAAGCCAGTTTCGATTACACCGCCGACCTTCGCCAGGAAACTTTTGAAGGTTTTGCTCAGGATGAATGGAAGGCTCGTCGTAATTTAACTCTCTACGCGGGGGTTCGTTACTCATTTTTCGGATCGCCATACGACAAGAATGGCCGGTTGACAAATTTTGTGCCGTCACTGTTTAATGCGGCAGCGGCTCCGCTGGTCACAGGTGCGGGCAATCGAGTCGTTGGAACCGGCAACTACTGTAACGGTATAATCGCAAACGAGGGTGTAGTACCCGCGTTCCCCAACTGTACACCGGCTGTATCGCCATGGGGTAGGTCCATTGTGGACATTCCCAAGACCGATTTTGCACCTCGGGTAGGCCTTGCCTGGGATCCTCTCGGTAAAGGAACCTCCGTTTTCAGAACCGGTTATGGTATTTATCACGAACAGGTTCTCAACGGTATTTTCTTGCAGATTATTGCGACAAATCCACCATATCAGCAAACATGTCAGGTTGTGGGTACAAGCCTCAGCAATCCGGTGCCAAATGGCTGTGCCGTGATCGCCTCAAACACGGTTCCTAATCTCCGTGCAGTGCAGCCTGACTGGAAAACTCCATATATGCAGCATTGGTCGTTTGATTTTCAGCACCAGTTTAGCCGAAAGTCGGTGGTTTCTGCCGGTTATTATGGCTCCAAGGGAACTAATCTGATCGGCGGTTTTGAGCTCAATCTGCTCAGGCCGGGCGAGGCGTTGACCAAACAGTGCGCAGTTGGTGCATCCACTACGCCGACGGCACCTTGCCAACTTCCGAATCAGGCTTTCTTCAGTTCGGCGGCAGAGGCAGTTCTCGATCAATTGCGTCCGTATCGAGGCTATCGATCGATCACCATGATCCAGCCGCGATATAACTCGAGCTATCACAGTCTTCAGATCTCGGGCACGCAGCGTTTTGAAGGTGCGTCGCAGGTCAATCTTTCTTACACATGGGCGAAAAATCTTACCGACGCTCAAAATGACCGTTCGACATCGCCTCAAAACATTTACGATCTCGTTTCTGAGAAAGGAAGGGCTTTTCTCGATCGTCGCCATATCCTGACGATCAATTACGTTTATGAGCTGCCATTCTTCCGTAAACAAGTAGGTTTTGTTGGCAAGGTGCTTGGCGGATGGCAGGCCTCAGGAATTGTGACTTATCAGACAGGTCTTCCTTTCACGCCAACGGTTTCGGCATTTGATCCGGCGGGCCTTGGCTTGATTCCACCGCCGCTCACGGTTGCTCGTCCAAACGTCACTTGTGATCCGAATTCAGGTGGAGCTCAGACGACGCAGCAGTGGTTCAACACATCTTGTTTCCAGATAACACCAATCAATAACACCAACCCGATCGCCAACGTCGTAGGCAACGGAAAGCGCGGCATTGTAAACGGCCCGCCAACCAAGCGTGTTGATTTTACGATGTCAAAAAATGTCCGTTTCGGTGAGCGATACAGGATACAGCTTCGGGCCGAAGCATTTAATGTTTTCAACTTCACGAATCCCCGCGGCCTCAGCACTCTCGTTTGGAGCCAGACTACACAACCAGTCGCACAGGGAGGCAATGGATCATCAACTTTTGGACAAGTCCTCAGCTGGCGTGATCCCAGGGTTATGCAATTTGCGGCCAAGTTCTACTTCTAGGAGTGGATTGGAATCCTTATTATCCGCGTCGTTTTGGCAACAGGACGACGCGGTTTTTGTTTTGAGCTTGCTGTCGTGTGGCGGATAATCGATCTATGGTAGGACTTCGTTTTCACAGTTCGCAGATCGTTGGATCAGATGTCAGTTCGGCAAATGTTCTGATCTCGGTTGAGAGTGGTTTGATCGCAGATATTGACGCGATCGGCGGCGATTTCGGTTTCGATTTTGATCATGTCACGGTTTATCCCGGATATGTGGATGTACACAACCACGGAGCGGTCGGGGAAGATGTTAACGCGGCTGATGTCGAAGGCCTGATCAGAATTGCTTCGTTTCTGGCCCGCAACGGCGTGACGGCGTGGATGCCGACGTTGGTTCCTGATTCCGATGATAATTACCGTCGTGCGATCGATGCGATCGATGAATTGATGGCCCGGCAGGTTGGAAGGCCTATCGCCCAGGCCGTTGGCGTACATTACGAGGGCGTTTTTGCGAGTGAGGAGATGTGCGGGGCGTTGAGGCCGGAATTCTTTAAGAGTGGGCGGTGGGCAGTTGGCGGTGGTCATTTGCCGAAACTGGAACGGGGAGTGCATATGACGACGTTGGCTCCTGAGATCGAGGGCGGGATCGAGTTGATCGAGGCTTTGGTTGCGGATGGTTGGGTTGTTTCGATCGGCCATACAAGGGCTGATCCGGAAACTCTCGATCGTGCTTACGCCGCCGGCGCCCGGCATATGACACATTTCTTTAATGCGATGACGGGCGTACATCATCGCGATCTCGGCGTGGCTGGTTGGGGATTGGCGAATGACGACGTCACATTTGATCTTATCGCCGACGGAATTCACGTGCATCCCGATATGCTCGGTGTCGCGTGCCGTGCAAAATCGCCGGACAAGGTCTCGCTGATAAGCGATTCGGTGGCTCCGACGGGCCTCGGCGATGGGGATTTTGAATTGTGGGGCGAGACGATAACGGTCAAGAATGGCCGCACGCAAAATGAACGCGGCAGCATTGCCGGATCGGTATGCACGATGCTTGATTGTGTTAGGACGATGCGGTCGATCAAATTTTCGGACGCGGATATTGCTAAAATGGCGTCGAATAATCCGGCAAAGTTGCTCGGACTCGATGATCGCGGATCGATCGAGGTCGGGAAGCGAGCCGATCTTGTCGGACTCAATGCGGACGGCAGCATTGCGTTCACGATCATCGGCGGCGAGATCGTTGGTTGATTCATCGTCTTTCAGGGTATTCGGCAGCGAGCCGAGGAGGAAAAGTATGTTCTGGACAGGACTAACGACAAAAGTGCAACGCTATGGCCGGAATAATATTAAAATTGAAGAGTGTGAATTTTTTTTCAGGCCAAACGCCCATTTGTGGCACACATGTGTTCTGGTTTTTTAGAAAATGGTGAAACAGACCCACATATATCATCGTAACTCACAGTCTCTCAATACTTTATGGCGTTTCATCGGTGGTGAAACAGGGCTGAAACAGGGTGAAACAAGATGAAACAACGGCGAGCGGCACATAGTGTAAACGCTGCATTGTCAAGAAGTTACAGGAAGACTGTCATTTTTGTTGTTTCATGCAACGATGGCCAATTGGAGCGGGCGGACAATGTTTTTGCCCGTCAGGACCGATCGCAAATTTGACACGAACAGACGTTCTCGTTGTGGTAGAATTTCATCGGCGAAACGGTTTACCAGCATGGCAGTCGGCATTATCATCCACATCACGGTCGGCAGCGAAAAACGCACCGAATTTTTCTCGCAGGAACGTATTCGTATTGGTTCTGACGAGACCGCTGATTTACAGATCCACTCATTCGATCTGGATGACACCGGTATGTGGTTCGACCTCGAGAATGCGGATGGCGTTTATCGGATCATCGAGTTTAACGAGCGGCTCAAGCTGCAAATAAACCATAATCCGATCCGGCGTTATATCGCGATCACAGACGGTGACGTTATCGAGGTACCCGAATCGGATATCTCGTTCTCGTTCTTTTCGCTCGAAACGAAATCTTCACTGATAACGACCAACCGCGAGCAGCCGCATATTTCGCGGTTTATCGAGCAGGCTGCGCTTGAGTCTGCCGGCTCCGAGAAACGTGACGACGCCAAGGCGTTTCTAAGAGAATTTGTCCGCGAGCTTTCGCGCGAGATCTCGTGGACGACAAAGCTGATCGCGCTGGTGCTCGTCGTTGCATTTATTACTGGTGTCCTATACATCGGCTTTGCGGTCAACACCGAATTACGCGAAAGCCGCAAACAATCAGAGTTGCAAGCCGACGTAATACGACGGCTCGAAGAGAAGCTCGGCCAGACCAGCGACCAGATCGGCGAACTCAACAAGACCAACGAGGACCTGATGAAAACCGTCTCGCTTGCACCGAATCTGCGTGTCGAGTACGGTGGTGCGGTTGCACTGATCGTCGGCGTTTACGATCTGGTCGATAAACGTACCGGCAAGGTCCTCCGATACGCCGATCCACAAGCCTTTAGGCCAAATCCGTACGAGCCTTCGCAGTCGGAAGATCCGGGCCGGCCATCGATGCCGCCGGAGATCGGTTTGACGACCGAGGGGAATGGTTCGACGGTCGAATATGATTTTATCGGAACCGGCTTTCACGTCGGCGGCGGTTATGTCGTGACTAACCGCCACGTCGTCCAGCCGCGGGAAGAGGACGACAATGTCAAGCAGATGATGGCGTCGGCTAACGGACGAGCCCGCCTTAAACGCCTCGTGATCTATTTTCCAAATTTTGCGCAGCCGTTTCCGCTGCGAATTCGTCAGCTCGGTGGACGTGAGGACGTTGCGGTCGGTACGATCGATCCGTTGATGGTTCCGGCCGAGGTGCCGGCGATACCACTCGACACGGATTCTTTGTCTGCCGCGATCGGCAAAACGGTAGTAACGATGGGCTTTCCGAGCGGCCCGGACCGCCTGCTCGCGATGGTAGATGACAACGAAGCAAAATCGATCAATCAGAGATTTGGCAATTCGCGAACCAATCTAATTAACTTTCTCGCCCAATCGCAAAAGATCGTGCCGCTCCTTACTCAAGGATTTATTACCGACTTGGACACAAATCGTATTGTCCACGACGCCAAGACGGCCGAGGGCGGCTCGGGGGCTCCGCTTTTTGGGCAGGCAGGCAAGGTTATTGGCGTGAATTTTGGGGTCTTTACCGAGAATACGGCGGCTAACATGGCCGTGCCAGTTCGGTTCGCACTTGATCTATTAAGAAAAGCTGGCTGGAAATCACCGGAAGAGATACAGAAATTAGCGGAGTCACAAACTCAGGTCGCGGCTAACGAGTCAAACTCAAATTCGGCTCCGCCAAAGCAGTAGAGCGTTCGCGGTCTTTCGCTCCAAGCTCAGCGATCTTTGACATCAGAAAATCAGCGATCTCTTTGTGAGTTCGCAGACGGTCGCCTTTCGCATAAAAAGCGGTCAGGTCGATCGGCTCTCCAAACCAGATCCGAACCTTTTCTCCACCGGCCCAGTTACCAAGGATCTGCTTTGGCAGGTCGTTGCCGAGCCCGGCGATAAAGACGGGGACCACATTTGGACGGGCTGCATAAATGACCTTTCCGATGCCAGGCTGGGCGGGCAAGAGATCGTACGTGCCGCCGGTGAGGTTGCGTTTGCCTTCTGGGTGAAAGCCGATGACGCTCTGACGGCGCGCGGTGCAAAGCTCAATAAGCCGACGCATCGAGTATTTGTCGAATTCGCGTTTTCGAACTTCGCCGTCCTCACGAAAAAACGGCGGATACATCGACATCCAGCCCATTACAAAATTAACGAACCATCCAACCGGATTGTCGTAAAAGAACTTGCCGCGCACCGGAAAATACAGCTCCATCGGCCGCTTTGTCCGCCGAAAAAGCACGCTCGACACCGTGTACATATCAAAGAATGAGCGGTGGTTAGCAACAAGTATCAGAGGTTTGTTCGAATCGGTATTTTCGACATTCTCAATGCCAAAAACGTTCATTAGATTGTAGGTTGCGATAAAGATCCAAAGCGAACCGATGTGCCGCTGACAAAACGTCATCAATCGTTTCCAGCGGCCAAGATTCATCCGATGCGTCAGGCGAAAGGCCATCCGCTCGGTCGTCGACAGGACACTTACCTCGTCGCCTGTCGGCACCAACACCCCGAATTTATCTCTCGGGGCAATGGATTCGTCTTCCTTTTTTACAAGATCGGCCATGGTCGAAAGCAGATTTTAGCACCTCAGGAGCGCGCAAAAAAATCGACGTGTATCCACGGGAGTTTGACTATTCAATAGTGAAGTATTTCGCCAGCGGATGGTGAACGATGATCGCTGAGGTCGACTGCTCAGGATCGAGCATAAATTCATCTGTCAATTCGACATCAATGCGTTCCGGTCGGAGCAGTTCAAAGAGTTTGGTCTGGTCCTCAATATTCGGGCAAGCCGGATATCCAAAGCTGAACCGCGAGCCCTGGTAGCCCTGATGAAACAGTTTCGCCATTTCGGGGGCGTCGCTCTCGGCGATGCCGAGTTCTTCTCTTATTCGCTTATGCCACATCTCCGCCAATGCCTCGGCAGACTCGACCGACAATCCGTGAAACAACAAATAATCAGTATAATTGTCCGATCTGAATAGCTTTGCCGAATGCTCACTCGCCTTTCGGCCCATCGTCACAAGCTGAAACGCGACGACATCAACGTCGGACCGCAGGCTGCCAGCCTGCGAGTCCTGGGTTTCCGACACCCGCAGGCTGGCAGCCTGCGGTCCGACGGGTGCAAAATAATCCGCGAGGCATAGATGCTTGCCGCCACGCTGCTCAAGCGGCTGACGCGGAAAGGTAAATCTGATCCGCTCCGTCTTCTCGTCGTCTTGATAGACGATCAGATCGTTGCCGCTCGACTGACACGGGAAATATCCGTAAACAAGCTTCGCATCGAGCAGCTTTTCGCGGCTTGCCTGAGCCTTGATTTGTTTGAATTTTGGATAAACGGTCTCCTCGAGAATCGCCTTGTATTCTTCCGGAGTCTTGCGGCCCTGCTTGTATTGCCACTGGCCCTTGAAGAGCGCTGTCTCGTTGATGAAGTCAAAAACCTTGGTTAGATCTGTAATTTCGACGACCTTGGAGCCGTAGAACGGAGCCTTTGGCAGTTGATCAACGGCCGGAATTTCAGATCTGGTCGTATGAGTCGTATCGCCGGCCGAACGGGTCGAGACGCGAGCCGCGGCTTTGCCGAGCTTGGCATCTTCGCCGACGAGGTCTTCTGAATCGACTACAGTTTCAATACTAGAATCGTCGTTCACCGGCCCGTTTGACCCAGTCGCTATCGCTCCCTGTTCTGACCTGTTGGCCGCAACGGCCTTTGACCCCAGACTCTCGACTCCAGACTCCAGACTTGTTAGTTCGTCCATTGCATGAAGGCCATCAAACGCATCACGTGCGTAAAACAATTTGCCGTTGTAGAGCGGGATCAGATCGGCATCAACGTAGCGACGATTCAGCGCCGCTCCGCCGAGAATCACGGGGACACTGATGCCGCGTTCGTTCATCAATTCGAGATTATCGCGCATTATGAGCGTCGATTTGACGAGCAAACCGCTCATCCCGATCGCGTCGCATTTGGTTTCCTCGGCGGCTCGCAGGATGTCGTCGATCGGCTGTTTGATACCGAGATTTACTACCTTGTAGCCGTTGTTGGTGAGGATGATATCGACCAGATTTTTGCCGATGTCGTGCACGTCACCTTTCACCGTTGCAAGAACGAGAACACCTTTGTTCGAGCCCTCGACCTTTTCCATAAAGGGTTCGAGGAATTTTACAGCGGCCTTCATCGACTCCGCCGATTGCAGGACGAACGGCAGTTGCATCTGGCCGCTGCCAAACAGGTCGCCGACCGTTTTCATACCGTCGAGCAGGATGTCATTGATGATCTCAAGCGGCGGGTATTTCTCGAGAGCAACCTTTAGCGAATCTTCGAGCCCGATGCGTTCGCCGTCGATAATATGATGTTTTAGCTTTTCTTCGATCGGCAGATTTGAGATGTCGGGTTTGATCGATTGGGCGGTTTTACCCTCGAAAAGCTTAGTGAACTCGGTCAACGGATCGTAAACACAAACATCTCCGTCAAATTTTCGCCGGTCGTAGATCAGATCGCGAGCCGTGTCGATCTCGTGCTCGGTGAACCGCATCAGCGGCAATATTTTCGACGCATTAACGATTGCCGAGTTCATTCCGGCTTCGACACAGTCGTGTAAAAAGACGGAATTGAGAACAACGCGTGCTGCAGGATTCAAGCCAAAAGAGATGTTTGAAACGCCGAGAATAATATTCGCCTCGGGTAATTCTTCGTGAATTGTCTTGATCGCATTGATCGTCTCGACCGCATTCTTACGGTCTTCCTCGATGCCGGTCGAGATCGGAAGAGCGAGCGGATCGAAGAAAATATCGTGTCCTGGAATGCCGAAATCCGTCGCCTGTTCATAAGCTCGACGGGCGATCTTGACCTTGTCGTCAAAGGATCGAGCCATGCCGTCTTCATCGATCAGGCCAATTACGACGCTAGCACCGAACTCTTTCGCGAGTCCGAGCACTTTCAAAAATCGCGGCTCGCCGTCCTCGTAATTGGTTGAATTTAATATAGATTTGCCACCCGCATGTTCGAGGCCGGCCTCCATCTTTTCCCATTCGGTCGAGTCAAACATCAGCGGTATCTTGACCGCAGTCGCCAGACGCGCAGCCAGCGTGTGCATGTCCGCAACACCGTCGCGGCCTACGAAATCGACGTTGACATCGAGAATGTGGGCACCTTCTTTCTCCTGCGACTTGGCAAGGTTAACGAGCCCGTCCCAATCCTCGGCATCGAGCAGGTCACGCATTTTCTTCGAGCCGGATGCGTTGACGCGTTCGCCAACGATCAGGAAAGAGGCGTCCTGGGTATAGGGCTGCTGGAAATAGATCGACGAGGCAGACGGAGCGAGCTTTGCATTTCGCTCCTTTGGCGACGTGCCGCCGACACGCTCGATCACCTGCCGTAGATGCTCAGGCGTTGTGCCGCAGCAGCCGCCGACTATATTCGCCCCGAAATCGCGGGCAAAATGCTCGACCTGTGCCGCAAAACTCTCCGGCGTCTCGTCATAATGCTGCTGCCCGTCCTTGACCTCAGGCAGACCGGCGTTCGGCAAAACGGAAACGGGGATCGGCGAATTCTCACATAGGTGCCGCAGACTGTCCGCCATTTGCTTCGGGCCGGTGCCGCAGTTCATGCCGATGACGTCGATCGGAAACGGCTCGAGAGCGGTCAACGCGGCACCGATCTCGGTTCCATTGAGCATGGTGCCGAAAACCTCGATCGTGACCTGTGCGATCACTGGAATTCGTATCTTGTTCTTCTCAAAATGCTCAAAGATTGCGGCCAAAGCAGCCTTCGTTTGCAAAAGATCCTGACACGTCTCGACCAGCAACAGATCACTGCCGCCATCGACCAGCCCGCGAACCTGTTCGCGATACGCGTCTTTCAGCAACGGATACGTGATATGTCCGAGCGTCGGCAGCTTCGTCCCCGGCCCGATCGAACCGGCAACAAATCTTGGTTTGTCGTAGGTCGTATAATCACCTGCGATCCGTTTCGCAAGCTGTGCCGCACGCAGATTGACATCATATGTCTTATCCGCAATCCCAAATTCGGTCAGCACAACCTCGCTTCCGCCAAAGCTGTTCGTCTCGATCACATCGCACCCGACATCCAAAAACGCCTTATGCACCGACTCGATCGCATCCGGCCGCGTGTAAAGCAGATTCTCCGAACAATTCTCAAACGCCGGCCCGCCCCATTCGTCGATCGACAAATTCAACGACTGCAGATACGTCCCCATCGCACCGTCGAAGACGATGATCTTGTCTTGTAAAAGCTTTAAGAAGTCTGTTGCCATTTGCGAATTTCGATTTGCGATTTGCGATCGCTCATTTTCTTGCGCGAGCAGTACGTTTTGAAGCCGCCATAATTGCGGTTATCTCGTTAGCCTCCCGAAGCAACTCGTTGACTTTATTCTCCGGCACAATTCGGCCTCGATGAGTCCTTTTCTTTAATTGTCGCCTCCAGCAATCGCAAATCGAAATTCGCAAATCGCAAATGAAAAACTCCGTGCCCAAACAAGCACAGAGTTTCGTCAAATATTTGGTCAACTCATGCTGTTTAGCCGCTTATTTTACGTGGCCGCAAGTCGCAATAACTCACCACTGTACAAGTTAAGAGTTTAGAGAGTTGACGGTTTAGAGTCAACCTACCAGACCTCACGAGTTCTGCATCGGTTTTGGGGTAACGTCCTTTCCACTGATATTCACAAGGGTCGGCGTAGCCAGCCGGGGACGACGCGGCACCATTAGAATTTTTCTGCAAGCCCGCCCGCGGACCTCCGTTCATTGGACAAGCACACGCGTGAGCTTGTTAAAAAACAATTCACTACAGGAGTATCAGAAATGAAGAAGTTCAATTTTCGGAGCATTTTTGCTCTTTCACTTTTAACCGGGGTGATGGCGATCGCGACCGCGTTCGCCGCTCCGCCGCCGGCGCCTAATCTCGAGGTGATGGCCTGGCAAGGCAATTCCACGCCGCTTGTCGAGTCGCCGTATCAATACACGGCCCGCGTCAAGAACATCGGCAACCAAGCGGCGCAAAACGTCACGCTGACCGTCGAATTCCCTCTCACCGCGACCAGCCCGACACGCCACATCCTGGGCAAATTGTCGGCCATCCAGACCAATCAGGGCACCTGCTCGGTCGTTTCGAACCAGATCCGCTGTACATTCGGCAATCTAGGCAACAACCAGACCCGTCAAGTTCGATTTACATTCGAATTTCAGGTCGCAACGACCGCACCGACGCTCAAAGCAACGGCAGCCACGAGCAGCCTAAACGAGCATAACGGCGGCAACAACTCGCTTTCCTTCACGCCGACGCTCCGCTACCCGGACAACGTGGTTACCGGCGGCAGTTACATGGTCACAAGCTGCTCCGGTCGCGGCTTGACATCATTCTACGAGTGCGAGCTCTATCAAAGCTCGCAGCAGAGCTTTGATATGGACCTGATCCTGCCGGGAAACACCATCTTCGTCCCGCTCGCTCCGACCTATACCGGAATGTGGGATCAAAATGGGCTGCCGGCCAATAAAACGCTGCATTTCACGCTCGACGGCGGGAGTGGAACAGAGGTCGAATTCAACGGCTTTGCGACGAGTGGAACGTGTTTTGAGGGTATCGCAGTATTCCCCCAAAACCTCGTCTATAACGCAGCTTATCGTGTCTGCGAACAGTGAGGGATCAAGGCCGTCCCAGTACCGGCCGCAGATCTTTTTTGGAACAAAACGCCCGCGAGGGCGTTTATTTATATTACAAGTCCTGTTTTGGGGACGTGGACTTGATATCGGCATAATAAAAAAGGCGGGCCAACTCTCGGCCCGCCGCTTTTTTTCCCTCGGTCAAACTATTTCTTGGTGATGTAATTGAACGCCATCGACGCGATGTCGTCCATCGCCGAGCCGTCGCGGTCGCTGTCAAGCATATTTGACGCCATATCGATGATTGCGTTGCCGGACGACTGCGGAGCCGCGGCCTGAGCCTGTTGACCTCCGCCGAGAATACTGCCCAGCAGGCCGCCAAGGCCGTCGGCACCGACGTTTTCTTGCTGCTTCTTCTGACCCAAATAGCTCATCACGATCGGCGCGAGGAACATCAGGATCTGTGCGACCTGGCCAATATTCAGGCCTGATTTTTGACTCACTTCCTGTGCAACCGCACCTTGATTGGCACCCAGAATGTGGCCGAGAATGCCGCCGGCATTTGCCTGCGGCGGAGGCGGAGCCGCTTCCTGCTGACCGCCGAAGATCATCCCTGCAAGCCCACCGAGATTGTCGAGCACGCCGCCGCCGCTGTGGTCTTCTTCGAGGGCGGTGTTTAGGCTCTCAGCTCCCTCGGACGTAGATGCGTTGTTAGCAAGGCCGTTGATAAGGGCGGGCAGTGCCATTTGGATGGCCGTGTTGACCATCGAGCTATCGGCCCCGACAGTGTTGCTGATCTCGCTGACCGCCTGTTCGCCCTGCTCCTGTCCGAGCAGATCTTGTAGTGAAAACATAAAAATCGTCCCCCTGATTTCTGAATCTAATTGCGTGCGGATATATTAACACATAGCCTGTTTTACACTCGCAATGAAGCCAGCCCGTAGCAGAAAACCGATCACAATTAAAAATTCATTAACGGTCGTAGCGATCGGTGTCTTACTTTTGCTCATTCTAATAGCGGGTTTGTGGTTCTTCTGGCCCGCGAAAACGATGGATTCGTATAAATTTGTCTCGACTATCACGGGAGAGCGTGGCGAAATTGGCGAACCGTTTGGTATCGCGGTGCGAAAAAGTAATAGCATTTTCATGGCTGACGCTATCTATATCTCAGATGGTCAAAACAATGAGATCTGGAGTAAGTCGACAACCGGCATTTTTTCGCCCGTTGTTTTTGCCGCAGGTCTCGACACGCCGTCAGGCATCGTATTTGACCAAAGCGATAATTTGCTTGTCGCAGATACCGGTTCAAATTCTATCAGGTCGGTAAACAGGAAGGGCGAGATCAGCGTCCTTGCAGGCGTTGTCGGGCATTCCGGTTTTGCCGACGGCGACGCTGCAAGTGCCTTGTTCTATGGCCCGATGGGCATTGCCGTTGACAAAGATGGAAAGGTCTTTGTAGCGGATACATACAACGATCGAATTCGCGTTATTGAGAACGGTAAAGTTACTACGCTCGCCGGAAGCACCGCCGGATACGCCGACGGCATCGGTTTTGAAGCAAGATTTGACACCCCGACCGGCCTCGCTATATGGCAGGACAAACTGCTCGTCGCGGATAGCGGAAACGGTCGAATTCGGGCGGTCGAACCCGACGGGCGCGTTTGGACGCTTGCCGGAAATGGCGAGGGCGATCTGAAAGACGGGCTGCTGGCCGAATCGTCATTCGCCCAGCCAACAGCCATCGTCGTTGATAAAAACGACATGATCTTCATCTCCGATGGCAATGCGATCCGGCGGATCGGCGGCAACGCGATGCCCGTCGTCACAACGATCTCAAGCGAATGGAGAGGGTTGGCAGACGGCATTGCGGCGAGATCAAGATTTAACCGCCCTTCCGGACTGGCTATTGATTCGAATGGGGATCTTATCGTTGCGGACGCGGAGAATCGTCTCGTTCGCCGCTTCTCAGCAACTACCGCCCAAACAGCGATCAAAGGCGAACAGATCGCGGAACTCCGAGACAAATCCTACGAATTCCGCGACGCAGCCCCGGCACGCTGGCCCTACGACCCGCCGACGACAAAGCGGGATATCGCCGGAACGCTCGGCGAGATACGCGGATTGATGACATCGGAAGGCGATAACGTGTGGTTTCACAACGGACTCGATATCGCGGGGGCATATGGCGAGACTGCGAGGTTTATTCGTGACGAGAAGGTTTTGCGGCCGATCGCGATTGAGAATTTTGGCACATTGCGCGAATTGATACGTATGCCGACGCTTGGCTACATTCACATCAGGCTGGGGCGAGATGCCGACGGTAAACAGTTCAACGATGATCGATTCCAGTTTCGGCTGGACGCGACCGGTAAGCTGACTGGCGTTCGCGTACCGCGTGGGACGAAATTCAAAGCCGGCGACCCGATCGGGACGCTCAATCCGATGAACCACGTCCACCTCATCGCCGGCCGCAGCGGATCGGAAATGAATGCTCTCGACGCTCTAATTCTGCCTGGAATCGCCGATTCTAGGCCGCCGGTGATAGGAAAAGTGACGCTTTTTGACCAAAAATGGATTCCAGTCGAAACAGTTTCGCCAAATTCGCGTATTAAGATCACAGCAAAGACCCGCATCGTCGTGCGTGCGTACGACCAGATGGATGGCAACTCGGAACGAAGACGGCTTGGAGTCTATAAGCTTGGGTATCAGGTGCTCAATAGTGACAAAACACCGGTGGCCGAGCCGAAATGGACGATTCATTTCGATAGAATGCCATCAAACGATGCCGTCAGGTTCGCGTACGCTAACGAAAGCCATTCGGGTGCGACCGGCGAGACGATATTCAATTACATCGTGTCGAATTTTGTAAACGGTGACGAATATCGCGAGGAGTTTCTCGATCCGGCAAGCCTGGGAACAGGCCATTTCACGATCAGAGTCCTTGCGGCTGACTATTTTGGGAATACGTCTTCAAAAGATGTTGATATTGAGGTATTGAAATGAAGTTAATTACTGCAGTTTTCCTGATCCTATCATTTACGCTGGCGGCTTTGCCAATCGATAGAAAGGCCGGCCCGACTTCGATAATTGTCGCTCCAAAAGCACCGAGGTTCACCGACGCCGAGCGTCATGCCGAGTTGGCACGACGCCGTGCTGCTGTTGCCGCAAAGATGGCCGACAAGAGCATGCTCGTTCTATTTTCGGCTGAGCCGAGACTGTACACGAACGACGTCGATTACGTCTATCGTCAGGAGAACAATCTTTATTATCTAACTGCCTTAAAGCAGGACGGTGCGACCTTTGTGATGACAAAGGACGGCGGTACGGTGACCGAAACGCTGTTTTTGCCAAAACGCGTTCCGCTCCGCGAGGCTTGGGAAGGCAAAATGTACTCGCGTGAACAGGCGATGGCCGTTTCGGGCTTGAAGACGATCGTTGATGCGTCGGACCAGCCCGCATTCCTAACCGCGATCAAAGAGAAAAAGGCCTTTGCCTCCAAAGAAGGTGGTGTAAGCATCGCGACCGATGCAGCGAATCTTTACATGCTTCTGCCGCAGGGAGATCGCGATGAGAACGGCCATCGTGAATTTCGCGTCGAAGCCGAGTTCACGAAAGGACTTACGGGCTACAAACTCGAAAATGCTCAACCGATATTCGGCGAACTCCGGCTTATCAAATCCCCTTACGAATTAAAGATCCTTCAGCACGCTGTTGATATCTCGGTCGAGGCTCATATGCGAGCGATGGCGACGGTCGGACGAGCGAGCTGGGAATATGAGGTTCACGCCGAGGTCGAATACACCTATCGACGCCGCAATGCTGACAATTGGGGTTATCCGTCGATTGTCGGTTGCGGGCCAAATGCGACGACGCTTCACTATGTCGAATCGCAAAGCCCGGTAAGAAAAGGTGAGGTCCTGCTGATGGACGCCGCCGCCGAATACGACCATTACACGGCTGACATCACACGAACCTTTCCGGTTAACGGCAAGTTCACCAAGGAGCAAGCCGAGATCTATCAGATCGTATACGACGCGCAAGAGGCCGTGGCAAAGGCAACCAAGCCAGGTGTCACGTGGCAGCAGCTCAACACGATCGCACGAAATACTATCAACGAAGGGCTTTTCAAGCTCGGACTCGTTGTGGACAAAAATTCGCGACAAGTTGGCATCTGGTCATTCCACGGCTTAGGGCATTGGATCGGCATGAACGTTCATGATGTTGGCTCGTACCAAGGGCCGCTTCGAGCCGGGATCGTTTACACGAATGAACCGGGCATTTACATCCGCGAGGACGCTCTCGACAATCTGCCCGACACACCCGAGAACAAAGCATTCATCGCGAAAGTCCGCCCTGTTTATGAAAAGTATAAGAACATCGGCGTCCGCATCGAGGACGATATGCTGATCACCGAAACCGGTGTCGAATGGATGAGCGGCAAGCTGCCGCGTTCGATCGCCGATATCGAGGCATTTATGGCGGCGGCCCCGAAACAAGTGACCTTGAGCGAGCGGATCAAAAACAATCCTGCTCAGGTATTGTTCGGGCAAGGTCTGGCTGCTCGTTAGGCCTGTATTTTTTTGAACGCGGATCGAGCGGATAGGACGGATAAAGGGGATCTCAAGAGATCCGTTTTTAGCCGCTCGATCCGCCTGATTCGCGTTCAAATTTGTCCGGCCTTTGACTACCCGCCTCGATAGCCTCAAAATCTACCTCAAAGTGGCAGAAGTTAAATCCAATTCAAGCGACACATCGCTCCCGCTCGTGATCGTCAATCCAAAATCTGCTTCCGGAGCGACGCGTGACAATTGGGCGGCGACGGCGAGCGATCTCCGGGCTCATTTTGGCGCGTTTAGCGTGGCGTTTACGAAATCGGCAGGCGACGGCGTGAACATTGCCAGGCGCGCAGCACGAGAAGGACGTGAGTTCATCATCGCGTGCGGCGGCGACGGCACTATCAATGAGGTCGCTAACGGAATCTTGTTATCGGGCGAAGATGCCGAACTTGGCGTACTACCGTCGGGAACGGGCGGTGATTTTCGCCGAACACTAGGTTTGCCGCAAACTAATCGTGAGGCTGCAGCCGCTCTCCGCGATGGCGAGACACGACATATGGACGCAGGAAAGGTCACATTCGCCGGCCACGACGGCGAAACCATCAGCCGGTATTTCCTAAATATCTCATCCGTCGGCCTCGCCGCCGACGTCATCAAGCGTGTTAAATCCGCTAAGGTCTTTGACTGGCTGCCGGTCGAATCGATGCGTGGAAAGGCAAATTTCGCTGTTTCGGCGTTGCAGGAGGTCCTCGATCTCGATCCGTCGCTGGTTCGCATCAGGTTTGACGACGGTGACGAGCATACTGTGCAGACCATCGCGTTTTGCATCGCCAATTCGCGCTATTTCGGCGGAGGAATGATGATCGCACCCGACGCGGCCGTCAACGACGGCCTGCTCGATGTGATAAATATCGGCGACCTCGGCACAGCCAAGATCCTTCTCAATGCATATTCGATCTATCGTGGCACGCACCAGAAGCTAGCCGAGGTAAAAAGCACTCAGGCCAAAAGGATCGAGATCTCCGCCGCAGACTCATCAAAAACTATCTTCCTGGAAACCGACGGCGAACTGCCCGGAAAACTGCCTGCCGTGTACGAAGTAATTCCAAACGCTCTGCGAGTGCGTACACCAAAAGGTCAGTAGAACTTTCTGCCTTTTTCTGCGCCATGTTACAGCTTTGTTAAATCATTCTTACAAACGGTAGAAATCTTTCTTAACTTTTGATAAACCTATCCTTGGCCACGGCCAGCCTACGAGCGCCAGCCTGATTCACGCTTATTCCGTCGGCCCATCATTTATATGAAAAATCTATCGAAGTTACTATTATCGATCGTTGTAACTGCATTCTGTTCCGCGGTTATCCTATCGCAAACGACCGCTCAGGACGATGAAGACTTTCAGTCCTGGAATGACTTTTCAGTCACAGTCCCGCTGAACAAACGGGTCGACCTTTCGTTCAACTCCACCATTCGCATTACCAACAATATAAGCCGCTTTAACGAAGGCCGCGTTGGTGCGGGCATTTCCGTAAAACTCACAAAGGCGTTTTCTATCGCACCAAGCTACACATATATCGAGGCGCGAAATTCGTCCGGCAGGTTCCGTACCGAAAATAGATATAGCCTGCGGGGCACATACAAGTTTCCGACCAAGGGGTTTGGCCTCTCGCACCGGAGCACGTACGAATACCGGGCACGCAGTTCAGGCAATAGCTGGCGTTACCGGGCGGCCTTGACGTTCGAAAAGGCACTACCCGGCAAGTTCCTACCAAAAGCCAAGATCATTATTACCGAGGACGCATTCTATATCTCAACGACCAGAAAATTTTCGCGAAACCGATTTAGCATCGGCATCAACAAGTCAGTCAATTCTCATCTTTCGGTCGAGGTATATTATCTAAGGCAAAATGACGGCTTCTCGCATCCGGGCGATCTGAATGTACTCGGAACCTCGTGGAAAATCCACCTTTAGTCAACCCCTTCGCAGAATGGATGCCCGTCGCGTATTTTACGGATGGCGGCGTCGTGACGGCGGCTTACGGCTGAGATACTCAAACCTGTCAGATCCGCAAGCGTTTTTACACCGGCCCCAAGGCGTCGGCCGCTGACGATCAGGACTTCTTTTGCGGCGACCGTTTGGGTCGTCTTACCGGACCCTCACTTCGGTGCGGCAACCGCGAGGCTCTAATTACCAATTATTATGTTCATGCCACCCGACGCCGTCGGAGTATCCGGCTTTTTGTCGTCTTTCAAAAAGCCCTGAAGGACGTAAAGCTTCACTAGGGTTCGCGAATCATTTCGCCCAAATTTGTCCGCCAGTACGTACATTCGTTCGAGATCGGCTTTTCCGAGTAGCTGCATGTGCGTAATAAATCGGAAGAGTGGAGAATCGCTGGGATTTCCGCTGACCTTCATTATTAACTCTCCCTTTTTGAATGTTGAATACTGCGGATTGAACCGCGCGAGTACAGCCGTGGCCTGAACGTGATCGTTGATCTGACCGATAATCGGCTCAAACATACGGAATGCCGTGTCAGGGTCAACTGTCACATAGCCCCTTACGACTTCCATAGTGTCGGCAATATCATCGCCAGTTTCGGCGTATTCATTGGTAAGAGCCTTAGCATCCTTCATCAGGCTTTTTGCATTTGCAATGTCTTTTTCGCCGCCCTTCTTTTGAAAGTCAGTTGCGAGAGCGACGAGCCTTTGAATCTGGGTCTTCTTTTTGGTGAGATTGCCGATCATTTTGCGGGCGTCGTCGAGTTGTCCCGCGCTGGCGGTCCGTCCGATCCGTGCGGCTTCGAACTGTTCCAGTGCACTCGCACGCGTCTTTTCGTCAGGGATCTGATCGATCAGCTTCTTTGCACGCGCGTCATCGTCGATCTGGCCGATCTTCGATAGCAAGGCTTGGTTTGCGAGGGTTTTTTCAAACTCACCTTGCAGCTTTGGCAACTGGGAGAGGATGTCCTCAGGGGTTGAATTTGCATCCCACAGTTTTTGCAGTTGCTGCTGTGCCTTAAACTCAGGCGGCATGTTGGTGTCATTTTCGGCCTGTCTTTGCCTAAGGACCGCGGCTTTGTCCGGGACAAATTTTTCAAGCATCGGTATCGCCTTATCAAGAGCCATTGCTATCGACAGCGATTTTGAAGGTTGGAGCAAAGCCCCAGCCACCTTGTTTGCGAGGTCCTTGATTTGCGAGTCGGAAAAGGCAAATTGCTTTTCCTTGGCGTTCGCCGCAGGGGTCGGCTTAAATGCATATTGCAAGAAATTGATCGCCGTCCGCATATCCTCTTCACTCTTAGCGAGATCTTGATCGATTAGCTTCTTAATTACGTCGCCGCCGAGTTCCGCTGCCTTTTTTTCGTCTTTCTTATTGAGCTTTTGTAGAAGCGGCATCACGTTATAGGAGACGCCTTTTGCCAAACTCTCCTTTATTAGCTTGATAGCCTTTTCCGGATTTTCGTCGGCCGCTAGGAGGGCAAACTGCTGTTCGAGAGCAAGTTCCTGGCTGACCCCTAGCTTCTCGATGTTTAGAAGCGTTATATCGCCGCCGCCCTTTGCGTTAGGCTGTGCGGCACGCAAGATGGCTTCGGCCAGCTTTGCGGGCCTCGTCTGGATGAGAAGTTCAAGGGCAAGCTCGGCGTCGCGCTTAGCCACTAGCGGTAATATCTCGCCGCGGACGTTTGAGCCAATATCCATTAACCCGGCGAAGGCATCCGTACTCTCACGTTTTTCCTTTTCGTTTTCAACATTAAAGGCAAGGATCTCGCTGGCGGCATCTCGAAAAAGCTCCCGCGCTCGTTTTTCGTCGAATTGCCAAATGAGATCGCCCGACATCGCATAGACGACCGCCCTGTTCTGCGGCACACGAAGCGTCGAGGCTTCGCCGATCAATTGGTCAAGCATTTGCACGACCCGCTCGTCGGTCTCTTTCTTTTTCTTGGCCTTATCCGCTTCGGATTCGCTTGGCTGAGTCTGGGCAAACGCGACCGAGCACATTAGAACAGCTATCGACGTTAAATACACGAGTGTTCCAAGACGCATTGATGATCTCCTTGAGATTAGAATTGCCCCCGAGCGCGAATTGTATCATAAGATTCCGCTAGAAAACGTCGGCAAATCTGAAATGGGGTCACGAGTTTAACTCAGGGAGTTGAAATAAAATTGGGGTCATCTATGAAGTTGAATCAAATCTGGGCCAAGCATTTTATGTTGCGATTCTATGAGATTGTTGTCTCATCTGCTAATTGAGCAATTTTGTGGCGGCGCCGTCGATGACGTGACGGTTTCCCGCTTCCAACTAGCATATCGGCATTACCGGCGGATCGCTGCATTATCGGCGGATCGGTATTTCAAATGAAAGGGAAAAGTGATAAGTGATAAGTGAAAGGCGCCAGACTTCGCGGACTGGATGATCTTTGATAAATGAGATTGTTTCGGTTCTTGGCTTTTGGCTTTCGGTTTTTGGCCCTTAAGGATCGGTGCGCCTGTATTACACGTGTGTTACTTATTTTTAAATTTTCCCGTTTTTAGCTCAAAAAATGACTGTAACTGTTGAAAACAAGCAAGTTATTTGTCCCAGCACCTGCTTGGGACAGTCTGGGACAATAGTGAGAAACACGCTAAAAGCCCCGTTTTTACTGCATTGACTGTCCCAGGCACTCGTGGGACAGCGTGGGACAAAAATATGCGAAAAAGTTTTTTTCGTTTTCGGTGAAACAGAGGCTGTAAAATGGCTGTAAGCCATTCTAACGTTTGGGTTTATCCTGTTGCAAGGGGGGTGAAACAGGGGTGAAACAGGAGTGAAACACTCAAGAAGCAAAAGGTGAAAAGTCAAAAGAAAAAAATGAACTTGTGCGCTCTGGGGCATTGGGACATGGGACAAACCTCGGGGCGCGACGATCCGAACACAGGCAACGTCAGCTTGCACTAAAACTGGTTGCGGATTAAGCTATTCAAACCCGTAAATAACTATGCCTCAGTCATTTTGCGAAAGTCTGGTTGAGTCATTTGAGTCGCGTCCCGACGCGACCGCGATGCGTATTGTCGGCAGCGACGAAGATACTTACACGTGGCGCGAGTTGCTCCGTCAGGTTCGCTCGATCGCCTGGCGTTTGACGCACGAGGGGGTCGAATTTGGTGATCGCGTTGTGCTGATCGGCGAAAATCATCCAAAATGGGCAGCCGCCTATCTTGGCACGCTCTATCGCGGAGCGGTGATGGTGCCGCTCGACCCGCATGGCGAGATCGAGACAATTACGAATTTCCTTGAGAATTCCGAAGCAAAGGTCGCCTTTCTCTCGCCCGATCAGACCGGCCGTTTTCAGCAGATCGAGGAAAAACTCGGACGGCATATTCCGGCCGTGGTCTGGAACATGGAGCGGTCGTCGAACGGCTTTCAGCATTTTGAGGATTGGGCCGCGACCGATTTTCCTGAGAGCTTTGCAAAAGAGCCGCCGCCGGCAAAAGAGCAGGACATGGCCGTGCTGATGTATACGAGCGGCACGACCGGCACGCCAAAGGGCGTTCCGCTGACACATGCCAACATCAAGGCCGAACTCGAGGGCGTCAATCTTGTTCTAAAGCTTTCTGACAAGGAGAAGATCCTTTCGCTTCTGCCACTCTTTCACGCCTATTTGCAGATCGTAAACCTCTGGATCGCAACAACCTACGGCTGTGAGGTCGGTTACCTTAAGGAACTGACGCCCGACGAGCTGAGCAAGGCGATGAAGGCCTTTAAGCCGACGATCCTGACGACCGTACCGCGGCTTTGGTACTTGTTTCACAAGAAGATATTTGATGCGGTCGCGGCCAAGCCCAAGATGGTCCAGCGCCTGTTCCGCGCGATGCTCGCTGCCAACGGCACGCTGCGAAACACCCTTGGCGTAAACATGGGCCGCAAATTCTTTGGCGCGGTTCACGAATCCTTTGGCGGGCAGCTTCGTATAGCCATCTCGGCGGGCTCGCGCTTTGACGAGGATGTAGCGCTCGACTTTCACAAGCTTGGTTTTACGATCCTGCAGGGTTACGGGCTGACAGAGACGAGCGGCGCCGCGACCGCGACCTACGAGGACGATAATCGCGTCGGCTCGGTCGGCAAACCGATGCATGGCGCCGAGATCAAGATCGCCGAGCCAGACGCCGAGGGCGTAGGCGAGGTTCTGATCAAAGGGCCAATGGTCTTTGCCGGTTATTACCAAAATCCGGCAGCTACCGCTGAGGCATTTACTGAGGACGGATGGTTTCGCTCGGGCGATCTGGGCAAACTCGTTGACGGACACCTGTATATCGTTGGCCGCGGCAAGGACGTGATCGTGCTGCCATCGGG
>CXWL01009253.1_pt1 | contig 54615 bp, 134 predicted proteins | sample 590931 | NCBI WGS metagenome assembly CXWL01 (sample SAMEA3498368, study PRJEB10139) | groundwater metagenome | biome: water well; material: biofilm material | place: Germany | collected 2015-04-27 | reverse complement strand
CGTTTAAGATCGGAACAGAGGTCTAGTATCTCTGTTTCAGCATATGTTTGAAAATCTCTTAATTGCGGCATACCCATATTTTTATAACTCCTTTATAAAGCGTAGTTTATATTAAACTAAAATCGGATTGTACACCCTTTAAACACCAATCCGCAACACACGGTTCCGGAGATAGTTGCTCCAAGTTGGTTTTTAGCTGTAAATGCGGTTTGGTAGTAGTCCCCACGAGAACAGGAAAACCAAGAGTATTCTCCAGGCTTTATGTCTGTAAAACCAGCACTAGTCAGTGTTGATATAGTTTTTTCTTGTGATACCCCATAACCTAGAGGCCCACTAATAGCTATCGACAATATAGCTAAAATTAAAATAACTATTAACACCTCAACCAATGTGAAACCATTTAAATATTCTTTGAAATTAATCACCACACTCCTCCTTGAACTTTTCTTATAATTAGTGCCCATAATTAAACCCAACTATCCAAAACCCATCCTCGTCCTTAATAACGTCTTCATAACAACCGCAGCAACCATGACGTTTATTATAGTAGAAAAACCTGACAGCATCCTCGTCATTTAAGTTTGCGACTCTAAAATTATCTACGCAGTCGTATTCCGATGCAGTTTCGTATAGTAACTCGAAACGCTTCTTATAAGATTCTTTTAATAGAAGATCCTCAACATCACTATAATTTTTAAAAAGATTCTCTTCGGAAGTTGTAACGGCTTGCTTTAACAACTCTTTTTCTGTAGGAATGTTATTATATATCCTCACAGGAGTTTTAGAGCTATCGTTTATAGATATGTGGATAGAATTATGTTTATCACACTCTACAACAACTTTAGGTATGTTTGATGCGTTTTGTCTAACGGACTCCTCGTGTAAACACAATTCAATATCGGACTGAATATTGTGAATAGTTTGTTCAGAAATCTTGGAATAGCTATACTTGGTTGTTATGTTAGCTAGTTTTTTCTCTAGTTCAGGAGTAGAAACAAAATCCGTTATAAACGGTATCATATAATATTTATTCATACAGAAGTCCTCTCAATAAACTTATCCGTAGCTAGGCCCACAGTTGCTTTAAGTTTGGCTATAGCTACACGAACAGTCAACTCTAAAATATTAATTTCTACATTATTATATGTTGAATAATCTAACTCTTCAATCCATGTAGAACCATCGCGGCTTGTATAAATAGAATCTCGCCCATATTTTAACACTAGGCTGTCTGTTGATGAGATTAGACCAAACAGGTATGATTGTTTTGTCTCTTTCAAAGTCCATACCCTTGGTAAACCAAGATTGTTTTTACACTCGTCGGTAATATCCTTAGTAAAATTTCCCCATACCAGTAGAATATGATTTAAATCCTTTAGGCGGGTTTTTTGGTAGGAAAGATATTTATCCACTGCATTTTCATTTTCCATATATTACTCTTCTTGATCCGGCTCAGGAGGACGTGCGTATGTGTCTGGATCATTTGGATCAGTAATATCATCAACCATTTGAAACAGCATAGCATAGTGTTCCCACAATAAGTTTTGAATGACGTAGTGTTGATCCCTAATGTTTTCTGGTAGACCATCAACGAAATTAGATTCAAATGCTGCCTTCGCGCTGGAAATACCCGCCTTGTAAGAAACTAGACATTTATCTCTCAAAGAGATCATGGCAAAGCCTCCCACTCCTCTTTTGTTAGAGACACCTCAGAAACATCCTCCCAAAAAAGTAGTACACTCTCTTCTACATAAACAGATACATAGGTGTCGTCCACTATATGACGATGTTTTACTAGAAATTTTAGTGGGTGTTCGTCAATAATGTCGTTGACGATCCTAACATCAGACGGATTATTAGATCCTTGTGTCCATGACCTTATTTGTCTTGAGATAAAATATTTTGCCATTAGTATCCCCCACAATCCTCGTCAGCATTATCTTCACTCGTAACGTCAACACAGTCAAAAGACTTCTCAAGCTTTTTAATAATAGCGTCCAGCTTCTTTTGATAGGAATCGTCATTTCTAGCAACGATTTCTTTTTGAACTGTTAGTGTGACCATAATTCTCATAACAATCCTATATTAACTAACGTCTTTTTTCTGAAACAATTCACAACCATAGCTATGCAAATCCCACCCAGAAAAATAGACGCCTTCTTCAGGATTGCATATATACCCACGCACATCAGAAACCGTCCTACCATCAGTACAAGGGTGGGATCGATCTTCTTTTAAGTTCTTACAAGCACAGCAACATTGCCTGTGCTCTAAAAGAGTACATTGATTATCCATAAAAGGAATTATAACATAAAAGTATACCTACCGCAAACCACTACTACAAACTAACTAAAAATGTAATAGAGACTCTAATGACACGCCTAAAAAACTATCTTAGACTTATTTATAGAACGCTGCTTATAACACTGTCTCTATTTGTATCCACTCTCCTAATCCGTAAAAACGACAACGGACCTACTGTTGCTTACAAATGGGCTAAATGGCTTACAAAACACTCGGACGTTAAAATTAACGTTTATGGCAGAGTACCTACTAAAACACCAATTCTCTATGTCGCTAACCATAAATCCTATATTGAAGGCATTGCTATCTTGGCCCAAGCCCCATTAACTTTCCTTGGCAAAGCTGAGGTTCGTTATTGGCCTATTATCGGTTTAGGCGCGGCTGCAATTGGAACGGTCTTCGTACAGCGTGATAATAAAGAATCACGTAGAAACGCCGCCAAAGCTATTAAAGAGCGTCTCCTAGAAGGTAAGTCTGTATTAGTATTCCCAGAGGGTACTACATATGCAGGCCATACCGTACAAAAGTTTTTTCCAGGGTCTTTTTACGTATCCTCAGAAACAGGTATTCCAATAGTTCCTGTGGCCGTTAGATTCCGCGATGATACTATATCTTTTACGGAAGAACTGTTTCTAATGAACTTTATTAGGGTTTTTTCTAAGAAAGAGATTGTAATAGACCTCCACTTCGGCCCGGAGATGACTGATACAGACCCTGTTAAATTGTGTAATAACGCTCATGACTGGATACAGAAATCTCTAGACTCATAGCCTGTACTCCCTCAAAAAATTTTCGTAGTGTTTTAGTATTTGGTTGACTGTATCCCTAACAGGAGTAGCACTCTCTACTTTTAGATGGTATAATCTGTTTATTATACGGGATGCAGTAAATAGCTCAAATCCAAACTTCCCAGGTAAATAGAAAATTGTAGCTAATAAACCATCTTTTATTGTAAAAGAGTAGATTAAATCTTTGGCGTCTCTATTAGACAGTTTCAGATCACTTCGAGAGACTATTTCAGCAACAACATCATCTAGATAGCGTAATACCTGGTTGGTATCTAGGTCGCTGTTTATAGGATGTGATCTAAACCTACCTGTTTGTGTAGCATATGTTGAAATGTTTATCATACTATTATACTTAAATGTCTTACCTATTTCTTGGAATATTTGTTCTATAGTGCTATTTTCAAATCTATTATACTGCATCTAACATATAACCATCAATATTAAGTTTTAAGTTGTCTCTAGATTCTGGTGTAAGCTCAAAATCGTCTAGCATAGTCCGAATACACAACAGATCGGCTTTACTATCTCTTGCTCTCGGTATTAGCTTACAAAACACAGAATCGTAATATCTAAACCATCTACTAAACAACTTCTCATGTAAAGATTTTATCATGTCTTCAGGCAGGTCAAAATGAGGATCATTTATTGCTGCATAAAGAGTATCTGTTTCGTTATTCTTTACATTGTAGAATGTGTGTGGGTAGTCAACTTTATTTGTGTGGTATCCGTAGGGATCATATATGCGGTCGGTAAATTCGCCGTATATACACTCACGGCCATAAGGAGTCCACCAAGACTGTATTGTATAAAAACAAGACATTATTTGACCGTTTCTCTACAACTATCTAATATTTTTTGAGCAACGTTATCATAAAAAGTGTCCTCTTCTACAACTATACCAAATGCAATTTTACTTACCCCTTCCATGTACTGAACAACTAGAGTATATGGAAACCTGTCTGGGTGTGTTAAAATTGTTAAGCCGACATAGTAGCCATCTTTAGTTCTCAAATCCCTAGAAAACCAAGTAAACCCCAACATTGTAAAACCGTTATCTATTAACACAGTACAAATTTTACTTAAGTACTGATTTAACATGAACTGTGTATTTGCGTCCGGTAACCTAAACCCAACAATTTTAATTGATGGCGTGTCTATCATTATATCTAAAATTCCTTTACTTTAAGCATTATCAGAGAGTGTGGTTAATATTACATTATCCCGACAGAAAGATGCCCCTTCAAAACGTCGAGGATCATTTTGTGGGTATTGTTCTTGCTGTGGGTGATGGTATTCAAAATCTACTTTATAGATCCTCTCCTCATCTTGGTTATCCATCCACTCCCAATAACTCTGTTCTCCAGATTCACAAAGCCAGGTAGTAAATTCTTTCAAAGCTTCTTGACTAGGAAATTCTATTTTTAATGTTGGCATTTAATTACTCCAATAATTCTTATTTTTTATTTTCTTTCAGTATTTCTTCCAAATCATCTATAATGCAGTAACCGCACGGACAGTCGGCCATTACACAAAAACACCCACCACTTTTCACATGCTTTAACACTTGCTTCTTAAAAAACTTCTTAAAAGCCTTCACTGTTTTAATATCTTCTTTTGTCCAGCCTTTATATTTTACCATAAATTCTCCTCCACTCATACTCACCAGGATCTTTTTTACCAAACGTGGGGTCTTTCTTAGCACACTTAACACAAAAATAGATATCACCACATCCGAGTGAAGAAAAAATATGCTTAGCTGGTTTTCCACAATCACATAATTTTAAGTGTCTTCTACTACACACAGGACAACATCCGGGTTGCACGTTACCAGTCCAAACAAAACCGCTCGTAGTTCCTTCAGGCATATATCCACGAACCCACCTTACTTTAGGGTCGAATTTTGCTCCACACGGGCAATTAACCAGGTCTTTATATAGCGCCATTTATATTCCCCAAACCTGTAGCTGCACGTAATACACGATTGATATCATCAATTAGTTTGTCTCGAATAGACCAACACATTTCTCCGCCCTCCCCATCAGGATGAGTATAATATTCACGCGCAGTACCAAGATAACCCTCTGGTAGTTTCTCTAACTCGCTTCTGATTTGAGATAAACAACTAACCATATCATAGGCGGAGTCATGCAGTTGCTTCAGTGCCTCTACGCTCGTTATGTTATGGCTAATACATGCTCTGCGGGTTTCACAAGCAACACGCAACCAATTAATAGCGCCCTCATCACCTTGTTTTGCGCGGGTAAGAAACCACGAAAAGCTAGGTAATTCTTGGCTTATATGTTCCGGTAGTAGCTCTTTTTTGGCAGGCGTAGTACCCTCACGGGTACCATCTCTATTTAGCGCCGTGCTCATCGTGTTTTGTCCTTTGGGGGTTGCGGTCGCATCCAGTATTTTGGTTTGATCTCTCCAATTTCCCAATTATAAAATCTTGCGGAGTCTACGCTGTATCGCGCCTCGCGCAATTTTCCTCCGTGCCACGCTAAAAACGGCAAGCAATCTTTTGGGGCTGTATTTCCTGGTTGCCACTCCACCGCTGCCCGCATCTTGTTTTCTGTGTCGTCGGGGCCTAAAATTTCAAGCGCCTTGCGGCCTATGTTGCGGGCGATATATTCTTGTTCACGATATTTCGCACCACCATCATATGCGTGGATAGCCTCGGCCCATGCATGACAATCTTCAAACTCCGGCAGCGGCTCTTGTTTTTGTTCGGGCGCTTGTGGCATAGCTGCGCTTGTGGCTGCTTTTATAGCCTTGTTTTCGGCCCATTGAGTCATTTCTTGATCTATAGAGTTCATTCTTTGCACCTTGTCTGCAAGTTGGTCCAATACTTTGTTTGTTTTATTCTCAACCCACTCTCCCCAACCACTATCGCCATCTTCATCATCCTCCGGCCTAGCCAGATGATATGAAAAATAGGTACACAAAATAATTGCTAGATTATCACACTCGCAGCCAACATCAAACTCAATCCCGCCCATCTTATTTCGTAGGTCTTCTTTGTTCATAATTTTTTAGCCAATTTTTTACAGATTATTAACAGACAAGCTGGTTTATGAGTTAGAGCAGCCTCTTCTTCATGAATAAAAACCCTCTCATCACAACAAGGGCACACATAACGAGCGTTCATGCCGGACTCAATACACTCAATATGCACATTATCAGCAATATATTTAATAGCCTCTTTTCCTAGCTTAGCTGTATATTTTAAAGCCTTCTTTTTCATAGCCCGCCATCAAACATACATACCGCTTTCTTCAAACAGTCTAAGCAAATATGCACGGGGTTTTGCTCATACTTAATTGTAATTCCTAATTCAACAATCTCACTACAAAGATTTATACACTCTTCACAACGATACAGCCAAACTTTTTTAAATCCTGTGGCTTCCTCTATGTCATATAACGTAGCTTTTTCAGGGTCTAGCTCNNAGGATGCAAATCATAGTATTCTAAAGCTTTCTTAACAGCATCTCGCTCGGTCAGTAGTTTCATAAAGACGCTAAATATGCCTCATTAACAAATGTTGTAGTAGAAGTAGTGTGCCTTAAATGTGTTAAAACAAGTTTAGCAATGTCACTAATTTGGACTGCAGAAATTTGTTCATTAGTATACTGCTCATATCCAGCTAATGTAATTAAAAATTCAAGTGCAGGGTCGTAGACATTTATATAGGGTATGCCCATCCAGGGTTCTCCTATAGGATGCCCATCCATGCCCTCATTAACCGGATTAAACATCTCTAATATAGAATCTTTTCTAAATCCTTTGTGGTATCTGCCTTCTGTGTAGTATTCAACACGTAGTTTTTTATACAAAGACACCAAATGGTCTCTATTATGGCTATACGCTACTGGCACAACAGACTCTGCGTTTGCCGTTATTGGGTTTAATTGTAGAATAAATGTTTGCATATTATATTTTTCTCATCCTTCTTAAAACTGCACGGTGAGACCCGGAAGGACAGTAGTAAATCACCGATAATACTGCATATCCTTTATGTTTATCAGCCAAGCTATTCAACCACTCAGTGAAGTCACCCTTGCCTTGGAATTCTGTTATAAACTTATCCTCGTTTGAATGAAACTCTCTATATCCGTTTAAAATCTTATGAGAACACTCAGCACAAAACTGTCCTGAGTTTATTATAACATCAGCAATACCATCCGTACTAAAGGCAATATGTCCACAAATAGGAGCCTGCCTTCGAGGACCTACTATAACCCCATCGTCTGAATGTTGTATAGCAACATGCCAAATAGATGTTTGAGGATGTTGTACATAATGATATGTTTGGGTGAGGTCCATTATCAGTTTCCTAAAGCTGTAGCCATGAATATACCATTATTTTAGAGATTACGCAAATCTAGTATATTTCACCCGTTGCCTCTAAAATTAATGTTGCGGCTTTCCTTGCAGAAACGTTATCTTTACATATATACCGAAGTTTCTTAGGCGGGTCTACTCTCACATCCGTCCAATTATAAAAAATAACTGTTTTTTTGCTGTCTCTAAACCAAATATATCTTCCGTCCTCTAAACATATGTATGCCTTTCCTTCTCCATGTCCGCAACAACACGAACTCGTTTTTATCCCCGCTCCATTCAATCCATTTATGATAGAGACTAAACAACTATCCACTTCCACATAACTCTCCCCACCACCTAACCACGGCGATATTGGAAGCAATACCATAACCTTATCGTCTCTATTACACACACCCTATCTCTTCTAAATAAAACAACACCTTAGTAGCAATATCTTGGTAAGACTCAGCTTCTCCAATGTCGAATACTCTTCTTATACTTGGCTCATGCATGTCAGGACTAGCCTTAACTTGTAAAAAGTATTTTTCTTCCGTATTACGACTCAAAATCAGTGTTATGTACCCATTCCCCTTACAAAGATGTACCCAACTGTAAACCGAGTCTGGTTCCTTAGCCTCAACATACCAATCACTTCTAGCCTCTATATCTTTAGCAATTTTTATTAAGAAATCTAGTAAATGGCTGCTCATTAGTAGTCTCTATAGAAATTGATAGCAGGCAATCCTAACTCAATACGCTTATTCTCTACGGCCTGTGCAGCCAAGTAACTAGATTCAAATTCACCTAAAGACATTACCACACCTTTAAAAGTTAATCTGGCTCTATACTTACCACCCTTACCACGCTTAGAGACACCGTAAAACTTCTTATACTTCACACGGTTTGCATAATAATTGTTTTTTAAATCGGGGTCTCTATTTAATAACCGTCGCAAGACAACCTCAGAACATCCCGCTTTCTTAACTATATCTTTACAATCATAAGCGCCATTACGAATCTGCTCGACAACATTTTCCCGTATCTCTTTATATTTATCTATCCACCGTATAGGTTTATAATCCGAATCTATTAACTCAGGAAAATTAACTAAATCTTTCCCAATATCTGGGTAGACCTCTTGTACTTTTATATCATAGGCTCGTGCCGCATCTTTTTCCTTATCAAAAACTCCTGCCGTTATCTGTTTTTGATATTTACCTTTTTTATTGCGAACGGTTATTGTTAGTTTAGCAACCCATTTTTTGGTTCTGCCATCTAGATATACGCCACGATATTTAGAGGTTTTTCCTTTTTTACTTCTATTAGCTAACTGGGTATCATTAGCATTCTCCTGTACAGTACCCTCAATCAAATGTGCTGGATTTACACACATACGATTATTACATTTGTGCCTAACCACCAAATCCGGATTTAAACTCATTGTGCTTATTAAAACAGATACTCTATGGCTATAAAAGCCTATCCTCCCGCCAAATCGCTCTAAACTAATTAAGCCATAACCGACAACAGCCTTACCACCTTGCCACTCCCAACAATCCTTAGTATCACCTTTATTAACATTTGACCAAAATTTTTTTATATCATGCTCAGTAAGATGATCGTATTTTAATGCAACTGGTTTTTTTCTCGACATTTTTAAACCTCTACGCTATTCTTTAACTTTCTTCAAATGAATCCTTATTCCCACCCAACACATGCAGTTGTGATGAACATCTGCCTCTAACTCAGATATAACATAATCAGAATCATCATCGGCATCGTCAACCACAAAACTAACTCTGGATGGGTACGTATGCGCTGCAGTTTTCTCTCCATCACAACCTATCTCCTTCTGCATATCGTTTAACATAGCTAAAAACTTAGTTACTGTTAGCTCTTTAGGTTTCTCTATGTTCATGTAGCCTCCTCGCTATTTTCTAAATATATCACCAACCCATCATGCAATCCCACCAGCATTTTCTCAGCTACATCATGCGTCCTAGTATTATACTCCAAAAATTTTGCATCATCATAAACTGTGCAAAATACAGGACTGAGAATACCTGTTTGACAACTAAGTATAAGTCTAGAACCTGTCTCAAAAATCCAAAAGAAAAAAAATAGCTGCACACTACCATGCTCCCCAAGCATCCCCCAACGATGAACACGAGAAAAATTATCCCTCCGCCCCAAATCATCATAAACACACTCCCCAAACTGACCTATTCTCTGTATATCCTCAGCTATATCATCCCCATATTGCTTTACTTGTACTAGAGATAACATCGTCTTACGCCGTATAAGGGGTTTTTAAATCTCTAAGTATCCTCATAGCTGCACTAACCCCCTCTTGAATCGATGTACTCTCTCTTATATCCCAAAAATATTGCGTTATCCCAGACGAGTTACTAATGAATATATCAAAGTAATCTCTATCCGGAGATCCTAAAACAAACTCATGAGGTCTATAACACAAACCTAAACAAGTGTCACTATTCATTAAAAAAACACCTACCCTATACAGAACTTTGTGGGCTAAGTTCTTAAAAGCTGCCTCAGATATTACAAAATCCGTTTGAGCCTCTATCTCCTTAGCAACTGCAGTTATATACTCTAAAATAGCATCGTTATTTAACATAGTAGTCTCTATCACAAACCAAACCGCCTCAAAGCATCTTCATAAGCTTTCCATATCTCAATATTAGCAGCAACCACCGTCGTTGATTCATTAATACTCAATAAATAATTGTATTTTTTAAAATTATACCCAAACGTTGCGTTAAATAGATCGTCAGCATCATAATACATAACACGTAATCTAACACCATCCCCCTCTACTAGATATACCGAAATATCATCCAATCCAACAATAACAAAACTACTCCTAGAGACTAAATCATCCCCAAGCCGCTTTAAAAACCTTTTAATGTCGTCTATGTTAGCTGCCATAGTGTCTCTATTATAACACTTCTTCACATGTCTATAGCTTGACGCTAACTTCCGTAAATTAATTCCCGAACTGGTATGTGTTTAGGAAATTTAAGAGATTTATATAGCTCAGCAGATACCAAACATTCATGCGGTATATAAATGTTCTTGAAATCAGACTCCCCTTCCTGAGATATTTCAGCAATTAAACGCCCAGGTGTACTACAATGGTCAAACCTGTTTTTCTTTAGTGTCTTCTTAAGCCATGGGTAGAGAAGCTCTAAAAATACAAAATCTTTCTCATTATCACATAGATTTGATCGGTCATCTTCAAACAGTAGCTCATTATCAACATAATTAACTATCTCCCCCTTTAAACGCCCCCATAAAACTAACACCTTCCCTAAAGGTACACTAGAAATATAAGCGTCCAAATCTAAGCTATCAATCTGAACGCGGTTTGCAAATGCTCTTAGATCTTTATCTAGTAATTTAACACAAGCTCTCTTCATATATGCCTCTCTTTTTATCTGCTCTTTTAACAAAAACTACACGGGATATCTTTTAAAATAGAGATTTAAAAGTCATCAAAAGGAGCAGAGTAGTCTATATCACAATCAATTTTCATAATCCTAAAAGTGTCCGCATCATAAGGAAGATCAACCGTAGTCTTAGCTTCCCACCACCCACCACGATGTTTTTTCCATATTAATTCATGTTCCCCACCTATCTCCTCCCAACACATATATTTAGCGTCCCTAAGCTTTTTACTGTAACCTAAAATATCGTCTTCTGAGAATCCTTTAAAATAGAACTCATCTTCTAAACTTGCATTACCTGCAGAATCTATTAAAACAATTTCCCAATTAGTTGCCATATAAGCTCCCCATTTGTATGTTATTGCCTTAGTATAGGTCGCAGAAGACCAGACTTGATTCTGGTTAGCACTATGGGTTTCCGTGATCACCTACTCACCATAGCGATATGCTGCCCGCTAGCCGCATATCTATCTGCTTTTGTCATTTAGTTACAGTAAGCAAGCTGTAATCTAACCGTGTGTCCTTCCACACCGCCTCTGTTACGACCTAAACCCATTATACAACATTACACGAAATAATGCAAAATCAAATTTTCAAGTGTGCCCCCGTAAGATACCCAAACACTCTCCCAAGATCCTTACATATTTTTTGTACAGAATCTGATTCGGCAATCTCTACAGATGCCTTGTTACACTTATCACCTGTCTCTACACTCACCAATAATGTCGAGTGATCTCTCCCACCAATACATAACCCAGAAGCTTTTACAGTAATAAACAACCCACGTTTATTAGTTAAATAAAACTCAATAAATCCAAGACTGCCGTAAGTCACTAGATCGATATTTAAACAATGTTTCTCCACAAACAGATATACTACCTGCCCTGTGAACTCATTTAATTTCTCTATATCACCCATGGTCTCTATTATAACATTTTTCCAAAAATCTCAAAAATATGCCCATGCCGGTATACCCCCTTTTTAAAACAGAACTCCAAAAATATTTAACCTTTAAAAAGAGGGTGGGGGTACCTAGAGACTACTAATACCCCCTAGTAACAATAGGCGGCTTTAATTAGTCCTCTAACAGTCCTAATAACTTTACCTTCTTGCAATATAAATCATAATAATCTAACACCATATTAGCGCCTTCCTCTGCTGTAGTCGTCTCTAGTACAGCCCAAGGATAGTACGTAGCCCCAGATAACGTTGTCTCCATTTCAATAGATAACTCCTTAATCTCATATAATAACCACACAGTAATGTTACTAGCTTTTAATATGACATGTGCTATATCATCTTTACAAATACTCTCGCTAATCTCTAGATCACTCCTAGAAACTATTATATTAGCAACTTTACATAAGTAATCATACACTATGGTAATATCTGGGTTCATTAAGTGTCTCTATACAATATTAGGCCGCTTGCTTGGTACTTTGTCCATCATATTGTGCAAACCAATTAGCAATAGCCGCTTTAGTAGAGACCCCTGTGCCATGAAATGGATAACTATTGGCATGGCTGCTTCTTGCCTCTAACACACGTTTTGACAACTTAGTAATTAAAAAATAGTAGTCCGCACCACTACGCTTCACCCTAATACACGTCTCAACCCGCTTTTCCACAATCTGAAAATCATACATAATATACTCCTATATTGTGAATCATTATATAAACTTAGTCTCTATTATAACATTTCTCAAAAAACTCAAAAATTATGCCATGCCGGTATAGAGCGCTTTTGTTTCAACTACCCTAAAATATTTAACCTTTAAAACAGAGGGTGGGGGGTCTATAGAGATGCCAAATGGTCTCTATTTATAATAACTATTGGAACAATGTTATTAACAACTATTGGGATAACATAGTCTCTATTCTGGAATTTCGGAAAAATGCTGTCATGTCGATAAAAACCTTGGGTCTGGAAAAAATACCTGGGTATATTAAAAAAGCTAAGCTTTTTCGTATGCAGATTATTGCATATGAGGCTTATAGAGACTCTTTTAAGGCCATATTACCCTATGGAGGTACCCTGGTAGTGGGTATAGGTGTCAAACGCGGCTATAAGTCTTATATTAAGCTCACAGGGCCATACCCATTGCCCTACTGTACTAACGAATGGTCATACATCCATCCTTTGCTAAGATTGTTTCCATACTCTAACAGTAGAATACATTATACCAGATTAGTTATAATGGTTCAAGTGGTTGTGGTATAGTATCTCTATTAGATATGGTCTGCGCCTTTGGCCTGCTTCTTACCTACTTGCCGGGCATTTTTGCGGAGGCGCTTTTTAATAGCCTTAGCTTTCTTTGTTCCAGTGCCACCACAGCAAGGGCCGCTGCAATGGGCATAGGTTTTTTTGTGGGTAGCTTTACCGTACAGCTTCACAGTGTTTCTTCTAAGGCTTGTAGTTCAGCGAGTAGATCAAAGGGGTGGGTGTTCTTTGGTTCCATTGCGTCGGCTAGAATCCAAGTAGCCAGTTTGTAGATAGCGACGATACCGAGAAGGGCGACTGCAACAACAATAGCGATTTTTTCAAGCATTGTTAGGCTCCTTTACGTTATGGTCTTAGTTTATCTTAATAGAGACGATAATGCAAGTGGTTATGGTATGGTGTCTCTATCCGAGGGTGTTAGCATTGCGTTTGTTTTCAATGCTCATAAGTAAGGCACCATTTTCGTTATGGCCCGAACCGCAATTGTATTGGTGGGAGTGGCAAATAACGTCCCAGGCTTTGCGCTGGCCGATGACGTTCAAAGTATCCCAAATCGCGGGGTCGAATTTGAATACCAGGCCCATGACTACCTTTGGCTCACTGGTATCGACATTCTGACCAGGATCAGCCATAACCATAGGCGCTAAGGGGCTTTGGTACTGGGTTTGGAAATTGTGATAGCCCAAGAGCGTACCAGTGTACATATAATTTTGGCCGAGGCAGATAACTTTCATGACGTTTCCCTTTTCAAGTAAGAATATTATACCCTAGTTAAATCGCCCTGTCAAATTCGAGCCGAACAGGTTTATTAGTTCGTGAGTCATTGCAACGGCTGTATGATGGCCGCTTACGGATACCGTTTTGTCGTCATTGTGATACATAGAAGCAATCATGGCATGTCCATGTTGACCGCGAAAGGTTAGCGATATGTGCAGATTGTTGCTGTATCGCGTCGGCTTAAACTTGTGAGTATAAACGATGTTGGTTTTTGAATAGTCTTGAATGTCATGGCCTAGAGACAAATCCATGTTAATTGCTTGTAATACGGCATGGTCGCTGCCCTCTTCGACAGACACAGTAACTTTGCCGTTCTCTAGTGTGTTATCGACTTCGTAATCAATGCCAACGGTTTCGAGTCTGGTTAAAACCGCTTGCAAATGCTTTGGACTAACGTGGTGGCCAAATTTCATATCTTAAACCCCTTTAAGTTATGAGTCCAGTTTACCAGTTAAGAGACATAGAGACAACTGTGTGTGTTATGGTATCTCTATCCGAGGGCTTTACCAGACAGTGCAAAAATGTCTGTGTTATCATTAAACGGTTTCAATGAATACTTGTCTATGATCTTAAACGTATATTGAGGCTTGCCAGCAAACATAGAGACGATTTTTTGTTCGGCGCGGTGCAGGGTGTTTGCTTCAACGACAAAACCCCGTTCTGTGGCCATTTTTATTCCGTCCCCGTCTATGATAGCGTAGTGGACTTTAATCGTGTGTAAACCCATTTTTAGCCCTTTGTGTAGTAGATGTAGTCAAGGCCAAGGTTATCGACAGCAAACCCCATATCAACAAGCCGTGAGCCTGTTTCTGTGTTGGGGCTTTTGTTGACTTTGAAAGCAACTGAGGCCATTTTGCCATACATTCCCCGGCCTGAGTAGTCTCTGTATTCGCTGTAAATCGTGGAGTGTAATTCGTTTAGAACCTTGATTGCAGCGACTTTCATTTCGGTGTGTAGGTGGCTCATGTGTTCCCCTTTACGTTATAGAGACATTATAGCTTAGTTAATAGAGACAATCAAGTGTGAGTTTAGAGTGTCTCTATTCGAGGTAGCGTTTCATAGAGAATCGGCTAGGTTGCCACCAGTAACGCCAATAGCCACCCTTAAGATGAACCCAGCGGAATACCCATTGACCGATTTGCAATTCCCAGGCTGTTGGCCCTTTGCCGAATAAAAGAACCATGTTAAAAATTCGGGTCTTGGTAGTAGTTTGCTTCACCGATATAGACAAAGCAGGAATCGGTGCGAAAGGCTTTGTGCTTTGCCGACAATCGGGCTGTAATGATCGGGCCGCTGGGGTCTTGCGCGAATGTATAAACCGCGTCACCAGATCGAAAATTGCCAGAAACGTGAACAGGCTTTAATTCGCGCAAGGTAAGGGTTTTTTTGCTGGCAGTCATTCCGATAACCTCATAGGGATAACGGTCTGAGCCGACTTGCTTGGTTGCGCGTGTTCCGATTTGAATGTCCATGATAACGCCTCGCTTTGTTATGACTGTCATAATAACTTAAGTTATAGAGACAATCAAATTTGGGTTTATGGTGTCTCTATAAGAGCTAGCTAAGAACGGTTGCGATTTGGTATGATTCGCCGTCGCTACTTACTTTAATAGCTACGCCGGAAAAAAAGCTGTCTGTGTGGATGCCATGATAACCCTTTGCGATAAGTTCAGGATGATTTGACCGTAGAAAATCGCTGATATGGTACCAATAACGGCGATAGTATATGAAACCGTCATGGCGTTCATCCTCGCTTAAGTGGTCGAATTGATCGGCCATAACGCTTTTCGGGACTTCATAGCCGTACTTAAAATGGCGCTGTTTGTTGTTTGTGATGATGTTCATGGCCTTCCCCTTTGCGTTATGTTGGAATCAGTATAACTTAAGTTAAGAGGCTTGTCAAATGGGCTTGAGGGGTGGCGGTTTGACAATAAGTAATCACTATGCTACAATATCTTATACCGTTGAGATAGTACGGGACGGGCGGGAAGGTCTAATCATATCAGGGCGTTATAGGACAGACTTCCACATGTACATTATAACATGAAAAAAATAGAGACGCCACCACTGTTGGTATTGTCTCTATAAGAGGGGTTAGCGTTTGTTGTACGAAAATGACAACCAAACATGTCGGCGTTCGGTCTTGCACAGGCTTTGATAGAGCTTGTGAGCTTTTTCAAAATGGGTATCTTCGTATTCCCCGACGACTTCGTTTTCAATCATTACATAAACCATTGTTTCCTCCTTTAGTGTTAATAGTATAGCAGAACAGAGACACCCCCCGCAAGAGTGTTTTGGTGTTGTCTCTATAAGAGCTATTTAGGTGCTACAAATTCGATTGGCTCAGGATTCGATAGCGTAGCAGTCACTTTAACGATACGCCATGCACGTTCGGCGGCAATACGTTCAAATACTTGCCCGTTTGTCTGGTACCCTATGCGGGCCATACCGCCGCACATTTTATTGACACATTCGATAGGCCGTTCGCTTAGCGTAAACATTTGGATACCTTCGGACGTTTCAACCGCGTATAAAATTGTTTTCATAAGTCACCCCTTTAAGTTATGACGTTAGTTTAACAGAACAGAGACACCCCCACAAACTCAGTCATGGGAGTGTCTCTATTCGAGGGGTTTAAGCGGCTTGTGCGGCGGTCAGTGTTTCGGAGCCTGTAGCTTGTTCGATTGCCAATTCTTCGACAATGAGGCCGGTTGTAAGCACCTTGCCGGAACGCTTGGCTTTTGGCAGGTTTTGAAACATGGCCGCTACTTGTTCCTCATACTTGTCCAGGTCGGCAAAATCCTTGAGCATCGTTTCACCTTGTTCGCCAAGAATGACAGCCAAGGCCATGGCGCGTTCGAGTAGCTTCAAGGCATGCGGAGCCGTGATACCAGAATAGCGGACAAACAACGCCAAAGCCGTTTTGATTGGCACATGGGCAGTCGGCGTATATTGTTCATCGGCCTTGACTTCAAAATGGCCGGAAACGCGGACGGCAAGGTCTACCGTATGCTTGCCAACGGATTGCTGCTTACGCAATTCCTTTTGACGCGCATCTTTAACAATCTTGCTGAGCGCGAACTCTTGTACTGTGTTCATTGTTTTACCCCTTTGGCCGTTTTTGGCCGGTTCGTTATCGTATGGAATCCATTCTATCGGATTTGCAGGGATTTGTCAAACGAAACAAACATACCCCTTTAGGGGTATGTTAATAACTCGCATAGAGACACCATAAACTATTGTTGCAATGTCTCTAATTTGCTGGTAAACTGGTTTTATGATTTTACGAAACCAACTTTGCCCGGATTGCGATTCAATGCTAAAAGTAGCAAACCATAACGCGGGACAAGTGTACGCGCATTGTTCAAACAATTGCGGGTATTCTACTAAGCCGCGCAATACTCTTATTGACTTGAATGTACATGTTAATGACATTCGCGCCAAGCGTATCGGGCGGGCCGCTATGAAACTTGGTATTAAAACCGTGGCCGAACTCGAAACCTTGCTGAAAAAGTAGATTTGACAGCTTGAAAATCCTATGATATAATATCTTATACGGTTGAGATAGAGCCGGACGAAAGAGGGGTCTGGTCTGATAGGGCATAGGATGGCTAGACTCCCACATGTATATTTTACCATGTGATATGTTAGTTGTCAAACTGGGATGATAATAGCTCTTATAGAGACTATGCTTGTTTGTGTTGCAGTGTCTCTATAACTATGTTAAACTGGTTTCATAACTTGAAGGGGAAAAACGATGCAAACTTATCAAGCAAAATGGTATTCTGATCCTGGCCATGAGTGGTTACAGGTCGAAAAAAAGGATTGCGTAGCCCTTGGCATTACTGGCAAGGTAAGCGAGTGCAGCTATCACAAAGGCCAGCATGCCTACTTAGAGGGCGATTGTGATGCGCCTCTGTTTTATAATGCTGTGGAGGCTTTGGGCGGGGTTATCGACATGGGCGTAGAAGTAAGCGCAAACGATGACAGTCCTGTGCGCGAAATGTCCCGGATTACCAGCCGCATGAACTGGAGCCAATCATGATGAAACATGTACCAGACTCCATGACGTTCGTAACAGATGATTTTAAGGTTGTCAAGCGGGATGTTGCTAACATTGTTATTCACCCTGTCGGCCATAGCTGTCCCGCGATTCGCAAAGATTGGATGGCTGTCGAAATTACCAGCGTGACCGGCGAGAAATGGTATCGTGGGACGCAGAAGGCGTTTATTGATAGCCATTTGAAAGTCGCTATGGAAGTCCACCCTAACGATGAAATTTTAGCCAAGTGGCCGGATGCTAACTAGATCGAATAGAGACACCGACTAACTAGCGTTTGTGAGGGTAGTCTCTAACTGGTAAACTGATTGCAACATAAGGGGTTCACATGAAACGTATTGACATTCATGGTCGTCGCTGGTGGAACAAACGAACGGGAAGCACTTACCATAGCGTCAGTGTCGAAGTAGACGGCGTTGAAGTATTCAAAATTCCCTTTGCTTATGGGTACGATCAGCAATACTTGACCAATGCAATGAACGAACTCCAGCGCCGGGGGCTTGTGAGCCGTATACAGTATCAAGGGGGTTCATGGGAAGCGCCATGGGTTTATGCCAAGCGCGTCGGTGTCGAACTCAATTATGGCGCTATGGACGTAAACCGTAAAAAAGACCTCTAATAGAGACACCGACTAAGGCTATTTGCTTAGAGTCTCTATAACTGATAAACTATTCTTACTTAAAGGGGTTCACATGAAATCATACATTGTTGGCTTAGAGAACAACGAAAAATCGCAGGATGTTATCGAAGCTGATAACATGATGGACGCGGCGGATATGTGGCTAGAATCGCATCCTGACGCCTCTGGCCGGGTTATCGTTGAGAATGAGACTGGCGACAAAGCAGGCTATAATGTTAGCACCGTGGCAACTGCTGAGTTAGTATGAACATCGAACAGGCCAGAAAACTAAAACGCGGCAATGTTGTTACTCTAGGCCCGTTTGCGGAGGGCCACGGCTTGACAAGACACCAAACAGTTACGGTAGCCAACAACGTCCACCAAAGTGGGGCGACATACCAATTACCGAATGGAACGCTTTACATATGGGTTTCAGTTAGGGCCACGCATGAAATCGTCGTGGCCTCTCACCAACTGAGCTAGTCTAATGGTCAAAACAAAAGAACAGTGGGCCGCAATCAAAGCAAAATACCGTCCTTTAGTGATGGAAATTTGCCATGATGTTGCTACCCGTATCAACAAAGATGCGCCACAAATCGAAGATGACGGGCCTTACAAGTGTCAAATGGCGCTAGAACTCGTTATCGAAGAATTACAAAACCGGGTCTAGCTCTAATAGAGACTTCAAAAGCTGTGACTTGCGGAGTCTCTATTAAAATGTTAAACTATACATGCGGAAGTCTGTAGTGGAGTAGTCTCTAAAGGACGGACCACTCCCTTTGCTTCTCTGTTGCCGTTCGTTCATCGTATAAATACAGTATAACCTAAAATCAGCATGTTCGCAAATAGAGATGCTTAGTCCCTCTAAAAGAGCTATCATAGTTTGTGCGGTTGTGATTGTCCTTTAACTTAGTTATAATGATGTCATAAGATAACAAACCAACGAAAGGGGTTTCACAATGGCAAAAGAAAAAGGCAAGTCTGTTTACGAAATCGTTTCGGAACAGATTATCAACATGATTGAAACATCGGGCGAATTACCTTGGCAAAGGCCATGGGTTGCGGGGGAATCGACGCCAAAAAATTTGAAGTCGAAGAAAGAGTATAACGGCTTTAACGTGTTTTACCTGTCTTGGGTGGCACAAGCTAAAAATTGGGGGCCGTACTGGTTGACTTGGAAGCAATGCGAGGCTTTTGGCGGCAAGGTAAAGGACGGCGAATCGAAAAACTATACAATCGTGACATTTTGGAAGTTTTTTGACAATCGAACGTCTGAACAAGTTGAAGCAGGCGCGAACGGCAAAAGCATACCAATGTTGCGCTACTATAGGGTTTACAATGCCGATCAATGCGACGGACTGAAGCTGCCAGCAAAAGCGCCCATGCCTAACGTGGTATCGCCGGTCGAAGCTGCGGACGCAATCGTCAAGGGCTACATTTTGGGGCCGTCCATTGTCCACGGCAACGGCGGACGCGCAAGCTATTCGCCATTGCTTGACACTGTGAACATGCCAGCCGTTGAATCGTTTACGTCGGTGTCTGGTTACTACGGTGTTTTGTTTCACGAATTGGTACATTCAACAGGCCATGAAAAGCGGTTAAAGCGTGACATTGCTAACACATATGGCACTGAACCGTATGGCCGCGAAGAATTGATCGCTGAACTAGGGGCCGCTATGCTATGTGCAAAGGCCGGAATTGCCCCAAATATCGACAATTCAGTTGGCTACCTGCAAAGCTGGCTCAAAGCAATCAAAAGCGACCCAAAGGCAATTGTGACGGCGACAGGTAAGGCCGACAAAGCTGCCAAGTATATCGCGGGCGAAACAAAGGCCGAAAGCCTAGACAGCGACGAAAGCGAACAGGCCGAAGCTGCCTAACTCTAATAGAGACACCTTAGTCGGTAACTTGGCTAGGGTGTCTCTAGTTTGGTAGAATAGACTTATAACGTAAAGGGGTTTACGATGAAAGTTATCCAAGACATGACAGTGTTAAAAGCAATGCAGCGCCGGGGCTTGATTCGATTCCACGAGGATACGGGCAAGCTGGTTGGCCAATTGTTTAGCAATCGTAAGGCAAAAGCCTATTACATTGACGGCGGACCTCGGACGGTGTTTGACTATGATGATTCCCGCTACCAGATCAAATATTTTGATGGTTGCTTTTGTCCTTTTGTTGTCGAAATCGGGCCGCGTTTGATGACTGAAGAGGAAAAAATTGTTTGGGGAATACCTTTGGAAAGGGTGTGTTATGTCAATGTCAACTAAATTTGAAGTAGACATGACGGTTGCTGTGTTTGACCGATCTGGAATACGGGCAAGGCGCGTCATTGTCTCTATCAGCCCGAAACGTGGTGATATTAAACTGAACGATGAATCAAAATATGATTCGCGGGGTTATTCTGGCTCAACATGGGAGCATTGGCACATTGAGCCTTGGACAGATACCCATGCGGTTGAACTAAAACGCCGTATCAATTTGCAAACGCTCAAGGGTATCCACTGGGAAACGCTGAGCGCCGATAAGATTCAAGCGGTTTTGGATGTGTTGAAAGCTGAGCCAGAACCTAAACCCATCGAATAGAGACACTGTAGTAAGACACTGGCTAACATAGTCTCTATCTGATAAACTGTATTCAAGTAAAGGGGAATTGATATGGAAACATGCTATGATCGAAATTATAAATGCTGTGAACAACTAACACCGCTAGAACATTTTCAGAAACACGGTTATTACTCTAGCAACGAAATAGGACCAAACATGTCAAAACCAAAATGTCAACTGCTCGGCCAAGACTCCAACGTGTTTAACTTGGTTGGGATTGCTTCTCAAACCCTGAAACGTGCGGGACAGCCGGATAACGCTAAGGCAATGACTGACCGCGTATTTGCTTCAGGTAGCTTTGATGAAGCATTAGGCATCATCATGGAATATGTGGACGTAGAATGAAAACTTACGAACTACCTTATGGCCTTGTGATCGAAACCCAAAACAACGGTGTCGGGACCGTCAAAGAATCTTGTAAGCAAGGCGGCGAAAACCCTGAGCTTAACGCGGCTTTAGACGGTGTTGAGGCAATTATGTTAGCTTTGGCTTGTGCTGGGGTTGATATTGATAACGAGCCTGTTCATAATGCCTTTGTGACTGCTGTAGATGCCATTGAAAACAACTTAGGTTAATAACACTCTAGCGCCCCTTATCCGATTCCCACGCTAGAGACTACTTGGAAAGAATCGGATGGTGCCCGGTTGGGGATAGCCCCTCTAATAGAGACATTACCTTCCCCCTTTTTGGTAGTGTCTCTATTTTTTTGTTATAATGTATTCATACGGTTGAGATAGAACCGGACGGAAAGGGGAGTCTGTTCTTATGCTATGAATAGAGACTCTACTACCCCATTATATAATACCATTTAGGTTCATGCTTGTCAAACGTGGAGTCAATCTATATCGGATAGAGATACTAACCCTAGTTATATAGCGGGGGTGTAGTCTCTATGATAGAATGGATTCATAACTTGAAAAGGGGAATCACATGTTCAAAGTATCAGTAAAGTCAAAGCGTCAAAGCCGTTTGTTGCCTGGGGGTGTCCCTCGCTGGATTCGTTGCTATGATAACGGGGGGACAGATGCAGGCGGCTCAATTGACCGTTACACCGTGATTTATACGGGCCGATGGAAAGGCCGGGAACGTGGCACTGATTACTATGTGGCTATGAATGCTGCACCGTTTCACCCGCAAGGTTTTGGGCAACACGGTGAAATAAGTTTTAGCCAGTTGGGGGACGGTCAGACTGCAATGGACCGGCCTAAGTATTCACACCTTGGTAAGAAAATTACATTTAAGTATTTGCCTACCGATTGTCAAAAGCTGGTTCTAAGCGATTACAAGGATATTTGGGGCCTCGAATAGAGATACCTTAGATATTGTGTTGAGTTGTAGTCTCTATTTTGGTAAACTGATTTTAAGTAAAGGGGAATCACATGAGCGCACAAAAAATGTTTGGTTGCAGTACGGAAATGCTGGACCTTACAATATCGAACAATTTCCGGTCGCATGACGTTAAAATGCTTTTGACAGGCATTTTGAGCGAATCGCAAGAGGCTATGGCGCGGGGCAATCTGGAAACAGCGCGGCAACAGATCAACCAAGTCAAGTACCTTATCGACAAACTTGAAGTCAAGCGGGGGAACTAATCATGAGTGTTGGAAGTGCAATGCTTGAAGCTGAAAACCCCTACAAAAACCAAGTTATTCAGGCAACATGGGGCCACCTTGCGCCGACAAAGCATGTAACCTATCGTGGGTTTTTTACATTCGGCGTAGGTTGTTTTGAAAGCGGTTCCGTTCGCGTGTTGGCGTTTGAGTTTGGCGATTTGGATAGCTCACCCTGGATGTACCAAAAGCTCCATGATTTTATCTTTCGCCACAAAGAAAGTTTTGGGGAACGTGGCTGCGTTTATCAATTCGTCGGGACTATCCGCAATTATTCGTTTTGTGGTAAGATCACAAAGGTTTTTGATGCAAACGTACCTGTCCAGCCGGTGCCTAAACCAAAGCCAAAAAAGCCGGTTGCTATCCCGCCACCGTCTGACAATATCGAATGGATTAAGGCCGTGGAAGCTGTCAAAGCGGGCGCTGGGTATATTCTCGAAACAACTACGATGTTTCACTATGTAAACCCCAAAGGTAAACACGCGGTTTGTTACTGGGGTAGCTTAGACGCAAAAGAAGCTCAAACGACGTTGCGGACGTTAGCAACACAGGCTAACTAATAGAGACACCATAGCTAAGACACTGGCTATTAGTTGGCGTCTAGGGTATAATAAACTCATAACGTAAAAGGGAATTAACATGAATGTTTTCGACAAACTTAATGCAGATGTTTACAAAAACACAGACCCGTATCCTGTCAAGCGAGAGGTAAAGCCAAAAGAGTTGCCGGGGTACAAGATTGACAAAGAAACACACCCCGATTTTATGGCGGCAAAGGAAGAGTATCGGGAAGCTCAAAAAGTATGGCAGCGGCGCGAATATGAATTACAAGATCAGTTTAAGCGTGATTTGCTTGAGCATCTTGGTATTACAGGCCACCCCAAAGCCGATTTGCTTTATTCCTATGCATGGTCTCGTGGTCACTCCAGCGGCCTGCATGAAGTGGCTAACTGTGCGCTTGATCTTGTCGAACTGATTAAGGACTAAACTATAAAAATACGCGCTGAATGACTATCAGCTAGTTGGTCTGAACCACCAATGAAGAAAGAGTATCGTTGCTCTAAAAAAGGTTTTCTAGGCTTGAATCGGCCCGTTATGGTAGCGACGTAACTAAGTAGCTGGAGGGGAAACCCTGAGAAGGCGGGCTTAGGCTACCACGATTTTTAACCCATCACATAGAGACACTATACATTAGTCAGTGGCTAAGGTGTCTCTATTCTGATAAACTGTTTTGAACGTAAAGGGGAATTTATGAGCCATCCAGACGACGAGCATTATGTTTACGGAACGGCTACAATCAAACGAAACTGGTTGATCCCTAACTCGTGGCACGTAGGCGGGCAAAAGGATAATCCATACCCGTACATTTGTGAAACACTATCCGATGCGTCACGGATGGCACAAACCGTAGATCATTACAACAAGACAAACGAAATTAAAAAATTTGGTACCGACCTTAGCATTTTAACTCGAACGGTTTAACAACTCTTTTAGAGACACTACCACATTAGACATTGACTGATGTGTCTAAGTAGGATAAACTGATTTTAAGTAAAGGGAAACAAAATGCGAAAATCATACCGTGGTGAATACTGGGTTATTGTCAGTCACGATTCAGTAGGTGAAAAAATCTATTGGAGTAATCGTTGGGGCTGGACTGGTCTTGGTGAAGCCGATTGCTATAAAACGTACCAAAAACGTCTCTATGCGTTGCCTATGAATAGCGCACCCGTTAAGTGGGAAAACTTGCGGAGACAAAAGACATCTTGATTTGACTTTAAGCTAAGTTAGTGGTAGAATATATTTAAGTGAAAAGGAGTTACACAATGGCCAATGAATCAATCCAATTTAATTTAGTCGAAGCATTACGCCGGTTCGAGTGCTTTGGTGTTGCTGAAGGGCGTGTAACTTGGTGCATTGATGATTTGGTTAATCTCAAGTGGACTGTGCTTGCCTATGCTTCAGAGATGAGAAAGACAACCGCGCAAGGCTATATGGTTGTTGCCGGGCACTATGAAAAGCGTTGTCTTGGTTGGTATCAACTGACAGAGAAAGGCGCTAAGATCGTACTCAAGTGGCATGAAATGGGTGTTCACTGCTTTGATTACAATGTTGTTGGTACTCCCCCATTTTACAAAGATATTGAAAAACAACTCTAATAGAGACACCATAAACTAGCAATTGATTTAGTAGTCTCTATGGTGTAGAATAGATTCATAACGTGAAAGGAACACAAAATGATTTTTCGTGATTATCTTGAAAAACTAAATGCCTTTGCGGAAAGTAACCCAAAGGTTCTCGATTTGCCTATTGTTGCTGAATTCCATTCGGATGAGGGTAATGCAGCTTATAAAGAGTTACAACATGAACCCGTTGTTGCCGGATGGGATGGCCTAGACTGCTATACAATGCATGGCCAGGATGCTGATGCCCGCATGTGCGTTTTTATCAACCACTAAGGAACAACAAATGCTCAACGATTTTAACGACCCGTCAAGCGACTCTTGGATTTTCCGTAATTTCGGTAGAATCTCTACAGTCATGATTGTTATAGGTCTTTTAGCTGCTGTTATTCAAATTGGAGCAATTGTTTTCATTGCCGCTAAAACGGTTGACGCTGTTTCTGAAGAATGTACTGGTAAAGACGCGGCAAGTTGCGCGGGTGGGATTGCAGGAAAATTCAAAAAAGCATTTAACGAAGAGGCGAACTAACATGGCTAAAACTTACAAAGATTTGCTCAAGTGGCTGGTTGCTATGCCGGATGCCCGACTTGAGGACACGGCTACAATCCAATTTGATGACGAATACTTTGCTGTAGACGATTTTGGAGTCTGTGATGACGGGGTGCTTGATGATGGCCATTTGTTTATGGTTGTCGGTGAATAGCATCTAATAGAGACACCTTTAATCTCAGTTTGTGGAGTCTCTATAAATTTGTTAAACTGGTTTCAACGTAAAGGGGAATTACATGAACAAATTAGCAGTTACACAGTTGCTCGAAGGTGTTGCCAACGAATTGCTTGGTATTGATGCCGACGATTTGACCACGGCTGAAAAAAACATTGTGCGGCGTCTCTATAACTTTCGGAAAGAAGAAAAGCTACCCGAACGTGAAGAACTTACGCGCCTTTATAACGAAGTCTCCAAGGGGCCACGATAATGCGCGGGCAAAAGTTTTTCAAAATATTTTTCGAGGAAAAGCAACTACCGGACGAACACTGGGAACTGGTTGCTGAAGATGGTACGCCTAACTATATCGGTACGGATGTGGTTATCGAACACCTTACGATGGACGGGGCTGCTAATTACTTTGGTCCAGATGTTTACCGTAAGATTGAGGACACCATTCGGATGATTGACTTTAAGAATGGCAACGTAAACCATTATTTACACTTTTTGGCGTGTGGCTTGGCCGGGGCTAACCCTGAGCTACCTGAAAATAAATATCGCAAGGAATAGGCTTATAAGCGTTCACAGCGGTATACCTCGGATAGAGATACCTTAACCCGTTACTTGTTTTCGTCCCTAAAAATAGGTATAATTAGGGACAAGATGAAAGGAGCAAAAAAACATGAGTCCATACACAATTTGGCCGGATGATTGGGATATTGGTGGGGAATCGTGAACCAACTTACCTTAGACCAAAAGATCACGTTCAAAGGTGAGTTAGCCCGCTTTGGATATATTCATGATTTTCCCCGGTTGAACATGGAACACCTTGTTTTCCTTTGGTATCGGGTACGTGGTATCTCTATCACACAATTTCTCAAAGGCCGTAAATTCGTTTATCGGCCACGTTATGAGGAAATACTAGAGGCCCGTGCTAACAAACAAAAACGGGACTTAGGGGAGCGCTTAATCAAAGGGTTGTCGCAAGTGGGCCGGATTGGTTATAATTTCCACACAGCAACACACGTTTGAAGGCACATCATGAGTAGCTTAAAAGATCGCTGCAAGCACTGTAAAAGAGAACGTGGAAAGCATAAGGCTACCACGCATCATTGCCCTGTAGGAATGAAAACACGTATTGGATACCTTCAATTTCATCCTACACAGGTGTTTGAGTTAGGCAAAGAGTACAAAAACACTATTACTCTCTGATTTGACAATAGAGATAACCCCTGGTATAATATCTTATACGGTTGAGAAACTACCGGACGAGAGGGAAGGTCTGTTATTGGCTATAGTGGCGCGATTAGACTCCCACATGATCAGTATATCACGTATCGCGCCATTTATCGCGCCACTTTGTCGTGATACCTCTAAAAGAGATAGTAAACCCAGGTGAGTCCATCAACCTTCCGCTTACTCACTAAGCACGAGCATGCTTTGTTGAAAGGTCGGGCTGGATTTACAAAACCATTATGCCATAGAGACAACATTATTGCAAATAGGTTATAAAGTGTCTCTATCAGATATACTAAGGGAATTGGGTTGTGGTGTCTCTATGATGGTGTTATTATGAAGCGTAACGTAAAGGGGAATAAAATGAAACCGACAGTAAAAGCGCGGAATTGGGGGAATGTAACCCTACAGTTTAAGTCTGGACGTGGTGTACACAAGGACAAGTCTATGTACACGCGGAAAGTTAAACATAAGGGCAAAATTGACAAGTAGTGTTGGTTCTGGTAAACTTATTACAACTGAAAACTTTTGAAATGGAGCTAACATGAAATTCAATATCAACAGCGGAAAAATTGTGGTGTCCGACCCGTGCTATGAAAATGGTGTAGAGTGTCGCCATCTTATCGAAAATGCTTTGGTTGGCGTGTGGGTTGCTGAAGTACGTCTCTCTGATGAAGGTTCATGGGGCCAACGTGTTTCCGAACTGGTTATCCGCCATGAAAGCTGTAAACTGACTGTTGAACCGTACAGTCTCGAATCGTCCGACATTGGTGTTGACTCTGGACAAGCTGGTTTCTTTGATGCCGATGCCTACCGTAAGGATGAACTCATTATCAAAACGCCTGAATTTGATTTAGGCGATCATGGAAAAGGTGATGGGGATAAATGGTATAGTGCTTGCTGTGACCTTACCCTAAGCAATGAACGGGCCGGGGTGGTTGCTGAAACGGGTGTGGTCTCGTCCAGTGGCTTTGGCGATGGTTGTTATCAGTTGTTTGTTTCGACTAACACTGATGGTAAAGTGATTGCCGCAAAGATCGTTTTTATCGGGCCGGAAGAAGAAGAAGAAGAGGACGAATGCTGGGGCTGTAACAATCCCGAATCCGAATGTACCTGCTGCCAAGAATGTGGTAAGGGCGATTGTGACGGGGAATGTCAAAACGAGCCGGAAGAGGACTAAATCTTTTAGAGACACTATAGACAGTGACTTGAGGTGTCTCTAGTTGTTTGGTAAAATGGTTGATAAGTGAAAGGGAAACAACGTGAAAGATTATCTCTATTATGTTATTGTTGCTTGTACAGGGACTCCAAAGCAGGTTTGGGCAGCTAGTCCGTTTCAAGCCGCGCTAAAAGCTCATTCGGAGTATGTCCACTCAGCATTAGTAAACGGCCATTTTTACGATTATGAATGTGCCATACAGGTTTCCGATGACTACGATGGTAAAGTAAATCTACAAGCGTTTCAATTCTCTTACCCTAAGAAGGTGTAACATGGACAAATGGCTTAAATTTTGGGAAGTTGTTGACGCAATCGACTGGCGTAGCCACCAAGACTACAACAAGGGTGGGGCCATTATGTTTAACAACCTAAAGCTATCTAAGGCTGAAGTTAGAACCTTGCGTGGTGTTAAGCAAGCCTATTTCAAACCGTTGTGGGATAAGCTGCTGGTTATGTTCAATGCCGATCATGACAAAGACTATCATATGTCTGATGACTCTCTATCTGACCTTTGTGACGAGATTATTGGCCGGGGGTGGTCTTACTATAAAACAGTTATGGAATGCCCGGAAATCGCTATTAAAATGGCACGGGCTAACGATTATGAAGAATCGTTTTCATACTGTTTTCAAGGTGCTTATGATGACTCGGATAGAGACACTGACTTAGCTGATTTGAATAGCGCCAACTAGTCTGGTAAAATAGTCTCTAAGGATAAAGGAACTTATATGGCGATGGACAACGAAAAAACAGAAACACACCCTTCTTATGGGTTGGTGCAATTCAGCCGGGTATCTGGTGGAAGCGGAACGATGTTTGGTACGTCTGTCCGTAGCAACAACTACATTCGATTGCGTATTTCTCCAGCGCGGGTACATAAGAACTTTTACCGTGAATGGTATATGTCTGAGCGCCAAGATTACATCGAAGTCGATTTAAGTAACAACCAGTTTGCTGAACTCTTAACCCAAATGAACATGGGTGACGGTGTTCCCTGTACGATTCGCCGGTTGAACGGTGAGCAAATTCCTGAGCCGCCAGTTTGCAAAGCCTTGACTCAGCAAGTGCATAGCGACTTTGAAGATGAAATGAAGAAAAAGGCGACAACAATTAACGATGCTGCTAAAGCCTTGAGTGCTGAACTAGATAACTCCAAGGTATCAGCGGCTACGAAAAATCAATTGAAGTCGTTACTCAATCAGGTTGTAATGGAATTTAACAGTAACATTCCATTTGCCTTAGATCAGTTTACTGAAGCCTCTGAAGAAGTTGTCGTACAAGCTAAGGCAGAGATCGAAGGATTTATGGTAAATGCTATCCAAAAAGCTGGTATGGAAGCAATCACATCTGGTAAAGCAATTATTGATGTTCCCTCGTTAAATCCGGGCTTAGACACCGATTTGACGGGAGTTAAATAAACTGCTAAGATATTAGTAAGATTAAAGACCACAGGGGTTTACGCCTCATATGTGGCAAATATTGTAGATAGAGACTACGGCCCTAAATTCGTAGTCGCGGGCAAGAATCCTAGTCCGTAAAAAGTCCCAAGTAGAGTAACTCCGAACGGGCAGGGGGTTTCTTATCAAGAATGTGGTGAGAAACTAAATATAAAACCTCCGCCGCCACCGGGAAATGTGGTTAGGTAATACTAACAATTGGGGTTTAAGGTCGCAAGACTACCACCAAGGGTAAGGGCGAAAATCCCTCTATCTACTCTCCTCTTGGGCAAACACCACTGGACTGTGCTTAGTAAAATCTAAGAAACTCCTGGGGTACGTGGCCCAACATTCTGAAGCCCTTTGGACTCCATCCTTTCCCCTTTCACGTTATCGAGTCTGAAGGGCTTCCTCTTTTTGAGCTATCTAAAAAACTAACTTGCTTATAGAGACTCCTTTTGTTACAATATCTTTAATTGAAAAGGATATACACATGGCCAAAGTCAAACAAGCACAAGTCGCTGAGATCATGGACAAAACCAAGACTGCTTACAGCCGGGACCGCTACGGCGAAACAGCTTGGCGTTCCAACATTGAGTCTCTATTGAAAGCAGGCTTCTCGGCTGAACATGTTGAATGGCTGATGTTGGCTAAGTATGCACGTTGGTCTGGTGACGCTTTCTCAAAGTTTGATGAAGCTACCGAAACCGAGCTTTTTGATGGTACCGAGCTTATGCAGTATTATCACAAGTGGGGTTTTGAGGATGACAACGACAAGCCAATTTTGCCTAAGTAACTCGAATAGAGATACCTAACACTACAATTTGATTTAATAGTCTCTATCAGTTAAAATATAAACACATTGAAAGGATGTAGACAATGCTTGAAACAATCGTTGATATGAATGAAGTCCCTGGTATTCTCCGCACGGCTGGTTCCACGATCTTTACCGTGAACTTTACCAAACGCAGTAACAAAGAACTCCGCACCATGAACTGTCGTATGGGCGTTAAAAAGGGTGTTAAGGGCGTGGGTTTGAACTATGACCCTAAAGACCATCGCTTGCTGCCTGTGTATGACGTTCAAGCTAAGGACTACCGTATGATCGCTCTAGACTCTGTGAACTGGGTTAAGCTGCGCGGTCATACTTACTGTGTTCGAGGGCGCTAATGAAACCAACTTGGAAAAATACTTTTAACTCTAGCGTCTCCGAACAAGCACAATGGCGCTGGGGACACATGGAACCAGCGTGGAAAGGTGCTGTGGCCGCTGGATACCCGTTTTTTACCTGGAATGGTTGGGTTTATGATACCGAGACTACCAAATGCACACAGGTACTAGTAACCGATCTGGATAGAGACTCCGAAACGCCACTAAAGGATGACTTGGCTGATAAGTAACTAACGTGTTACAATGTCTCTATGTGCGAACACAATACAGTAGAACTGTTTAAGGTCAAGTACAACCAGAGTACGGGGAAAACCCAATGCTTATACGTCTGCCAAGAATGTAAGCACACCTGTACTAAAGTTGTAAACCACCATACTCATTCTCGTAAATTCTATGGCGATGTTGCTATCTACCGGGCGTTTGAAAAGTCTGCTATACTAAAGAAACAATGATTCAATTTTTGCAACATTTAATGACAAGCCCGCCACACATTTGCCCTATTGAGGCAAGTGCTGTTCTTGCCGGTATTAGCGCCCTGGTTTATAAAGGCAAATTGATTCTAGCTTATCTTACTAGCTTTTGGCGCTAACTTGACAAAGTAATATAAACCTGCTAAAATATAAGTTTAGTTTCCCACGGCTCATGGCATTTGGTGAAATAACTTGAGCCTAAATAATAATCACCCGCCTGGAGTATTCAGTAACTCTCACTGGTTTACGGGGCGATAATACCTGAGAAGGGTGTAGGTAATTAAGGTAGCAGCCTCTACATTAGTTATCGAAAGCTGGGGTGGCCTAATAGCAGCCACATGGTTAGAGATATAGCGTTTGAACTGCTTTTAGAGACAATGGGAATATCGTCTCTACAGTCTCGCCGGTAGTAATAACCACTGATTAGGTTATTACTGCCGGATTTTTTACGCGCCGGTAGCTAAATTGGTTCAAAGCACCGTGCTCATAACACGGGGATGTGGGGGTTCGAATCCCTCCCGGCGTATAATTAAATCTGGGTTATGTGTTTCTCTGTGGCAGTTTTCACATAGTAACTGACATTTAGATATTTCGGTTACTAAGTTTTCCCAGGTTGTCCCTAAGCACATTCTTAAGTCCACACGAAATTTTTTTGTGTCTCTATCTAAGTGGTGAAATGTAAGGCTTGCTATATCTTTTAGAGACACTATCCCCAACAATTTGCAGTCTTTCCCATGTTTATGTACAATAGTTACATAACGTGAATTTAGTCAGAAAAACGACTATCTTTTTCTGACACTTTTGAAAGGGAAAAATAATGACATCACATATCATCACAGCAGACGGAACGCATAAGGATGCCAAGCCAGCCAACGGGAAAGACTGGCAGTTATACGAACTCCAAGCCATCGTGCGCGGCAACATCGAAATAATCGGCATTAACCATCCTGAATGGCCCTACAACACGATGGTACTCAATGAGGAAGGTAAGCTAAATGGGTTGCCTCTCAATCGTGACGCCACGGTTATTAGTGGTCTCTATCCCGATGATGTGATTGTAGGTAACGTACTGCTCTGCAATACCGATGATGAAGGGAACATGATCTAATGCTCGTTTATTGCGATCAATGCGGGCACCCATTTTGGTTGAATATCCCCTATCTGCCTACTCAATACCTCTGCCGTTACTGTAATCCAGGTATTTGACATAGAGACGATTTTCTGGTAAACTAAAATCAAGTGAAAGGAACACCAAATGATTTTTGTAATTCAAGACCATAATAATGATGTTGTTGACGTTCAAGAATTGGAACGTATTATGGACTTTGATAAGTACCTCTTAAAAGAGTACGCAATTGACGTTACCGAAGTGCTTGATGATGATGAGTATGCTAAATACGCTTTGGCATTAACTCGTCAACGGAAAACAAAGGTCTATGGTTATACAGTATCGTCATGGAGTGTGTTCAAATGATAATCACATACGAAACCTTGGTTACATTGCCGGGGAAACTCAAATTCAGCTTTAACGGGATGCTTGCGACTCGTTATCAAAACAATCAAGCCTTTTGCTACGAACTTTGTAACGATGGACGCTGGGAATTAACCGACAACTTTAAGGTGAACTAACATGGCTAAAAAACTCCACCTCACAACCATTACCGTTAAATTCCGCGTATTGGATGACAAGCCCTACGCCTATCAAAACGTCGAACAGCTTCTCTATGATATTACTGAGGGTAGTATGCTTGGTGATATTACGAACGAGAAACCTGTTTCTAAAGCGCTGAATCGTAAAGCGGCTACAACTGCATCTATCGACTTGGGTAATATTGATGGTTCTTGGGTTGATCTGCTTTATGGAAACGACTAATGTTTCTCGTACTCCAGCATGACAAACGTGGCTTTACAATCGCTACATACCATTTTTTCGGGGATTACTCGGAGCTATGTCGTCTCTATGGGGACTTGGCTTATAAAACGATTGTAGAGGCAATTAAAGCCCTTGGCCCTGATTCTTATGTAGAGGGAGACAAGCTCGAAATCATTGAACAAATAGAGATAAATCAGGTATTCTATAAATATGAACACTTAACCGCAAGTTTGATTCGGTTATTCCGGCACTACAGTATTGGCATTTGACAAGTATCATTCTATCTGATACTATGTATTCATACGGTTGAGAAACCACCGGACAAGCGGGGAACTCTGTTTAGAGACTCCACCACATACTCATACCTCCCCATTATATATTACCATGTGGTGTAACGCTTGTCAAACTGGAACACAACACCCCTCGAATAGAGACACTAAGATAACTAAATTGTTTTGGTGTTGTCTCTATAGTATAATTTATTCATAACGTGAAAGGGGACATTATGGACATTCAATTTGTTGAGAACTTTGCTAAGGATACGTTAGCGGAGTATGCTCAGAACTATCCGCAATTACAGGGCTATTCCTTTAGCTGGCTAAATAGCGTTCGCACAATGGGCAAATGCAGTTACATGAATCGCCAAATTAGTCTCAGCAAGCCTATGGTTGCTGCTATTGTGGACCAATCTAAAATCGTGGACACGTTGTTTCACGAATTTGCTCACGCGATTGTTGGCCCCGGTGCTGGACATGGTTTTCTGTGGCAAATGAAAGCTAAAGAGCTTGGGGCTGTTCCAGAGGCTTGTTTTAATACAACTGGTGTTATTGACCCTTTGAAAGTCACTAAGTTTAAGTGGTATCTTGTTTGCCCGAATTGCGGTTACGTTACTGGTATTGTACGGGCGCGTAAACGTAGAACGGCTTGTAGTGACTGCTGCCGCAAATACAATTTTGGTAAGTTTACGGAAAAGTTTATGTTCACAATGTACGAAGCTAGCTCTTATAGAGACTATGTGAACAATCAAAGTGCAAATGGCATTGTAACCGAGTAAACTAAAAGGATACTAAGGAGTCTATATGCGATTAGGCCGTGTTGAAATAGTAATAGGTTACACTATTGACCTAGATAATTATGCAATGGTGGAAGCCGCTAAAAAGGCTGTTTTTACAGACCTGGATAATATGGGTGTTGGGATAAACCACGATGTTTATAGAGAAGTGCGAGTCGGGGAAGTCTCTATGCCAACTGAGGGCGACATTCCAAGCTGGCTATCAGACATCGACTAATTGACAGAAACCTGATTACCTGTTACTATAACTTGAAAGGAATCTAGCATGATCTCATTTGATGTGACAAAAGAAGAAGGCGAAAGTATTGACCGCATTGTCAGCCGTGTTGAAAAAGCACTAGGCAATGTGGACCGGGCGGGGCTGGTTATGGACATCTTAGCAACACATGCAAACGGCTGTCCCCTAGATTTTGCTAAGCTCGAAGCCTTTCCCGCTACCGACTTCTTTCATGATGTTGGCGGCATTAGTCGGCATCTTAATCGGAGTACAGGTAAACTAGGCGGCTGCTTCTTACCACGGTGCGCCGTTAGTCAGTAAATGCAGAAAGGTTTGAAGCGATACGGGACAGCCCCTATAGAGACTATCCTACCTCTCATTAAAGCTAACAAAGCCCCTATCTTAGTCTTTGGTATCCCAGTCAGTGTCTCAAGCGTCCGTATGCGCGTATTCAAACGTGATAACGGTAAGTGTGTTGGCTGTGGAAAACAAGGCCACTTTTTCGGTTTAGAAAAATTCACTAAAGATAAGACTAACAACATGCACCTTAATCTCTATCACGTTTGCAAAGATGGTGGTGAGATGCTTATGACGTTAGATCATATTATCCCCGACTCAATGGGTGGGCATCGTACTGTTAAGAATGGTCGGTGTCTATGCTATCAATGCAACCACACACGGGCCAACTGTGTCAATTGGGGAATACCTAAAGATCAGTGGACTAAGTGCGAATGTCATAAATGTGACCCTGAACTCCATAAGGTTAAATCTGCATTAGGTATTAAATCGAAACGCATATTAGTTGAAGCTGTGAAAGCACCTCAATTTTGCGATGAGTGGGTAGGTAGTTGGAATATACCTCTATTCGAGCAATTCAAAACTCTCAAGTTGTAATAGAGACTACACCATGTTACAATGTATTTATCTTGAAAGGATGTGAACTATATGTCAGCAAAAGTAAATCTGGTTGCGACCGAATTTAAGTCTTATCTTGGAGTCACCTATGGCTTTCGTTTGTATGATGATTACGGCCAAACGTATGCCAACAACATAGACGCAGCGGAGTGGTCTGTGTTGGATGATATGAAGCTGTTACAATTTGCCCTTGAAAATACAAACGAAAATTCGGACTCTATTTTTGATAACGTCCGAGATATGGGCGAGGGTATTACGATTAACGGCAACTACTACGATCATGAAGAGATTCAGCAGTACCTATAATGTTTATTATCAAAGCCATATTACTGTTTGTTTATTTCGTTGGGCTGTTCTTAGACGCTTTCGTGGTATTAACTTACCTGTTAGAGAAAAACGTCTCTGCATGGAAAGCTACTCCGATAGCTCTATTTGCTGGAGCATTGTGGCCGGTGTGGTGTGGTCTCTATGTTTTTGGTATATTGAATAGAGATAACGTATACAAACTACTGGATAGGTATGTATGAACGGAACACCAGACATTAACCGTATGAAACACTTTGCTGAGATTGCTCACTTCGGGCAAACCTACAATGATGAAGTGCCCTATACCTACCATTTGGAGCAGGTACAGGCTGTTCTTGTAAGATTCGGTGTTAGAGAAACTGTTCTTCTTGTTGCCGGGACAGGGCACGACTTATTAGAAGATACGAGAAAATCCTACAACGACATTAAAGAGCGATTTGGATTTGAAGTTGCAGAACTTATTTATGCTGTGACAAACGAAGTTGGCCGCAATCGTAAGGAACGTGCTGCTAAGACTTATCCTAAGATCGCTGGTAACAATAACGCCACGATTCTAAAACTGGCAGACCGTATTGCTAACCTAGAGTATGGTTTAGCATCCGGCTCTAAGCAAGTCGAAATGTATCGTAGAGAGTATCCTGAGTTTCGTAAGGCTCTTTACAAAGACTTTGGAATACCCGATCATCCCTTAGTTGGTAATGACATTCTTATTCTCTCTAACATGTGGATTCATTTGGATACGCTGATGAAGTATGATAGCACCCCGCGTCAAGCTGGTCCGAATGAAGCTGGGATACATCGTATCTCCGATTTGCAGAAAAATCGCTAGTAGTGTAAACTAAAAGAAAGGATATTAACATATGAAATTTACAGCAACAGATGACCAAATTGCACAACTAATGGCAAACGCTGTCAATGCAGCACGTCCGATGGGACTGGGTTATCTCCATTTTAAACCTGAAGACAAACCTGCAAGCGAATTCGGCAAAGCTGTAACTGCCAGGCAATGCTGCATTGATTACTACCAAGGGCGTATGACCAAACTGTACCTAGATCACGTTGAAGGTAACACTTGGAAATTGCCCGATGGAAATCCACGCAGCGACTATCAATCGTGGAATTGGAAGTACCCAACATATCAAGCACTCGTGGAGTCTGTTGGCGCAAAAGTTGTTTAAAATCACGCAGCCGTCAGGCAGCGTCTAGGGAGCACTTCTTATTCCTTTCAGAGTGACTCCCTCAAATAGAGACACCGGCTTTCCCTTTCACCGGTCGTCTCTATTTTTTTGTTATACTAAGACATTATGAATACACTACTAAAAATATTGTTTTTAGACTTCGACGGTGTTTTGAATACAGACGCCGATGTAAGCCTAGATAGAGACGCCTTACGGGTTGATCTAATCGGTTTACTAAACACTGTCTTAACGGTTACGGGCGCTGTTGTCGTAGTCTCTAGTGATTGGCGGCTACACCATACCGTAGATCAATTGACCGACATGCTTAGAGCCAAAGGATTTACAGGCACAATCATTGGAGCTACCTCACGCCTAGATTTTCAGATAATTGGATTTGATAGTGATGGGGACTCCATACACCAAAAAGTATCTCGCGCTGACTTAATCCTAGCTTGGTTAAAAGACAATGGAATGCTTGATGCTAAGGTTGCTATTGTTGACGATGTTGAACCAACCTGGGATGCGAACCATCCTTTGTTTAATCGAATTGTACTGACTGATGGTAAAATGGGATTGTCGCCTATTGATGCAGCCGATCTTATTAAGTTGTTGAAGGATTAGTTGCGTAAATTTATTATTCGTGTTACAATATTAAAATAACTGAAAAGGAGTTATCTCTATGTCACTATTCTGGTCCGTTTATCTCTATACAATATTAGAATCTATCCCCCCAATCATTTTCACAGGGATGTTTTTTAGTGGTGTCATAGCAGTAATATTTGGTATAATGTGGGTGGTAAATGCTGATATGGTTAGTTCAGGGTTTACCAGTTATCAAGGGTCAGCCAATACCGGCAAAAAGGGATTAAAAACAACCCTTACCATTTTCTGCCTTATAGGGTTCATCTCTATTTTTATTCCCAACGAAAAGCAACTAAAATGGCTTGTTGGTGCCTATATTGCCGACCAAGCCCTGACTAACGATGAAATCAAAGACCAACTTAAACAACTCCCTGTAAAATCCCTTGACGTAGTTAATTCTGGTTTAGAGGGCTTAGCTGGGTTTGCTAAAGATTTAACAACCGTTTTGGACAAGGAGTAAACCATGTCATTCTTTCTTGCAACATTTTTATATTCGTTGGGCGTCAATATTGGTACAGCCCTTACTGCTTTAGTTTGTCTATGTATTGTTATCGCTTGTATCTCAGGTTTTTGTTTTATGTGTATTAGCGATGCGATTGATAAGGGTGTTCATGTATCGGATGATGATAAAGCTATCTATAAAAAGTCGCTTACATTTATGAAGCGCTCTGTAATCTATTTTCTCCCCGTGCTTTTGTTCCTAGACTTTGCATGGCCTACGGAAAAAAATCTACAGCTAATGCTCGGCGCTTATGTTGTGGATAGGACCATCGAACTCCCCGGCGTTAAAGATGAACTCAAACGCTTGCCAGGTGAGGCCCTAAAAACGGTAAATGTAAGTTTGGAGTCGTTGGCTGGGTTTGCTAAAGACCTGACCAAAGTCATTGACTAACTCTAATAGAGACACTATCAATACCTCGTGGTAAAGGTGTCTCTATTTTGTTAAGATATAAACACTTGAAAGGAAGTACACAATGAACAAACGAATTATGGCGGCATTAAACAGTGCTATCGCCCACTTTGAAGAAGTTGTTAATTGCTCGGATGCAGAAGTTTATCCAATCAACAACAAGATTTACAACGGGCTTGTGAATTTGAAAGCCAAACTCAAGGCTAAACAAAAGCCGCTGTGGGTTGTTGAACACTTACACCGTCATGGAACGTCTTATGTTGTATGCCGGGCTGACGAAATCCCTAGCTACGAACAGATGGTGAGTTTGTTCTCAGATTTTGAAGAAGACGAGAATGAAGAAGTTTCTTGTGTCTCTATTGATGAACCTGTAAAGGAATTTTAATATGTCAATCGGATCAGGAATTGCAGTTTTAGGAATTTGGGCTGGTGCGGCATATGCAGCATCTACTGGCACCCCTGAAGCAGTAGGCTTTGCTGCATTGGCTACTCTCTTTGTAGCGATGGCAAGCTAATGACACGGCTCAAAACCATTAGAGAGATGACCAACGCGGATTTAATTGCTGCGCTTAATCAAATCTCTCACCTCGAATCCACAGGCTTATGGCCCAATGGAATGCCCTACTGGGTTGAACTCGTAGGCAATGCCCTTAACATAGGCATTGACATGAATAAAGCCTGTGAGGAAATCTTTCGGGAAGCTGCCTATCGTTTCAAAGCTATGGCCGAACTTGACAAGGTTAGCTAAGTTGTGCTATAGTAATCCCTTATGGTCAAAGACAAAAGACAAGTAAGGGAACTAAAAGGCTTTCGGGCACGACCTTACGCGCATGGCTGGGAACTACAAGCTAACTACGTTTATTTTGAGGGTAAAAACAGCGGTAAAAGTGTGTGGGAAGCTGATTCGTTTTTCAGCACCTTTGAAAACACTTGCTTAGCAATCATAGATAAGAAACTACAGCTACTATTAGATAACGAAGACCCCCAAAATCTCGTAAAAGCCATCCAAGAAGCTAAAGCCGAAGCTATCAAAGTAGCTCAAGAATTCAAAATTACATACCAAGAAGCTCACAAAGTGGTTAATAACGGGGCCGATACCGAATAGAGACCCCTTAAAAAGGTCCTAAAATCCTTTTATTATCGTTTTCTCTCTATACCCCATACCTAGACCCCTCGGATAGAGATAACACCCAATTAAACTTGAATAAACGATTAAAACCCGGTACAATGGTTTTAACATTGAAAAGGAGCCTAACATGGCACAATTACTTGTTAAATCGAAATTCACAGCCTGGTTGAAGCAAAAAGGGCGTAAGAAAGTTGGAAGCCCACGTTTGGCTGATTGCTGCCCGATTGCAACATACATTAACGAAACCTACGGCCATCGCCCTGTGATTGGTAAAATCGACTATAGGCTGATTGATTCTGTTGGATGCCGTAAGCGCAAGCTACCTACTTGGGCTAAAGGTTTTATCCATCGTGTTGATATGCATGACAAATTCTCTATCACAGGCAAACAAGCCTTGGAGTTGCTTTAATAGAGACTCCATGTTACAATAATCTTAACTGAAAGGGAGTTACAAATGCTTGTCAATAAAAACTATCTGCCGTTTATGGGTGTTGAATACGATCAACTGGTATCATTCCCGTCAGGCAACTTTCGTGTAATTACTTACCAAGCCTACAATGCAATGGGCTTAATTGGTTCGGAGCATAACGGTATTGCTATACTCAATGAGGATGACCGTAACGTAGTGCTTGACCAACATAAGATTGTAAGCACTGGTTATTTTGGTGTAAACCAGGATGTTGTACAGGAATTTAAGCGCATTTGCAATTTATCGAAAAGTGCTTTTATTTCTTTTGTAAACAATCACCCTCGCGCACGATACGAGATTTAGATGCTACACAGACGTAGAATTAAACTTTTAGAGCCTGTTACTTTCCAACAGTTTGAACAACTTGTGGAGCAGGCACACGGCCATAGCAAATACGCTAAAGCATTATGGGGGCGTGGTTTTATCGAACAAATCCCTAACCCAAAGATTATGGACATTCCTTCCCCGGTTTGGTGCTTCATCGCTTTTGAAAAAGATATAGCTGTACTCAATCATTTGACAGCTAATCATCTCTATGGTAAGATAAATAATCAAGTGACGAAAACACTTAACTGAAAGGGAAAAAACATGAGACCTTATGAAGCAGGATTTGATCTGACGGGAATCAGCGGCAGTAATTGGAAAAAGTTACTAAAACTCGTTGGCGCTTCCGAAACGCCTGTAAAATTTGGTCCAGACGAAAAAGACGAACATGGACTCTCTAAACTGGGTTGGTTCTGGCAAGGCAAAAACGTCTTGATTGTCAGCGGTGTCAATCCTATAACTAGCGAACATTACACTTACGGAAAACGTAAGGACTGGTTTGATTATGCCAGCTATATTGGTATATCTAGCCCGACCAAAGAGGGCCGGAAACTGGTTGTAGATTTTATTAAGAAAAATGCTACCAATATTAAGGGCTACAACAAATCTCAACGGGAATACATCTAATAGAGACACCAAGTAATTTTAGTTGCCAAAATTTTAATAACTGATAAACTATTTGTAACTTAAAAGGAATTAACCATGGGCGCTGATCTATACATTAAGAAAATTTTTGATGAAAACCAAAAACAATTTAAGCCTTTTTTTGACTCTGCTGTTGAGCTTCGGGACTCATTAGGTCGTGGTAGTGAAAACCCACTGGCGAAAAAGGCCCAAGAGATTGTTGGCTATTTTTATGACAAGATGTACGAGGTTGGTTATTTTCGTGATTCTTACAACGGAACGGCTGTGCTTTTTCTAATTAACCTGTCCTGGTGGGAAAATGTGAGTCCACTTATCAACAAAAGCGGTAACATCTCTGGCAAAAATCTAAAGACATTTCGTGATATGGTCACGCAAGGCTGGGCTAACTGTCAAGATGGTATTAACAACGATGCCAAGTTGTTAGAGCATCTAAAAGAGCATAGTTGTACGGTTGATGATGGTGAAAACTCTGTTGCTGTTTGGCGGGAGTTTTTTACAAACAAATATAACAGGCTGATTGAGTTTATTGATACAGCAATCAAACTACGCACCTGTATCCGAGCAAGCGTCTAATACATCGAATAGAGATACCAAGTAATTTTAGTTGTCTCTATGGATTATTTACAGTAAACTATCAACTATAAACAAAAGGAAACAAACATGAAAAATCGTATTGCTATTGTGGTTGAGGGCGGGGTTGTCCAAGGTGTTTTTGCAGACTTCACGGACGATATTGAAGTCTCTATTGTTGACCACGATACTCTTGATACAGGGGATTGTACCCAAGCCTATAGCGACCACTGTCAATCTCTTATTAAAGATATTGATGATGATAAGCTGGTAATGGCAACCGTTCTTTGATTTGACAAGTCTAATAGACTCTGATAAACTATTTTTACTTGAAAGGAAAACAACATGCCCCAATTTATTGTAAATGTTCGAGAAGTCCACGTTCAACCTTACCTGATCGAAGCAGCTACCTTGGATGAAGCTATTACCAAGGTTGAAGAAGGTGAGGGTGATATTCTCGAAGCAGGTTTTGAATACTCCCATACGCTGGAAACAGATTCATGGGATGGTCATGAGGCAGAAAAATCCGAGCTAGACGAATTTGGTATGGAATAATGCGCCCGGAGTTTGTCAACACAATAGAGACCACCCTTGAAAACTTTCGTTTGAGTCTCTATCATATGCCTTTTTCGTTCCATATAGACGATTGGGGTACTGTGGGGGCCTCTGTATTCGTTTATTTCGCGGCAAAACCGGATTTAAGGGTAGAGCTACCTAAATTCAAAAGAGTCTTAAAAAAGGCTGGATTTAGGGTTTCCTGGTATGACCGTTATCCAGCGGACCATACTGATAAAACAATTAAAATGAGTGTAGATTTGATTAGTTGGGCTGGACCTATACTGAACCCCCAACTCTAATAGAGACACCTTAAACACATAGTTGCGTTAGTAGTCTCTATAGGTTACAATTTATTTATCTTGAAAGGATGGAAACAATGAAAACGAAAGAACAGGAATTGGCTACAGCTATTGGTAACGGTGTGAATATCATGTGCTTCAGCAATAAAGAGTTTTGCGAAGCTATGGACCGTGAACACCGAACACTACAACAAAGTTTTACTCGCCTTGCTGTAGCTTGGCTATACCATCTTGCTAACAAACAAGAGTATCAGTACGACCTACGCAATGAAGCATCTGTAAAGGCAGGAAAGGCCGTTAAAGCTGCTTTGGGCGAATATGGTCCACCACTACCCCACATTTAAGAAAGGACGTTAAAATGAAGCTAAAAGTCTATTTGGCAGCACTTAATGATGCTGTAAAGAAAAACCCTGAGATTCTTGAATTTGACGTTGTATGCGCGTCCGATGATGAGGGTAACAGTTTTCAAAAAGCAAACTTTACGCCAACTATCGGGCAGTTTGATGGGCATGATTTTACTGAGGATGTTAAGTTAGTAAACAATCCTAACGCGGTGTGTATTAACTAATAACACTCTAATAGAGACACCTTAAAATCTTAGTTGTTATTAAGTGGTCTCTATGATAAAATATTCTTACTTGAAAGGATGTAAACAAATGCTACCTAAATATCTAGTATTGCTTCAAGAGGGTGAACTACCAACGGATAGGTGGTACTTCCGTTGTGACGCTGAAAATTTTGAACAAGCTACGGAGTTGGCATTAGAAGATAATGCTGACATTAAAGATTTGCTTACTGTCATTGCAGTTTACGAAAAAGTAAATCAATCTTACTTAAAAAGGGGAATCGCATGCCAAAATACAAAAAAATTGAGGCTCTAGCTAGTTGGACACAGCAAGACTTTGACCGGCGTGGTGCTAATGTTGACCAAGAGTGTGAAACGGTAGCAGAGGCCAAAGAACGCGCTAAGTATATGCTGACAACCGAATATCAAGACCTTATCGAAGCTAGTGGCGTTATGATGTACTCTCAAGTCGTTGCAGATGGAATAGTCCTAGCAGATTATTTTCATAAAGATCACCCCACTATCGTAAGGTTTGAATAAAATGAAATTACTTGGCGAAGTCGGCTGCTATGTCCTAGACCTATATTGTAACCACTGTGAGCTTGAGGCTGAAGGTTATAGAAGGCGTACACAATTCACTGGCCAAACATTATCAGAGTGCCGGAAAGCTGCTAGGAAAGCTGGCTGGATTACAGGTCGAAAACAGGTTCTTTGTCCACAACACAAGACTAAGTTGACCACTCTAATAGAGACACTCTCAACCTAAGTTGCAGAGTCTCTATAGATTTGTTATACTGACTCTGACGGTTGAGATACACCGGACGAAGAAAGGGGAAGTCTGTTGTCAACCCCCTAAAAATGATTAGTCTCTTCCATACTATTAATATAACAGAGAGACCACACCCTGTCAAATAGAGAATAAGGTGTCTCTATAAGAGGGGTTATCATGGAACTGTGGCATGGTGTCTCTATGTACGTTATAATCCTTAGTAACATTTTGAAAGGGAAAATCAAATGAAAACTACATGGTCAGTAAAAACGGCGAAAGCCTACGTTAAAAATTTAAGTTTGCCTAGTAAGATGCCGGGGTATTCCTACTCTATCCCCGCACAAAACTGTAAGGTAGGCGGACAACTGCAAAAAATTGAAGGGTCCACTTGCTCTAAGTGTTATTGTTTGCGTGGCAATTATCGCTGGCCCGTAGTTGAAAATGCCTTGAAAGCCCGTCTAAAGGCTATTAAAAAAGCTAAATGGGTTGAAGCTATGGCTTTCCTTATCAATAACTATGGTTCAAAAGGCGACACACATTTTAGATTCCATGACAGCGGGGACTTGCAAAGCATGGAACACCTTGAAAATATTGTCTCTATTGCCAAACTAACTCCCCTTGTAAAAATATGGCTTCCAACGAGAGAGTATAAACTCATTAGAGACTATCTAGCCTCTGGTAAAGTATTCCCCGACAATCTTACTGTTAGAGTCTCTAGCCCCATGATTGACGTTTATCAAATTGGGTTTGTTAAAATGGGGGTAACTGTTTCAGGTGTTCATAGCAACGATTCTAAGGCCCAAGGGTTTAAGTGTATTGCTAAAGATCAAGGGAACCAATGTCTTGATTGCCGTGCTTGTTGGGACAAAAATGTTAAGATAGTGTCTTACCACAAACACTAAAAGATAGTAAAATAGAGACTATGCGACTATGGTGAAACTGGTAGACACAACAGACTTAAAATCTGTCGATGGCAACATCATCCCGGTTCAAGTCCGGGTAGTCGCAACACTGTATGTTTTATACTATGAATCTTATTCAATATAGACACTGACTAATGGCATTAAACCTAACTCACATTACTAAAAAGCTATTCCCGGACGCTATTCATGAACCTAGTACAATAAACTATGGTCATTGTTATAACTGGGCTTTCGCTGCTTATCTCTATTACAAAGATAAAAAAACAGTGTCTCTATGGTCAGACCTAGAGTCATATCATGCGTTCATTAAGATAGATCAAAAATTCTATGACGCTGAAAGCCCTAAAGGGGTTTATGACCAATTAGACTTACAATGCTATGTCCGGGCACATTGGAATAGAGATAGATTCATATTTGACAAAATGGATGAAATATACTTCCGTCACTATTGGGGACGCCGGGGTAGGTGTGGCTTTATGCCCTATGATACTTTCGTAAAAGCACTTAAGTTGCGTATATCGTCACCGTCTGATACAATGTAAACTATGTTTAAACCAATTAACTTAAAAGTGGGAGATACTGTCGAATGGCTATCACACAAACCGATTGTGGGCGATAGAGACGGTAAAACATATGTAGACCCTTTCCGTATGCGTGGAAAGGTTGTTAAAATCTATGAGCCTTATAGAGAAACCTACATAGACGATGACTTGGAAGAAAATATTAACTATTCCCATGGTAAGGCATCTGTAGCCTTTCCTTATTCAAATTACGGGCTTCATTCTGATAAGTGGCCCGCTCCCTTCATTATATTTCATGAAGACGAAGATACATACTGGAGAAAAGCATGAATTATTTCTATGTAGGCCGTTCAGACTGTAAACCGATGACCGCTAAACAATCCGGGCTGGGCCGTCCATGCAAACACCGCAAATTCAAGTCCTATAAAAAAGCTGTGGAATTCCTTTCTAATCACCCGCAACAACATCTGGTTGTAAAGGGTTATTTCTATCTTGATGCCCCTGAAGGCTTCAACCCTCAACTATAGAGAAGACACTGACTAATGCCTAAACACAACTGGAGAAAAATATACCCATGAGTGATTCAAATGTGTTAAACATAGCTTTATTAATAGTGCTTATTGTTATCTCTATCGCTTTAAGGATACAAGGGTTTCCTTTCTTTGATACCAAAAAACCCCTAAAAGCTACTACCCTATTTTGGGTATTATGGTTTGTTGGTATATTTGCAATCTGCCGGGGCTTCTGGTGGATTGTAATAGGGTTTTAGACAATGGGCCTAAAAGATGATTTAGAGACAATTAAGAACCTCCCAAAAGGGGCTTCGACAGTGCCTGACCATGGCCCAAAAATCTTGTTTAATAATGCCCTACAACACCTAGAGACAGCTAAAGGGTTATTTGAACGGTGTGTAATACAGTTGCCGCAAGAACATATTATGATTCCAAGTATAACTAATGCTAAGCTGGATATAGACGATATATTTGATAGAATTAGGTATGTTTCACGAATAGCTCGTTTTGATAGAGAAGATATCTAATGAATAACAAAACCGACTGGATTGGTGATGACGGCCAACACAATAAAATAGTCACAAGATTCTCTAAAAGACGACTTAAAGACCACTCTTACCATGTTGTGCTTAATCCCATTGGAGAGGGGTATAATACTATCTGGGAAGCTCATTTAAACGGGTCGTCAAAAATCGCTCAAGGGCATACAGTTGATAAAGCAATTGAAAACCTGTTTGCCTATTGGGATGCCCTGCCCCTTTGGGAAGACTAGACACTGACTATGCAAATACTTTTTACTATCTATGCCATCGGTGCCTTATGGGTTCTGGTGGGTTCTATAATTACTTCATTAGCCGAGGCCGGGGGCATATATAGAATCAAATGGTTTTTAATGGATCTGATCGTCTCTATATTTTGGCTCCCACTCTTTATCTATCTCTTTATTGATGAGTCTTTATTTGAGCATGATGTTTACTAGACACTGACTATGCAACGTAAAATAACTAAAAAACTTTCCTACTTAGAAAACTTTGCTAGAGAAGAAACACGAAAGCAAAACCGCATAAAGAGATTGGGACTATGTAAGTGTGGAAAAAATCCACAGGCAGATAAATTACATACATGCCCTTTTGCTGAACAGATAAACGAAGATAAGGAATCTCTATGTAATTGCTGTGAAGATTGTACATACACTTGTGCAGAGAATGTTTAGACACTGACTAAAGAATATCATGACCACAATATCAAAAAAACCTCCTGAATACTTAACAGATGCTTTAGTAGAGATTTTGGCAATTATGTTCAGTGAAATAGAGCTACGCACAAAGGTTAAAGAAGTCTCTATACCAATTCAATATAAATCCCGCATAGCCTATAAAATGATTGATAACACTCTCTGGGGCGCTAATGTCGTCTTTACTGATGGCGATGTGCTCCAAGTGTCAGATGAGCTAACCCCTCACATAGAGACACCTTCGACACTGACTTGATAAATACATATCACCTTGTTACAATGTCTCTATGAATACAGAACTACAAAGGAAACTAACATGCTGCTAACAAAGAAAGCCTCAGTCCTAAAAGCCTTAGAAAAAATCACCTACGATCAAGTGGATGTTATTCATGGCCTTGCTGAATCCCGTGGTCTTGATGTAGAGTCTTTAGACATTAAAGACTATAAGGAACTCATTCAAGAAGAAGCTGAGTTTAGTTTCGATTGTGGGGATAAATCTGAATCAGATCTAAAGTATTCCCTTGATCTCTATTCTATTGCCCTACGAATCCAAGACCCTCAGTACAAACAAGCATAAGATCGTCTCTATGACATTACTCGGAGAAGTTGGCTGCTACGTTCTTGATCTCTATTGTAATCAATGTCAAGTTGAGCATGTTCTTATTGATACCAGTAAACAATTCACAGGGCATACCCTAGCACAAGCACGTAAAGCCGCTAGAAAGGCTGGCTGGGTTACTGGTAGAAAGAAAGTGCTATGCCCCGGACACAACCCATCTAATAGAGATACCTAACTCTCAATTTGACAACACACCTCAACCCTGTTATAATGATCATGACGGTTGAAATACACCGGAGGAAGAAAGGAGAAGTCTATATAGAGACTCCTAAACAAAACAATTCTCTCCCATATTACTAGTATCCCATAGAATCACCAAATTGTCAAACCAACTTGACAGTATCTCTATTTGAGGTAACATAGAGACAATCCCACAACTTGACAACACCTGTGGTACAATATCCTTACATTAAAGGAGTCTCTATGACCGATTTGCGTACTAGAATTATTTATGAAATTTCTTGGGGAATGACTGTTGCGGAAATAGAAGAAAATAACAGTTTTATTGAGAGAGAAACAAAAAAAGTGTTTATGTCTCTAATGGAAATACTATCTATTGTAAAGGAGTCTCTATGACTATTTGGCGATTTATCTGTAATTGTGGTAACATCTGGCAATCTAAGTACCCCTCCGATAACAAATGCCCGGAATGTGGTCACGCTGCTGCCCGTAAGGAAAAAGACTAAAGTTGCAATATCTCTACTCCCCTGGTAAAATACCCACCATGGAACCAGACTATAGAGACAAATCAGGTAAATACCACAAAATTTACCACCATATCTCCCGCTATTCAGGCGATACAACTATCTACCATATCGTCCTGCACTACTCTAAGGGAACTTGGCATGCCTCTTTCCAGAATTCTAGTCTCTATGGTAAGGGACCATCTATGGAAACCGCTATAAACGATTTACTAGACTTTACCGACAAGGAGGGGGACTGATGCCTAAAAAGAAACAAACACGTCAAAAGCCTTTAAAATACCTTAAAAAGAGGGTCTCTAAGTATACCTGTGCCACATGTGATTCACCACTAGAGACTACTATATCGAAATCTAGTATCTCTATCCTTGTGACCCCATGTAAAATCTGTTTATATAACCAGGCTGAAAAAAGCTATGTTGCGGGGAAATATTGGATGGTATGAGAATCTCTTAAGTTGACAAAAGACACTGACTAAGCTACAATAAAGTAAGGAACATACTATGGAACTAACTACATCTCAAGAATACATGCTAAAAGTCCTTGATGACACGGCTAAGTATTATAACTATCACAATAGGTCTGTAGTAGAACGACCATCGCTTAATAAAAGTCATTGTCTCTATCGTAGCCCTGATGGTAAAGCCTGTGCTATAGGTCGCCTTATCCCAAATAACATAGCATCTATCTTAGACAGCTTTATGAGTTCTGGCGTTCAAGAATTTGATGTGTGGGATTTAATCAAAGACCTAGAGACTATCAAACCAGCGCCACAATCTTTCTGGAAGGATTTACAAGCATTCCATGATGGCGACGTATGCTGGGATGAAGCAGGCTTAACCGCTTTTGGTAATTCTCAATACGGTCATATCAAAAAACTTATTTTAAAAGGAACCTACGCATGAAATACATCCCCATATTAGCCTTAGTCGCTGTCTTGGGCTGTCAACAACAATTACCAAGTGTACAAGAAAATTGTATCCGCGTCCATACACTAGACCAAGAGATTTGTCATGTGGTCATAAATGGTATGAATTGTGTCTCTATGGATGGCTTCGAATCCGGGGCCATTACCTGCAATTGGAAATAGAGACTACACCCACTAACCATATTGATAATGACTCTCAATAACGATATATATAAATTCAACATCCATATAGAGACTCCACAAGGTACTGAAGCTATCTTAGTCTCTATGGGCCAATTTGACTCTAAAATCGTGGGAACATGGTTATCCTATGCTGAGACCCAACTTCTAATCAAACGCCTTAAAAAAGCCTTAAAAACGGCTCACAAGGGTACTCCCAATACCTACTGCGATTGTGGGGAGTGTTTATGGTGATTAGACAGTGACTATCATAGAGACAACTATCACGCAACTTAACCCTATGATACCTCACATAGAGATACCTTGGGGTATATTATTTGACTTAGGGAACATTTATGGTGTATAATGGAGTGAACGAAGGAGTAGTCTCTATAAGCTAAGGGAACATGCACATTTATTAGGCAATTTGACAGGGAATAGTCTCTATGTTACAATCGTGGGGAGTAGTGTGGAAGAGTGTCGAAGAAGGAATCCAGGATGTGGAAAAAGACCTCTCATGAACGAATTGCTCCTGGTTTATGGTTCACAATAGAGACTCCAAGTTATCTACATTTACGGGACTATGTTATGGAAATAGACGATACATTGAAGCGAATATTTGAGTTAAACCATAAGAAGCTGGATAGTGGTTGTTGGGAGTGGTGTGGTTATCATAGTAAGGATTATGGTTATGCTTGTTTTTACTATAAGCATAGGATGGTCATGGTACATCGTTTGGGATATGGGATAGAGACTAAGGTAAGTGATCTAAAGGATGTACCTAAAGTATTGAAGCATAGTTGTGGTAATCGTGGTTGTGTAAATCCTAGTCATCTCTATAAGGCTATAAAGGGAGCTACGAAGCATAAGGTCTCTGGCAAGGATAGATATGAGGTAGAGAGACTAAGGGTGCAGAAGGCTTTTGATGAATATTTAAAGGCTGTAAAAGCGGGGGAAGAGGATTAGTCGATGTCTAGGGTATTAAGAGATAGAATATGAGCTATTAGTCGATGTCTAAAAGGTTATATGCTGATAGGAGAGCGCTGGATGGTGGTTTAGCTTCTGGCTGGCGGTATGTAAAGAAGGGTGGAAAAGTTAAATTCGGTGGAGCTTACTATACAAATCCAAAACTCTGTAAAATTGTAGGTGAGTATGTATTTATAACGAATGTTGATTATTGGGGGCAAGATGTTGAGATTCACCGTGGGGCGTTTGGGTGTTCTGGATGGTTTTGTAAAGCGGTAATAGAGACGAGGAGTAATTAGAATGAAAACGATTAAGATATTAGAAGTTGGGGATATTGTTCGGGACGGGGATTTTATGAAGGATGTATTCCCTTACGATCTTGAGTCCGTCACTGTGATTAATGATTCTTTGGAGTGGCGGAGGATTGATAAGCAAGGTTTTTACGACGACTGGATTAAGCAAACCCTGACCGAGCAAGATTGTGAGCAGTGGGTTTTTATACGTTGTCCTAATAAGGAGTTGCCTCATGGGTTTGTGGAGATGGGAGAGTAGGTATATCTAATAGAGATACTGTAGTGGGTGTGTTGTTGTAGTCTCTATAGCGTGGTAGAATATAAATAAATCGAGGAGTTAGATATGATTAAGCCAATTAGTCCAGACGATGTTGCTGGTAAAAAAGCAGCGACGATACCTGATGTTGTTTTTGAAGCTATTAATGATCTGATTGTAAAGAATTGGGCTGGTACCAGGGCGACTATCCTTCAGAGCAAGATTGTTGAGAGTATTCTTAATAGAGACGATGCTATAACTGAAAAATCTATTTTTGAGCATCGTTGGTTGGATATTGAAGATATTTATAGGGAGGCTGGTTGGGATGTTAAGTATGACAAACCGGCTTATAACGAGAGCTACTCAGCTACGTTTATTTTTAAGAAGGTGGGTAAAGAGGAATAGCTCTTATAGAGACCCCTATGTAGGCGTAGTTGCGATATGGTCTATGGGATGGTAAGATAGAGACAACATAAAATAAGGATAGAACTACTATGTTTGATAAATTATTTAGTTTGGGGAATGGTTGGAGTGTTTTTTGGAGTGCGAGGCCGGAAATACTATTATGTTCCGTAGGTGTACTGTTCGTTATTGGTCTATTTACTTCTCCACTGTGGTATGCACGAACACCTTTTAAAAGTAACAGTATGCGTAATATTGAGGCGTCTATTTTAGCTTTTGCGGGTTCTCTAGTGATCGGGATGTTTTTCTTTTCAGCACTTTCTCCAGCATTATTAGTATCCTGTATAGTGGTTTTTTCGGGGGCTGTTGTTATCAAGCTGGGCGAAAAGGTGTTTAAAGCATCGTAAAGATAGCTCTTATAGAGACACCTATGTAGGTAGATTGTTAGTATTTAAGTAGTGTGGTAAGATAATGTATATAAAAGAGGTATACAATGGTAAAAGTAATTAAATCACAGAAAGATCTAGATAAATTTTTAGAGGGCGCGGGTGACGAACCAGTTCTGTTAGAAGGGTTTACTGGAAAATTTATTGGGAAACAGTTTTGTATCTTGACTGGGAATTCCCGTGGTGTGTTTTGGGAGAATTCCAGTGGTGAGTTTAGGGAGAATTCCAGTGGTGTGTTTAGGGAGAATTCCAGTGGTGTGTTTAGGGAGAATTCCCGTGGTGTGTTTTGTGGGAATTCCAGTGGTGAGTTTAGGGGGAATTCCCGTGGTGTTCTCTATGATTTCGCGCATGCTCATGTAATGAACAACAACAAAATAGAGAAAATTTCCCCAAAAGCCTCTATAACCAAGGTATCTTACCCAAAATCAGTAAAAGGGTGGTTGTCTCTAAAGGGTATTAAACCAGATAAAAAAGGTAATGTAATCCTTTGGAAGACTGTAAGAACTGACGGTTCTGATTTCAGAACAGGCCAAATCAATTATCTTTCTGGTGTAGCAGTTGCGCCGGATTGGGATAAGGATGCAGGCATAGAGTGTGGTAACGGTTTACATTTGGCGGATAGCCAACAAGCTGCTATTATGTTTGTCCCTACTGGTGATGACTATAGGCTATTAAAGGTAAAGGCTAATATAAAAGATATTGTTGTTTTTGGTGGCAATCCAGAATACCCTATGAAATGCCGGGCCAAGCAATGTGTGTTCGTAGAAGAAATTGATCCGAAGACTATTTAATAGAGAGACTACAGCCACGAGTAAGTTGCATAAAAAAACAGTTATGATATAATAGTATTACAAACTCTAAAAAGGAGATAGTATGCCCAAACCGAAACTGAATAAGCCCTTAATTACCAAGTTGATTAAGGAATTGAATAAAAACCCGCTTTTGTATTTACAAGAAGCCTATATCACGAAGATAAACATTAATACAGGTTGTGAATATGATGAAGATGAGGATCCCTCCAAGCAAGAGATTGAAGATATTGCAGACCAGCTTACAAGTGGGGAGAACCATATTGAACTCGCAAAGCGTTTGTTAGAGATTGAACCAGCGAGTACATTTTGTAAAACGGCTTGTTGCTTGGCAGGTACGGTAGCGGTGATGGAAGCAGGGGAGAATAACGTTATAGGCGGATACTGTGTAGAAATAAAGGGGGATACTTTGGAAATACATGATTTTGCACAAGGAAAATTGGGATTGAGCGTAGATGCAGCAAACACTTTATTTGCTGGTGATCCAGAATGTGATTGGCCGGAGCCATGGGCTGAGCGTTGGACCAAAGCTTTAAGAAACTATGGTGGTTATGATATTAAAGAATTGAAGAAACTTCGTAAAGCACAAGTTAAGATTGCTTGTGATCTGTTGGAGACTTTGAAAGCAAAAGGTGAGAAGATTCTTTTGGATGTTGATCATGACCGCCATGCCGACTACAGCTCTCTATAATTATATAGAGACTACATAGTTTAAAATAAATATGGATGGGCAAAAACCCTGTGATAAAACCAAATGTAATATACAAAAAGATGACTTTGGTTACATGGGGTTGTGGAAATAGGCTAGAGACAACTAAATTCAAGGGTATTAAGAATGGGTTAGGTAACAAGCCTAAAGATGGTGGTTTGTGGACTTCACCATACCAGTCCGAGAATAGCTGGCGGAAGTGGGGGAAAGCAAATAAATACGGTAATTTTAATAGTAGGATTAAAATGCGTTTTGAGGGTTGGTTGTTTGTTGTGGATGAGGAGAGGGATTTAGCTTACTTATCGAGGGAAAAATGGTACCTTAGAAACAATTCTAGTTACCCTTATTTAAACTGCGTTAGTTTAGTAGATTGTTGTGTAGATGGAATATGGTTGACAGCGAGGGGGCAACGAGAGACGCATGGGTATTATTTTCGGCGGGATTACGACTGGAATCTCTATGGGTGGGATTGTGAGACTGTTTTGCTGTTTAACTTAGATTGTGTGAAGCAGGTTTAATATGAACTACTGGGAAGAGTGTATAAAAGAGTCTTTTGATGAAGCTGGGATAGTAGCGACTGATGCCCAGGTTGCCATAGTAGTCTCTTGGGTGGAGGGTGGCCATGAGAACTATGGAATGGCACATGGTAATGATGTTATAGGGAACCCAAGGGATAGTGAGATAGAGACACTTAAAAAGCAATTGGAGATAGAGAAGGAGAAAAGACCATGCCCTGACTGTAAGGGTAGTGGGGAAGAGGTGACATATGGCGGTACTCGAATGAGCCGGACAACGTGTTTTAGGTGTAATGGAGAGGGTAAGTGCTTACGGTATAGTGGTCGGGTGACTCCGTATTTGACTTGAAGATGAGTCTATGTTAGAATAGTCTCTATGGTATATTAGTGATAAATAAGATGGTATAAAACGTGGCAACTAAAAAGAAAAAGACTAGTAACGTGCTTAAAAACATTACTTTTCACTACAGCGGTGTTGAGGTTGATTATGCAAGACATAGTGACTGTGAAAACCATGGCTGTGGAGATGAGGGTATTTGCCGATGCTCTACCCTACATGATGTTGAGGTTACGTCAATTGAACCTAAAGATGTCTTGGAACTGGTGTGTTATCAATTCGACATGGATAGAGACTCTGATATACTTATCTATGGTATTGATCGTATTCTAAAGGTTCTCAAAGCTTATGAAAAGGATTCATACACAGTCACGATTTGCGGGGGTTACTATGGGGAAGAGATTGACGGCATATACCTAGAAAACTCAGATATGATCGAAGCTACTATTAAAGAGTTTCTGAGTTTAAGTACACTAAAAAAACAGGTTGAATATCTATTACTACTTGAGTATGGACACCTTCTCGATAAGTTAAAAAAGTGTAGCTGGTCTATTAGTGAGGTGCCTACTAAGTCTATTGTTTTAGGTAACACCGCCCACTACAAGCGATTAGAGACTACTTTGGTTGACAGATATAATACTTATGACC
>CXWL01004130.1_pt1 | contig 54658 bp, 53 predicted proteins | sample 590931 | NCBI WGS metagenome assembly CXWL01 (sample SAMEA3498368, study PRJEB10139) | groundwater metagenome | biome: water well; material: biofilm material | place: Germany | collected 2015-04-27 | reverse complement strand
CTTGTGCCGACGCGCGCATTCTTTAGGGAGTTCCTGTAGCGCGCGCGGCACAGCGTGGCGTTATGCGTCCAGCAAGACCTTGAACGGGCACAATGCATTGGGCCCATTTCGCATACCATGAGTATTGACACGTATATACTTATGTATTACACTATTCGCAGATGAGCGTCCGGTGGGATCCCCTCAAGAACGAATGGCTTAAACGCACGAGGGGCGTTTCCTTTGAGGAGATCGTCCGGGCCACATTGGTCGCCACCATTAAGCACCCCAAGAGGCAGCATCAGAAGTATTTGCTCTTCGAGATCAATGGTTACATCTGGGCAGCGCCCTATGTGACAGATGGCGATGGCGTATTTCTTAAGACGGCTTTCCCAAGCCGGGTGTACACCAAGAAATGGATTCGGGGAGAATTGGAATGAAGAAGAATATTAGGCTGACCCGCAGCGAGAAAGCATTCGAGCGCGCCGCAGAGCGCGGCGAATTTCGCATTGCCTCCCAGGAGGAGTTTAATCGGATCGCCGAAGCGATCGCCAGGCGCAAGAAAGATGCTGTCTTGAACATTCGCGTCAACGGTGAGGACTTAGCGATCATAAAGCAGAAAGCCAAGAAAATGGGCATCCCTTATCAGACCTTCGTTTCCGAACTAATTCACCAGTACGCAGTTTGACGCATAACATCGGCTTGAACGGACGGCGGCCTTATCTTGGCTTGATAGCGGGTAGCCGCCGCCGTTCAGCCAAGCGTTATGCGTCCAATTAGCGCTCACGGATGCACAAGAGGCCTGCGCACCACAGCCATGGGACTTGACGTGTATATACATAATGTATTACACTAGCACTAGATGAACATTCAGTGAGATTCCCGCAAAAGCGAGTTGCTAAAACGCACGCGGGGCGTTTCATTTGAGGAGATTCTTAAAGCAACGCCGCTAGGCGCAAGGGAGAATCCAGCGAGGTCACATCAGAATATTCTCCTTTTCGAACTGCATGACTACATTTGGATCGTGCCTTATGTGGAGCGTGGCGATGAGATATTCCTCAAGACAATCTATCCCAGCCGAAAGTTCACGAAGAAATGGCGCCAGGGAGAGCTCTCATGAAAAAAATAAAACTGAGTCGCAGCGAGAAGGAGATCGAAGCAGCATTAATCCGCGGTGAATATCGGCCTGTAAAAAAGTCTGAATTTGACCGGATAGCCGGAGCCATAGCCAGGCGCAAAAAGGATGCCGTACTGAATATCCGGGTCAATAGCCACGATTTGGACAATATTAAGCAGAAAGCTAAACGGATGGGAATTCCGTATCAGACATTCGTGTCGGAACTGATTCACCAGTACGCCGTTTGACGCATAACATCGGCTTGAACGGACGGCGGCCTCATCTTGGCTGGATAGCGGGTAGCCGCCGCCGTTCAGCCTTGCGTTAGCCCGATATATCAGCACCAAATATCAAAGAGAAGGGGCCTTGCCATTCGGACTTTCTCGGGGTAAACTCATAAGGTGACTAAAGTTCAATTGCTGGAGCGCGAAGTCAAGAAACTGGATCGGGCCAGCCTCGAAGCTTTTCGAAATTGGTTTCGCCGATACGACTCAGACGCCTGGGATCTCCAGATTCAGGCCGATGTAAGCGCCGGCAAGCTAGATGAACTCTCGAAGGAAGCACTGGCCGCTCACAAGAGCGGAAAAACCCGGGCTCTTTGAAGCACTCCGCATCTCCAAAATTCTGGCGCCTCCTACGCTCTTTGCCGAAGCCAGTTCAAATATTGGCAAAGATGAATTTCAAACTCCTAAAGGCCAATCCCGCGGCACCCGTCCTTACACTTCAAAAGAGTTGGGAAATTCTATTCCGCTCGTATCGGCATCGTGCATCGGGCTCTGGCCGTAGAAGGTCCGGATGGCCCGATTTGGTTTTGGATCGGCGACCACTCGGATTATGACAAGCTCACGAGCTAACCATTGGCTAGACCGGCCGGCGGCTTCGGTGAGGAATATCTTAATAGCCGCCGCCGCTCACCCCCTGCGTTCGGCAGATACACCATGAGAACGAATATTAACGGCATTTTTCTGTTTATCATCACTGCTGTGCCCACTCTCGCGCACGCCCAGGTGGTTGGATACTTTCCAGGTCTTCAAAAACTGATTGAGACAGCTGACAACATCGTCATTCTTAAAATTAAGAAAAACGTGGACGAAAACGTGGGACCCTCCGGCTTCTCCACTCATGACTGCTACATCCACCAAACATTAAAAGGAGATGTGCCTGTAAACAAACTCGTCCGCCTAGGTCTGCTGGACACCCGCACATCGTTTGTCAGCCCTTTTGCAGTCGGTTCTATTCACCTCATGTTTTTGACTAAGAAGCACGCTCCAACTGAGCCGACCGAATATCACACCATCACGTACGAAGGCGCCAATGTGCTGATCACCCCATTTGGCCATGAAAAAATGCCCCCTAAACTTACGATTGAGAACAAGATTAAATGGTTGCTCAAACAAACCGTGACGTATGATGAGAAAGAGCACTCAAAGAAGGATAAATATTTAGCGATGATGATTAAGGGGACTGCCGAACCAATGGATTCTGCCGCCCGCGGCTGGAATGACCGGCATTAGCCGCGGCGGCAGATCCTCGGCGTTAGGCATCTCTACCCGCAAAACGGCAAAGCGAACGGCATTTTTTTAGCCTAGCAAAAGTATACCCCCAGGTGTATACTTAAGACATGACGAGAACCATTACTCTCAAAGCACTTCGCCCCGCGCTCCCACATGTCGCGGACTCAATTGAGTCCAAGCTGGACCGCTACATCGTCACTCGGCACGGGCACCCCGTAATGATGCTCATCAGCCCTGAGGACTACGAAGGGTTGCTTGAGACTATCGAGGTGCTTTCAGATAAAACTGCCGCCAAGAGAATTCGGAAGTCTTGGAAAGAGGCGCGTGCGGGCAAGACTGTCTCCCTGGAAGCGCTCCGGCGCAGATTAGAAGGTGTATAGACTCGAGCTGAGCCGACAAGCGGAAAAGAACCTCGAGAAAGTCTTTCGGTCTGACAAGAAGCTTTATCAGCGCTTCGTAAACGCGTTTCAGACAATCTCTCTAAAGCCGATGGAAGAAGGTAAACCTCTTTATGGCGAGCTCAAGGGATTACGGTCATACCGTTTTGGAAGCTACAGGATTCTGTATGAGGTGCGGCACGGCGAACTGCTCGTGATCGTCATTGATCTCGGGCACCGAGGCGAGATCTACAAGTGAAACGCTTAATGCCTAACCATCGGATAGAGCGGCCGGCGGCTAGGTGGGGAATATCTTGATAGCCGCCGCCGTTCAGCCTGGCGTTATGCGCCAACCTGGGGCCCTTGACAAAGCGTACGACTTCCTGTACGCTTATAGTGGAGACCCAAAATGACCACTCTAACCGCCAGCACTGCCAGAGCAACGCTTTATAAGCTTCTCGATCAAACGGCTTCCTCGCATGAGCCCGTTCAAATCACAGGGAAGCGCTCGAGCGCTGTTCTCATTTCCGAAGAGGATTGGCGGTCGATTCAGGAGACCCTACACCTGCTCTCGATCCCCGGAATGCGCGAGTCTATTCGTGCCGGCCTCAAGGCGCCCGCAAGCAAGCTGTCTAAAAAGCTTGCTTGGTGAGCTGGCAACTCGTCTTTACGAAGCAAGCCCAAAAGGACGCGAAGAAGCTGTCTTCTGCGGGACTAAGACCGAAGGCGGAAGTGCTGCTTGAAGTCCTGCGGAAGAACCCGTTTCAGAACCCACCGCCGTACGAAAAGCTGGTCGGGGATCTCGCGGGAGCATGCTCTCGGCGGATTAACATCCAACACCGCTTGGTCTATCAGGTGTTACAGGAAATAAAAACGGTGAAAGTCATCCGGCTTTGGACTCACTACGAATGATGCCGTGGGGTCTAACTAAGCGTTTGTCCGACGCGCGCTTTCTTTATGGAGTTCCAATAGCGCTCGCGGCTTACAGCAGGCTGATGCAAGGCAGACTGTTACGCACAGCAAGGTCAAAGAGAAGATGAAGCGATGGCTGAAGTAAGGCGGACGCTCCAAGCCTCCCAAGACCATGCCCTTCGACCTGAAGCGCATGTATTTCGGGGGCTTCGACGTGCTCGTGCCCTAGCCGGAGGCCTGGACAGGCGCCACTTCGCGCGCTATCCTAGCGGATGCGCCTTTTCATCGCGGTGGCCGCCGGCGCGCAAGCCCAGGCGGCCGCCGCCTCGGCCATCCTGCGCCTGCGGCGCGTCCCGGGCGACTACCGCTGGGTGGACCCGCGCGACATGCACGTGACGCTGCGCTTTTTAGGCGAGACGCCGGAGGAGAAGCTGCCCGAAGTCGAGGTTTTAATGCGCCACGCGGCCGCGCAGGCCGCGCCGTTTGAGCTGACGTACGGCGGCGTCGGGGCGTTTGACTCGATGGAGGACCCGCGCGTGGTTTGGGTCGGGCTCCAAGATGGAGCCGCGCCGATGGCGAGCTTGGCTAAGCTGCTCGGCCGCGACGAGCCGCGGCCGTACGCTCCGCATCTGACGCTGGGCCGCCGTCGCGGAACCGTCTCCACGCCCGAGTTCGGCGCCGCCCTCAAAGCTGAGCCGGTCGTGGGACTTAAGCAGTCGGTGACGAAGATCAGCTTATACGCCAGCCGGCCCGCGCCCTTCGGGCATGCCTACGAGATACTGCTCGAGGTGGACTTGACGGGCTAGACCTTATAAGCTGCCGGGCCTCTCCGGGCCCGGCCTAGTTTCGCGTGAACTCTTTTTGGAATTCCCGCGCGCGGCGGACGACGGAGCGCGCGTAGGCCCGGGCCGTGCGCAGCGCCTTGCTGTCGGAGAGGATGGCTAAGTCTTTGCGCGCCCACTGGATGAGGCGGCGGTATTTGACGATGCGGGCGTCGATTTTCGGCACATTGTCCTGGCGGTAGGCTTTGATTTCCGACTGAGGCTGGCCGATCTCCCGCATCTGGTCGATCACGAGTTTTTTGGCCGCGCGGTCGGCTACGGCCTCCGCCAGCTTGGGGCGCGATTCTTGGATGATGGACTGCAGGCGGGCTTGATAGTCGCGAGTAGGGGTTCCCCATAGGAAGGCGTTGTCAGGGTATTGTTTGTGCAGAGTCCGCATGAAGGGCTTAAAGCCCCGCTTCATGCTTTTTTGGAGGGCGGCGTTGAAGTCGTCGGCGGGCGGTTTATAGCCCAGCTCTTGAGAGACGCGGAAGTCGGTGATGTAAGACTCAACTTCGGTTTCCAAGAGGTCCGAGGGGAGCTTGATGTCCCTTTGCATGTAATGCACGAGCTCATGGACCAAAGTGGCGACATTCGCGTTCGGGTTGCCGCCGACGTCTTGAAGGTTCAGGGTCAAGACCGCCGAGTCGTAGCTGTAGGCGCCGAGGTCGTTCTTCGATTTGGAGACCTCGACAACGACGGGGCGGCCGTGGGCTTGAGCTGTTTGCGCGACGCGCTTAAGAACGGCATGGGCGGTGGGAGAGCCTTGGGCGGCGCTGAGGATGCCGGCGACCTGGAGGCGGCTGGCCGGGTCGGCGACGCTCAGATACGAAGGAAGCGTGGAGGCGGTCGCCGCGGAGGCCGTCGGGACGATCGAAGCGGGAAGAGCCGCCGGAGCCGTCGGCGCCCGCACGACGCCGCAGGGCGCGGGGATGGCCAAGAGGGATAATAAGGAAGCGACGACGAGCATCGAGCGAGTGTAGCTGTCTTCGCGCGGAGCTGCCCGGGACGTTAGGGGGCTTGTCGCTGCGGCAAAGAGCCCAGGCGGTTATAGGACGGAAGGCCTATTGGGAGACGGGGCGGCCGTCATTGCGCGCGGCTTGAGCGTCCGCGGCCGTCGGCCCGGCCGCGAGGTCGGCGGAGATGCGCAAGGCCTCGTTGAGGACCGCGTCGGGGGCGTCCGGAGCGCGCTCATAGCCCACGTCGTCGTCATCGGCGGGCATGGTCGTCGAGACGGCCGTCGCGGTGGAGGTCGTGGGGGCCTTGCCGTCGAGGATCGCCAAGGTGATGTCCTCGGAGGCGAAGGGCTTCTCTTTGCGGGCTAAGCGGTCCTTCTTGCGCGCCTGCTGGCGGTCTTCCTCGGCTTTGCGCTCGGCTAAGCGCGTGTTTTCATTGAGGGAGGTGCTCTTGTCCTTGCGCTGCTTCTCCCAGCGTGCCATGTCTTCTTTGATCCACTGGAACTCGCGGGAGGAGGCGATGCGGGAAGAGGAATTCTTGAGCAGCGTCGGCAGCCGCGCGCGCTCTGATAAGCGCGCAAACGGGGCGGGCTCGACCTCGTCGTAGGGCAAGGCGTTCTTCATCGAGGACTCCGTCGACTCACTGTCGTCGCCGTAGAACGGCACGTGGATATCGGGGATCACGCCGCGGTGCTGCGTGGAGCCGCCGGAAACGCGGTAGAACTTCTGGATCGTGAGCTTGAGGGCACCGGGCTTGTAGGAGCGGTAAGCCGGCGGGATATAGGCGTTGAGCTCCAGGACGGATTGGACGGTGCCCTTGCCGAAGGTGCTTTTCTCGCCCACGACCAGTCCTCGACCGTAGTCCTGGATGGCGGCGGCGAAGATCTCCGAGGCCGAGGCCGAGCCGCGCGAGGTCAGCACCGTCAGGGGCCCGTCGAAAGTCGTGGAAGTGTCGTTGTCGCGCAGGAGTTTGATGCTGCCGCGGGCGTCTTTGACCTGCACGACCGGACCGCTGGGGATGAATAGTCCCGTCAAGGACACGGCCTCGGCCAGTGAGCCGCCTCCGTCGCGGCGCAAGTCGATGATCAACGCGTCAACGCCGCGCTTCTTCATTTCCTCGATTAGGCGCTCGACGTCGCGAGTGGCGCTTTTTCCGTCGGCGCCGCCGTGCATGTCCGCGTAGAACGAGGGCAAGTCCAGCACCCCGATCTTGGAGGCCTGCTCACCCTTGCCGGGCACGGTGTAGAGCTTGGCCTTGGCTTCCTGATCGGTGAGCTTGATCTCGTCGCGCACGAGACTGATGACGATACGCGCGGCGGTGTCGAGGGCGTCGGCCGGGATGATGCGCATGCGCACGGTCGTGCTCTTTTCGCCGCGGATAAGCTGGACGAGGCGGTCGAGCTTCATGCCCACGACTTCGACGAAGGGTCCGTCGCCTTGGGCGACGGCCTCGATCTTGTCGTTGGCCTTCAGGCGTTTGTCGACGTCGGCGGGTCCGCCCGGGACCAAGGACACGATGCGCGCGTAGCCGTCCTCGGAGCGGAGCACCGCGCCGATGCCGACGAGCGAAAGCTTCATGCTGATGTCGAAGTTCTCCTTTTGAGCGGCGGCCAGGTAGTCGGTGTGCGGATCGAAGACGCGCGTCAACGCCGAGAGGTAGGTGGAGAAAACATCGATGCCGTCGTACTCCTTATAACTGCGCAGGATCCGGTCATAGCGCTGATCGATGGTCTCTTTGATGGAGAGTTCCTTGGCGGGCTTGGTGTCGGTGCTTTTGACCACGGCCGCTGCGGTCTCTGTCTTGGCGGGAGCTTTTTCTTTCTTCTCTTTGGCCGCTTTGGCCGCGGCGAGCTTGTTCTCCTCATTCTTCATCCGGGTCAAGCGCTCGAGCAGGACCTCGTGCTTGATGCGCAGGCGCCACAGCTCCTCGCCGGCGGCCTTCGTCGGCGGCCAAGGCAGCTCGTGGCGGTCGAGGACGATGCTTTCATCGGTGGTGAAAGTGAACGTCGAGGAGGTCAGGTTCTTGATCAGGGCTATCCGTTCCTCGAGGCGTTTGACCACGCGGTCGAAGATCTCATAGGCGGGCTCGACGTCGCCGTCCTTGATCCGATCGTCGAGGGTGGTCGCGTACTTGGCCTCGAACTCGTCGATGTCGGACTTCTCGAAGATCATGTGCGCGTAGTCGTAGCTGTCGAGGTAGTTGCGCAGGAATTCCTTAGAGACGGCGTCGTCGACGACGCGGTGGGTGTAGTGGGTCTGCTCAAGCAGCCGCTCGACGAGCTCGGCGACGATGGGTCCGCCTTGGTATTTGTCCAGGGCCGAGGCTGGAACGGCCAGGACCAAGGACAGCGCGACGGCCAATAAGCGGCGATAGAGAGGGGGGGTCATTTTTTACCTTTAGGCGGCGTTCTCACTATAACAGGTGTTCAAAGGGCGCGCAAGGGACGGAAAAATAACGAAAACATAGAGGAGCTTGGAAGACGGCATGGCGTCGAAGCCTAGGGCTTGGCGACGAGCGCCTTCATCTGGCGCAGGAATGTAATCGTCTGGGCCAGGTCTTTGTAGGGAATGCGCACGCCCTTCTTCGACCAGCCCTTGTACTCGGCCTCATCGACCCACTCGCGCAGGTCCAGGCCGGTCGTGTCCTTATATATCGTCACGCGCACCACCAGCTCCACGCCCGCTTTCTTGGGGATGCGGATTAATTCCTGGTCTTCCAGCGCCGCGGGCTCGGCCGGCAGCTTCTCGAGGGCGGAGATGGTGTCATCGAGCACGCGTCCGTTGAGGGTGACCCCCGACTTGGTGGGTCCGGAGTAGGCGTCGCCCTTGACGAAGGTGCGGATGGAGCCGTAGCGGTGGCCCTTGTACTCGTCGACGTAGAACTTCAGCTCGCTGGTCTCGGTGAGGGTGACCGCCCCGAGTTCCTTAAGCGGCTTGAATTCCTTGGCTTCGGCCATGAGCCGATTCTAGCAAAACATTCGAGACTTGCTATCCTACCCCGTCCATGTCCCGCCTGCGCGACCTGTTCTTGCGCCTGATCAGCCTGCCCGTGACGCGCGGACTGTATTCCATCCGCGCCGTCGGCCTGGAGAACGTGCCGCTGGAAGGCCCGGTGCTGCTCGTCTCCAACCACATCTCCTTCATCGACGCGATTTTGATTTGGGCCGCGAACAAGCGTCCGGTGAGTTTCCTGCTTTTGCGCGCCTTTTACGATATGCCGCTGATGGGCTGGTTCTTCCGGGCCACCGGATGCGTTCCGGTCTCGAGCACCGACGGCCCCAAAGCCCTTGTCGAATCCTTCAAGCGCGCGCGCGAATACATGATGTCCGGCCAGGTCGTGTGCATTTTCGCCGAGGGCGAGATCTCCCGGCACGGCCAGATGCAACGCTTCAAAAAAGGGTTTGAACGCATGGTGGAGGGCGTGGATGTACCCATCGTGCCGGTCTACCTCGATCAAGTGTGGGGAAGCATTTTCAGCTTCTCAGAGGGCCGCCTTCTTTTTAAACGGCCCCGTCGTCTGCCTTATCGCGTGAGCGTCAACTTCGGAAAGCCGCTGGCCGCGACCGCCACGGCATTCGAGGTGCGTCAAGCCATCCTCGAGTTGGGCGCCGAGGCGTTCGCCCGTCGGCTCGGCGATTGCCCGCCGCTGCCTTTGGCGTTCGCGCGGCAGGCTAAAAGCAGGCCATTTGCGCCGGGCGTTGCCGATTCGATGGGAACAAAACTCAATGCTTTGCAGACGTTAGTCGGCGCCCACTTGCTTGGCTGCTCCTTAAGCGCCAAGATCGGCGAACAAGAGCGCGTCGGCGTAATGCTTCCTCCTTCTGTCGCCGGAGCGTTGGCCAACGTCGGGCTGCTTCTACACGGCCGGGTCGCTGTCAATCTCAACTATACGGCGTCCAAGGACGTCGTCGAGACCTGTATGGCCAAGGCCGGGATCAAAACGGTCGTTACCTCGAGTGCATTCATAGAGAAGCTGGGCTGGCAGCCGGACGGCGCTAAGATCTATGTGGAGGACGCGCTTCAGGAGATCTCTTTTATCCAGAAGGCGTGGTGCGCGGCGGTGTTTTTCCTGTCTCCGGCGGCCCTTCTCGAGCGCACGGCGTTTTCCAAGGCGCGCGGCCCTATCGACCGCTTGGCCACCATCATGTTTACCAGCGGCTCGACCGGGATCCCGAAAGGAGTCATGCTCACCCACGCCAATATCCTCGCCAATCTGGAGGCGGTGGCCCAGGTCGCCCAATTCGGCTCGCAAGACCGCATGCTGGGCGTTCTGCCCTTCTTCCATTCATTTGGCTTTACGGTCACGCTGTGGATGCCGCTGCGTCTGGGTATGGGGGCGGTCTATCACTATAATCCGCTCGACGCGCGCCGCGTGGGCGAGCTGGTCGCCGAGCACGGGATCGCCGCGCTCCTTGGCACGCCGACGTTCCTTCTCGCCTGGATGCGCCGCGTCGAGCCCGAAAAATTCAAGACCTTGCGCTGGGTCATCGTCGGAGCCGAGAAGCTGCGCGAGGACGTCGCCGCGGCTTTTCAGGAGAAGTACGGCATTACCCCGCTCGAGGGTTATGGCGCCACCGAGCTCTCGCCCGTTGCGGCGGTCAATATCCCTGACATCCAGTGGCCCGGCATACATCAAACCGGCACCAAGCTCGGCACGGTGGGTCAGCCTTTGCCCGGGGTGTTCATGAAAGTCGTCGATCCGGAGAGCGGCAAGGAGCTCGGCTCCGACCAGGCGGGCCTGCTTCTGGTCAAAGGCCCCAACGTCATGGCCGGATATCTCGATGAGCCGGAAAAGACCGCCGAGGCGATCGTAGACGGTTATTACGTGACCGGCGACATCGCCAAGATTGACGAGGACGGGTTCGTCACCTTGACCGATCGTCTCTCGCGTTTCTCCAAGGTCGCGGGGGAGATGGTCCCGCACATCAGGGTGGAAGAAAAACTGCACGAAGCCCTGGGCTCGCTCGATAGGACGTTCATCGTGGCGGGCGTTTCCGACGACAAACGCGGTGAGCGGCTTGTCGTCCTTTATAAAGGAGATCTCGATCTCGACGCGCTTCTAAAGAAGGTCTCCAACAGCGGCTTGCCCAATCTCTGGATCCCGGGCAGGTCCCGCTGCCACCAGGTCGAGGAGCTTCCCCTGCTGGGCTCCGGCAAAGTCGATTGTCAGAAGCTAAAGGCCGAAGCGCGGCGCCTGGAAGGGCTATAATCCTCCCTCCATGCTGATACTGGCCGCCGTCCTTATCGCCGCCAACGCGCTTTTCGTGCTCATGGAGTTCGCCATGGTGCGGGCGCGTCCCTCGCGCATCGAAGTGCTGGCGCGCAAGGGCGGACGGCGCGCGCTGGCGGTGCAGAGCATCCTCGCGCATCTGGACGATTACCTGGCCGCCTGCCAGGTGGGAATCACTTTGCTGTCTTTGACCTTGGGTTGGGTCGGAGAGCCGGCGGTGGCGGGCGCGGTTCAGACGATGTTCGGGGACTGGGCGGCGCGGCTGCCCTCGGTCGCCTATCAGGCCCTGATCTTTGGAGTGTCGTTGGCCATTTTGTCCTGGTTTCACATCGTGCTCGGCGAGCTTATTCCCCGCACGATTGGAATACAGTTCGCGGAGATCGTGGCCTTGTGGGGCGCGCTTCCGCTGAAAGCTTTCGCGGCGTTCCTGCGCTGGCCGGTGTGGTTCTTGTCGGCGTCTTCGCTGGGGATCCTGCGTTTGTTCGGCGTCAAGCCGGCGGCCGAGGCCGACCATTCGGTCACCGTCGACGAGATGCGCGTGCTGCTGGGCGAGACTCAGGAACGAGGGGCCCTGCCGCTGGAGCGGCTTCTTCTTCTGGAGAACCTCTTCGATTTCGGCTCCGCCAAGGTGTCCGACGCGATGCGTCCTCGGGAGAGGATCGCCTATCTCTCGCTGGCGCGCCCATGGAACGAGAACCTGGCCGTCATCCGCGAGAAGCGCTATTCGCGCTATCCGTTGTGCGAGAGGGACCTCGACTCGGCCATTGGCTTCGTGCACATCAAGGACTTACTGCTGCACGACGTCGGAGCGAACCCGGACTTAACGAAGCTGCGCCGGGACCTCTATGAGGTTCCCAATACCGAGCCCCTCGAGAAACTGCTCAAGACGATGCCGGACAAAGGAGTGCACCTCGCGGTGGTGCGCGACGCCTTGAACCGGATCACGGGCCTGCTGACGATCGAGGACATACTTGAAGAGCTCGTCGGCGAGGTGCGCGACGAGTTCGACCAGACACAAGGCTGGGTGACGGGAGAGCTGTTCTCTCGGGCCGCGGTGGACGCCAACTTGACGACCATCGACCGCCGCGCGACGATCCGCCATTTGATGGATCGCATCAAGGTCCTCAATCCCGAGCTCGACACCGACGCGGCCTTTGCCGCAGTCTGGGAACGGGAACTTAAGTTCGCCAGCGCCGTGGGCCACGGCGTGCTGGTGCCGCACGCGCGCCTGCCCGGTCTGAAGACGCCGGTGATCGCCGTCGGACGCTTTCCCAAGGCGCCGCCCATGCCCACCCCCGACGGCGCGCCGCTGCGGCTGGTGTTTCTGGTGCTCTCTCCCATCGAGACTCCGACCGCGCAGTTGAAAGTTCTTCAGCGCATCGCCTCCTTGGTCACCAACGAGACCTTGCGCCGCAAGATCCTGCGGGCCAAGACCGACGAGGCGCTGCTTACTCTTCTGCGCACCGCCGACACGCTCCTCGCCACCTGAAGTGGTATCATCGGTGGATGCCCTCTAAAAATCCACGTTTTTTGCGCGCTTGCCGCTCCCTGCCTGTGGACGCGACTCCGGTCTGGTTCATGCGCCAGGCCGGGCGCTACATGGAAGAGTATCGCGCTCTGCGCAAGAAGCACTCGATCTTGGAATTGGCCAAGACTCCCGAGCTGGCCTGCGAGGTGACGCTGCAGCCTTTGCGCTCCTTCGACGTCGACGCCGCCATTCTCTTTGCCGATATCCTGCTTGTCGTCGAGCCCATGGGCCTGAAGTTGAGCTTCTCCCCCGGGCCCGTCATCTCCAACCCCGTCCGGACCGAGGCCGATATCAAGCGCCTCAAAGTGGAGGGAGCGGTGGCTCAACTTGGCTGCGTGTTCGAGTCGGTGCGGCTCATCCGCCGCGAAGTCGACGGCAAACAGGCTTTGATCGGCTTTGCTGGAGCGCCGTTTACCGTGGCCAGCTACATGATCGAAGGCGGGCCATCGGACCATTATAAAATCGCCAAGGCGATGATGACCGACCGTCCCGACCTGTGGAACACCTTGATGCGCAAGGTCCGCGTCGTCACCGCCGAATACCTGGAGGCTCAAGTCGCCGCCGGCGCGCAGGCCGTTCAACTCTTCGACTCATGGATCGGGGCGTTGTCGCCTGAGCAGTACCGCCGCTACGTCCGTCCGCATTCATCCTGGGTCCTTAAGAGGCTGGAGAAGACGGGAGTGCCGGTGATCTCCTTCGGCACCGGCACCAACGGATTTTTGGAGGACTTTGCCTCAGCCGGCGGTTCGGTGATCGGTGTGGATTGGCGCATCGATATCGACGAGGCTCGACGGCGAATCGGAAAAAAAGCGGTACAGGGCAATCTTGATCCGATACTTCTTTTTTCCGGCCTCAAACCCTTGAAGGCCGCGGTTAAAGACATTATTGACCGAAACGGCGGGCGGAAAGGCCACATCTTTAACCTGGGGCACGGCATACTTCCAACCACGCCCATTGACCATGTGAGAAAAGTAACCGATTGGGTTCACGAGCTGAGCTCTAAATGAGACACGCAACGGCAACGACAAAGAAACATGTTGCCGTCCTCGGCGGCGGCATCTCAGGTCTTGTCGCGGCCTGGGAACTCTTCAAGGGCGCGCAACGCGGCCGATCCTTCGACGTGACTTTGCTCGAGGCCGCGCCGCGTCTGGGCGGCAAGGTGCGCACCGAGACCGTCGAAGGGCAAGTCGTGGAGACCGGCCCTGACAGCTTCATCACCACTAAGCCCGAGATGCTCGAGCTGGTGCGCGAGCTTGGCCTGGAGGGCGACCTCATCGGCACGGGCCCTGACACGGGGGTCAGCGTCCTTCTCGGCGGACGCCTCACGCCCTTGCCCGCGGGCATGAATCTCGTGGCGCCTACTCGTCTGCTGCCCTTCGTCTTCACGTCCCTTTTTTCCATTAAAGCGAAGCTGCGTATGGCCGCAGAGCCGCTGGTCGCGCCGCGCCGCGACGACGTCGACGAGTCGCTGGCCGACTTCGCGCGCCGGCGCCTGGGGCAGGAGGCTTTGGACAGGCTGGTGGGGCCCATGCTCGCGGGCATCTACGCGGGCGACCCGGAACGCATGAGCGTGCGCAGCACGTTCCCGCAATTGCTCGACATGGAAAAAAGGGGGGGGCTGCTGAAGGCACTTTGGCTCGGCGGGGCAACGCCTCGTGCGCGCCGCGACGGGATCACGACGTTTATGACGCTAAAAAGCGGGCTGACGCGCGTCATTGATGCCTTGGCTCAGCGCCTGCCCCCGCGCTGCGTGCGCGTCGACAGCCCCGCCCAGGCCGTGCGCCGGCGCTCCGGCTGCTGGGAGGTGGTCACTCCGCACGGGGTCGTCGAGGCTGACGCGGTCATCTCAACATTGCCCGCGCCGGCGCTTGCCGACTCCATCGAGGGCTTAGACCCCGAGCTGGCCATGCGCCTGCGCGAAATTCCGTTCGTCTCAACAGCGACGTCCACTTTGATCTACGACGCCAAGGATGCGGCGCGCCAGCCCGCCGGCTTCGGTTGCCTCGTTCCTCGCGGCGAAGGCCTGACCGTGACGGCGGCAACGTACTCCTCAAAAAAATTTCCGGGACGGGCCTTGCCCGGGCGGGCGGCCGTGCGCGTCTTCGTCGGCGGCGTCGGCCGCGAGCAGGACGCCGAGGGACCGATCACTCGCCTCGAGGAGCGCGTTCGCGCCGACCTCGACCGCCTGCTGGAGCTTCGGGGTGCTGAGCCGCTGGCGATGAAGACGACGCGCTGGATCAAGGCCAATCCGCAGTACGAGGTCGGCCACTCGCGGCGCTTGGACCACATCGCGTCCTGCCTCAAAAGCCATCAGGGCCTTGTTCTGGCGGGCGCCTCGTATGGAGGCGTCGGCCTGCCGGACTGCGTGCGCTCCGGCCGCCGCGCCGCGGAAATGATCGCAATCGGAACACGGAGGGATCATGACGCCGTTCGCCCAGGACTTGCTTAGCCTGTTCGTCTCTCTCGCGCTCGGCGCTGTCATCGGCCTCGAACGCGAGCTCAGCGACAAAGCCGCGGGGCTGCGCACCAACATCCTAATCTGCATCGGCTCCTGCCTGTTCGCGATCCTCTCTCGCAATCTGGCTGCCGCGGCGGGAACCGACATCACCCGCATCGCCGCGCAGATCGTCTCGGGCATCGGTTTTCTCGGGGCGGGTGCCATCATGCGCGAGGGCGAGCACGTGACCGGCCTGACCACAGCGGCGACGATCTGGGTCGTCGCCGCCATCGGCGTGACCGTCGGCTTCGGCCTGTATTCCCTCGGGGCGGCGACGGCGGTGATCACCTTGGTCGTCCAGGCCGTGTTCCCTCATCTCGACACGATGATCGACGAGCTGCGCCAGCGGCACACCTTCCGCATCGCCTCGGACCTCGACAACGACGGCCTAGAGCAGATCAAGACCATCTTCCGCAATGCGCAGGTCAAAGTCCTGCGCCGCAAGCTGATGAAGAAGGCCGGATTTTATCACAGTGAGTGGTACGTGTCCGGACCGCGCCTGGAGCAGAAGAACGTGGTGCGCAAGCTGCTCGACAGCAAGCACGTGAGGGAGCTGACTTACTGATGGACGCGGCCAAAGTTCAGGCGGCGCTGTCGGCTCTAGGCCAGCCCAAGTTCCGTTGGGAGCAGGTTCGGCAGGCCGTTTTCGGGCAGGCGGTTTCCTCCTATGAGGACGTCAAAGTCCTACCGGCCGAGACTCGGCGCTCTCTGTCCGAAAAGCTGCCCATCCTCAGTCTCACGCAGCGGCGCGTGCAGGTCTCAGGCGACGGCCGCGCCCATAAGGCGCTGTTGGATTTAGCGGATGGGCGCACCGTCGAGACCGTGCTGCTGCGCCCCAGCCCCACGCGTTGGACCACCTGCATCTCTTCCCAGGTCGGCTGCGCGGTGGCATGCACATTCTGCGCTACGGGCCTTATGGGGCTGGTCCGGAGCTTGACGCCGGAGGAGATCACCGATCAGGTTCTGTTCTGGCGTCAATACATGGCTAAAAACAAACTGCCCGGCCGGCTCGACAACGTCGTTTATATGGGCATGGGCGAACCGTTTGCCTGCTACGAGCAGGTCGGCGCCAGCCTTAGAATCCTGACCGACCAGAAACTGTTCGGCATTGGAGCGCGGCATATCTCGGTCTCGACCTCGGGCGTGGCGCCGAAGATCGAGGCTTTCGGCCGGGACTTCCCGCAGATCAATTTGGCGATCTCTCTTCATGCCGCGACCGACGCGCTGCGCACTCGACTGGTTCCGATGAACAAGGCGTTCAATCTCAAGGCGCTGGCTGAGGCTCTGAAGGGCTATGTCTCCTCCACGCGGCGAAAGATCTTCTTCGAGTATGTCCTGCTCAAGGACGAAAACGACCGCTCCGAGGACGCCGATGCCCTGGTGAGTTGGCTTGGGACGGTGGGTTCCAAGGAATTGCTCCATATCAATCTGATCGTTTTCAATCAAACCGACACGCCTCATCGGCCGACCGATGAGAACGACGCGCGCCGTTTTCAGGAACGACTGTTGGCCGCGGGCTATAAATCCACGGTCCGGCAGAACCTGGGACGCGACATCGACGGCGCCTGCGGTCAGCTTGTGGTATTGGAGAAAAAGGCATGAACGACGAAGGCAAGCCGGTACCGCCGGCGCCCGTGGACATTAAAAGCCGTCCCTCGCGGGCGCGCTACGACAAGGTCAAGTCGATGCTCGACCTCAAATGGCGCCGCCGCCAGCCGCAGTCCGAACGCCTGACGCGCGAACTCGCCGACGCGCTGTGGGACGCCTTCGGCCAAAGCCCTTGGATCTGGTGCGGCTTCTGGATGCTGCAGCCCGATGGCAAGGCCTTTCAGCCCGGGTCCGCGCGCCCGCAGCCAGCGCCCGCCGCGGTGCCGGCGGAAGGCGCGTTGGCCGAGGCCGTGCGCTCGGGTCAAGCTCATCCGGGGCAGACGACGATCATCGTGCCTGTGCTCGATAAGAACGCGCGGGTTTGGGCCGTTTTCGAGGCCCGCTCGACGGTCGCCTTCGATGAGATGGACGCCCGGTGGCTCGAACGGCTTTTCAAGGCGTTCCAGGCTTTCGAAAAATTGCCGCCGCCGCTGCCGTAAAATGACCCGCCCGGGACCATGTAGATCCCGGGCGGGCGCTCCTGGTGGGGTCGACGCGGACTGTTGTCGTTGGAGGGTTATCCGCCGCGTCTTGGGAACATTATAGACGTCCCACATGTCTAAAATATGTCGCGATTCGTAGACGATTGAAAGCGGATAAGCCATAATTAAAAGATGCGAATGGCTCAGACACTCTGGCCTTTTCTAGCGCTTGCCGCCCTTCCGGGCTGCGGCGAAGTCACCGTTCGCACCGATCTGCCTTCCGCTTATAATTCCCCGACGCTGGGACCCGCGACGAACGTGATCGCCGAGGACGGCACCAAGCTCGACCCCCAAATTCCCGCGGTCCTCATCAGGCTCGCCGAGGAGCGACGCAACCTGCGGCGCGACCTGACCAACGTCACGGGAACGCCCGTCGGCGACATTCTGACCGTGGGCTCGCCGATCGGCTTCGCACTGCGCAACCGCTTCCTCAACATCGGAATCCCGCTCGGCGAGGCCTTCTCCCGCAGCTCCGACCCGGCCTTCCGCGCCCAGCTTCTGGAGCTCTCGCGCTGGGACCGGGACGGCGAGTCGCGCGCGGCCGCGCTGATCGCGCTGGCGCGCACGCACGATCTCAAGTACCTGCAGGTGTTCAACGAGGCCTTGATCCATCTCGATCCGGCCGTACGCTTCGGCGCGCTTGAGGCGCTGGTGGTTTGGGAGAATCCCAAGCAGGCGATGCCGCTGCTTGCCGCCGCCTCCGAGCGCGACACTGAGCCGCTGCTGCGCGTGTATGCCTCGGCGGGTCTGGCGCGCATGGGCGATGTGGCGGGGCTGCATCGGGTGCGCGCTTTCCTCGACAACCCGTCGTGGGTGACGAAGGCGATGGCGGCTAAATACCTGGGCGAGTTGGGCACCGCCGAGGATTACGACAATTTGCTCGCCCGCATCGACCGCGAGGTGGGCAATGATTTCGTCGTCGCCGAGTTCTGTGTGTCCGCTCTGAAGCTGTGGCCCAAGAAAAAGGCGGCGACGCGATGAAGAGCCTTCTCTTGGCCGCCCTTCTTGCGCCCCTGGCCGCCGGCGCCCAGAGTCCCATGGACACGGGGCTGCTGTTCCAGCTGGAGCCTTTGACGATCACGGCTCCCCGCGTCAAGCAGGAAGACTTGATCGATCCCCGCATCAACCAGCACCTGATGCGCCTGCTGCAGCAGCGCATGGCCGCGCGTCCCGACACCCTGGCCGCGGCCGACGCCTCGATCGGAAATCTCAACAGGCTCTCGACGCTGACCGGCTACTCGCTTAAAACCCGCTACACCGAGCTCGGCTTCCTGCTCACGGAAGGCTTGGCGGGCACCAAGGATTACCAGCTGCAAAGGGAACTGGAGAACGCCGCTCGCCTGTCCAAGAACGTGCAGACGCGGGCCGCGGCGCTGGTGGCGTTGGCCTATTCGAAGGACATGCGCTACATGACTTTGTTCCAGGGCGCTTTGACCGACGCCAACGTGACCGTCCGATTCGCCGCCCTTGAAGCGCTCCTTATTCTTGGCGATCCCTCCACTCAGCTCCAGTTGGGCGGGGCCGCGCGCACCGATCAGTCCGTCGCGGCTCAAATCTACGCGGCCGGCGGGATGTGGCGCATGGGCGATAAGTTCGGCAAAGAGATCTTGCTGCGCTTCCTCGACCATCAGGACTGGTTCGCGCGGGCGATGGCGACCTATTATTTGGGCGAGATGGGCGGAGGCTACGAGTATCGCCGTCTGCTTCAATATTTGGATCGCGAAACCGACCCATCGGCGCGTGTGGAGATGGCGACCGCGCTGATCAAACTTCATCCGAAGAAGGAGCAGCCTTGAACCATTCAATGATGTCGGTGGCCCTGACCGGCGGCGGCTGGGTGATCTGGGGGTTGATCCTAAGCTCCGTCGGCGCCGTCGCCGTGGCCTACGACCGCTGGAATCTCCTTAAAGAAGAAGCCTCGGCACTCGCCGCCCTGCGTCCGCTGCTTCTGGCCGCGCTGGCCTCCGGCGATCTCGACGCGGCGGCCAAGGCTCTGAAATCCAACCCCGGCAGTTCGGCGCGCGCCCTGTCCGAGCTGGAGAACTTGTCCGCCGCGCTCGCCGACGAGCGCCGTCATCTCGAGGGCCGTTTGCTGTGGCTGGGAACGCTGGGCAACAACGCGCCTTTCGTCGGGCTGTTCGGCACGGTGCTGGGCGTGATCAAGGCCTTCCATGACTTGGCCGAATCCGGCGCCGGCCCCGAGGTGGTGATGGCCGGGCTCTCCGAGGCTCTAGTTGCCACCGCCGTCGGCCTGCTCGTGGCCATTCCGAGCGTGCTGGCCTTCAACTTCCTCCAAAAGAAGATGCGCGACCTGCTGTCGGAGACCGAGGCCCTGGGCATGCGCTACGCCACCGCCTCTCGCCACCACACCCGCCGTCACTAAGATCTTATGCAGGTCACAGACGACGCCGAAGGGCCGATTACCGGGATCAACGTCACTCCGCTCGTCGACGTGGTGCTCGTCGTCCTGATCATCTTCATGGCCACTGCGCCCATGATCGCGCGGCGGGCCATCAAGGTCGAAGTCCCTCGCGTGGCCAAGTCCGACAAGGCCGCCACCGACGCGCTGGCCGTAGCGCTTGACGGAGCCCGCAAGCTGACGCTGTCGGGCAAGCCGGTCACTCTCGAGGAGCTCAAGAGGGTTCTGTCCGCGGCGGTCGCGGCCAAGCCCGAGCAGGCCGTGACGCTATCGGCCGACAAGGCGATCGCTTACGGTGAAGTTGCCGAGCTGCTCGACGCGGTGCGTTCCGCGGGTGTCAAAAAAGTCGGTCTGGAGGTTCGGCGCAAGTGACCGCGGTGCGCGCCCGCGCGCCCCAGGCCCCTCCTTTCCAGCGCTCGCTGGGATGGTCGGCCGCGGTTCACTCGGCGTTCTGCCTGGCGCTTTGGGTTCTGCCTCGGCTGAACTGGTCTTCGCCGCCGCCTTTCGAAGTCGAGATAACGAGTCCGTTTCTCGGAGACGGGCCGGCGAAGTTGGGCGCGCCGAAGGCCTTCGTTCCGGGCGTGCCGGCCAAGGTCAACGTGGCGCCCGATATTCCGGTTCCGCCCAAGCCGGTCGAAAAAGCGCCGGAGCCGCCCAAGGATTGGACGCTTCCCGGGCCGAGCACGAAGATCATCGAGACGCCGGAGCCTCCGGCACCCACGCCGGGCGGCGAAGTCGGCGGCACCGGCACGGCGGCCAAGGTCGGCGGCTCCGGCGAGGGCTCCGACGACGGCGTGCCGGGCGGAACGGGGCACGGAGGCACGCCTCTAAAGGAGCTGCCGCGCCTGCTCAATCGCGACGAGGTCCTCGCCAGCCTGCGCCGTTTCTATCCGGAGATCGAGCGCCAGGCCGGCCGCGAGGGGGCGGTGATCGTGGTGATTCACCTCGGGGTCGACGGCTTGGTGTCGAGCTCCGACATCTCGCGGGCGGCGAGTCCCGCCTTCGACGCGGCCGCCAAGAAGGTGGCGGCTTTGATGCGCTTCTCGCCCGCGATCGGACTCAACGGAAAACCCGTGCCCGTGCGCATGCCCCAGGAAGTGCGCTTCCGCCTAACGGATTAGGTTCTACTTCGCGTTCAGGCGCGTCGAGGCGAAGAAGACCGCGGCGCCGATTGCGCCCATCAAGCCGACGATCCAGTACAGGCCCGAGCTCACGCCGAGCCAGTCGATCAAGGCGCCCAACGTCAGCGAGGTCGCCGCCGTGCCCAGGACGAAGACTCCGTACAGGAAGCTCAATGCCTTGGGCTGGTCTTTCTGCTCGATGGTGCTTTGTAGCTCGCTGCGCAGGCGAAGGTCGCTGGCCGTCCAAGTCAGGCTCGAGGTCAGGATCGCGGCCAGAATGATGGGTAAGCTGGAGGAGAAAGCCAAAGCGGCGAGGGAGAGAGTTCCGATGGCGCACCATTTGATCCAAGGCTTATCGGCGCCGAACTTCAGGAGCATGCTGGCACCGCCGAGCTCGCCCGTGTTCGACGCGGCCAGCATCCAGCCCGCGGTCTTGGGAGCCATGAGGACGGTCTTGGCCATCACCGGAATCAGCAGGCCTTCCATGAGGCGGTGGACCATCTGAGGAAGGACGCTGGCGACCGCCACCCAGCGCAGGCGCGCGTCGCCCACGATGAGCTTGGCGCCGGCTTTGACGTCCGCGAAGTAAGTCTTGAGGATGTTGAGAAGTCCCCCTTCCGACTTTTCCACGTGCTTGGCCGTGCCCGAATGGGTGGGGCTTACGCGGTAGAAGAAATAGGAGGCGAGAAGGTAGAAGGGGGGCTGAATCATCAGCGCCCACAGCGGGCCGGCAAAACCAACGAGCGCCCCGCCGATCAAGGCGCCGGCAATGCCCGCGACCTCGTAGGCGATGTGCAGCTTGGCGTTGTAATTATCAAGGGCGTCTCGATCGCGGCCGAGGATCATCGAGGCCATGGACTGTCGCGTGGTTTCGACGATGCCGACCGCTCCGCCGATGAGAACGTACAAGGGCAGGAGCGTCCACGCCGTCAGCATGCCGGTAGCACCCAAGGTCATGATGGAGCCGACGAACACGGCCTGGGCGGCGATGGCTCCGGCCAGCACGGTGCGGGAGGAGAATTTCGCGGCGAGTTCTCCGGCGGCGCCGGCGAAAGCGGCCTGCGACATGCTGTAGGCGACGAGCAAAGCCGCGATCATGGTGGCACCGGCGCCGGCGATGAGGAAGGGGATGCTAAGGGCGATGACTTCCATCCCGGTTTTCAGGGCGGCGGTGCCGATCATCATGCTGCGCACGTTCGTGGCGACTTCAGGCGAGGTGCGGGGGGCGGCGTGCGAGGCGGCGCGAGCGGCGTGACGGTCTGCCGCCTTAAGCTGGGAGTGGGAATAATGGACCCAGCGAGGACCCTGGGGCGCGTCTCCTTTGACGACGGGCGACTCGTCCGCTAGTTGAGAGCGTGAGGATTGATCCTCGAAAAGGCCGTCGAGGGCTTGGCGAGCTTTGGCGGGTGCGCCGTTTTCAGCGGTCGCGGCGGCGATCGATTTCGCTGCGCCTTTGAGGACCTTGATCGCCGCGGCGGGGGCCACGGATTTGACATCGGCGGCCTTGGCGGAAGCCATCTCGGCGCGGACGACGGGAGCAAGCAGGGGAGCAGCGGGCGCCAAACCGGCTTGCAAACTGGAAACCGGCAGAGTCATGTTGGGCGCGGCGACAGTGGGCGATCCAAACCGACCGAGAGGGCTGGCGACGATGCCTAGGGGAGATATTGGACCAGAAACCGCTTTGCCGGCCATGTTTTGAGCGGCGGCTTGGTAGGGGACAAAACCGGGGGTCGAGAGAAAAAGGGAGGCGGAGAGGGTTGCGGCCAGCAAGCGTTTGGCTCGGTTCATGGGCATTAGGATACCAAGCCGCGGCAGCCCCCGTCCGGACCATGAGGCCCAAAAACCGGCGGCAGTCAGCCTATGGAGGATCGGGACTAAGGACCTAGGGGTTGCCGGGCCCTAAGCAGATTTTCCGTTGGCGCGGGCGGTGGCGACGACCTTGAGGATGTCGGCGCCGTAACGATTACGCTTGAGATCGGAGAGGGGGCCCAGGGGATCGCCGCCGTGATCGCGGCAGGCGTGGATGGCGAGTTGGCGAAGGTTTTCCGTGGTCATGATCACCACGGGTTCCACTCCGTCTTTCTCCGAGCGCGATTTGCGCCAGGCGCGCAGGGCCTCGAAGGTGCGCCACTCCAAGTCCGAGAGGCGCTTGCGCTCGGGCGCGGCGGTGGAGGGAGGGCGGGTCAGAGGCTCGGCGGCGCGGCCGCGCTCGACGGCGGCCAGCAGTCCCGTGCCGAACCGCTCCAGTATGTATGGAGACATGCCTTTGACGACCGCCAGGGCCTCGCGGCTCTCGGGCTGGGCCTTGGCGATGTTCACCATCAAGTCCTCGGGCATCACCCGGAACGGGGCCCGGTCCCGGGCCTGGGCCTGGTTTTCGCGGTACAGCCAAATCTCCTTGAGCACCGCCATGGCCCGGCCGCCGATGTCGTCGCGCCCGACCAGCTTCCAAAAACCTTCTGTGTCGAAGGTCCGGATATTAGGCTCGAGTGCGGCCAACTCGCCGAAGGCCTCAAGCGCGTCCTCATAGCGGTCTTTCTCATGGAGAAGCTTCTTCTGGATGTCGGCCAGGCGCATGAGGAAATGGGTGTCGCCCTGGGCGTAGCGGATCATCTCGGGTGTCAGCGGGCGCTTGCCCCAGTCGGCGCGCTGAAGCTTCTTTGAGATCACAATGCCGAAATGGCGCTCGATGGCGGCGGCCAAGCCCAATTCCTTAATACCCAGCATGCGGGCGGCGATCATGGTGTCGTAGAGATTGGCGAAGGTGAAGCCGTAGTCGCGCTTAAGGCAAAGCACGTCGTACTCGCCGGCGTGAAAAAGTTTCTCGATCTTGGGGTCCGCGAACAGGGGTCCGAGCGCGGAGATATCCTTAAATGCGATTGGATCGACGATAAAATCCTCGGTCGGGGAGGAGATCTGGATCAGGCAGACTTTCTCTCTGTGGGCGTAGAAGCCGTTGGACTCGGTGTCGAACGCCAGGCGATCGCACTTGGCGAGGTCGACGCACACCTCCTCGAGGTGCTCTTTGGCGGTGATCAGTACGGCGGCTTTAATTTGGTCGAGCGACATGGGTATAAATAAAAAACCGGAGCGCCCCAGCTCGGCGTTCCGGGTAAACTCAAACGTCATCCTAGTTTATAACAGGTCCATGGTATCCCGTCAAGGCCGGCAGGACAATCTTTCAAAAGCTAACCCTCATCGAGGCAATGGGGGCCTATATCAGCCTGGGTCCTTTAGCCGAAGCCGATTGGGTCTTCCGCTTCAGGTCTCGGCCGTGAATTCTTGGTAGTTTGACTGTTATGATAACTTTTCCCTTTAGAAAGCTCTCGTCCGCCGTTTTGACTGGATTTCTGGCCGCGTTTCTCAATCCCGTTCTCTCTTTGGCTCAAACCCCCTCCGGCCAGATTCCCGCGCACAACGCGTCGGCCAATTCCGCCCTGGGAGATCAGGTCGACTCTTTGAATGCCTTTTGGGACAACGCCCGCCGCCGCGATGGGCAGGAACCGGTCCGCGGCTCGTTCGCCGCGGAGGCCGGGATGTCCGCCCGGAACGCCGCCAGCATGATTTTAAGCTCGACTCCGCCGGAGCCCCCCTCGAAACCTGTTCCCAACCCCGAGGCCAAGACCCCGGACAGCGGGTCGATTTTCTCGCGCATCGGCGACGCTCTCGCCGCCGCGGCCAACGGCGCTTTCACCGGAACCTTCCGCCTGCTCAACCGCGCCGTCCCCTGGCACAGCTTGCCGACGCCGCTGGCGATCGCGAACTTGGCCGCTTTGCGCCTCGATCTCGAGCACAAAAACCTCTACGCCACCTCGCAACTCGACTCCCAACGCAATCAGACGTCCAAAGAGGACTGCAAGCGCTGGGAAAGCGCCCGCTCGCCCAACGGCGTCTGCAACGATCTCAGAGATCCCGACATGGGCCGCGCCGACCTGCCTTTCGGCCGCCAGCAGCCGCTCGACCAAGTGAGCTGCAAGCTCCCGGCCGGCATGCCCTCGTCGAGGGAGGTGAGCCTGCGCCTTATGACGCGCAAAACTTTCAAGCCAGCCACGATCATCAACAACACCGCCATGATCTGGCTGCAATTCCAAGTCCACGACTGGGTCCAACCCGGTCGTGACGCGAAGAACCCCATTCAGATTCCCCTCAAACCCGGGGACTCCTGGCCCCAAAAAGAAATGTACCTGGATGGCACCGAAAAGCTGCCCGACAGCCGCCGCACGGACGAGGGCAAAGGCCCGCCGCTTTTCCCCAACAAATCAACGCCTTGGTGGGACGCGGGCCAGATTTACGGCAACGACGCCGGCACCCAGCAGAAGCTGCGCGCGGGCAAGGACGGCCTGCTGCTCGTGGACGAAAATGGGCTTCTTCCGCTCGACCCGGCGTACGTGGACTCAAACGGCAAGGCCGGCATCGACATGACCGGCCGCAACCAGAATTACTGGATGGGCTTGAGCCTGCTGCACACCCTGTTCACCTTGGAGCACAACGCCGTCGCCAAGCGCCTAAAAGAGGAATATCCGAGCTGGACGGACGACCAACTCTTCGACAAGGCGCGCCTGGTGACCGCCGCCCTGATCGCGAAAATCCATACCGTCGAGTGGACGCCCGCCATTCTTCCCAATCCGGCCCTCCAGGTAGGCATGAATTCCAACTGGTGGGGGCTGACGGGCGCCATCTTCGGCAAGGACTCGCTCATCCGCAAGTTCACGCCCACCAACGCGCTGCTTACCGGCATCCCGGGCTCGGAGACCGCCCATAACGGAGCTGATTACTCCCTGACCCACGAGTTCGACATCGTCTACCACATGCACGCCCTGGTGCCCGACACTTACGAGATGCGCTCGGCCGCCGACGGGCGGCACCTGGTAACGCTCGACTTCAACGACCTCCAGGGTCTCAAGACTCGGGAAGTCGTCAACAACATCGGAATGGCGAACCTGTGGTATTCGCTCGGCATGAGCCACCCCGGCGCGATCCGCCTCGGCAACTTTCCGAAGGCGCTGCAGAACTTCCAGCATTTCAGCGGACGCTCGGGAGACCTCGCGGCGGCCGACATCGAGCGCACCCGCGAGCGCTGCTTGCCGTTGTACAACGACTTCCGCGAGAATTTGCGCATGCCGCGCATTAAGACCTTCGAGGAACTCGCCGACGGCGACGCGGAGCTGGCTAAGGAGATCTCGGACGTTTACGGCGGCGACATCGATAAGGTAGACGCCCTCGTAGGCATGTTCGCCGAACCGCTGCCCCCAGGTTTCGGCTTCAGCGACACCGCTTTTCGCGTCTTCATCCTCATGGCCTCGCGTCGGCTGAAAAGCGACCGTTTCTTCACCTCGGATTATCGTCCGGACATTTACACGCAAGTCGGCTATGACTGGGTGGAGGGTAACACCTTCAAAGACGTGCTCCTGAGGCACTACCCCGCGCTGGGCCCGGCGCTTCAGGACGTCGAGGGCGACAAGGTCTTCCGGGCCACCTGGAAGAGCCTGGGGCAATAGGATGATTCTTCACCTGCTCTTGGCGCTGACGACGGGCTCCGCGTTCGCCTCTCAGGAATCAGCCAGCGAAATGGCGAAATGTCCTTTTGACTCCCAATGCGCGGTTCTCCCGGCGAGCGTCGCTCCCGAGCCCGGAGTGCGGGCGCGAGCGCATCAACCGTCCACGCCCACGCCCGCGGCCCAGGCGAAGGCTAACCCCAAGCTGGAAACCGTCCTCACGGATGAGGCGTCCGACATTCAACGGGCCATCATCGCGATCGAAGAGCAGGTTCGACGGAAGTTCTCTCCCGGCAAGCAGCCCGCCACGCGAGACGCGCACGCCAAGGCCCACGGCTGCGTCAAGGCGCGCTTCACCGCGCTTAGCGACGAAGAGCTCGAGGAGATGGTCGAGGATAAGCTGCCCGAGGATCTGCGCGTGGGGGTCTTCAAGAAAGGGAGCAGCTACCCGGCTTGGATACGCTTTTCCAACAGCGGCGGGGACAATCAAAAGGATTCCGCGGGCGACAACCGCGGGATGGCCGTCAAGCTCATGGGCGTCCCCGGCGAGAAGCTGCTGGAAAACGACGAGCGGGCGACCCAGGATTTCCTGCTGGCCAGCTCCCCCTCCGCCTTTTTTAAGGACGTGAAAGCCTACGCCGAGCTGCAGGAGCTGAACACGAAATATGACGGAAACCGGACAAGCATCGCCCTGCGCTATTTCGGCCTGTCGATGCTCAACGGCAATTTCCGTTGGCGCGAGCTCGCGAACATGATCGGCAAGAGCTTTCAGAAAATGGCTAGTCCGATCGACATCCGCTACTGGAGCGTGCTGCCAAGCCAGCTCGGTCCAAACCAGGCGGTCAAGTATTCGGCCGTGCCCTGCTCAGGCGTGAAAAAAGCCAAGCTGACCGGCCAAGAGCCGCCCGATCATCTCCGAGAGGCGATGCGCTCGACCTTGGCCGCGCATGACGCTTGCTACTACCTGATGGTCCAACTGCAAATCGCCCCCGACAAAATGCCGATCGACGACGCCTCCATCACCTGGGACGAAGAGGCCGCCCCATTTAGAAAAGTCGCCAAGATTCATATCTTCGCGCAAAACTTCGACACGCCGGAGCAGAACGATTTTTGCGAGAACCTCTCATTCAGCCCGTGGCACTCGATCGTGGAACACAAGCCCTTGGGAGGCCTGAACCGGGCCCGCCTGGCGGTTTATACCGCAATCTCCAAACTTCGCCATCGGCTCAACGCGACCCCGCGCCATGAGCCCACGGCCGACGCATCCTGGCAGCCTTAGATGCCGCCGGCGTTCGTTCAGACAGTCCCCTGATTTCTTTTAATCCGCGAAAAGCTTAGACAGCTGCGAAGAACGATCGGCCGCGGCCTGTATGGCGTCGATGAGTACCGAGCGCAGTCCCTTGCTTTCCAGGACGTGGATGGCCGTGATCGCGGTCCCTCCGGGAGTGGTGACCTCGTCCTTGAGCACGGCGGGGTGCTTGCCGGTCTCAATGGCCAGCTTGGCGGCGCCGAAAACAGTTTGCGCGGCGAGCTTGGCTGCGATGGCGCGGGGGATGCCCATTTTGACGCCGCCGTCGATCATGGCCTCGATGACCATGTAAATGTAGACGGGTCCGGAGCCGGACAGGCCCGTCACGGCGTCTAAGGCGCTTTCCGGCAAGGTCACGACCAGGCCGACGGAAGCGAACACGGCCTCGGCCAGCTTCAGTTCTTTTTCTCCGGCATGGGCGCCGGCGGCGATGGCGGTAGCCCCCGCGTCGACTAAGCAGGGCGTGTTGGGCATGGCGCGCACGACGGGGCCGTCGACGCGCAGGGCCTTGCTGATGGCCGCGGTGGTGATGCCGGCCATGACCGAGATGACGAGCTGATTTTTGTTGATGGTCCCGGCCAGTTCTTCCATGACCTTCTTGGCCATCTGAGGCTTCACAGCCAAAATGACGATGTCGGCGTTGGACGCCGCCTTTTTATTGTCGGTCGACGTGCTCACGCCCCACTTTTTGTGCAGCTCGGCCAGGGCCTCGGCGTTGCGGCGGGTGGCGATGAGGTTTTTGGGGGGCAATAGCTTAGAGCGGACCATACCTCCGATCATGGCCCCCGCCATATGGCCGGCCCCGATGACCGCGATCGTGTGGTTTTTGAGCATATCGCTCCTTATATAACAGGCGGCCCCGGGGGCGTCAAGGATGTGACTTAGGTCACAGACCCGAATTCGCAGGAACGTAACAGACCGGACATGTCCATTTCCCAGAAAGGGGCTATACTGCGGGCATGAAGATGGCACTTTCGGCTAGGCTGACGATCGATCCTCAGCGCCTGCTGCGAAACAGGTGGGTTCACGACACGGCGCATCGGATTATCACCTCGGTGAGAAAAGCCAAGGGCATCGATATAAAGCGCGCGCTGTCGATCCGTCACTAATTTCGGTCCCCACCGAAAGACTAGCGCCCGGGGGTGAGTGAAACCCCCGGGTGCTTCGTTTTTTCTGGTGCGGCTTAGATGCAGAAGTCGTGGGCGCGCACGGTCTTGCGGCCTTAAAGCTTGACGCCCTTCTTCTGCGCGGCGATGACTATATTGGCGCAGGCGGAGGCGTCCGAGAGCGCCTCGTGGTGGTTCAGTTCGATATTCAGGTGGCGGCAGACGTCGGAAAGCTTCGTTGGATAGATGTTCCACGTGCTGCGCGCCAGACGCACGGTGCAGACGAAACGGTGCGGCGGCGGGGGGAGGCGAGCGGCCGCGCAGCAGGCGGCGAGCACGCCGCGGTCGAAGGGAGCGTTGTGGGCGGCCAGAAAGTCGGCGCCGTCGAGGATCGGTGCCAACTTGGGCCAGGCCGAGGCGAAGTCCGGTTGCTCGAGGACCATCGCGGGCTTGATGCCGTGGATGCGCGTGAACTCGAACTCGGCCGCGGGCGCAGAGAAGAGGTCCCCGCCGTCGACGCGCGGCGGGCGGATCAGTTGAACGAGCTTCTTGGTGATCGCTCCATTTTCGACTCGCACGAGTCCGACCGAGCAGGCGGAGTCGGCGCCGCGGTCGGCGGTTTCGAAATCGATGGCGACGAAGACGGACATTATCTTTTGCCCTTAGAGAGACCGAAGGCTTTATGAAGAGCGCGAACCGCCGTTTCGCCGTTGGCGAGGTCGACGATACAGGAGACCCGTAAGTCGGAAGCCGAAATCATATGGATGTTAATCTTAAGCGCCGCCAAGGCTGAGAACATCGTCGCCGCGATCTTCGGCGAGTGGCGGAAGCCCGTGCCCACGGCGGAAACTTTCGCCACTTGCTCGTTGAGATCCACGCGCTCAGCCCGGAGCGTGCGCGATACCTCTTCCAGGGCCTTCTTTGCTTTAAGTCCGAAGGACTTCGGTGTCATAAAGGATATGTCGTTGACCCCGGTCTGGCTGGGCGCGGACTGGATGATCATGTCCAAGGGGATGTCGGCGGCGGCCAAGGCGCCGAGCACCTTCGCGGCGACGCCGGGCTGGTCAGGGACGCCGACGACGGTTAGGCGCACCTCGCTTTTGTCCAGCGCGAGGCTTGAGACGAAGGCTTTTTCCAGCATGAGCTTCTCCTTGGCGACGACGAGGGTCCCGGGAAGATTGTGGAAGGCGGAGCGCACGTGGATCTCGACGCCGAAGCGCTCGGCGACCTCCATCGAGCGGGCCTGCATGACCTGCGCGCCGGAGCCGGCGAGCTCGAGCATTTCCTCGAATGAGATGCGCGAAAGCTTGCGCGCGTCGTGGACAATGCGCGGATCGGCGGTGTAGACGCCTTTGACGTCCGAGTAGATGTCGCAGCGCCCGGTTTTGAGCGCCGAGGCCAAGGCGACCGCGGTCAGGTCCGAGCCGCCGCGGCCCAAGGTCACCGTGTCGCCGTTGGGCGTCATACCCTGGAAGCCGGCGACGGCGACGATGCGCTTTTTCTTCAAGTGCGTCAGGATCATGCGCGTGCGGATGCGGGCGATCTGGGCGCGCGCGGCGGCGCCGACGGCGTCGATGCCCGCCTGGGGACCGGTCAGTGAGATAGCGTCCGCGCCGCGGGCCTTGCAGGCCATGGCGAAAAGCGAGATACCCACCTGCTCGCCCGTCGAGATCAGCTGGTCCATCTCGCGCTCATCGGGCTTGGGCGTGACGCGCTCGCCGAGGGAGATGAGTTCGTCGGTCATGTCTCCAGGTGCTGAGATCACGACCACGACGCAATAGCCGCGGCGGCGCTCGGCGATGGCCCTCTCGGCGGCGCGCTGGATTTTTTCCGGGTCGGCGACGGAGGTGCCGCCGAACTTCATCACGAGAATCTTCACGCTAGCGCTCGACGCGCACTCCTTGATGATCGACGGGCAAGGTGACCCATCGACTGACCGTGCCGTGCTTGGAGAAGGCCCGCGACATGGCTTCGCCCACGGCGGGGCCGTTGCGGCCCTCGATGAAGGCCATCACCGTCGGTCCCGAGCCGGACAGCGCCGCTCCCACCGAGCCGGCTTCGACGGCCGCCTCGAGCGCGTCCTCCAGGCCCGGGACGAGCTTGGCCCGGTAAGGCTGGTGCAGGCGGTCTTTCATGAGCTCGGACAGACGCGAGACGTGGCCGGACTCCAGCGTCCGCGTCAGCAACAGGGCGCGTGAGGTGTTGTACACGGCGTCGGCTAAAAACACCGTCTCAGGAAGCACCGAGCGCGCCTTCTTGGTGGATAGTTCGAAGTCGGGAATGCAGACCACCGTCGACAGGGATTGGTGGATGTTCAGGCGTTGGGCGCGCGCGCGGCCGCCGATGGTGAGACTGGCGGTCAAGCCGCCGTGCACGCAGGGCGCGATATTGTCGGGGTGGCCTTCGATGGTGACGGCCATCTGCTCGAGCTCGTCTTCGGTGCGGCGCAAGGTTCCCAGCAAGTGCGCGCCCGCCCACAGTCCGCTGACGATGGCCGCCGCCGAGGAGCCCAAGCCCCGCGCCAGGGGCACGCGGTTGCGGGCCTTGAAAACCAGGCGGCCGGGAAGGGCCGCGGGCAGGGCCTGCCGCGCGGCTTGCACAAGCATGTTTTGCTCGTCGCTGGGCAAGGTCTCGGAACCCTCGCCGATGATCTCGACGAGCGGGGGACCTGAGCCGTCGTGCAATTCCAGGGTCAGCTCGTTGCGCAGGCTCAGGGCCAGGCCCAGGCAGTCGAAGCCGGGACCGAGGTTGCTCGTCGAGGCGGGAGCCGAGACGGTCACGCGCGCGAGAAGCTTCATAGCTTGATCTTTCCTCCGGCGACAACGCGCCGGATCTTGGGCGTAAAGCGCGCGGTGATGCCCGGGTCCTTGAGACCGTTGCCGGTGAGCACGCAGACCGTTATGCCTTCCGGGGCGTTGTTGGTTTTAGCGAGCTTGAATAGCCCCGCGACCGACGCGGCCGAGGAGGGTTCGCAGAACACGCCTTCCTCGCGGGCCAGGAAACGGTAGGCAGCGAGGATTTCCGCGTCGGTGACCTTGCCGATGGCGCCTCCGGACTCGTCGCGGGCCGCGATGGCCGAGTCCCACGAGACGGGACGGCCGATGCGGATGGCTGTGGCGATGGTTGTCGGATTGGACACAGGCTTGCCCGACACCAGGGGTGCCGCGCCGGCGGCCTGCCAGCCGAACATTCGGGGCTTGGCGCCGCACTCTTTGTAGCCCTTCCAGTATGCGGTGATGTTGCCCGCGTTTCCCACGGGCATGAATTGGTTGTCGGGCACGCGACCAAGCTGCTCGAGCACCTCAAAGGCGCCGGTTTTCTGGCCTTCGATGCGGAAGGGGTTGGATGAGTTGACGAGGGCCAAGCCGCGGGACTTGGCCGCCGACACGGCCATCGACAGGGCTTGGTCGAAATTGCCGGCGACCTCGACGATCTCGGCTCCATGCATGACCGCCTGGGACAGCTTGCCCGCGGCGACTTTCCCTTTCGGAAGAAACACCACGCAGCGCAGTCCGGCGCGCGCGGCGTAGGCGGCGGCCGAGGCCGAGGTGTTGCCGGTGGAAGCGCACAGCACGCCGGTCGCCCCCTGTTCCAGTGCCTTTGAAATCGCCAACGTCATGCCGCGATCCTTGAAAGACCCCGTGGGGTTCATGCCTTCGACTTTCAAATGCACGGAGCCGGGGGGCAGGCCCGCGGCCTTGGCCACGCGGTCGGCGCGCACCAGCGGGGTGTCGCCTTCGCCGAGCGTGACGATGGGTGTGTTGGCCGTCACCGGCAGACGGTCGCGCCAGCGCGCGATCAGCCCGCTCAAGCCATCATCCTCATCGCGCAGTGTCGGGGGGACACGGCCGACAGCGACAGGATGCGCTTGCGCGCCCGCTCGAAAAGCCCGCGCGGGCTTGGATGCGTGGCGATCATCACAGACACCGAGCGCCCATTGACGGCTTGATCCTGGTGGATGGCGGCGATGGACACGCCCTCGCGCGCCAGCGCGTCGGCGATGCGCGCCAAGGCGCCCGGCCGATCGAGGACCTCAAGCCGCAGGTAGAAGCCGGAGACGGCGTTGTCCGGCGAGGACAAGGCGAGTTTGCGCGGCGAGATCGTCGTCGACGGCAAAGCGCCGCGGATGTCGCGCGCGAGAACGAACACGTCGGCCAGCACCGCCGAGGCGGTGGGGCCGGCGCCGGCGCCTTTGCCGTAGAACATAAGATCGCCGGCGGAAGCCGTGCGGACGAGCAAGGCGTTGTATTGACGGCGCACCGCGGACAGGGGATGGCCCAGAGGCACCAAGGTCGGCGCCACGCAGGCCTCGGCCGAGGGAGTTTTCGGCGATCCCGCAAAACGCAGCGAGGCGACTAGGCGCACGGTCATGCCCAGGCGCTCGCGCGCGAAAGATAAATCCCGAGCCGTCACCGATTCGATGCCGATCACCGGGAACGATCCGGGCTTCAGCCAGCCTCCGGTGACCAGTCCGGCGAGAACGGAGAGCTTCTGCGCGGCGTCCTGTCCGGAGAGATCGAAGCTCGGGTCTTTCTCGGCAAATCCCAGAGTCTGCGCCTCGCGCAGGGCGTCGGCCGGGGCGGCACCTTCCTCGCCGCGCGAGAGGATGTAATTGGTGGTGCCGTTGAGTATGCCGTCGACGCCGAGCACGCGGTCGCCGGCAAAAGACAGCTCGAGAGCTCGCAGGACGGGGATTCCGCCCGCGACACTTCCTTCAAAGGCCAGCCGCGCGCCGCTTTTGCGCGCGGCGGCGCTCAATTGCGGCCAGGCATGGGCCAACAAGCGCTTGTTGGCGGTGACAAGAGCCTTGCCGCGGCCGAGCACGGCCAAGGCCGCGCGCAGCGGCGCGTCCAGGCCGCCCATGAGCTCGACGAACAGGTCGGCGTCGGCGCGCCGCGCCATCTCGAGAGGGTCGCGGTAGCGGGCGACGGAGGTGGGCAGCCCCAAGGCCTTGGCCTCGCGCGCGGCGTCGCGGTCGGCGACGGCGACCACGCGCAACTCGGCGCCCAGTCTTTCCTTTAGTTCCTCGCGGCGCGCGCGCAGCAGGCGCACGGTTTCGCGGCCGACGGTGCCTAGGCCCGCCACAGCTATTTTGACGGCGCTCATCGCGGGCATTCTACTATAAGGGCTTGCGATCCTGGATAAATTCCGGATGAGGTGTTAACCTATCGCCTATGATAGGATGTGCGACAAGACGAGTTTATGTAACGGCGATGCTTCCCGGAGCGATCCTGCTCGCGTTCACTCCGGGGGCCCGCTGCGCGATCAAGAATCCCGATACGTTCGTGCAAATCAACGCGGGGGACGTTCGCGGCCTGGAACCCGCCTGGGGGAGCGCCGGCCCGGAGAGCGGGCTTGTGATCAACAATGTATACGATACGCTGATCACCTACGACGGGGAATCGCTGCGGGAGTACGTCCCGCGCGTGGCGGAGAAAGTGCCCACCGTGAAAAACGGGTTGGCGTCCGCCGACGGACGCACCTATCGCTTCCCGATCCGTAAGGGCGTTCGTTTTCACGACGGTTCGGAACTGACGCCCGAGGATGTCCGCTATTCGCTTTTGCGGATGATGATCATGGACTCCGGCATCGGCGACATGCTCTTGGAGCCGCTGACCGGGTGCCGATCTACGCGGCTTAAGGACGGGGCGTTTTGTCCGGACGTGTTCAAGAAAGCCGCCGCCGCCGTCTCCATCGAAGGTCAAGACGTCGTTTTGCGTCTTCCTAAGCCGTATCCGCCTATACTTTCGTTTCTCGCGGAGTGGTCCTACGTGGTGCCAAAGCGGTGGTCGATCGCGCGGGGCGATTGGGACGGCTCCGAGGATTCTTGGCACCGTTACAACCAGCCTAAGGCGGAGGACCTCCCGTTGTTGAACACAGAAAACGGCAGCGGGCCGTTCCGCGTGGGTCGTTGGGAGAAGTCCGGCAAGCAAGTCATGCTCGAGCGTTGGGACGGGTATTGGCGGGGACCGGCAAAGCTTAAAATGGTCATCATCCGCGCGATACCGGAATTCGGCACGCGCAAGCTGATGCTGGCGTCCGGCGACGCCGACTCGATCGCCGCGGACGTGGGCGTTATGTCGCAGTTGAAGGGGCTGTCGGGCGTCGACGTTCTCGAGGGTCTTCCTTCCATCGGCGTGCAGTTGATGCGGTTTTGCGCGCGGATTAATCCCGAACGCAATCCGTATATCGGTTCAGGGCTTTTGGATGGCGACGGGATTCCGCCGAATTTTTTCGCGGACCGCGACGTGCGCTTGGGTTTTACCCACGCTTTCGATTATGAAGGCTTCCTCCGCGACGTGTACAAGGGGCGGGCCAAGCGGATGCGCGGATTCATTACGGAGGGGGTTCTGGGCTACGACTCGACTCTGCCGCTTCGCGAGTTCGACCTCGCGAAAGCGGAGATGTATCTTCGGAGGGCGCGAGGCGGCGATATCTGGCGGCGCGGCTTTCGTCTTCGTCTGACCTACAACATGGGAAGCCTGGCGAGGCAACTGGCCGCGCAAATGCTCAAACGCAACCTGGAGAAGCTCAATCCTAAGTTCCATGTCGACTATGGCGAGGTCGATTCGCCGGCGTTCATGGACGCCTGGAGTTCCGACCGGCTCCCGCTGATGGTTTATACCGCCGGCATGCCCTTTCTCGACGCTCACGCGTACGCGCAGACGTTCGCGCTCACGGATCCGGGGCACGCCTGCACTGTCGTGCCGCCCGAGTTCGACCGTATAGGGGAGGAAGCTCTGCGCGAGACGGACCCGGCGCGGCGCGCGGCGCTGTACTCGCGCCTGCAAAGACTGCATTACGCGGAGGCACCCCAGCAGCCGCTATTCCAGGTCCCTGTCAGCCGCGCGCAGAGGTCGTGGGTGCGCGGCTATTACTTCAACGGGATGAAGCGCGATGACTTTTACCCGATAAGCAAGAAGTAGAAGACTAAGGGAGGACTCGGCGGACGCCGGCGATGAGAAAATCGACGGCCTTGGGCAGGGCGCAACAACTATTGCGCGAGTGGGAAGCTCATATGGGCCTTCTGGCCTAGGCGCACATACCCAAAGGCCACTGGTATGACCTTCCGGAATAATCCATCCTTAAGACAAGGCCACAATGAAAACCCTCTCCGTATTGACCGCCATTTCAGCATTGGCCTATCTTTGCGCCCCGGCGTTTTCGCTTCCCCTCCTTGATCGCGGCCGCGCGCCGTTTTCCAATGAGTTAGGAAATTTGCGCCGGGTGGCTTTTCACCTTTACGGTGACGGGGCCACCGCGAAGGCGCTCGAGACCCATCTCCCCAAAGAGGCGCTTGAGCAAGCCTTCCGCTCCAACTTTCTGCTCGAGACCGGCGAGAGATATGAGGAGTGCTCCGCGGTTCTGGTGTCGCGGCGCGGCTACGCCCTCACGGCTCTCCACTGCGTGGAGTCTTGTTTCGAGCGTGCCGGCCTCATGGAAGCATACCGCACGCGGGACTCCAACGAACCCTACAGAGAGTTCCACCGGGTGAAAAATCAAGCGCCTGACAATCTGCGCTGCGGCGGGAGCCGAGGATTCAGGATTCTGGCTTCCGGGCCCGGGCGCGTCGTGGAATTTTATGAAGGCGACTATTCCGCGCGGGACCTCGAGGAACTTGAGAAGTTCATCATCGGCGATTTCGTCCTGATCGCGCTCGACGAGATCCCTCCGGCGTCGTCTTGTATGCCCGTGGCGCAAACGCCCTTAGCCGCGGGCGACCCCGTCTGGAGCGTCGGGTATCCTTCGCAGACTCGCAGGGAGCAAGACGATTCCGATGGGACCCAAGCGTTCTTGACCGACGGCAAAGTCATCGGCTCCGTGCTTGAGCATCCGCAGGCGCCTTCTTGGGAGCCCGCCACTCGATCGTTGCTGACTAATGTCTACCGGCGTCCGGAAATCATGCTCAGCTCTCTCGACCTGGTGGACCGGATGAGCGGGAGCATGGCGTTCAACTCCCGCGGCGAGCTCGCGGGCTTGAACACCGGGAGTTTGGTCACGCATCAAAATACGGAGCCCTTCTTGCCCACGATCCGCGTGTTCATCGACAATAACGCGCGCTCCCTGAGGATCGACCACATCGCGGGAGAGATAAAGTCCCTCTTAGGCCCCGAACGCGCCGCCGAAATATTCGACTGCCGCTGAGCTAACGCAGGATCTTCAGCGCCGCGTCGATCGCCGGATCAGGCGCCCGAGTCTCCCGGCGGACATCGAAGAGATCGTCGCTGAGCTGCTGGGAGAGTTCGGCCGCGGCCGCCTCACTCATCGGCGGCAGGGGGATGGTCGGCTGGATGCCGGCGCCCTCCACGGGATGGCCTGCGGGGGTAAAAAAACCGTCCGTCGTCAGAGTGATGGCGCAGCCCGTCAATAGCGGCGGCACGGCTTCCCCGGTTTCCAGCTGCGTGATCCGTGTGCCGACCGAACCCGGGCCGAATCGATAGATGGTCTGGCGGCTGCCCTTGCCGAAGCTGGGACGTCCGATCACCTCGCGCACTGGCTCCTTCCCGCGATGGTCCTGGATCGCTCCGGCTAAGATCTCGCTTCCCGACTGGGAGTTTTCGTTGATGAGCACGGCCAGGGGAAGAGCGGCGTAGGCGCCGTCGCCGTCCGCGAGCCATTCTTCGGGCTTGCGGTCGGAGCTTTTGAACGTGACGATGAGCTCGTTTGGATGAAGGAACAAGGACGCGACGGCCGCGACCTCGTCGAGAAATCCGCCCGGGTTGTCCCGGACGTCGAAGATTAAGGCCCGCATTCCATTGGCGTCAAGGTCTTTGAGGACTTTCATCACCAGATCGGCGCTGCCGGCGCTCCATTGCTGGAGATGCAGGTAACCGATTTCATTCTCCAGCATTTCGGCGCCTATCACCGGGGACGCCACGGCCTTGCGCGTCAAGGTGATATCGAACTCCGAGGCTGTCCCGCCGGGATTTGGGCGGCGGATCTTGAGATGGGCTCGGCTGCCGGCGGGTCCGCGGAATCGGCTGACCATCCCGTCTAGATCCAGGTCTTCGGCCAGGACGGGCGGAAAGCGCTCATCCGATATTCCTAGAACAATGTCCCCGGTTCGCAAGCCAGCCTGATTGGCGGCAGAGCCGGGGAAGGTCGATTTGATCCGGAGCGGCTCGCCGACCTTCTTCTTGCCGACGATGATGCCGATGCCGGCATAATCATCGCCCGAGGCTTGCGCATCCAGTTGGGCGGCTTCTTGAGGGGTCATGAAGCGAGAGTGTTTATCCAGGGATTGGAGCGTGCTTTTCGCCGCCGAACGGAAATCCTCGCCCTGAGTTCTGCCGTCCAGGCCTTGGCCGTGGTGGAGATGCTTCTGTCGGATGAAGCTCTCGATCCAAAGCAGGGAACGCCGTTCTTCGTCGCTTAAACCGAGCCCAATCGGCAGCGGCTTGGGCGAAGAGGGTGCTTGCGGCATATCAGGCGTCGAGGCCCTGAGTTCATCCAGGGCCGAGCCGGCATGGGAGTCTTGAACGGCCAAGAGCAGCGAAAAGGACGCCAGGAAGGAGAGGTGCAGTCTTCGGCTTTTCTCGTAGAGGGCCTTCTCACGGCGAGCTTTACATAGCTCTTGGAGGGGATACGTTTGTAGCGCGGCAGCAAAAGAACAGCGCATTGTCGCTAACAATCTCGTCCGTATCGTGGTCTTCATGGTCTCCACCCGTAATGTGCCGGCAGGCCTATGATAGCCCCGGAATTCTCTCGTAAGAAAGGGTCGAAGGTACTAGGTCTGGAGGGTCTTTCGACCCGTTGATGCGCGATGACTTTTACCCTATAAGCAAGAAGTAGAAGACTAAGGGAGGACTCGGCGGACGCCGGCGATGAGAAAATCGACGGCCTTGGGCAGGGCGCGATCCCGGCGCTGAAGCCAGTAAATGTCGCGGTGGATGCGCGGTCCCTTTAAGACGACGACTTCCCCCTGTTTGACCTCTTCTTTCATGACCAGGTCGGGAAGCACGCCGGCGCAAAGCCCTTTCAGGACGAAGCGGCGGTGGGTCTCCAGGAACTCCGCCTCATACTGGATATCGCGCGGATGGGTCTTATCCGGATAGCCGTCGGGGCTGGCGGCCGAAGGGTCGGGCCGGAACGTCCGGGGGGCGATGAAAGACTTCCCTTTTAGCGTCTTCGCGGCGTAGACGTGCGAGCGAAGGCGGCCCAGAAGACGTGATTCGACGGCGGGATCGGCGATATCGCAGTAGTGAAAACCGAAGTCGATATGGTCCTTCTTGAGGGCTTCCACGAGCGCTGCGGGCTCGAGCTCGAAAATCCGGAAGCGCGTGGCGGCGAAGCGGGTCTTGAACTCGGCCAGCGGCTCTGGCAGGAGATAATTCGTGATCATCTCCCGGCTAGCGACGCGCAGTACGGCCGGCGCTCCCGCCTCTTCCGCGAGTTCGAGCTGGGCGCCCGCTACCTCGTTGAATATTCTTTCCGCGCGAGTCTTTAGGGTTTCGCCGAAGACAGTGAGGGCGACGTGCCGCTTGCTGCGCGCGAACAGGCTTCTTTTGACGGATTTCTCGAGCAGGGAGACGCTCCGGCTGACGGCGGAAGGCGAGACGCCGAGGTTGGCGGCCGCGCGGGTGTAGTTGAGTTCCCGGGCCACCTCAAGAAAGTACTTCAGCTGGTAGAGATCCATATCTTATGAGTTATACGCAACAGAGTATTAAATATTATGAACTGGACGGAATTAATGCGTCATTGCGATAGTGTGGTGGTCGGCAATGTAAGGGAGGGGTTATGATGAAAAAAATGATGCTGGTCTTGGGCGTGAGCATGATCGCCGTGATCCCGGCTGCGGCCGAGGACGCAGTTTCAGCGCTGGGTGATTCCGTCGCGAAGCTTCAGTCGAACGTGCAGGCGTCGAACGAGAAGATGAAGCAGGCCGTCGTGAGCGACCGGACGACGACGGTGAACGTTGCCTTGAACGAGAAGAGCGTGAAGTGTTCGGCGGCCGGCTACGAGATGCCGAGACTGAAGGTTCTCGTGCCGGAACTCGCGGGTCTGACGGTTTTCAATCACCGTAATATCGGTGAAGAGGCGCCGTGCGTGGCCTCTCGTATCTGCCATCACTCGGAGGGCGGTCAGCCGCCGGTCTCGCCTAAAGATATTCTCGGATCGGGGAACGGCGTCGATCCGATCAAGATCCGTGTCATCTTAAAGAAGGAAACGCACATCGCCGGCGACGTCTGTCAGGTTTTTCTCGTCGAATCCGTTTTCACTAAGATCCGCGGGTTATCCTTCACGCACGAACGCTCTCAGCGCATCGCCGAAGACCGCAAAGCCGCCGACTGCCGCTAGTTATTGGGGCGGAGGAGTGTCGGGGATCCCTGGCTCGGGGGGCGGGGCCGTGGTCGCCGGGTCGACCGGCGGTGAGGAAGCGTTGTTCGTCTGAGCGGGGTCGGCCGTCGCCGTCGGGCTGGAAACGGCGGCGGCCGGCTCGCTTGGGACGGCGGGGGCCGGCGCCTCGGATGCGGCGGGGGCGGGCGGCAGCGGCTGATCGGCCGGCGGCGTCATCGGCGTCACCGGTTGAGGGGCCGGCAGGAGGCGCACGCTGGCCGCGAGGACGGTGGCGATCTGGCGGCCGAGCGGGATGGACATGTTGTAGAGGCGGTCGGTCAGGTCCGAGGGTGCTGCGCGGAACTCGGTCAAAGTGGCGGAAGAGGTCTTGTCGCTAAGGAAGTCCTCATGGCTCCACATCATGCGCGTGGTGTCGGCGCGATAGAGGCGGGAGGACGCCGATAAAACCGGCAGCGAGCGGTCGGTCTCTTCCTCGGGTTCCACGCCGAAGGAGAGGTTGACGTCGAGGATCATCGCGTCGTCGAGGGAAAGCAGCTTGGAGTAGTTCCGCGGCGCCTTTCCGGGGTCGGTGACGAAATACTTGCGCCGCCAATCGAGCTGGTCGGTCGCGTCATTCCATTGCTTGCGCTGCAGCGGCTCGATGCCGGCCTCGATTCCCGTTTGAATCGGGCCGTCGTGCGCGGTTTTCAAGGCCGCGATCAGGGCCCCCTCGACCGCCGCGGCGTAGCGCGGGCGGGGGAGATAAGGCTGAATCTCCTTGGAGAGCTCGTTGATCTTCTCTTCCTGGATGGTCTGAAGCAAAGTGCCCAAGGGCATGATCTTCAGCGCGGTCTCGGCCTTGGAGTCGGCGTCGGCGACGATCCACGGTCCCGGCGATTGATAGACCATGACGATGATGCGTTGGCCGGGCTTGACCGCCCCTCGGGGGTCGGGTGCGGGCTCGACGCTGACGCAGCCGGCGAGCGCGCTCAGCAGGGCAAAGAGAGTTTTTCGCATGGCTCGACATTAAGGATATATAATCGGGCCATGCGAGCGCTCGTTCTTCTCGGAGCCGCACTCCTCTCATCTTGCGCTTCGGGTCCGGGCCGCAATGGCGCCAATATCGTGACTTTGCGCGCGGGGCTGGAAAGCGCCGACGCGCCGGCGCGCGCGCGGGCGGCCTTCGCCCTGGGCCAATTCGGCATGTCGGAAATCCCGGAGGGCGCGCAGGAACCCGCGACATCGATTTCAACGCGCGAGGCCGCCGCCGCCGCCCTGATCCCCGCGGTTTCCGATCCCTCGGCCGCCGTGCGCCGCGCCGCCGTCGAGGCTCTGGGAAAAGTCGGCGGGCCAGACGCCGAGGACGCGCTGTTGTCGGCCGGCACCGACGTCGACGCGGGAGTGCGCGGCGAGACGGCGCTGGCCTTGTTCCGGCTCCGGTTTCTTAAGCGCGTGCAGGAGTATTCGACGTCATCGGTCAATAAACTCATCGCGTTGTCCGCCGACGTCGATCCCGAGGTGAGGTGGCGCGCCGTTTACGGGTTCTCCCGATTTGCCGAGCCTCGGGCCAAGCGCGCTCTTGTCGCGGCCCAGCTCGACGCCGACAAATATGTGAGACTTTTCGCCGCGCGCTCGCTAGCCAAGATCGGGCAAGCGCCCAACCCCGCCCTTTTTTCCGATGCCGACATGTATGTCCGCGCCGAGGCCGTCGCGGCCTGCGGCGCGGCCAAAAAGGCCGACGACCTGCCGCCGGCTGTTTTCACCGATCCATCGGCCCATGTCCGCGCCGCGGCGGCCGATGCCGTGGCGGCGACGGGCCGCGCCGACCTCGCGGCGCGCCTGGAAGCAATGGCCGACGGCGACAGCCCCATGCCTCGCGGGCGGGCTTTGTTGGCATTGGCGAAGCTGCGCGGCGACGCGGAGAGCGCGCGGCTGGCCTCCGCGCGCAGAGATCCGGATTGGTGGAGCCGCTCCAAGGCCTACGAGGCCAGTGCGCATCTGTCGGGGGGCGCTGTGATCCTGCGCGCGGCCGTTAAGGATCCGGATGCGCGCGCGGCTTCGGCTGCGCTTGAAGCGTTGGCCGGGATGAAGGCGCCGTTTGTCGAGGAGGCGCTCGGCGAGGTCCTGCGCGATCCGCGCGCTCCATTGGAATTGTTGGGCACGGCGGCCGACGCCGCCGCGGCGCGCAAATCCATGGCGTTGGTCGCCCCGCTGCTTGCCGCGGCGCGCCGATCCACCGCGTCCATTCCCATGGAGGTGCGCGAGGGCTTGCGCGGCGCCATCGCCGCCACGGCCGAGGCGCATCCAGACAAAAAAGATTCGATCTTGAAGGACCTTAAGTCCCTGCCCGCCGTTGGCGACGAGCCGAAGGCTTTCCCGCGGCTGCGCGCTTCTCCAGTCTTGGTATTGGAAACGGTCAAAGGAAAGATCGAGCTTTTCCTCGACGCCGCCGCCGCTCCCAATCACGCCGCCGCGATCGCGGCGATGGCGCGCAAAGGCCTGTATGATGGAACGATTTGGCACCGCGTGGTGACGGCCTTCGTCGTGCAGGGCGGCGACCCGCGCGGCTCCGGTTGGGGCGACGCGGGGTATCGCCTCGTCGATGAGGTCGGACGCGTTCCTTTTATACGAGGAACCTTGGGCATGCCCAAGGCCGGAAAGGACACCGGCGGCTGCCAACTGTTCGTGACCTTGGTCCCCACGCCGCATCTCGACGGCCGCTATACGGCTTTCGGCGGCGTCGTCTCGGGCATGGACGTCATCGATAAACTCGAGCCCGGCGATAAAATCCTAAAGGCCTATTTGCGCTAGAAATTAGCTTGAAAAACGGGCTCAGCTATGGGAGCATGCCCCATGATCAGCCCAATTAAGATGATACTGTCGGCGGCGCTGCTGATGGCGCAGGGCGCTGTCGCGGCGCAGCCCGATTTCGATCAAGGTCGCATCGACATCCCGGCGATGACCGTCCCAGCGCCTTCCGTCCGGCGTGAAACCCTTTGGGTCACCATGGACCCGGAGGAAGCCCTTGCCGTCGGCGCCTCGGGCGTACTGCCGGAAGCCCTGACCGCCTTTGATCTTTCGCATGGCTTATACCGGGTTTCCGAAGATAGGCTGCCCGATCTCTCGGCTTACATGCATGACACGTTCGGCCGCTGCGGAGGCTTCTTTACTTACCGCACGCGCGCCGAGGCCGAGGCCGGCGTGTCCGCCTCTAAATCCGTTCTCGAGAGCGGCCCCTACACGATTGACCAAAAGGCCGTGGTCGTTCCCCTGGTCGCCAAAGTCAAGGAATCCGAGATCCGCGCCACCATCGAGACCTTGTCCAACTTCAAAAACCGCTATTACGGCTCCGACTCCGGCATCGAGGCGGCGACGCTGATCAAGGGGCGCTGGCAGGCGCTGGCCGCTAAATTCCCGGGCGCGACGGCACAGTTAGTCAAGCAACAGGGCTGGAGGCAGCCGTCGGTGATCCTGACCATCCCCGGCGCGGAGAAGCCTGAGGAGATCGTCGTCCTGGGCGGGCATATCGATTCGATCAACACTCAAGACAAAGGCCCGGCCGCACCCGCGCCCGGCGCCGACGACAACGCCTCAGGGATCGCGGTTCTGACCGAGGCCTTGCGCATACTCGGCGAGTCGGGTTTGCGCCCGCGCCGGACCATCCAGTTCATGGGCTACGCCGCCGAAGAGATCGGCCTGCGGGGCTCGCAGGACATCGCCCAGCAGGCCGCCAAGGAAGGCAGGAAAGTCGTCGCTGTGATCCAATACGACATGACCAACTTCCGGGGCGCCGGCGATTCGATCTACCTGATCAGCGACTTCGTCGACCCGAAACTGATGTCTTTTCTCGGCACGCTAATCGACAATTACGCGGGTGTGCCATGGGCGACCACCAAGTGCGGCTACGCCTGCTCCGACCACGCCTCTTGGACGCGCAACGGGTATCCCGCCGCCGCCGCCTTCGAGGCCACCTTCGAGGGCAAAAACCACGCCCTGCACACCATCAAGGACACGCTGAGCACGACCGGAGGCACCGCCAAGCACTCGGTGCCCTTCGCCAAGCTGGCGGTGGCCTTTGCCGTTGAGGTCGCCAAGCCCTAGATGCTATGAGGCTTTCCTCAATTGCATCTGTGCCGGGCCCCTCGGGCCCGGCCGCGGACTATCCTTGAGGATAGCCGCCCCTCTGAAGATGGGGTCGGGGTGAAATTGCTACACTGTTGTTTAAGACCATGATCCAAACCCTTTTCGAGAAGGTTTTCGGCACGCCCAGCGAGCGCACGCTCAAGCGTTACCGGCCCCTGCTCGACCAAAGCAACGCTTTCGAGGCCGAGGTCAAGGCTTTGTCCGACGCCGATTTTCCGCTGCGCACCGCCTCTCTTAAGGCGCGGGTGGCCGAGATGTTCGCCGCCATCGCGGTTTCGGAGCACGACGAAGACAAGCGCGAGGAGCGCAAGGCCGCCGAGATCGAGGCGTTGAATCAAATTCTGCCCGAGGCCTTCGCCCTGTGTCGCGAGGCCGCGCGCCGTTCCATCGGCCTGCGCCATTTCGACGTCCAGTTGCTCGGCGGCATCGTCCTGCACAACGGCTCCATCGCCGAGATGCGCACCGGCGAGGGAAAGACCCTCGTCGCCACGGCCCCGGCCTATCTCAACGCGCTGGTGGGCAAGGGCGTGCACATCGTCACCGTCAACGATTATCTGGCCGAGCGCGACAGCAAGTGGATGGGCCCCGTGTATCAATTCCTGGGCTTGACCGTGGGCTGCGTTCAGCACGACGCCTCCAACGCCCACCGCCAGGAAGCCTACCGCTGCGATATCACCTTTGTCACCAACAACGAGATCGGCTTCGACTACCTGCGCGACAATATGGTGGTGCGCAAGGAAGACCGCGTCCTGCGGCCCTTGTACTACTCGATCATCGACGAGGTCGACTCGATCTTAGTCGACGAGGCGCGCACGCCCTTGATCATCTCGGGTGCGGCCGAGCAGTCCACTGAGCGTTACGCCATCGTCAACCGCCTTATCCCTCATCTGAAGGTGCGCCTGATCACCGAGGAAGACGAGATCCAGGCCAAATACCAAGGCACCGACTTGCAGAAGGGCTGGGACGCGATCGTCGATGAGAAGAACCACACGGCGATCCTCACCGACGAGGGCGTGCAGAAGAGCGAGTCGCTGCTGGGCCTGACCAACCTCTACGATGATCTCGAGGGTGAGTGGGTCCACCACATCACACAGGCTCTGCGCGCCTACCACCTGTACAAGCGCGACGTCGAGTACGTGGTCAAGGACGGTGAGATCATCATCGTCGATGAGTTCACGGGCCGCTTGATGCCGGGCCGGCGCTGGTCCGACGGCCTGCACCAGGCCGTCGAGGCCAAGGAACAGATCCCGCCGCGTGAGGAAAACCAGACGCTGGCCACGATCACCTTCCAGAATTTCTTCAAGATCTACAAGAAGCGCTCGGGCATGACCGGCACGGCGATGACTGAGGCCGACGAGTTCCAAGAGATCTACGGGATGGAAGTCCGCGAGATCCCCACCAATCGGATCTCAACTCGCGAGGACTACGCCGACCTCGTCTACAAGAGCGAGCGCGAGAAGTTCGACGCGATCGTCGCTGAGGTCATGGAGTTGTGGAAGCTCGGCCGGCCGGTGCTGGTGGGCACTCGATCCATCGAGAAGTCCGAGAAGATTTCCTCCATGCTGCGCCATAAGGGCGTGCCGCACCAAGTCCTCAATGCCAAGTACCATGAGATGGAGGCTTCGATCATCGCGCAGGCCGGACGCAAGGGTGCTGTGACCATCGCCACCAATATGGCCGGCCGCGGCACGGACATCCTGCTCGGCGGCAATCCTCAAGATGCGGCCGAGTACGAGGTCGTCAAGGGCGTGGGCGGCCTGCACGTGCTGGGAACGGAACGGCACGAATCGCGGCGCATCGACAATCAGCTGCGCGGCCGCTGCGGACGCCAAGGCGACCCCGGCTCCACCCGCTTTTATCTGGCCCTCGACGACGAGCTCATGCGCCTGTTCGGCTCCGAGCGCATAGCACCCTTGATGGAAAAGCTGGGCATGAAGGAGGGCGAGGTCATCGAGTCCGGTCTGGTCAGCTACCAGATCGAGAACGCCCAGCGCCGCGTTGAGACCCACAACTTCGACATCCGCAAGCAACTGCTTGAGTACGACAACGTGATGAACAAGCAGCGCGAGGTGGTCTACAAGCTCCGCGACGAGGTCCTCTTCGGCGAGACGGTGACCGAGCAGATCCGGGCCATGATCGACGAGGATATCGCCGAGCAGATCGAGCTCGCGATGGCCGACGAGCAGGACCAGCAGTCCTGGAATTTCGTGGAGCTGACGGCGTATCTGGAGCGGACGTTCGCCATCGAGTGGCGCCCGACGCCCGAGGAGATCTCGCGGCTGTCCAAAGAGACGCTCAAGCGCGACCTGCTCAAGGCCGCCTATGACGTCTACGCGCGGCGTCCCGAGGATTTCAAGGGCTACGATTTCCGCGAGGTCGAGAAGATGGTGCTTCTCCAGATGATCGACAAGGCCTGGAAGAACCACTTGTACGATCTCGACCATCTCAAGAAAGCGATCTTCCTGCGCGCCTACGGGCAGAAGGACCCAAAGGTCGAGTATCAGAAAGAGTCTTTCCGCTTCTTCGAGGCCTTGCTCGGCCGGGTGCGCGAGCAAACCGTCGAGTATGTCTTCCGCGTCGAGGCCCCGAAGGCCGCGCCGCCGCCGCCCGTCGTCGCCGTCCATCCGGAGGCCGTGGAGAACGGCACGGTTGACGCGCCCTCCGCCGCGCCTCGGATTGCCAAGCCGGCCGCCGCCAAGAGCCAGAGCCTGCTGTCCGGGGGCCGGACCCCGGGCGCCCTTCAGCACATCGGTCGCAACGATCCCTGCTACTGCGGCTCGAATAAGAAATACAAGAAATGCCACGGGGCGGACGTACCCGGCTGAGCGCGGTCGTCCTCGGCGCGGGCCTGCTGGCCTGCGCCTTGCCGGCGCCGGGGCTTTGGCCGCTGGCTTGGGTCGGGCTGGTCCCCCTGATTTTTGCGGTCAATACCGCTTCCACGCGACGTGAGGCGGGGATATTGGGCTTGGCTGCAGGCCTGGCCTACCACGGCGTGGTCCTTCATTGGATTTACCAGACGTGCCGTTTCGCGCAGGTGCCGATGCCGGTGTCCGTTCTCGCTTGGTTGGCTCTATCCTCTTTCCTCGCTCTGAACTTAGCCGTCGTTTCCGCGTTGACGAAGTGGCTCTCCGACGCCGTGCCGCGAGCCGTCCGTCCTTGGCTATGGGCGTTGTGCTGGACGGCGGTCGCCGCCGCCGCTGAGCGTTTTACGCCGCGGCTTGCCGTCGATCTGTTGGCCTACACGCAATGGCCCAACCTGGCCTTTCTGCAGGCGTCTTCGTGGGGTGGGCCGCATATCGTGGGCTTTGCCGTGTGCTTGGTCAACGCCGCTTTGGCCGAGGCTTGGCAAGAAGCCCCGGAAGGTTTCTCCGGCGTGGGGGCGACGTTGGCCGCCTCTTTGGCGCTGTGCGGCGGGATGTGGATGCAGGGTGTCTGGACGCTGATTCAAAGACCCACGACCTTAGAACCAAGCGCTCGCGTTGAAATTCTTCAGCCCTGCGTCGAGCAATATCACAAGTGGGACAAGGCGTTCATCGACAGCATCCTCTCGGGCTACGACGAGCTGCTGGCGCGGCCTCATGCGAAGGCGCCGGCGTTGGTGATCTGGCCCGAGACCTCTATTCCGCGTTGGGTGTCCGGATCCGTTGCCGTGCCAGAGGGGGCGAAATGGGCGAAAGCCCTGCGCGCGCCGCAGCTGGTGGGGATCATCGCCGAAAACGAGGGCGACCGAGGCCCCTCGAACGCGGTTCAACTGATCGCACCCGACGGAAAGCTCGACGGCTTCTACGCTAAACGCGAGCTGGTGCCCTTCGGCGAGTTCGTGCCGCTGCGGGAGCGCATCCCGCGCTTCGTCATCGACAATTGGCTCGGCATATTAGATCAGCTGGGCGATCTGACGCCGGGCGCTCCGCGGCAACCCCTGCTCCATACCTCTTGGGGAAAGACGACCGTCACGATCTGTTACGAGGCGGTATTCCCGCGTTGGGCGCGGCTGGACGCCGATCGCGGCGCGCAACTGATGATCAACGTGACCAACGACGGCTGGTACAAGGACACGTGGGGCCCGCGTCAGCATTACCGGGCCAACGTATTCCGGGCCATCGAAAACCGCCTCACGGTGATCCGCGCCGGAAACACGGGCATCTCCGCCGTGATCGATCCTTGGGGAGTGGTCACCGCCGAACTCGATTTAAACGTGCGCGGGCGTTTGGACGCCGATGTTCCTTTGAACGATCCCTTTCCGGAGAGATCTTTTTACTCGCGTCACGGCGATTGGTTCGGCGTGGGCGCGATGATGATCGTGCTGCTTGTTGTTTTGCGCCGCTCTCTGCGATGAAACCACGGCTCATCTACTCGAAAAAATACGAGGTGAGCTATGGGAAGCATGCGTTCGCGACGGAAAAATTCCGTTTGACCGCCAAGGCGCTGCAGCCGATCATGGATCTCGTCGAGCCGCCCGAGGCCTCGCGCGCGGATCTGTTGCTGGCCCACGACGAGATATGGGTCGACAAAGTCCTGTCCGGGCATCTGAGCGCGCCGGATATCGCGCTGTTGGAGCTGCCATTTTCCCCAGAGATATCGCTGGCCCACCGTCTGGCCGCGGGCGGCACGTATTTGGCGGCTAAACACGCGCTTGAGACGGGGGTTGGTCTGCATTGCGGCGGCGGCTCCCACCATGCGTTCCGAGGACACGGCGAGGGCTTTTGCGCGATCAACGATCTTGCCGTCACCGTTCTTAAAATCCGCGCTGAAGGGACCATCAAGCGCGCGGCCATTATCGATTTAGACGTTCATCAAGGCAACGGCACGGCCGCCATCTTCGCGGACGATCCGAATGTCTTTACCTTTTCAATGCATCAGTACGACCTTTACCCGGAGGTAAAAAGACAAAGTACTCTCGACGTCCATCTCGTGGCCAAGACCGGCGACGCGGAGTATTACGACAAGCTCCGCCGCAATCTAAAAACAGTGATGGATTTTAATCCCGACCTCGTTCTATACCAGGCGGGCGTGGACTTGTGGGAACACGACCAACTGGGCGGTCTGGCGCTTACCGAGCGCGGTATCCTCGACCGCGACATGGCGGTGCTGGAGACCTGCCGCCTGCACCGCGTCCCGGTTGCCGTCACGCTCGGCGGAGGCTACGGTCCGACGCCTCAAGACACGGCTCGACTGCACGCGGCGACGTTGAAATTGTTTTCCGGCCTATAACTGTTGGCGCCAACAGTCGGGCCTCTCGACGAATTGGCTAGAATAGTCTAGATGTTCACCGAGACCGCCGGAAAAATCGACGAGATGAAGGCGTTGCTGGCCAAGGTGGCCAAGCTTCTCGATCTGCCCAAGCTGCGCAAGGAGGTGTCCTCGCGCGAGGCCGAGGCCGGCGAACCCTCCTTTTGGACCGACTCCGTCAAAGCCAAGAAAAAATCCAAAGAGCTCAACGATCTCAAGAAGACCTTGGCCGAGTACGACAAGACCGAGAAGACACTCGACGATTTAAAGGCACATTGCGAGTTGGCCGAAGAAATCCAGGACGAGGGGGAGATCAAAGAGGTCTCCAAAGGCATCCTCGAGGCCGAGAAGCTTCTGCGCGCGATGGACATGCGCCTGAAGCTGTCCAGCGAGTTCGACAAGGACGACGCGATCATCAGCCTGCACTCGGGCGCGGGGGGTCTTGAGGCCTGCGACTGGGCCGAGATGCTGTGGCGGATGTACGAGCGCTGGTGCGAGAAGAACGGCTACCAGGTCCAGATCACGGAGCTTCAGAAGGGCGACGGCGCCGGGATCAAGAGCCTGTCGGCCTTCGTGCGCGGCCCCAATGCTTACGGTTTATTAAAGGGAGAGATGGGGGTGCATCGCTTAGTCCGCATCAGCCCCTTCGACGCCAACAAGCGCCGCCACACCAGCTTCGCCTCGCTCGACGTGGTCCCCGACATCGAGGACGAGATCGACATCCAGGTCAACGAGGTCGACATCGAGCTCGAGACCTTCCGCTCCGGCGGCGCCGGCGGCCAGAACGTCAACAAAGTCGAGACGGCGGTGCGCATTCGCCACAAGCCCTCGGGCCTGGTCATCGCCTGCCAGACCGAGCGCTCGCAGCTGCAGAACCGTTTGAATGCGATGCGCATGCTGAAGGCCAAGCTGTACCAGATCGAGCTTGACAAGAAGCGCTCGGCGGTGGAAAAGCACTACGGCGAGATGGGCGACATCGCCTGGGGCCACCAGATCCGCTCCTACGTGTTCATGCCCTACCAGATGGTCAAGGACCTGCGCACCGGCCAGCAGACCTCGCAGATCGCCAACGTCATGGACGGGGATCTCGATCCGTTCATGGAAGCCTATCTAGGCTGGTTGGCGGCGGGCAAACCGCCGCGCGTTAAATCCGGAGCTGAGGACGAATAAGCATGAAGAGACTTTCTGCTTGCAAGGCGGCCGTCTTGGTTCTTGCCGTTTGCGTCCTGCCCGCCGTGGGCGAACCGGTCAATCCGAACTCCGACTTTAACGCCGTCGAGAAAAATATCGAGGAAATGACGCGGCAAGCTCGAATCCCATTGCTGGAATGTTCGGCGCGCGTGCTGCCTATATCGGACAGCGGAAAACTTGACGACATGACCATCAGCGTTTTTAAAAATAAGGATTCCTACTTTGCCAAGATCGTCCATCTTGTCGAGAGCCGGCGCTCGACGGACTACCACGCGGTCTCCTACTCGCAAAATTCGGTTCGGGCGGGCCTTACGCCCAAGACGGACCCATACAACGAAGCCCTCAAGCTCAACGACGCGGAGCTTCTCACGATTCACGCGATGTCTCTTACGCGCGCGCCCGAGACGAAGGGGCATTTTTCGGTCGATTTCGATCTCGATAAAGTCCGCTCGGCGCAGGTCTTCCAGTTGGGCGAAGCGACGAGATTCGGGTCTGCCTCTCTAGTCGCGGCAAAGGATGCAAATGGAGCCGCGCTGGGGACCTTCCTTGGAGGATTCGTCGTGGCGATGTGTAAGTGACGGAGAGTGGTTCTTGCTTTTCCGTCAATTCCTATCGAAGCGGAGCTTAACGAATGCCCAGATCGGCCAGGATTTGTTGGACCAGCTTGCCGCTGGTGTAGACTCCGGAGACGGTAAATCCGGCGCTCGTTCCGCGGGAAGCGAAGCCCAGGACTTTCCCATCAATATCCACCAGCGGCCCGCCGCTGTTGCCTGCGTTTAATTCCGCGTCGGCCACGATAGTGTCGGCGGGAGCGACTTCTTTGCAATCAACGGTTCCCGCGGAAAGCCATGGGCCGCCGAAGCTCGCCATTATGTTCGGATAGCCGATCGAGAATGCCGGGGTCCCCGACTCCGGCATGGTCGGGGAAAACTCGAGTGGCCGCTGCCATCTCAGACTCGCTACTTCCAGCACCGCGACATCGTTGTCCCAGGGCCCCGATATATCTTTCGGATAAAGAACTTTGGCATTCGATAAAGGAACGGTGATCCCACGGTAGCCGATGCTGCCCTGCAGCGTCCCTTTCTTCAATAAGTACTGAAGAACGTGGGCCGCGGTCACGATGTGTCCGTTCTTCGATACCAAAAAGCCGGTTCCCCCTTCGCCTGAAAATCGGACGGTCGAGTCCATCGCGGCTTGGAGGGCGATGACTTTCACCTGGTCTATATGGAAGTAGTAATGCTTCACGAGCGGGCTTGCGGCATTGGCGGCGGTGAAGTCCGCGGGCGCCCTGAGGCTGGACATCCCGGTGTCCTTGTATGGATTGGGGTCTTCCCTCAACCATACCGGCGTGAATTCTTTCGGCGCTTTTTTCAGCTTATGTTCGTAGAGATATCGATTGATCTCTGCGTCGTCGACGATATCGACGCCTTTGCTTCGGAGGAACGCTTTTTTTGCGTCCGCCTCCCGATCAGGATTGCAGATACGAGCGGCGAAGGCGGGAGGCAAGCTGACGATCATTAGGGCAAAGAGGGGAGCAAGCATAGGGCGAAGTATGACCCCGGCGGTGGTTGCAGTCAAGGGATCAGTAAAAAGAAAGGCCCCCGCTCGCGCGGGGGCCTTCTTGTTGACGGTCTTCGGATTAAGCCGCGGCCTTATCGCTGACGGCGACCTTCATGCCGGGCCCCATCGTCGAGGACAGGGTCACGCTGATCATGTAGATGCCCTTGGAGGCCGACGGCTTAGCCTTGAGGATGGCGTCGAGCACGGCCTTGGCGTTGCCCGTGATCTTCTCGACGGCGAAGGAAGCCTTGCCCACCGGAACGTGGATGATGCCGTAGTCGTCGACTTTGTACTCGACGCGGCCGGCCTTGAGCTCCTTGACGGTCTTGGGGATGTCCATCGTGACGGTTCCGGACTTGGGGTTGGGCATGAGGCCCTTGGGACCTAGGACCTTGCCGAGCTTGGAGAGGTCTTTCATCATGTCCGGGGTGGCCACGAGAATGTCGAAGTCGGTAAATCCCTTTGCGATCTGCTCGATTAGGTCCTCGGCTCCGACCATATCGGCGCCGGCGGCCTTGGCGTCCTTCTGCTTATCGCCGCGCACGACGACGGCGACTTTCTTGGATTTTCCCAGGCCGTGCGGCAGTCCCACGGTTCCGCGGACCTGCTGGTCGGCTTGCTTGGGGTCCACGCCCAGGCGGACGTGGAGCTCGACGGTCTCGTCGAACTTGGCGGTGGCGCACTTCTTGACGAGCGCGGCCGCTTGGTCTAGCGTATTCAGCTTCATGAGGTCTAAGTCTTTGACCAGCGCCTCGTATCTCTTGCCCATTGTCTTGTCTCCTGACCTGTTAGCGCCCCTTTAATAGGAGCTCGGTCGAATATTGATTACTTCGTGACGTCGATGCCCATCGAGCGGGCGGTGCCCTTGACCATCAGAGTCGCGGCCTCGAGGTCCTTGGTGTTGAGGTCGGGCATCTTGGCGCGAGCGACATCCTCGGCCTGCTTCTGCGTGATCTTGCCCACCTTGTTGCGGTTGGGCTCACCCGAGCCCTTGGCCAGACCCGCCGCCTTCTTAAGGAGCGAGGAGACCGGGGGCATTTTCGTGATGAACGAGAACGAGCGGTCCTCGAAAACCGTGATGACGACCGGGATCAGCATCCCGGGCTCCTGCGTGCGGGTCTTCTCGTTGAACTGTTTGCAGAAGTCCATGATGTTGACGCCGTGCTGTCCGAGCGCGGGGCCGACGGGGGGCGCGGGGTTGGCCGCTCCGGCCGGAATCTGCAGCTTGATTTGCGTTTTGACTTTCTTCGCCATGACGACTCTTCCTCTCTATCGTGCGGCTTGCAGTGTTAAGGGTCTTCAGCGTCTCCAGGAGGTGGGCCAAAGCATCTTGGCGACCACGCTGCCCGCGGCCAGCAGAAGAAACACCTTCAAAAACGGCACCGAATCCGTACCGAAAACGATTTGCGTGAACTCCGCGCTGAACACCGCCGGCCACAGCATCGTGACCAGAGCGGCCGCGAGCAGAGCCTTCCCGAAAAGCATCACAAGACCGAAGCCGACCGCGGCCAGCATTGTGATCAGCGCCAAGAAGGCTCCGATGACCCCCAGCGAGCGCACGTGCGCCACTCGAACCCGGACTCCTTCGAAATCGTTCCGGGGATCTTCGTGGGCGGACATGACTTCGGCCTCGATCGCGTTCAGATCTTCTCCACCTGCAGGAAGTCGAGCTCGACGGGGGTCGGGCGGCCGAAGATGGTGACCATGGCCTTGATCTTGGCCTTGGTCTCCGAGATCTCCTCGATGACGCCGGTGAAATGGCGGAAAGGGCCGTCGACGATGCGGATGTTCTCGCCCTTCTCGAACTGCACGGCCGGCCGGGGCTTACCCTCGGCGGCGCTGTTGGTGAGGTCTAAGATCGCCTTGATCTCTTCCTCGGGAAGCGGGGTGGGGTTGGCGTCGCCCAAGAAGCCGGTCACGCCGGGAACGCCCTTGATCATCCAATAGGTGATCTCGTCGATGACCATGTCCATGAGCACGTAGCCGGGGAAGAACTTGCGCTTGGAGATCTTCTTCTTGTTCTTCTTGACCTCGATGACGTCCTCAGTCGGGATCAGGACGTTGAAGACGCGGTCCGAGAGCTTCTCGGTCTCGATCTTCTGGAGAAGCGTCTTGTGGACCCGGTCTTCGTAGCCGGACTGCGTGTGGACGACGAACCAGCCGCGGCGGCCCGTCGGAGTAGTGACTTCGGTCATATTATCGCCCCAGGACGGCCCTGACGAGCACGGACAAAACGTAGTCGACGCCCGCGACGTACAGGGACATCAGCGCTACCAGGAGGACGACCGCCTTGGTGGAGCCGATCGCCTGCTCGCGCGTCAGCCAGGTCGACTGCTTGAGCTCGGAATACGCTTCTCTCAGGAACTGCGTCGCTTGATTCATAATTTGTCTTTATTGGTTCGGCGTGGTCTGGCGGGGGTACCAGGACTCGAACCTGGAGTTCCGGTTTTGGAGACCGGTGGTTTAGCCATTAACCGATACCCCCGCTAGACCCGCTCGACAGTACTTGCCGTCTACTTCACTTCCTTGTGAGACACCTGCTTGCCGCAGGCTCGGCAGAACTTCTTCAGCTCCAGCTTGTGCTCCTTCTTCTTGCCGCGCTGGTAGTGATAGTTCTTGTTCTTGCAGACGGTGCAGCCCATGATGACGATGTATCGATCTCCCATGGTCGCCGCCCTAGTCGAGAATGTCGGCCACGACGCCGGCGCCGACGGTGTGGCCGCCTTCGCGAACGGCGAAGCGCAAACC